>Ga0209006_10004181_pt1 | contig 13126 bp, 5 predicted proteins | sample JacPin_JW_Ref_O2_FD_188567 | JGI IMG/M metagenome (GOLD analysis project Ga0209006, IMG submission 188567) | Forest soil microbial communities from Algoma, Ontario, Canada - Jack Pine, Ontario site 1_JW_Ref_O2 (SPAdes) (version 2) | ecosystem: Environmental > Terrestrial > Soil > Boreal... | reverse complement strand
TGGGAAGTCCGGACGGACCTCTAGAGTATTCATGAAACAGCTCCTTTTTTAACGGATCGACTTGGGTGCGGAGACGATGCAGAACTAGTCTGAGCCGAACAAGGAAGGACGGGATGTCGACGGAGTCGTCATGCCTGAGTTAAATGATAGCACGAAAAGACTTGAATCCAATTCGCACAACCCACGTCCAATATATGACACTTAAAGACTAAGATTATTGAACTGTATTGCACTAACATGCTATACTTCTTCTGAAAGAGGTCGCTCCATATGGACTTCAACCGATTTACTGAGAAACTTCAAGAAGCCGTCCGTACGGCGCAATCCCTGGCCAGCCGGCGTGGCCAGCAGCAGCTCGATGTCGATCATCTTCTTTTGGCCCTGCTTGAGCAATCAGGCGGTCTGGCTCCATCTATCTTATTGAAAGCAGGAGTTAATCCGGAGATTTTGCATCGCCGCTTGGTGCAGGATCTCGACAAGCTGCCGAGCGTCTCCGGCACAGCAACCGGCATCGATCAGATCTACGTTACCCCCCGCCTTCAGACGCTTTTGACGAACGCGGAACGCGAAGCGAAGAGGCTCAAAGACGAGTACGTTTCCGTCGAACATATTCTCCTCGCGGCTACCGAGGAAAAATCCTTCAAGGATCTCGGGTTGACGCGCGAACGTCTCATGAAAACGCTGCAGGAAGTTCGCGGCAGCCAGCGAGTCACCACGCAGAATCCTGAAGCGACCTATGAGGCGCTGGAAAAATATGGCCGTGATTTGACCAAGCTCGCGGCCTCTGGAAAACTCGATCCGGTGATCGGCCGCGACGACGAAATTCGCCGCGTGATAACGGTGCTCTCCCGCCGTACGAAAAATAATCCGGTGCTGATTGGTGAACCGGGCGTGGGCAAGACCGCGATCGTCGAAGGACTCGCGCAAAGGATTGTCCGCGGCGATGTTCCCGAAGGACTCAAAGATAAGAAAGTAGTTTCGCTCGACATGGGCGCGCTGATTGCCGGAGCGAAATTTCGCGGCGAGTTCGAAGAACGTCTCAAAGCCGTCCTCAAAGAAGTGCAATCCTCCGATGGCGGCATTGTCCTCTTTATAGATGAGCTGCATACGGTGGTTGGGGCCGGCGCGTCCGAGGGTTCGATGGACGCCGGCAATCTGCTGAAGCCGATGCTTGCGCGCGGCGAACTACATTGCATCGGCGCGACGACGCTCGACGAATATCGCAAATATATTGAAAAGGACGCGGCGCTGGAGCGTCGTTTTCAAACCGTGCTGGTCGATCAGCCGACTGTAGAAGATACTATTTCGATTCTGCGCGGGCTGCGCGAGCGTTACGAAGTTCATCACGGCGTGAGGATCAAGGATTCGAGCCTGGTTGCCGCGGCGGTGCTCAGCCAGCGCTATATTCAAGACCGTTTTCTGCCCGATAAAGCCATCGATCTGGTCGACGAAGCAGCCGCGAAATTGCGGACGGAGATCGACTCCATGCCGGCCGAACTCGATGAAGCGCTCCGTCGCCAAATGCAGCTTGAAATCGAGCGCGAAGCGTTGAAAAAGGAATCGGACGCCTCTTCCAAGGGCCGCCTCAAGAAGATCGAGAAGGAATTGGCCGAGCTCAAAACCGGCTCCGCTGCCCTGAAAGCACAATGGACGGCTGATCAGGAGGTGCTGCGCAAGCAGCGCGATCTACGCTCGCAAATCGAACAAGTGAAACAAGAGATCGAGCAGGCCGAACGCGCCTACGATCTTAATAAAGCTGCCGAGCTGAAATACGGGCGTATGACCGGCCTGGAAAAACAGCTCGAAGCTGCCAAGCACGAAACCACGCTGCTCAAAGAAGAAGTGACGGAAGAAGACATTGCCCAGGTCGTCAGCCGGTGGACTGGAATTCCTCTTTCGAAACTTCTCGAAGGCGAAATCCAAAAATTGCTGCATCTTTCCGATGAGCTGCATAAACGCGTGATCGGTCAAGATGAGGCCGTCGACGCGGTCGCCGATGCAGTGATGCGGGCGCGCGGAGGTTTGAAAGATCCGAAGCGGCCGATCGGTAGCTTTCTGTTTCTGGGCCCGACTGGCGTTGGAAAAACCGAACTCGCACGGGCGCTGGCATCGTATTTATTCGACGACGACCGCGCGTTGATCCGGATCGACATGTCGGAATATCAGGAAAAGCATTCCGTTTCGCGCCTGGTCGGCGCGCCTCCGGGCTACGTCGGATACGACGAGGGAGGCCAGTTGACGGAGGCTGTTCGCCGGCGTCCTTATTCGGTTGTGCTGCTGGATGAAATCGAGAAAGCGCACAGCGACGTGTTTCACGTTTTATTGCAAGTGCTCGATGACGGCCGTTTGACCGACGGGCAGGGGCGCACTGTGGACTTTAAAAACACGATTGTCGTGATGACTTCGAATGCCCCGAAAGACGCTTTGAACCAGCTCTTCCGCCCCGAGTTTTTGAATCGTGTGGACGAAATAATCACGTTCCACAGGCTGACCGAGGCGGAGCTGAAAAAGATCGTCGATATCCAACTCGTCGGTCTGCGCAGCAGATTGGCCGAGAGGCACATCGAGTTGGTGTTAACGGATGCGGCGCGCGAACGGCTGGTGAAGGTCGGTTACGATCCGGCATTCGGTGCGCGGCCTTTGAAACGCGCAATTCAAAAGGAAATCGAAACGCCGCTGGCCAGGAAACTGGTGGGCGGTGAAATTCGCGATGGCCAGAAGGTCATTGTCGACGAAGGCGATCGGGAAATGACGATCGGGGTGGAATCGGCAGTTCATGCCGATGCATCTAAGTAAAAGAGAAAGAGGATTGGAATGGAAAATAATCTTCGCACGCTGCCTTTACTACCGCTGAAAAATTCAGTGTTGTTTCCGGGCCTGATGATGCCCCTGTCGGTGGGCCGCGAAGTCTCAATCGGCGCCGTGGAGAAGGCGCTTTCGACCGAGGACAAAGAAATCGTCGTCGTCGCGCAACGCGATCCGGCGTACGATTCGCCCGGCGCGGAGGATCTGTTTACCCTCGGTACGCGAGCGGTCATTAAGAAAGTATCCCGCCCGAATGCCGCCCAGATCGACGTTCTGGTGCTGGGTCTGGAGCGGGTGGTGATCGTGAAAGTGGACGATACCGAGGGCTTCATGACCGCCCGTGTCCGCGCGCTTCCTATGCCCGACGATTCGAGCCGGGAGACAGAGGCGCTCACGCTTTCAATTGTCGAGATGGGCTCGAAGTTCGTGGGCCTGATTCAGAATGAGCGTCACTCCGCGCAGGAATTGGCGCGCATGTTCACTACGCACGAGGACCCTTTGCGCCTGGCGTACATGGTCGCGTCGATCATGAATCTGGAGGGCACGCGCGAACAGGCGCTGCTCGAAGCGCCGACCAGGGTTGAGGCATTACGCCTGGTTCACGGCTGGTTATCGCATGAAGTTGAGGTTCTGAACCTCCGCAACAAAATCACGGAAGATGCGAAGGGTGAGATGTCGAAGGAGCAGCGCGACTACATCCTCCGGCAGCAAAAGCGCGCGATTGAAAACGAGCTTGGCGAAAAGAATGACGACAAGGCGGAAGTCGAATCGCTGCGGGAGAAGCTGACCAAAGCGGATCTTCCCGACGACGTTCGCAAAGAAGCTGAGCGCGAATTGAATCGTCTCGAAAAGATGAACGCGCAGCAGCCCGAGCATAACGTGATTCGCACCTGGCTCGAATATGTGATCGAGCTGCCTTGGAAAACGCGCAGTGAAGATAATCTCGATATCGCGCGGGCACGGAAAGTGCTGGATGAGGATCACTTCGGGATCACGAAAGTGAAGGAGCGCATTCTCGAACAGCTCGCGGTGCTGAAGCTGAATCCGGAAGCTAAGGCTCCGATCCTTTGCTTTGTCGGTGCTCCGGGCGTGGGAAAAACTTCTCTCGGGCAATCGATTGCGCGAGCGATCGGGCGGAAGTTTGAACGGATGAGCCTCGGCGGTCTGCATGATGAGGCGGAACTGAGAGGCCATCGGCGGACTTACATCGGCGCCATGCCGGGCCGTCTGATTCAGGCGATGCGGCGCGCGGGTGCGAACAACCCTGTGTTGATGCTCGATGAGATCGATAAGCTGGGGCGCGATTTCCGCGGCGATCCTGCGGCTGCGCTGCTTGAGGTCCTCGATCCGGAACAGAACAAGGCGTTTCGAGATAATTATCTCGATCTGCCGTTCGATTTGTCGAAAGTGTTGTTTGTTACGACGGCGAATTCGCTCGATACCATTCCGGCGCCTTTGCTCGATCGTATGGAGATCATTCGACTCTCCGGTTATAGCGAAGAGGAGAAGGCACAGATTGCCCGGCGCTACTTGCTGCCGCGCCAATTGGCTCATGCCGGGTTGACGGCGGAGCAGTGCAACATCACAGAAGAAGCGCTACTGAAAATCATCAGCTCGTACACGCGGGAAGCGGGTGTGCGGCGGTTGGAACAGACGCTGGGACGCGTGATTCGCAAGGTCGCGTTGAAGTTCGCAGAGAACGTGACCGACGCGGTTACGGTGAAAGGCGAGGACGTCGTCGAGATGCTGGGGCCGGAGCCGATTACTCCGGAAATGGCGCGGCGCGAACTGCCTCCAGGCGTGGCGACGGGGCTCGCGTGGACCGAAACGGGCGGCGATGTTCTGTATATCGAAGCTACCTTGCTGCCGAACGGCAAAGAGTTGACGATCACGGGACAGCTCGGCGCGGTGATGCAGGAATCGGCGAAAACGGCGCGCAGTTTTGTGTGGGCACATGCCGCGGAACTGGGTATAAACCCGGAGTTGTTCCTCAACTCAGGGCTGCACATTCACGTTCCCGCGGGAGCGATTCCGAAGGATGGTCCGTCGGCCGGCGTAACGATGACGACGGCACTGGCGTCCATTTACTCGGGCGTTCCGGCTCGGCAGGATACGGCGATGACGGGCGAGATTACGCTTACCGGTCTGGTTCTGCCGATCGGCGGTTTGAAAGAGAAAGTGCTGGCGGCGCGGCGCGCGGGATTGAAGCGCGTGATTGTGCCTCGGGGCAATCAGAAAGACTTGCGCGACCTGCCGGAAGAGGTCCGCAATGAGATGGAGTTCGTCTTCGCCGATCGGGTCGAGGATGTTCTGAGAGTGATGCTGCCTAGTTTGGCTTATTCGCCGGCTAAGGCGGCTTGATAGTACATCGGTAGAGTAGCTGCGGGGAGCGGTTTGTGGGTTGATAGTGCCGCTCCGTTGAAGAACGAATGTGCGAAAAGTCCGGGAATGACCGCTCCCGATGGTCGCGGCTCCATTGTGAAATTAACTGTTTTCAGAGCTGCGACCTGCGGGAGCGGTCAGCTGCACTTGTTGGACTGTAAAGGAGTGACATGCTAACAATGTGGTACCTCGCCATTCTTCATCACCTTGGATGGGCCGCAGGCCCAGGGCACTCCCTGCGGTCACGGTTCGGTAAAGTAGCGGTGGGGGGCGGTGGTTTTTTGGAGGGATTACTTTGAAGATTGGGATTCTTGGGACTGGGGATGTTGGACGGACGCTGGGGAATGGGTTTATTGCGCTGGGACATGAAGTGAAGATGGGGTCGCGCGACGCGCATAATGAAAAAGCTGTCGCGTGGGCCTCGACTTCGGGAATTAATGCGTCGACGGGAACTTTTGCCGATGCTGTGAAGTTCGGGGATGTGATTGTGCTCGCATTGTCGTGGGCGGGGGCGGAGAACGCCATCCAACTTGCCGGCGCGGAGAATTTCGCGGGCAAGGTTGTCATCGACGCGATCAATCCCCTGGTTTTCACGCCAAAAGGACTGGAGCTCGCGGTGGGACACACCGATTCCGCGGGCGAGCAAGTGCAGCGATGGCTGCCTTCGGCACATGTTGTGAAGGCCTTCAATACCGTCGGGTACGCGCATATGTTCAAGCCCGATTTTCCAGGCGGACCTCCCGATATGTTCATTTGCGGCAACGACGCCGGGGCTAAACGGACTGTCACTGACATCCTGAAAGACTTTGGCTGGCCTGCGATTGACATCGGAGGCATTGAAGGCTCCAGACTTTTGGAGACGCTATGCGTTTTGTGGGTCGGCTACGCAATGAGTAGTGGAAGCACGAATCACGCGTTCAAGCTCCTGCGGAAATAATTTCAAAGATCTTAAAAATTACGGGGTACCCCACCTCTCGAATCGTAGAAAGGCTAAACGGCTGTTTCCACTAACCTCAACAGCTTGGCATCACACTGTGGCTCGCGACACTCCCTGACCGCCTTCAGCGTTGGACCGTCTGGGGTTGCCATGGAGCTCCCTATCGGCCGCGGCGGGTTGGAAGCCAATCAGTGCCCAACCTCTCTGTGCTTACGATACTCGGTGATTGTTTGAGGCGATGCGGGTGGAAGTGGGAAGTTGTGGAGGGTATGGGGATTAACGCGAACACATTTCACGCAGAGACGCAAAGGGCGCGGAGAAAACGACTCATGGCTCTAATTGTTCGGGGAATACGGCGTAGCCTGCTGGGGGTGGGAATAATTGCTCCAGGGCCATCAGGCGCTTGCGGAGATAGCGGCTTGGTAATTGGCGGGGGCCGGTGTCCACGTCGATGTCGCAGCAGATTCCGTGCAGGTAAAGCGTCAACGTATCGATGAAGGACTGGCGGGCGTATTCCCGGAAAGTCTTGCTGTTTTTCACGGCGCCTCCACGGGAGTTTTGGACGCGGCGCAGGCTCTGTTTCAGCCGCCAGCTTGGCTCATCGACCTCGCCATGAGCGTCGGCATTCAACTCTTCGCGCAGAACGCGGCCGTAGCTCGATTCCATGTTCTCGGACCAATGATCGCCCATCAGGGTGGCCAGCAGGTGGTAAAAGCGGTAGTGGTATTCGGCGACTTCCTGATCCTTTAACGCGAAGGCCAGAACGGTTTCGTCACCCAGGCGGAGCTGAGTCGAGGTGGAGATTTTCCCTTCCGGCGGTTTTTCCACGGTCACGAAATCGGACGCCGGAGTTTTGGAACGGCTCTTCGGTCCGTGTCCTCCGTTGGCTCGCTCCAGGTAGGGGACCAGCAGGATCGAAATCCTGGGAAGGGCGGCTGTCATGGCGGGAGGCAGAGCGGCTACGGGCTCCTGCAGGTATTCTTTCAAATCGTCCTCGGTCATCGGGACGGAGGCGCAAAAGTAGGAGAAGGTATTGCTGAGCGGGATCATTTCGCTTTTGAATCGCTCTGCGAACTGGCGGACGCTCAGTCTGGTTAGGTCGAGTTGAGCCGGCATTGATTGGCTGCCACTATTCTAGCGGAGTTTAAAAGGTTGAAGCCGTGCTCGTCCGGGCTTATTCCTCGCGCAACGCCACAATCGGGTCGACCTTCATAGCCCGTCTCGCCGGCAACAGGCTAGCCGCCATCGCGACCACAAACAAAGCTACCGCCACCGCCGAAAAAGTCCAATGATCAGTCGGCGTCACGTTGAACAACATGCTCTTCAGCAATCTGGTTGCAGCCCAAGCCCCTGCCAGGCCCATCGCCAACCCGAGAATCGCGAGCCTCGCTCCGTGGCCTAGAATCATCCTCAGAACATCGCTCCTGCCAGCGCCCAGCGCTATCCGAATCCCGATCTCATTCGTCCTTTGCGCCACCGTCGAGTACATCACTGCATAAATCCCGACAATTGCCAGCACCAGCGCCAGTCCCGCGAAGACCGCCAGCAGGATCATGCTGAACCGCCTCGGCGCGATGGTACTGGCGAGTTTCTCCTCCATCGTCTTGACGTTGAAAATCGGCTGATCGCGATCGACCGCGCGCACTTGTTCCCGAATCGCCGCCGCAATGGCCAGAGGCTCGCCTGGCGCGCGAACTACCAGGTGCATCATCGGCAAATGGTCGATCTGCGCGACCGGTTCATACATCAGCGCGGGGATCTCCTCGAGCGGTCCGAGTTGGGCCGCATCCGCCACCACCCCGACCACCGTAGCGAGATTATGGAACTTAATCTGACGCCCGATCGGGTCCTCCCCCGGGAAATGCCGCCGCGCCATCGTCTCGTTGATATCGATCACCGTGGGGGCTTGGGGCCCGTCCCGCTCGTCGATAAAACGCCCGCGCAGGAGCCGCAGTCCCAACGCGCGAAAAATTCCAGGGCTCGCCGGATAAACCTCCGCGCGCGGTCTCTGATTTTGGGGAAGCAGCGGACGGCCCAGAATCTGGAAAAATCCGCTCTCATAGCGATCCTTATAAATCCCAGCCGCCTCCACCCCCGGCAAGGCCACGACACGCTGAATCACGTTCTCGAAGAACGCCAGCTTCTGCTCTTTCTTGTCGTAGCGCGAAGGAATCGGATTAATATCGACGCTTAACACATGATCCGGCCTAAAACCCGGATCGAGCCGTTCGAGAATCCACAGGCTCTTAATGAGGAGCCCCGCGCCGGTAAGCAGCACCAGCGCAATCGCGATCTCGCCCGCAACGAGCAGTCCTCGAAATCGCCTCTGTCCGCGGCCGGACGTTGCATTTTGTCCGCCTTGCTTCAGCGCCTCGATGACATCGGTTTTGGAAACCGCGACGGCCGGCGCCAGCCCGAACAGAATCGCCGTCAGCAAGGCTGCTGCCGCCGTGAAGCCCAGCACCACCGGATTGATCGCCGTGTTTTCGAGGAATGGAACCCGGGTGCTCCCCAGGCGAATCACCGCGTGAATTCCGAAGCGCGCGAACAGAAGGCCTAACGCCGAGCCGGCGAGCGAAAGCAACAGGCTTTCCGTTAAAAGCTGCCGGATCAGGCGTCCCCGGCCCGCGCCCAGAGCCGAGCGCAGAGCGATCTCCCTCCTCCGGTCCGCCGCGCGCGCCAGCAGCAGATTCGCGACGTTCCCGCACGCAATCAGCAACACCAGTCCCACCGCGCCGAACAGCACCAGCAGCGCGGTACGCCGGTCGCCGACCAGGTGCCGATGCAGTGGAACCACCTTCATTTCCGCGGGATTAGGCGGCCCGATCTTGGAATTTTTTCGCACTTGTGCCAGGTCCGCCTGCACGCGCCCGGGCGCCACTCCCGGTTTCACCCGCGCGATCACGGCAACAATCAGCACTCCGCCCGCCATGGACTCATGCTCGAGTTGCAATGGAATCAGCAGGTCCACCTGTCGGTCTTCCGGAAACCTGAAGCTCGCAGGCATCACTCCGACCACGGTGTACGGCTTATCGTCCAGCCGGATGGTCTGCCCCAGAATCGCCGGATTTCCCCCGTAATGTCTTCGAAACATTGCCTGCGAAAGGATCGCGGCGTTAGGCCCGCCCGGCTTGTCCTCATCCTCGGTGAACGTCCGGCCGAGCGAAGTTCTCACGCCGAGTGTCCGGAAGAAGCTCGCCGAAACCCCTTCCGCGACCACTTGCTCCGGCTCACCGCTACCCACCAGGTTGAAATTCTTGGCGTCGTACACGGCGACATCGTCAAAAAGCTGCCCCTGATCCCTCCATTCCCAATAATCGAGGCTTGTCGCCATGTCGGCGTGAAACATAGGAATATTCTGAGTGAGCCAGAGCAACTGGTCAGGCTTGGCGTAAGGCAGAGGCTTCAGCAGAATCGCATCGACCGCGCTGAACATCGCCGAATTCACACCTATCCCCAGCGCCAGCGCCAAGATAGCGACCAGCGAGAATCCGGGATTTTTCAAAAAGGAACGTGCTGCGAAGCGCAGATCCTTCACTGGTGAATCAAAATGGAACACGATCCCTCCCAATTGACCTAAGAACTTTCCGCCCGTCCTGAACTTCTCTTTAGAAGATATCAATGCGTCTCAAAATCGGGCTACTCCTCGCCGCCGTGTCAGGATTCTCAGCAGCAGTGCCGGAACCTCCCCTCCCGCTTTTCTTTTTTCCCAATACCGGCCAGACCGATTCCTCGGTTCAATATATTGTTCAGACTCCGGATCTATCCGCCCGGTTCCGCCCGTCTAGCGCAATTTTTCAAGCGCATCGGCAGCAGGTCGGCGTCCGGTTCGTTGGTGCCAATCCCGGCGTCTCTATCGGGGGGCTCGACCCGCTAGCCGCGAAGGTCAACTTCTTTCTAGGGAATTCCGGTTGGAAAACCGACGTCCCGTCCTTTTCAAAGATCGTTTATCGCGAGCTCTATCGAGGTATCGACATGACCTACGGTGGAACCGGCCGCCAGGTGAAGTCGGAGTTCGTGGTCGCTCCCGGTGCGAACTCCGCGCTGATCAGGCTTGAATACTCGGAACCGGTTTCGATCGACGCCCAGGGAAATCTTCTCGTCGGCGCCGATTTTCGCGAGACGTCGCCGGAGATTTATCAGCAAACCGGCGCATTCCGCGTTAAAGTGACCGGTCGCTACCGCGTTCTCGACGCGCATACCATCGGATTCGAGATCGGCGCCTATGACGATTCCAAGCCCCTCATCATCGATCCGACAATTTCGTACTGCACCTACCTGGGCGGAATCCGCGCCACGGCCATCACCGGAGTTGCGGTGGATTCGAGCGCCAATTTATACGTGACCGGCTGGACGTCCGCGCTCAATTTCCCCATCAACGGCGCCGTTCAGGCTGCCAATCAGGGAGGCGATGACGCCATTGTCGCGAAACTGAACCCCGCCGGCACCGCTTTACTCTACGCAACCTATATAGGCGGCCTCGCGAACGACCAGGGAAATGCCATCGCCGTCGACAGCCTGGGCCAGGCTTATGTGACCGGCGTAACGTCCTCGTCGAATTTTCCCCTGGTGCTTTCGAATAGAGGAGGGCTCGGCGGCACCACCACTGCTTTTGCACTCAAGCTGAACGCCTCAGGAAATACTCTGCTCTACAGCGGCTATCTCGGAGGGACCATCTATGATATCGGCTCCGCCATCGCCGTTGATGCAAATTTCAACGCGTACATTTCCGGAACCACGCTATCGTCGAATTTCCCGACCCTGAGTCCGACGCAAGCCTCGCTGGCCGGCGGCACCGACGTTTTTGTCACCAAACTCAACTCCGCCGGAACGATTACCTTCAGCACGTACCTGGGAGGATCGGGAAATGAGCAGGCAGGCGGCATCGCAGTCGACTCGCTCGGCAACATCTTCATCGCGGGCGGGACCTCGTCGGCAAATTTCCCGGTCGTGTCGCCGCTTCAAAGCACCCTCGCCGGCACTCAGGACGCCTTCGTCACCAAAATCAGCTTCGCCAATACGATTGCTTTCAGTACACACCTGGGAGGCACCGGAGGATCGACCCAGCAGGCGAGTGCCATTGCGCTCGATTCCGCCGGAAATCCCTATATAACGGGAGTGACAACTTCGGGCAATTTCCCAGTCACCTCCGGCGCCTTCCAGACCATCCTGAACGGCTTGGAAAATGCCTTCGTAGCGAAGCTGACCAGCACTGGACAGACGCTGGTCTACAGCACCTACCTGGGTGGATCGAGCTTCGATTGGGGATATGGAATTGCCGTTAGCCCGGCCGGTAACGCTTATGTCGCCGGAAATACATCGTCGGTGGACTTCCCCCAAGCGAACGCTGTGCAGGCCGCATTCAACGGCGTCTACGACGCGTTCGTCACGGAGTTGAATTTTGGCGGCACCACCCTGCTTTTCTCCACTTACTATGGAGGCTCAGGATCCGATGCCGCCAATGCCATCGCGCTCGACAGTAACGCCAATATGTTCATTGGAGGCCAGACCAGTTCCTTAAACCTGACTTTGGTCACCCCGATTCAATCGACCAACAACGCCTCCAGCAGCGGATGGGTTCTGAGGTTGGGCGTAACCGCTCTGCCGACGACCACGCCTTCAGTGCTCTCCGTCTCGCCCCCCTCAGGCTCGGCAGCCGCGGTGACGTTCACTGCCCAATTCTCCGATACCGGAGGAGGGGCCGCGCTCACCACTGCCGCGCTGCTCGTGAACACCAGTTCGTCGATAAGCGGGGGCTGCTATGTCAACTACAATCCCGCGAGCAATCTTCTCTCGATCTACAACGACGCTGGCACCGCGGTTCTTTCGACCCTGACTCCCGGGAGTGGCAGCGCGCAGAACGATCAGTGCGGGCTTAACGGAGTGGGAAGTTCAGTCAATGTCTCCGGCACCACTCTCACGGTCGCCTTCTCCGTTACTTTCCTGACCGCGTTCAGCGGAGCGAAAAACGTCTATCTTCAGGCAGGGGACACGGACGCGAACACCGGCTGGATTGCTGAGGGTACTTATACAGCTATGATTTTGCCCGGCACGCCCCAGGTAATCTCCGTGGCGCCGAACGCCAACGGCGGCTTCGCGCAGATCTTCACGCTGGTCTACGGCGATACCGTGGCCGCAAGCAACATCAGTGCCGCGGTCGTGCTCTTCAATGCCTCGCTCAGCGCCTCGAACGCCTGCGATGTCGGCTTTAGTTTCCCGGCGAATACCGTTGGGCTCTTGTCGGATAGCGGGTTGAGTTCTACTTCCATGGCCATCGGCTCCTCGGGCTCGCTCCAGAACAGCCAGTGCTTTATCCAGGCAACCACGGCGACGCTGAGCGGCTTCTCGCTTACCATTTCTGTCGCGATTGCGTTTAAGGGACCTTTCAACGGCGCGAAGAATATCTACATGAATTCCTCGACCCCTTCTTCCTCCTCGGGCTACATCCAGATGGGAACTTACGCGGCGGTGGGCTTATCGTTAATCTCTCCGGTGAACGCGGCTCAAGGCATTTCGTTAAACCCGACGCTGAGTTGGGCGGCTGCGGTCGGCGCCACCTCCTACGACGTGTACTTCGGAACTTCGCCTCCGCCGCAAGTGGTGACGAACACCACCGCGACTAGCTATGCTCCCGCAACACTGAGTTCAAATACCACCTATTACTGGCAGGTGGTCGCCAAGAATGCCGCGGCCACCACCAGTTCGGCGATCTTTTCTTTTGATTCCGTCTGTACCTTCGCGGCGGCTCCGGCAGGAGTTCTTATCGGCTATGCGGGAGGGCCGGCGTCCGTTAGTGTGACCGCCGGAACCGGTTGCGGATGGACGGCGACAAGCAACGCCTCCTGGGTGACGATCACCGCCGGCGGCTCGGGTAGCGGCAACGGTAGCATCTCTTTCAATGCGACTTCCAACGCCGGCATCGCCCAGCTGGCATATATCAGCTTCGCCAATCAAAGAGTCGGAGTAATGCAGAGCGGCTCGCCGACCGTTCAGATCTTCAAC
>Ga0209006_10004180_pt1 | contig 13127 bp, 10 predicted proteins | sample JacPin_JW_Ref_O2_FD_188567 | JGI IMG/M metagenome (GOLD analysis project Ga0209006, IMG submission 188567) | Forest soil microbial communities from Algoma, Ontario, Canada - Jack Pine, Ontario site 1_JW_Ref_O2 (SPAdes) (version 2) | ecosystem: Environmental > Terrestrial > Soil > Boreal... | reverse complement strand
TCGAGATTCCGGCTGAGCCGGCCGACCCGGAAAAGCTTCCTCCTTTGCTCAAAGGATTCAAGGCGGTGCCGCCGCTGATTACCGACATCAATCTGTCGCTCGACGATCGCTTCCTTTATATTTCCTGCTGGGGAACCGGTGAATTTCTGCAATACGACGTGTCCGACCCTTTTCATCCCAAGCGGACAGGTTCCGTGCATCTGGGTGGCATCGTGCGCCATGCTGGGCATCCGAAGAATCCCGGCGCCCCCTTGAACGGCGGCCCGCAGATGGTGGAAGTAAGCCGCGACGGACGGCGCGTCTATTTCACGAACTCGCTTTACTCTCCATGGGACACGCAGTTCTATCCCGAGGGAATTCGCAGCTGGATGGTAAAGCTCGACGCCAAACCGGATGGCGGCATGGAGATTGACCCGAAGTTCTTTCTTGAATTCGGCGATCTCCGCGGCCATCAGGTTCGTCTGGAGGGCGGGGACGCTTCGTCCGATTCTTACTGTTACTCATGAGCCACTTTCCGGCCTGGCCGTGGGCCGCGATATTTCTTCTCGGTGCCTACCATGGCGTCAATCCGGGGATGGGCTGGCTATTTGCCGCCGCACTTGGAATGCAGAAGAAGAGCGCGGTTGCGGTGTGGCAATCGCTCGTGCCGATGGCGGCGGGACATTTCCTGGCTATAGGGTTGGTGGTGGCCATCGCCGTGGGTGCTGGCGCGGTGTTGCCCTTGCAATACGTCAAGATTGCCGCCGCTTGCGTTCTTTTTGCCTTTGGACTCCAGCGCTTAATTCGCAAGAGCCATCCCCGCTGGGGCGGAATGCAAATCGGGTTTCGCGATCTGTGCATTTGGTCCTTCCTGATGGCTTTCGCTCATGGCGCCGGCTTCATGCTTTTGCCGTTCTTGCTAAAAATATCAACGCTGCACACTGCAGCAGACATGGGCATTCCTTCGCTCCATCGTCACGGAGGCGCTTTCGAAGGACCATGGACGGCGCCCACCGCCGTGCTTGTACATACGCTGGGATATCTTCTGGTAACCGGATTGATCGCGTTCGTGGTCTACGAGAAGGTTGGTCTTGAAGTTCTACGAAAGGCCTGGGTGAATTTAGACCTGATATGGGCTGTGGCACTCATTTTGACGGCAGGCTTTACGCTGCTGGTGCCCACATAGATTTCAGGTTGTCACGCTCGGCAGCGAGTCGGCCCGAGAGGATAATAACCGGTTCATGAACGCGCTTGGAGCAGATCAGGGCGCACCATCCCCCCGAAGCTGATTTCTGGACAACGCTGCACTCGGGACAGAAAGACACTCTCTGACCACGATCCCCGGGGGAAAGATGCCAGAAAATGTACTGCAGCTCCTGATGAGCTGCTTCGGCATACGCGAGCGAGTCTTGGAGCGAGAGCTTGTAGACTTGCGTGGCACCCGATTTCTATGCGTCCCACGAATGATTCACACCGCTGTCATTACTTCTTCCCCCTGATGGTATTCGTCGTGTTCTTGTCCTGTGCTCTTTCTTCGGGACAACAGGCGACCGACCCGCAACCTGATGTACCGAAGGCAATCAGCGCTGAGTCGAAGGGCTTCTTCGCCCGCTGGGCGGAGTTTTACCGCCAGGACTGGCGGGGGACAGCTGTTTCGTCGCCAGCCCCAGAACGGAGAGGGCTACCGTCGCCACTGGATTCACCGCCATTTCCTAATTCAGATTGGTCGTATGGCGGCTCGCCCGTGATTGGAGAGCCGGACACAAACAGCTATCCGCTGATGACGGCTATTAACCAGGCGAGAAGCCGGACAAAACTGTATGGATGGCTCGATCCGACCCTGAACTTCAGCACCTCCTCACACCTCAATGCACCTGAAGCGAACGATGTCTACTCGAATCGTTTTGAGCTGAACCAATTTGTTCTCTATGCCGAGCGGCTGCCGGACTCCGTGCAACGCGATCACGTTGACTGGGGCTACCACCTGACGGCCCTCTACGGCACGGATTATCGCTTCACCACGGCAAAGGGTTACCTCAGCGGGCAGTTGCTGAACGATCATCGGCAATATGGCTTCGATCCGGCCCTTGAATATGTGGATGTTTACGTTCCGCAGGTTGCGCAGGGTATGAATCTAAGGATAGGTCGCTTCATCTCCATACCCGGGATCGAGGCCCAACTGGCGCCCAATAATTACATCTTCAGCCACTCGCTGCTCTATGCGATTGACCCGTTTACCGATACAGGATTGATTGCGACGGTCAAGCTGAGTGACCAGTGGCTGGTGCAACTCGGAATTACTGGCGGCCACGACGTCGCTTTGTGGACGCCGGATGCGAAGCCATCCGGCACGGGCTGTTTGAGCTATACAACCAAGACGGTGAATGACAATTTTTATATCTGCGCCAATGGAATTAACGCCGGCAAGTATGCATACAACAATTTGCAGCAGTATGACGCCACCTGGTATCACAAGTTTTCGAAAACGGTGCATATGGCAACCGAGTCCTGGTACATGTATGAGCGCGACGTGCCCGCCTTGGGGGGCAAAATTCAGCCGGAGACAGGCGCAAATGCCGCCCACTGCCTGGCAGGGGAACAGCGTTGCACGGCCCCCGAATATGCCATGGTCAATTTCCTGCAGAAGGAACTCTCAGCGCACGATTTCTTGTCGTTGCGCAGCGACTTTCTCGACGACAAAAAAGGCCAGCGTACGGGCTATGCAACCAGATACTCAGAAAATACGATCATGTGGTGTCATTGGATCGGCACAACGATCCAGATACGTCCGGAATTGCGTTTCGAGCGATCCTGGGATCACAAAGCTTACGACAACGGTCGCCAGCAGAATCAGCTTACCGTCGCAAGCGATCTGATTTTTCACTTTTGACCGGGGTTGACGTCGCCGCCAAAGTTACGTAGTAAAAATGTTCTTACTCAGATATTCGTTGCGAAACTTTCCTTGAGGATCGTAACGCCCGCTCAGTTCAATAAAGTCGGGCATCTTTTTATAGATACGTCTCAGTTCCGCGGGCGAGGTGGTAAATAGCTTTCCCCAGTGAGGACGTGCGTTGAATGGAGCAAGTTCTTTCTCGATGACGGGCAAAAGCTTGCTGACTGATGTCCAGTCTGGTTTCCAGGTGAAGTGGATGGTAACGCAATCTTGCTCGTAGCAAGGGCTCATCCATAACTGGTCGGCTGCGATGGTGCGGATTTCGGTAATTAGCAGAGACGGGCCCACCTGATCGCGCAATCGCTCCACTGCCAGAATCGCTTCGACCGCGTGCTGTCGTGGAACGAAGTATTCGGACTGCAGTTCTTTGCCGGCGCTCGGCGTGAAACCCATGCGAAAGTGCGGCAGTCGTTCATACCACGGACCTGGCACGCCCATCTGTTCGGTGCAATTTTCCGCCGATAGCTCTTTGATCGGGTGAAGATTGCGTGTGGCGAGCTTCGCCCCGAAGAATTCGGGGACCGCGTGAAACGTTTGTCCTTCTTCGACGCGGCTCTTGATCCACAGTTCGTTGATGCGTTGCTTTTGCCAGTCGGTAAACAGGCTCACGCTGTAGCCGCTGGATTCGATTGCATCAAAGTGTTCTTTCATCTCGCTGAGCGGCAGGTCTTCGTAGACATACTGCCGCATCATAAAACTGGGCTGAATATTGAGAGTGACCTTCGTGATCACCCCTATCGCGCCAAGTCCCACCACCGCTCCGTTAAAGATCTCACCGTCTTGTTCCCGCGATAGGTTTACGACTCGGCCGTCGGCAGTCACGATTTCCAATCCTGACACTGCGGTTGCAAGATTGCCGTTCTTTTGGCCGGAACCGTGAGTTGCCGTACTGCACGCTCCCGCCACAGAGATATGAGGTAGCGACGCGAGATTGTGAAGCGCAAATCCCTTTGCGTCGAGATACGGACACAATTGCCCGTATGTGATACCGGCAGCAACTGTGACAGTTCGCTTCGCTGCGTCGATGGCAATAACGTTGTCCATCGGCTTCAGCGAGAGGAACACATCTTTGCTGTCGGCAATGTTGTTAAAGCAATGCCGCGTGCCCAGCACTTTCAGCCTGTTCTGCGTCTTGACGTAGGCCTGCACCTGCTCGAGCGAAGTGTAGGTTCGAACCCGGTCGGTGCTGTACTCAATGTTTCCGGCCCAGTTCCTGAGTCCCTTCTGGTCCGCCCAAGCCAGCAGGCGCATAATCGCAGGAGACGCGAGGGTGGTGGCAAAGAGCTTTATGAAACTTCTCTTATTCATAGCCGACGTTCAGAATGGTCCCGGAACGCGGGCATTTGGAAAATCTTTGCTCCGCGAACCCGCCGACTCCGCAGCCAAACTCCTGCCCTTCAATGTGTCCAGCGAAACTTAGCCGTCCACCGACGTGCCCGTGCGCTCGGAGATTGGCTAAGCACTTTCCCCATACTCAGCCACCAGCTTTAGGGAGTGAACTTGTAAATTGTGCCGTCGTTGGTCGGGCCTCCATGCACGGTCGCACCGTAAATGTTTCCGGCGGAATCAACCACCATTCCGTTGTAGGCGAACGCAGCGCCTGGAGAACCCGGGAAACGATAAGCCACACTCTCAGTCCATGTTCCATCAGCACGGTGAGCTAGCTTGAAGATGACCCCACAAGCGCACCCCGAGCCTCCGTCACTTGTAGTGCCGTAGAGGTTGCCCGCTGAATCGGCGACGAGATTACTGATCGGACTACTTCCGTCGGACCCTCCCTTAAAGCTGTAAAGCACACTCTCAGTCCATGCTCCATTGGCGGGAGTCAGCTTGTAAACGGTGCCAACGTCGTTGGCTCCGGCATAGTAAGTGGTGCCGTAAAGATTTCCCAATCTATCGAAATACAAACCGCCGTAAGGAAGTGCTCCATCCGGCTGATCCTTGAAAGCGTACAACGGGGTCAGGATCCACATTCCCGACTTTGCCATCGAAAGTTCGAAAGCTACGCCCTTTCCGTTCGCCCCGCCAACGGTCGTCACTCCGTAGAGATTACCCGCACGATCCAGGATCAGGCGGCCTGCCGAACCGGACGATCCATCGTTACCTCCGGTGAATGCGTGAATGACCTGCAGTCCCCACTTTCCGCCTGGGCCAGGTTTCAGTTCATAGACAATACCCAAACCATGAGCGCCACCTGTGGGAGTCATTCCATAAAGATTTCCTCTCCGATCGAAAGTCAGTCCGCTGCCCGGACCTGAGCCATCATTGCCACCTGTGAAGCTGTGGATGACAGTCTGGCTCCAACTTCCGGCGGAATTGGTGAGCTTGAAAACTACCCCGCAGCCGCCATCACATGATCCGCTGCCGCCGGTCACCGCCGTGCCATAAAGATTGCCTTGCGGATCAAGCGTGACGCCTTTGTAGGGCTCTCCTCCATCGGCGCCACCTCGGAAGCTGTAGAGCACCGTGTGAGTCCATCCACCGCCGGAGGGGGTTAGCTCGAAAACCGTTCCAGAACCGAAATCACCGCCCTGCACCGAAGTGCCGTAAAGATTCCCAGCGCTATCGGTCACCAGATCGGTATCAAGGTATTCGCCATCACTTCCTCCGGCGAATGTGTAGATCAGCTTTGTGCTGCTGGCAGACGCGGAGCCCATCAGCAAGCCGGCGATTGCGACAATTGTTAGTACGGCAGTCAACCTCTCGCGGAATGAAGACTGCAACAACTTTGTGTTTGGCATTCGGCTACCCTCCACGGCCATTCGCGCGGGGAAATAGAAAGGTCCACCGGCGAACGGAGCGAAGTATAACACCAGAATTTCAGAAAAAGACGTTTCTTGAAACTACCTTTTCGAGGGTTACCAGTCTGGCGTTTTCGACTGTCGATGAGTGAGTGGCGCTGCGGGAATTGGCCGCGCAGCCTGCGGCCACAAGTCGCGAGTTGAAGAAGCGACAGCCCGGTTTGAGCGGCCAGGGAGGTCAATGCAATAAACGCTGCTGGAACAGCTACATTTTGTTTGCCTGCGAACGGTTGGCCGGCCAAACGGCTCGCTTATACTATCTGCATCGAAAATTTCGGAATCCGGGCATTCTTTCTGATAATCGAACTGCTTAGATAATGCGGCCTTCCATCGATGTTTAGACGCAGGATTCGAACAGCGGCGGCCCAGATAAAAGTGACCGAGCATGACTGAGAAGGTAAATTCAGAGGCAATTCAAGACGTGCCGGAGCAAGGCGTTCTGAAAGCTGTCTCAAGGCGCAACTTCATCAAAGGAGTCATCAGCAGCGGTGTGGTCGTCTCCTCCGCGAGTTATCTTTTTCGCGCCTCGTCTATTCTGCATGGCCAGCAGTTGACTGCCGGCGTGGGCGAGCGCCTGATCACTCTCACCGTTAACGGTCAGCAACGCCGCGTCGATGTTATGAAGCAAGAGACTTTGGCGTGGACGTTGCGTTACAAGCTTGGGCTGACCGGCACCAAGCTCGGCTGCGACCGCGCTGAATGCGGATCCTGCAGCGTTCTTATCGACGACATTCCACACTATTCGTGTTCGGTACTCACTCACACGGTGCGCAGCCGGAAGGTTTTGACGATCGAAGGTCTCGCAGCGGACGACGGAACCCTGCATCCGGTGCAGCAGGGTGTCATCGACGAGCAAGGATTTCAGTGCGCATTCTGTATGCCCGGCTTCATCATGACAGCAGTCGGATTTTTGAAGACGAATCCCAATCCCACGCGCCTGGAACTGGCGCGTGGTGTTTCGGGGAATCTATGCCGCTGCCAGGATTACGACAAGATTCTGACGGCGTTGATGCGCGGGGCTGAGAATATGCGGAGGTCGTCGCTTGGCTAACGATAATAAACTCGTGGATAAGAATAACTCCATGGACGCCACCAGGAGTGCCGAGCACATTTACGGCGCTGGGTACAAACTGATTGGCAAGAACTACGAGACTCCTGACCTCTATGCCAAAGTCACGGGCAAGGCAAAGTACGCTGAGGATTTTCGTGCCGAAGGCATGCTGTTCTGCAAGTTGCTGCTGAGTCCAATGCCGCACGCTCGAGTAAGGCGCATTGATGCGAAGGCGGCGCTTGCCATGCCCGGCGTTAAAGCCATTCTCACAGCGGACGATCTTCCCGCGCCAGCCGATACGCTCACCGATAATGGCACGGTGATCAAGGCCAGCAAGTGGGGCGAGCGCGGTCTTACCATGGAGCCGGTTTATCAGGGCGAACCGGTGCTCGCCGTGGCAGCGGTTGATGAACTTGCCGCCGCCGAAGCCATCGAGAACATCCAAATCGACTTTGAACCGCTTCCGTTCGTGATCGATCCGCTCGAATCTTTGCGCCCCGGTGGTCCCAACCCGCGAACGGATGGCAACATCTGGACCAGGCCGGGCGCCGCTGGTTCACAAGGCCCAGGCACACCTGCAATCACGGAACTCAAATGGACCGATGCTGACTTCGAGGAAGAAAAGCACGGTCGTCTTCCGATGGGAAAGAGTCCGGACGAATGGACGTATGGGAATCTCGATTCCGGCTTCAAAAACGCCGCACTTGTTCTTGACGAGACCTTCGTCACTCCAGACACTAGCCATCAGACTCTCGAGACGCGCAGCGCGATGGCCTACTGGCAAAATGGCAAAGTCTACATTTACACGGGCACGCAAAGCACCGCACAAACTCTGCCCGCGATCGCACGATGGTTGAACATCAGTCCCGACAAAGTTGTTTTCATCAGCGAATACACCGGCGGCGGATTCGGCAGCAAGATCACCGGCGGCGTGACCATGATCATTCCGGCGCTGCTGGCGAAAAAAACGAATGCTCCGGTGATGATGCGCATCAGCCGCGAGGAGGAAACCTTCATCGGCCGCGCCCGTCCCAGCTTTCAAGGGCGGATGAAAGTCGGCTTCTCCAAAGATGGACGGATCACCGCCCTCGACATGTTCGTCATTTGTGACAACGGTCCCTACGACGCGGTGGGTGATGCTCCTTCATCGGGACGCATCGTCTCCCTGCTATATCAGCCTCAAGCTATGCGCTGGCGCGGTTTGACGGTGCTGACAAACACGCCACCACGCAGTGCGCAAAGCTCCCCGGGCGGGCTGCAGGGGATTGTCATTATCGAGCCCATCATCGCCAAAGCGGCACGCAAACTGGGAATCGACCAGGTAGCCATCCGCCGCATCAACTGCCCCGAGGGCAAGGCACTGCTGGGACCAGTCGTGCAGGGAAAACGCCAGTATGCCACCAGCGCATTCCTGAAAGAAGCACTTGACCGTGGCGCGGAGCAGTTCAAGTGGAACGAGCGGGTTGCACGCACCCCGAAGAGGAAAGGCACAAAAGTTCGCGGAGTGGGTGTTTCCCTGAGTTGTTACGTCGGCGGCACGATCGGATTCGACGGGCTTCTCGTCATCAAGCCGGATGGCAGGATCTCTTTCCAGTCTGGAATTGGCAACCTTGGAACCGAGTCGGTGATGGATGTACATCGCGCGGGGGCGGAAGTTCTCGGCGTGCCGTGGGAAAAATGCGATGTAGTGTGGGGTAACACGTCGAGGGATCTTCCGTTCACCTGCGTGTCCGGCGGAAGTCAGACAACTCACGCCATGACGCGGGCTGCGTATGCCACGGCGATGGCAGCCAGGCAGAAGCTTCAGGAGATCGCAGCGAAGAAACTCGGCGGCAAACCAGAACAGTACGTGGTAGCGAACGAACGCGTTTCCCGCAAAGGTGGTGGCGCCGGCATATCCTTGGCGCAGGCCGCGAAATTCGCGATTGAATTGGGTGGAACCTACGATGGCCACGAGGCGCCCGCCGATGTCCACAAATTAACCAAGGCATCGGTCGCGTCGTTGGCCGGACAGGGCCTGGTGGCGGCCGCCAAAGATAACTACCCACGCGATGGTTCGACGTATTCCTATGTTGCCAGTTTCGCCGAGGTTGAGGTCGATGTCGAAACCGGCAAGTACCGGATCGTCGATTTTCTTGCCTTCGGTGATGTCGGCACAGTCATTCATCCTCGGGCGCTCGGCGGCCAGATGCTCGGCCGTTCGACGCTCGGCATCGGCCACGCGATTGGCCAGAAATGGGTGTTCGATCCACGCTACGGCGAGATGCTCTCCAAGCGCTTCTACCAAAGTAAACCGCCAACGATTCTCGATGTACCCGTGGACATGCAGTGGGCTGCGCTGGATATTCCGGACCCGGAGACGCCGGTCGGCGCTCGCGGCGTCGGCGAGCCTCCGGTTGGAGGCGGGTGCGCTTCGATCTTAAATGCCTTGTCGGATGCATTGGGTGACGAGGTTTTTCAGCGTGCTCCGGTGAACGCCGACACGATTCTGACCTCGCTCGAAGCGGGCCGACCGATGCAGCATCCGCTCATGGCCCACATTTAATGGACGATAGTTGTTCGGGTTTTGAAGGAGAGTAATGGCTGTCATACGAGACGTAATGGCCGCTTTCGAATTGTTTCAGCCGACTTCTGTCGCCGACGCGCAGAAACTTCTCGAACAGCACGGACCCGATGCCTGGGTGCTGGCCGGAGGACTCGACAGCTTTGACTGGCTGAAAGATCGAATCAAGAAGCCGAAGGCTGTTGTCGATCTGAGCGGAGTCGCCGAGCTTCGCGGAGTTCGGCCTTCTGGCAATAGTGGCAGCGATGGTATCGAAATCGGAGCCATGACCACACTCACCGACGTCGTGAATCATCCCATTATTAAGCAGAAGTATGATCTGCTGGCGCAGGCGGCGGAGTTAGTGGCGTCACCGCAGATCCGCAACCAGGGAACCATCGGCGGCAATGTTTCGCAGGATACGCGGTGCTGGTATTACCGCAGCGGCTGGCCCTGTTACCGTGCAGGCGGCAACATTTGCTATGCCGATACGCCGGAGGGCCGCAACCGCGAGCACGCGATTCTGCAGGCCGACCGCTGCGTGGCGGTGAATCCTTCCGATTCAGCCCCGGCCTTGATTGCCCTCGACGCCAAGTTTGTCATCCGCACGCGAAAAGGTGAGCGCGTCGTGGACGCGGAAGATTACTTCGTTGGCCCTGACATTGACATTACCCGGTTGCACATCCTGCAGCCCGGGGACTTGCTTACTGCCATTCGTATTCCGTCCACGTGGGCAGGGGCGCAATTTTATTTTGAGAAAATTCGAGACCGCAACGTTTGGGACTTCCCGCTTATGAACGTTGCCTCGGCCATGGTGACGTCGGGCGACAGGATTGACCGTATCCGAATCTGCGTGAACGGCGCGGCCGCACGTCCTTTAAGGCTAAGGGCAGTCGAAGACGCAGTTCGCGGCAAGCCACGTGACGCCGCGACAGGTGAGATGGCCGGGAAACAGGCCGTGCAAGGCGCGATCCCATTGCAGTTCAACGCCTACAAGATCCCGCTGATGCGAAATCTCGTGAAGCGCGCCATCATCGGACAGGGGGCGGGAGTGGAGGAGGCAACATGGGCCTCATAGAGTGGGCGACGAGTCCGTGGGGTAAACTTGTCCCGATCCATATTGCCTGGTTCTTGATCTGGGTCGCCCTGATCGCGGGATTCCTCTTTTTTATAGTCCACGCCGCCTACCTGCGATATTTTGCTAAACCAAGAGAGTTTGCAGGCAGTATTTCTCCGGCAGCAGCGGCGAGCATCCCCGACCGTGTTCCCAGACATTCGCTGGCTGCGCGTCTGTTTCACTGGATCATGGCAGCTTCCATGTTGGTATTGTTGTTCACGGCTTTCCTGCCGAGAGTCGGCGTTCAGTTCAATTGGATAACCTATCACTGGATCGCCGGCACGGTGTTGACGGCTTCGATCGTTTTTCACATCATCCACGCATCCTTCTTTATGGACTTCTGGGCGATCTGGCCGGACCGCATTGACCTGCGGGATGCCTGGCGAAGAACGCTGCGGGTTGCCGGGAAGCCTGAGTCGCCACCGGAGAGATTCGCCAAATATCCCTTGGAGAACAAGCTCTACCACGGCGCCATCATCGCCGCCGGTCTCTCAGCGATCGTAACTGGAGTGTTCATGATGTCCCGCGTGCGCACCGTCTTCTTTCCCCGCAATCCGTATCTGTTCAGCGACATGACCTGGGGCATGATGTACGTGCTGCACGGACTCGCCGGCGTGGGACTGATTGCGTTGATCATGGTGCACATCTACTTCGGACTGCGGCCGGAGAAACGGCCGATCACGAAATCGATGATCTTCGGTTGGATGAGCCGCGACTTTTATTTGAAAGAACACGATCCCAAGCGATGGGTGGTGGAGACATCTTCGTCCCCAACTTCTTCGGCATCGGACTCCAAGGGTTTGGAAGGGCGTGGATTGACCGATGCTGGCTGAAATTGGAAGTCGTTGCGAAGCCGTGGAAGAGTGTTATGAGTTTATGTTGGCCTACGCAGCCCAGGGGCTCGCGAGCGACGAGGGCAGCAGATCTGGTGGACAAGTCCGTGAGTTCCTGGGTCGCGCGGTTAAGAGTTTGACGGGACTGGCGGAAGTTTGTACGGTGGCAGTCCGAGAGGAAGGTCTTGAGCCGGCTGCAAAATACGCGGCATTCCTTGCGGTTCTCGATCGCGACGCTCGCGACTCTCTTGCCGCCATTGAGCTGGTTCTGGCCCAACAAGTCATCAGTTCGCAGTTGATTGATAATCTGAACGCTTCCATTCATCTCCGTGCACTGCTCACCGACTTGTTTCTCCTGGACGAAATCCTGGGGAAGCGCGTCAAACCGTCGGAGCAGGTTGTCACGAACAAAGTCGACTGAGTCAATCCAGCGCGCATTTTGCGCTGAAGAGCAGTCAGAAGGTCATCAGATCTGGCCAAGGGCCAGTCAGATTCTTGACCGCGCGGAGTGGTTTGATAGTTAAGATCCCGAGTGTGTTGTCGGCCAACGAAAAGCTCTCTAAGAACAAGGTTGGAGGAGATCAACGGCGATCTCCCCGAAGCCGACGTAGCACTAAAACTTCACAGTACCAATCCGGCCAGCTTCCTCGACCTCCGCTCCAGTAGAATGCAACATTTCGTTTTCCAGTAAACTGGCTAGCCAACGAGGGATTGTCACTTGCACAGACTTAGGTCGTATTTGCACCGCAGTTACATCGCACTCTTTCTCCCTTTACTTGTGTTCTCCGCAGTTTCGCAGTCAGTTCCACCGCAATTGATGGGCGGCCTCAAATGGCGGCTCATTGGCCCATTCCGCGGAGGCCGAGTAGTTGCCGTCGCGGGCGTGCCGGGAGACTCAACGACCTTTTATTTCGGCGGGGTCAACGGCGGCATCTGGAAAACAACTGACGCCGGTACAGTTTGGAAGCCGATTTTTGATAACCAGCCAATCGGTTCAATCGGCGCAATCGCCGTTGCGCCCTCCGACCCAAACACAATCTACGCCGGAACTGGCGAATCCGATATTCGTTCCGACTTGTCTTCCGGCAATGGCGTTTACAAATCCATGGACGCCGGCTCAACCTGGACGCACGTGGGGTTAGATGAGACGCGCCAAATCAGCCGGATCGTGGTTGACCCGCGAGATCCGAATGTCGTTTATGTGGGCGCTCTTGGCCATGCATACGGACCAAACGAACAGCGTGGCGTTTTTAGATCCGTCGACGGAGGGGCGCATTGGGACAAGGTTCTCGATGAAGGAGCCGAAATTGGTATTTCAGATCTGGCAATCTGCTCCGGCAACCCACAGCTGTTATTCGCGGGAACGTGGAATACACATCGTCCTCCCTGGAGTACGTATGCTCCCATCGACGGACCCGGCGGTGGTCTCTACCGCTCGCAAGATGCGGGCAAGACGTGGTCGCGAGTGGTCGGCAATGGATTGCCCGAAGGCGATTGGGGCCGAATTGGCATTGACGTTGCGTCCGACGGCAGGCGTGTCTACGCGTTGATTTCGGCGAAGCGAGCTGGGCTATATCGCTCTGACGACGGTGGCGATACTTGGGTCTTGCAAAACGCTGACCCTCGCCTCACCAGTCGTGCCTGGTATTTCAACAGCATCACCATCGATCCGCGTAATCCTGACGTGATCTACATCCCTAACGTCGCACTTTATCGGTCCGAAGACGGAGGAAAGACGATTTCGATCGTGCGCGGCGCACCCGGCGGTGACGATTACCATCAAATTTGGGTTGATCCCAGGAATTCCGCCAGCATGGTTCTCGGAACCGATCAGGGCACAACAGTCAGCCT
>Ga0209006_10004179_pt1 | contig 13130 bp, 11 predicted proteins | sample JacPin_JW_Ref_O2_FD_188567 | JGI IMG/M metagenome (GOLD analysis project Ga0209006, IMG submission 188567) | Forest soil microbial communities from Algoma, Ontario, Canada - Jack Pine, Ontario site 1_JW_Ref_O2 (SPAdes) (version 2) | ecosystem: Environmental > Terrestrial > Soil > Boreal... | reverse complement strand
TGACGTCACGCGCGATCGGGCTGCAATTCGTCGAGGTGCCGCGCTCCAGTGTCACTCGCCAGGTTCCGGCGGCCGGCGAGGCAACCTCGGCGAACCACGAATAAGGCGGGCCGCCATGCCGGTCCGACGATTTGACCGCGAGGTCTCCATTGGGCGCGGTTAGCGACAGCTCCCCCTCGACCGGCTTGTCGGCGATGACCATGACGCGCAGCGGCGCGCCGGTCCATGGCGCCTGCGGCGACGGCAGGACGGCAACCTCGGCCGCGCAGCCGTCGGATGCCGCTGCGGCCGGGGATTCCGTCGTTGAGAAGAGCAAGAATCCGCCCGCCGTCAGCAAGGATGTCGTCGCAATGGCGGCAAAGCAGCGCCCAAGAAACATTCGGTTATAACCCTGATAAGGTGCCGGGAATCAGCAGTCGGCCCTGCCGGCGCGCCGGACTGCAGGATAGCGGATTAGAACGGCTAAGTCAGTGGAACTAAAATCCAATTCGCGACCATCCCGCCGGGATAGTATCCGTACTAGACTTGTCAGGCGTTTCGCGGCCGTCAGGGGCCGATCAGGAGAGAAGAATTTTGCTGTCTTTGCCGGCTTCAGGCCGCCAATCGAAAATGCGGTCAGGCCGATTTGACGTCGCCTTGGGAAGGTTGACGCAGGCTTGCGTCCTGGCCGCCTGCCTTTGGTCACTGGTTGCGGTTTCCGTCGCCAATGCTGCCTCGGAAAGACCCGCGGCCGCCGAAAACGGCATGGTGGTCAGTGCCCAGCACCTTGCGACGGAGGTCGGCGTCGACATTCTCAAGCGCGGCGGCAGTGCGATCGATGCGGCTGTCGCGGTGGGATATGCCCTGGCCGTGGTCTATCCGGCCGCCGGTAATTTGGGCGGCGGCGGCTTCATGACGATCCGGTTTGCGGACGGCCGAAAGACGTTCCTCGATTTTCGTGAGAGGGCACCTCGCGCGGCCAGCCGGGACCTGTACCTCGACAAGGACAAAAACGTCGTCAAAGGCCTGAGCACGGTCGGCTGGTTGGCCGTCGGCGTCCCCGGTACCGTGTCGGGTCTGGAATATGCGCGAAAGAAGTACGGGACGATGACGCTGAAGGCGTTGATCGATCCGGCGATCGAACTGGCCGAGGATGGCTTCATCCTGGACCAAGGCGACGTCGACATGCTCGCTTCCGCGACCGAGGATTTCAAAAAATTTCCAGCCACGGCCGGGATTTTTCTCAACAAGGGACGGCCTTTTACGGCAGGCCAAAGGTTGGTGCAGCGTGACCTTGCAAATACGTTGCGTCTGATCGGAAAGCAGGGCGTTGACGGCTTCTATGGAGGCAAGACGGCGGCAGCCATCGTGAGGGCGAGCCGGGCAGGCGGAGGAATCATCGATCAGGAAGATCTAAAGCGTTACCGGACTCGTGAGCTTGCGCCGGTCGAGTGCGATTACCGTGGCTATCACGTGATCTCGGCGCCTCCACCGAGTTCAGGCGGCGTTGCCCTGTGCGAGATGCTGAACATTCTGGAGGCATATCCACTGCAGGAGTTGGGTTGGGGATCCGCCCAGGCGCTGCATTACGAAATCGAGGCGATGCGTCACGCCTTTGTCGATAGAGACAGCCTTCTTGGCGATCCGGATTTTGTCGGCGTTCCGGTTCGGCAGTTGATCGACAAGGGGTACGCTGCAAAAATCCGGGACGTCATAAAGCCGGACAAGGCCGGAGTCTCCAGCGACATCAAACCGGGTGTTGCGCCCCACGAAGGCAGCAACACAACGCACTTCTCGATCATCGATGATGCCGGAAACACGGTTTCGATGACCTACACCCTCAATGACTGGTTTGGAGCGCGGGTCGTCGCATCAGGTACAGGTGTGCTGATGAATGACGAAATGGACGATTTCATGCCAAATCCGGGTTTGGCCAACACTTACGGAATTGTCGAGGGAGACGCCAACGCCATCGCGCCCGGCAAGACACCGCGAAGTTCGATGAGTCCGACGATCATCACCAGAGATGACAAACCTGTCCTCATTCTCGGCACGCCGGGCGGGGCTCGCATTATCACGGCCGTTCTGCAAACAATCCTGAACGTCATCGATTTTAAGATGGACATTCAGGAAGCCGTCGATGCCCCTCGCATCCATCATCAGTGGTTCCCCGATCTGACGAATGTCGAGCCGTATGCGCTTTCGCCCGACACGCGCAGGACACTGGAGGGCATGGGGTACCGGTTCGACGATTCGCTGCCGGCCAACCACCTGGCTGCGATCATTGTCGGTGCGCCGAGGCTCGGAGGGACGGCGATTGGTCGAAACAGGTTCTACGGTGCGAACGATCCGCGGCGTGGAACCGGACTCGCGCGAGGCTACTAGAGCAGTAGCGGTCGCGAGTGCTGGAGCCGCTGACAAAACCTGATATTGTTCTGTGCATCAGGGCCGTGCCCACGAGATCAAGAGAAAAAGGGATCAATCGATGGGGGGAGTTCTGGAAGGCGTGCGGGTGCTCGATTTCGGACGCTATATCGCGGGTCCCTATTGCGCGACATTGCTTGCCGAGTTCGGTGCCGAGGTGATCCGCGTCGAGAAATGCTCCGGCAGCGAGGACCGCTTCGTCGCCCCCGTGGGCGAGGGCGGCGAGGGCGCGCTGTTCCTGCAGATCAACCGCAACAAGAAGTGCATCACGCTCAATCCGATGAAACCGGAAGGCCAGGAGGTCATGCGGCGCCTGGTCGCCACGGCGGATGTCGTCGTCGCCAACCTGCCGCCGCAAACGCTGCAGGCGATGAAGCTCGACTACGAATCGCTTGTCGCGATCAAGCCCGACATCATCCTGACCACCGCGACCGCGTTCGGCGGCCCGGGACCGTGGTCGGATCGCGTCGGTTTCGACGGCGTCGGTCAAGTCATGTCGGGCGCGGTCTATATGACCGGCGCGGGCGATCCGCCGTACCGGGCTGCGGTGAACTGGGTCGATTTCGGCACCGCGCTGCATTGCGCGTTCGGCACGCTCGCAGCCCTGATCGAGCGCGGCAAGTCCGGGCGCGGGCAGGTCGTCGAAGGCGCGCTGCTGGCGACCGCGCTCACCTTCACCAATGCAACCCTGATCGAACAGGCCGTGATCGCGGTCAATCGCGTTCCCACGGGCAATCGCGGCCAGACCGCGGCACCTTCAGACATCCACCGCACCAAAGACGGCTGGGTGCTGTGCCAGGTCACCGGCCAGCCCTTGTTCGTGCGCTGGGCCAGATTGATGGGCGAAGACGACTGGCTGAAGGATCCGCGTTTTGCCGACGACATCAAGCGCGGTGATAACGGTCCTCTGATCAGCGAACGGATGGCGCGCTGGTGCGCCGAGCGCACCACGCAGGAGGCGGTCGATACCCTCGGCAAAGCGCAAATTCCGGCCGGCCCGGTTCTGAGCCCGCAACAGGCGCTGGATCATCCCCACATTCGCGCCGCCGGTTTCATGCAGGACATCGATTATCCCGGCCTCCCCAATCCCGCGCCGGTGGCGCGCGCCGCGGTCCGGCTGTCGCAGACGCCAGGCGAAATTTTCGCGCGCCCGCCAACGCTCGGCGAACACACCGATCTCGTGCTCGGGGAACTCGGTTATGATCGCGCCGCTATCGCCATGCTACGCGAGCAGGGTGCCATCTAGGGTATGGGGCACGCCCTAAACGACGAGCGATCGCGCTAACGAATTGATCCTGTCAAGCCCATCGCAACTCGCCGGCATCCGTCTGCCGTGAGGTGGATGCCGTCACCCTGAACCATACCGGCCTTTAGCGCCGACTGTATAAGCCCGTTCGCGTTGATGATCCTTATTCCTCGTGAACGCAGTTGCCTCTCGATGCCGGCGATGTTCGCCTGATGCTCGGCCGGGGTTATCCCTTTGCGATTATCGTTATAAGAGAAGACGCTCAGAATGACGATCCGGGTACCCTCCGGCACGTCGCTGCCAATTCGGCTCAATATGCCGGCACTGGTATCGCCGCTGATGCCGGCGTTGATTATCTTGGTCGTCGATCCCTTGGCTTGCAGCATGGCCTGGAGTTGTGCCGGCCACGACTGGGGCGAACTCAGGCCATATCCCGCGGTGTTGCTCGCACCCAGCGCGACAACCTGTGCAGAAGCTGCGGCTGTCGAGACGCAAAAACCGACTATCGCGATTTGCACGACAATTATTGCTTTTCCGAGTCTCATGTTCTCCCCCAGGAGGTTGGCGAGTGGCGAACGCATGCTCCGCCTTCGTTTTATCCCTTCTTGCCCACCGTGAAGACATACATGTCCCAAAAAGTCTCCGGATGATCGGCTTCGAAGCGGTGCCACTGATCCAGGTCAGCCTCGTCGGCCGTGCCCGGAAACTGTTTATGAAATTTTTCGATCACCGTCGGATCGTCAAAAGGTTCGAAGGCCAGGAAGGACAGATCATTATCGTTCAGAAATGCAGCGATCTCCAGGATAGTGAAGCGATGTTCCATGACGTTAAACAGCAGGTCGCGGCAGCCGCTCATGGTGTAGAAATCTTTCGCGCCGACCAGCATTTTCCAGTGTTCCGCCTCGCGGATGATGTCCTGGCGACACCTTCTTATGTCGTCGGTTGTGGCGCGATAACCGCGCGCCGCGATGCGGGCGCGGGCCTCCACGATGACGCGGCGCGCCAACTCGCTGTACAGCCCGATACGCATCCTGCCACCGGGCCGCAACAGCGGGACCAGCACGCGCCATCCGGCCGTCGGCTCTGCAAGATGATGGAGCACGCCGACCGACTCGATGCTATCGAAGGTGCGATCGATCGTACCTAGTTCCAGGATATCCGCTTGCGTATACTCGATATTGCGCAAGCCAAGTTCTCGTGTCTTTCGGCGCGCGTAGGCGAGACTGGTCAGGCTGATGTCGATCGCGAGTAAACGCGCGTTCGGATAGACTTGCGCGATCTGAATCGCGTGCAGGCCGGTACCGCAACCCGCGATCAGAATATCCAGTTCGGCCTGCCGTTCCGCTGTCGGGATGGTCCTTCCCCGCGCCCGATCGGCAGCGAATACGTTCAGCGGGTTGATGGTCCAGCGCGGGTAAGGATTTTCCTCGTATTGGCGCATCACCTGCAATGATACGCTGTTCTTGACAGGGGCGAGTGCCGCAATGGCGGTGCGCTCGCCCGCTTCCTCGATCGGCTCGCGGAGCTGTACCTTTAACAAGCCAGCCACGGTCGCGGGCCAATCCCAGTGCAGAAGCGCGTCCGCCGTCGGCGTGGCATGAAGCGGGAAATAGGCCGCAACTACTGCCAGCGTGAGTGGAGCTATCGCGGCCTCAGATGCCAGGTCCCGCAGCAATCGATCGCGCAGTACGCTCGCCAATCCGCTTTCCGCCTCAGTCTGCGCATAGACATATTCGTTGATGAAGCACTGCCGGGCGAGCGCGCAAGCAAAGCCAACCATATCGTCGTCGATTTCGCCATTGTCTTCGCCCTGTTCACCCGCAAGCCGCAGCAGCTCGGCACGCGCATGTCCCAGTAACGCCTCAAGCTGCAGGCTTGGCAGTGTCATCGCCTCCATCGCACAGCGCAGGAAGAGATCGTTTGCAAGCGGGACGACGCTTTCGGCACCGAACAATTCGACGTTCGCTATCGGCAACGGCCACTTGCCGGCGATTCGCGCAAGATACGTGGAAATGACAGGACTCTGCAGGATGAAGGCGACGGCCTTCGCATCCATGCCGAGCGCAAGCGCTCTGCTGAAATGCGCGATCGCCTTGGTGCGATTACCCAATGCCTGGTACGAATTGCCGACATTGTAATGGCAAGCGGCGTTAACTTCGTCCGAAGCAATCGCTTTCGCGAACATCTTCACCGCAAGCCGGTGATCGCCGGAAGCCTGCGCCATCAGGCCGAGAAGATTCAGGCTCTGCACATGTGCAGGCTCGCGCGCAAGAATTTGATGGCACATCTCTCGCGCTTCGTTGATGCGGCCTGCCGCGCGCAAACGGCTTGCCTGAGCGGCGAGATCGGCAATGCTGACGCCCGCCGAGCCGAAGGCAAGCGCGTTTGGCTTCCTCGCGGACTCCTCGCCTCGCTTGTTCGCCGCGCGTCGTTCTTTTCGGTTCATGTCCCGTCAACTGGTCCGATCTGTAAAACACCGCCGAACAGCACGCCGAAAAAGGCAACAGTTTGGGGCCATGCATCAACCAACCATGCCCGGCAGACATAGGAAAGTGAAAATTGGGCATCGCGGCCACAGTTGCCTCGCCGTGAGCTTTATGATTACACGCCCTGAATTCGCCTGCCGATGAGCCCCGCTGGAGATTGCACAACTGGATCGGCGTGCGGCAATACAGTATTCTCCAGCCGCCGATTGAAAATCTCGATCAAGTCATGCCTGATCCAAGGAAATCTAAATGCTGTCGAAATCTGACGAACTGGAAAGCCTGGTCAAGGGCGCGCTTCGAATGGAAGCCGACGCCATCATGGCGATACCCCTGAGCAATCCGTTCGCCGCCGTCACCGAATTGATCTACGAGCGCTGTCAAAACAATGGAGGCAAACTCATCCTGTGCGGGGTCGGCAAGGCCGGCTCATTGGCGTCGGTGCTTGCGACGACGTTTTCGTCCACCGGCACGCCCGCGGTCTTCCTGCATCCGCTCGAAGCGGTTCACGGCGACGTCGGCGTCCTTCAACCGAATGACGTCCTGTTCCTGATTTCGAATTCCGGCGAGACCCGGGAGATACTGGAACTGGTTCCGCTCTGCAAAGGCCTCATTCCCGATCTCCCCGTCATCTGCATGACCGGAAAAGAAGGATCCAGCCTGACCCAGCTTGCCAACCTCGTCTTGTTTACTGGTGCGCCGAAGGAAATATGCCCGCTCGAAATGACGCCCACGACGTCGACAACGGTGATGGGCGTGATCGGAGATATTTTGGTCGCGCTCCAGATGACCAGGATCGGATTTTCCCATGAAGACTACCTTAGGCGTCATCATGGCGGATACCTCGGCATGGTCGCACGATCGAAGATGTCGAAGGAGTAGACGGCTACCCCGTCGTCCCGGCCTCCAGCCGGGATCCATAACCACCGATGCTCCTGTTACGAGATCTTTACCGGCCAAGTTTGGCAGCCGGCTGATATTGCGCTTCCAGCCGGTTGGCATGGCGATGGACCAGACGCCATTCGCCTGCCTCGCGGCGAAAAATATGCGTCACCCGGTTGGACCATCCGGTGATGGTTTCGACATCGGCAACGCGCTGGTTCTCGAAGGTCTCGACATCGGTGACAAAGAACATCTCCGGCGTGATGACGGTCGAGATATTCTCATGCCGGACAGTTCCGCCCTTGAATTGCGCGCCGGCCCAGTCCCAGCGCCGCGAAATCGCTTCCCATCCTTTTTCATAGCCGCCCCAACCGTAGAAGCTGGTAGCATCCGCAGTGTGCGAATAGAGGCTCTTGATGGCCGAGACGTCGCCGTTGGCGACTTTTGCCATCGCCGCATGCAATTGCGCGATCGCCGCACGTACCGAAACTTCGACTTCCGTGCCGTTCATCCGAGAGGCCCCTCTAGCCGTTTTATCTACCCGCCTCGGCTTATCTACCGCCTCGGCGGGCTATTGCCCAGAAATTGAGTATATGTTCTTTTGCGGTGGTGGAAAGAGCCGCCATGACCAGGCCAGACCTCATCATTTTCGACTGCGACGGCGTGCTTGTCGACAGCGAGGTGCTGAGCTGCTGCTGCCTGTGCGACGCTCTCGCCCGCTGCGGGATCGAACTCGGTGTGAAGGAGGCGCTCGATCTGTTCGTCGGGCGCAGCATTGCCGCGGTCCGGCAGCACTATAGCGCGCTCGGACGACCGCTCCCGGAAGAGTTTGCCGCCGAGCTGAAAGCCAGCGTGCGCGAAACGTTCAAGACCTCGCTGTTGCCGATCGCAGGGGTAGACGCCGTGCTGAGCGCTCTGCGGCTACCGATGTGCGTGGCCTCGTCAAGCGATCTCGACCGCGTCCGCTTCTCGCTCGCGCAAACCGGCCTTGCCAATTATTTCGGCGAGCGGCTTTACTCCTCGCAGATGGTGCAACACGGTAAGCCGGCGCCGGACCTCTTCCTGCACGCGGCCGCGGCGATGCAGGCAGAGGCGCGCCGCACGCTCGTCATCGAGGACAGCCCAAGCGGCGTTACGGCGGGCAAGGCGGCCGGCATGACGGTTTGGGGATTCATCGGTGGCAGCCACTATGCATCGCGGGACGGCCGGGCCATCCTGCAGGCCGCCGGAGCGGATCGCGTATTCGCCCGAATGTCGGATTTCTGGCCTGAAGGATCGGAAGGGATCGATGGTCGCGCCTGACAGCGAAAAATCGCGTCTCGACGAGGCGGCGCGCGCCGGCTGGCTCTATTTCATTGCCGGGCACACCCAGGACGAGATCGCCAAGATGCTGCAGATCTCGCGCGCCTCGGCCCAGCGCCTTGTGTCGTTATGCCTGGCCGAGCGCCTGATCACCTTCCGGCTCGAGCATCCGATCGCCGCATGCATGGAATTGGCGGCGCGCCTGAAAGCCGCATTCAAGCTGGCTTATTGCGAGGTCGTGCCGAACGATCCTGCCGCGCTGCAAACCGCGGCCGGTATCGCCGAACGGGCGGCGAATGTGCTGGAATTGAAGTTGCGCAGCGACAAGCCGGTCGTGGTGGCGTTGGGCACGGGCAGGGCGGTCCGTGCCGCCGTCGAGCGGGTGTCGCCGATCGAGCGGCCCAATCACCAGATCGTATCGCTGGTCGGAAACATTTCGGCCGATGGTTCGGCGAGCTTCTTTGACACCGTCGGCCGCCTCGCCGACATCACGAGGTCGCGCCACTATCCGATGCCGCTGCCATTCCTGATGTCGTCCGCCAAGGAGCGCGACCAGATGCTGCGGCTGGAGCCGATTTCGAAGGTGCGGGCGCTCGCGGCCAAGGCGGATCTTCGTCTCGTCGGTATCGGCCAGATGGACGAGAACGCGCAAGTCTTCGTCGACGGTTTTGTGACCCGGCAGGAACTGTTTGACATGATGCGCCGGGGCGCTGCAGGGGAGTTGACCGGATGGGCATTCGACGCCGACGGCCACATCATCGACGGCGGCACCAACCGTCGCCTGACCAGCATTCCCCCGCGTGTTCCGGCGGCGGCTCTGACCATCGGCGCAGCCGTCGGCAAGGCCAAGGTCTCGGCCATTCAGGCGGCGCTAAAGGGCCGGTTGATCAACGGGTTGATCACCGATGAGGCGACTGCCGGCGCGATTCTGCGCCGCTAGCGCGAACGGAAATCGATTCTCTGGATCGGTGACCCGCGCGGCCCGTGGAAAAACGTCGAGCTTGACGGACAGCAATAGCGAGGCGGCGGGCGATCGCGCGCATCCGCGTTGCGACCGTGGGGAGAACACGAGGCAAATTCGCGGGTCGCGGCATTTCCCGCCTTGACAAGTTTTCGGACCGATGTGAACATAAGCCCAATGCATGGGCATATGCCCAATGCAATAAATTTGGGAGGATACCGTGAAGCTATTCTCTGGCGCCCTGCTGGGCGCGCTTTCCCTGTTGGCCTCGGCCCCCGCGCTCGCACAGACAACCCTGACCATCGCCACCGTGAACAATGGTGACATGGTCCGCATGCAGGGGTTGACCAGCGAATTCACTGCCAAGAACCCCGACATCACGGTTAAATGGGTGACGCTGGAAGAGAACGTGCTGCGCCAGCGCGTGACCACCGACATCGCGACCAAAGGCGGGCAGTTCGACGTGCTGACGATCGGCACCTATGAGGTCCCGATCTGGGCCAAGAAGGGCTGGCTCATTCCGCTCGACAATCTGGGAGCCGACTACGACGTCGCGGACCTGCTGCCGAAAATTCGCGATGCGGTAACGGTGTCGGGGAAACTCTATGCCGCGCCGTTCTATGGCGAGAGCTCGATGGTGATGTATCGCACCGACCTGTTCCAGAAGGCGGGGTTGACGATGCCGGAAAGCCCGACCTGGGATTTCGTCATCAGCGCCGCCGACAAGCTTACCGACAAGGCCGCCGGCGTCTACGGCATTTGCCTGCGCGGCAAGGCCGGATGGGGCGAGAACATGGCGTTCCTGACCGCGATGTCGAATTCGTACGGCGCCCGCTGGTTTGACGAGCAGTGGCATCCGCAGTTCGACAGCCCCGAATGGAAAAAAACGCTGACCACCTATGTCGACCTGATGAAGCGGGACGGTCCTCCCGGCGCCAGCTCGAACGGCTTCAACGAAAACCTCGCGCTGTTCAATGCCGGCAAATGCGCGATGTGGATCGATGCCACGGTGGCGGCTTCGTTCGTGACTAATCCAAAGGAATCCACGGTAGCCGACAGGGTCGGCTTTGCGCTCGCGCCGAACACCGGTCTCGGCAAGAACGCCAACTGGCTGTGGGCCTGGAATCTCGCGATCCCCGCCGGATCCCAGAAGGTTGCCGCAGCGGAGAAGTTCATCGCGTGGGCTACCAGCAAGGATTACACCAAGCTGGTTGCCTCCAGGGAGGGCTGGTCCAACGTGCCGCCCGGAACGCGAACCTCGCTCTACCAGAATCCGGAATATCTCAAGGTCGCCCCGTTCGCGAAGCCGACGCTGGCGTCGATCGACGCGGCTGATCCGAACAAGCCGACCGTGAAGCCGGTGCCTTACGTCGGCGTGCAGTATGCGGCGATACCTGAATTCCAGGGCATCGGCACCACCGTCGGCCAGGAGTTCTCCGCAGCGCTCTCGGGCGGAATGACGGTCGATGCCGCGCTTGCCGCCGCCCAATCGTCCACCGAGCGCGAAATGAAGCGTGCCGGCTACATCAAGTAGCCGGCGGCAACACTCCAGGATTCGTTTCGCTCCACGCGGCCAGTACCGATAGCCGCAAACCGGCGGCCATCCCGTCATCGTGACCGGATGGCTGACCGTCCCGACGACGGAGGTGGCGATGGCAACCCAGCAGACACAGCTTCTCGGACGAAGCCTTCTGGCGCCCGCGGTTGTCCTGCTGTTCATCTGGATGATCGTCCCGCTGGCGATGACGATCTATTTCGCCACGCTGCATTACAGCCTGCTCGATCCGGGTTCGGAAAGTTTCGTCGGGCTGGAGAATTTTCGCTACTTCCTGACCGATCCGGCATTCCTCGCCTCGTTGCAGAATACGTTGGTGCTGGTCGGCTCGGTGCTTGCCATCACCATCCTGCTCGGAATTCCGCTTGCGCTGCTTCTCGACCAGCCGGTGGTGGGACGCAACTTCGTCCGGTTGATGGTGATCGCGCCGTTTTTCGTGATGCCGACGGTGAGCGCGCTGGTCTGGAAGAATCTTTTGATGCACCCGGTGTCGGGGTTGCTGGCGTGGCTTTGGCAGCTGGTCGGCGCCCAGCCGATCGACTGGTTCAACGATGCGCCGATGGTTGCGATCATCCTGATCGTGTCATGGCAGTGGCTGCCGTTCGCTACCCTCATCCTGCTCACCGCGCTGCAGTCGCTGGATGAAGAACAGAAAGAGGCGGCCGAGATGGACGGCGCCCGCGCGACATCGACGTTCATCTACATCACGCTTCCGCACCTGGCGCGGCCGATCACCGTGGTGATCCTGATCGAGACGATCTTCCTGCTCACCGTGTTCGCCGAGATATTCGTCACCACCGGCGGCGGCCCCGGGCTGCAAACCACCAACATCGCGTTCCTGATCTATTCGCAGGCGTTGATCCAGTTCGACGTCGGCAACGCGTCGGCCGGCGGACTGGTCGCGGTCGTGATCGCCAACATCGTGGCCTTCTTCCTGGTCAGGATTGTCGGCCGAAATCTGGAGGCCTGAGGCAGATGGCGCGGATGGTAACCAACAAGCGCGTGGTGGTGTCGACAGCCGCGGCCTGGCTGTTCGGATTCCTGATCTTCTTTCCGATCCTCTGGATGATCCTGACCAGCTTCAAGACCGAACTCGACGCCTTCGCAATCCCGCCGTCGTTCCTGTTTTTCCACTGGACGACGGAGAATTACGCCACGGTGCAGGAGCGCAGCGATTATTTCCATCACGCGATCAATTCCATCATCATCGCCGGCGGCTCGACTCTGGTCGCCACGCTGATCGCGGTGCCGGCCGCCTGGTCGATGGCCTTTGCCCCGACGAAGCGCACCAAGGACATCCTGCTGTGGATGCTGTCGACGAAAATGATGCCGCCGGTCGGCGTGCTGGTTCCGATCTACCTGATCTACCGGGATGTCGGCCTGCTCGACTCGCGCGTCGGGCTCGTTCTGATCCTGTGCTTCGGCAACCTTCCGATCGTGATCTGGATGCTCTTCACCTATTTCAAGGAAATCCCCAAGGACATCCTGGAAGCGGCGCGAATGGACGGCGCCACCATCGGCCGCGAGCTGATTTACGTCTTGGCGCCGATGGCGGTGCCGGGGATTGCCTCCACGCTGCTGCTCAATTTCATCCTCGCCTGGAATGAAGCGTTCTGGACGCTGAATCTGTCGACGTCGCAGGCGGCGCCATTGACCGTCTTCATCGCCTCCTACTCGAGTCCCGAAGGGCTGTTCTGGGCGAAGCTGTCGGCGGCTTCGACGCTTGCGATCGCGCCGATCCTCGTGCTGGGATGGTTCAGCCAGAAGCAACTTGTTCGCGGCCTGACCTTCGGCGCCGTCAAATAGCAAACGCGGGAGGCAAGGGATTATGGGCCAGATCACACTGCAGGGCGTTCGCAAGTCGTTCGGACCGGTCAATATCATCAAGGGCGCCGACCTCGAGATCGAGGACGGCTCGTTCGTGGTCTTCGTCGGACCATCGGGCTGCGGCAAGACGACGTTGCTGCGCCTGATCGCCGGACTTGAGGATGTCACCGGCGGCAGCATCCTTATCGACGGAAAGAATGTCGTCGACGTGTCGCCGGCCAAGCGCGGCCTGTCGATGGTGTTCCAGTCTTATGCGCTTTATCCGCACATGAGCGTGCGGGGCAACATCGCTTTCGGCCTCAAGATGGCCGGCCTGCCGCGCGCGGAAATCGACCGCAAGGTCGAGGCGGCGGCTGCGACGCTCAATCTGACGCCCTATCTCGAGCGCAAGCCGCGAGACCTCTCCGGCGGACAGCGCCAGCGGGTCGCGATCGGCCGCGCGATCGTGCGCGAGCCAAAGGCGTTCCTGTT
>Ga0209006_10004177_pt1 | contig 13133 bp, 11 predicted proteins | sample JacPin_JW_Ref_O2_FD_188567 | JGI IMG/M metagenome (GOLD analysis project Ga0209006, IMG submission 188567) | Forest soil microbial communities from Algoma, Ontario, Canada - Jack Pine, Ontario site 1_JW_Ref_O2 (SPAdes) (version 2) | ecosystem: Environmental > Terrestrial > Soil > Boreal... | reverse complement strand
GGCGGGAGGAAAGTCCGGTCTCCATAGGGCAACATGCCGGCTAACGGCCGGGGGGGCTCGCTCAAAGCGAGTTTTACGGAAAGTGCCACAGAAAACTATACCGCCTGTCGTGTATTTTGGCAGGTAAGGGTGAAAAGGTGCGGTAAGAGCGCACCGCGGCAGCAGTAATGCGCGCCGGCAGGGCAAACCCCATGCGGAGCAAGACCAAATAGGGGAGGAGGAGCGGCCCGCTCCGTTAAGACTTCCGGGTAGGTCGCTGGAACCGGAGAGAGATCTCCGGTCAAGATGAATGACTGTCGCTTCGGAAACGGAGTACAGAAACCGGCTTATAGTCCGGCAAGCTCTTTAAGTTACTTCCGGCCGCCCATACCGCCGGCCGATCCGCCTGCGTGACCGGCAGCGCCGCTGCTCATGGCACCGGTACTGCTACTGCTCGCGGCGCCGCTGGTGGTTCCACCGCTGCCGAGTCCAGTACTGCTATAGCTGCCACGCGCCGCTGCTCCGCCATTGGTGCCGCCGTAAGATCCGCGCGGTGCCATGGTTCCAGTTCCGTTGCCGCCGTAATGCGCAGAGAGGCCGTTGGCGCTGATCGGAAATGCGCTGCCGCTGAAACCACTGGAAGGCACGAAATAGCCAACATTGGTCGGGCTATAAAACGGATAGCCAAACGGACTGTAGAACATACCGTTCCCATAAGGCATGAAAGTAAACATCCCGTACCAGGGGTTATACGCCCAGTTTCCCATGCCGCCCATCATTCCGGAGCCATAACCGTAACCCGACCCAAAGCTCGACCCGGCATAGCCGAGACTCGAAGCTGACCGGGCCGAAGAGATATTCGCTTGTGCCAGATACTCAGACCGGCGAGAGGCCCAGCGCAGAAATGCGTCAGTATCCTTCACATCGAAGGCGTTCATATCGAGGACAGCGCCTAACAAAACTTCGCGGCCCTTGCGCGCCAGCAGCGTCTGGTTTCCAGCAGTTACCCGCGCTTCGCCATCGTAAACCCGAAGTTTGCCGGGGTCCGAGTCGATCCTGTAGAGGCCCTTTTTCACGAGTTCGATATGCGCGTCGTTATAGAGAACCGTAATGGCGTTCGATTGGAGCAACTCGCCCACTTCGACCAAGGCAGACCCGGTCAAGACCGAAAGGCGCGTGTCGGAGCGGCTGTTGGAAACCATTTGGAACGAGCTGTTCTCGGCGATGCGCAGAATCACGCCAGGTGTAAGCAGGACTTCAGCGCGACCATCTTCCGCGGCGAGCGTCTGGCCGTTTTTAACGTCCGGAAACTCGGCAAATTTCGGCTGCACCGGCTGTCCATCGAGAGTGACTGTCCCCTCGACGAAGTGAATCACGCCGGAGTGCGCGGAGATGACCTGTTGCGCCCACGCCGAAGTTGCACCGACCAGTAAAACTGCCAACGAAATCTGGAACTTCATGCAATCAATGATGCGCCTTTTGCAATCCGGCGTCAAGACGTCTTAGAAGCATATATATTGGGAGGTATGCAAGCGGCGGTGCTAGCCGTGACTTTTTTTCGCGACGTCCTCCCGATCCTCCAAAATCATTGCCAGGAATGCCACCGTCCAGGGCAGATGGCTCCGATGCCGCTGCGCACTTATGAGGAAACGCGGCCTTGGGCCAAGGCAATTCGCGATCAGGTTCGGTCCCGCAAGATGCCTCCGTGGCCGGCCGATCCTTGTTGCGGGCATTTTTCTAATGACCGGTCGCTGAGTGCTTCAGAGATCGAAGTCCTTGTAAAATGGGCAGATACCAGCGCTGAGAAGGGCGATTTGCGGGACGCCCCGACGGAGAAGACTTGGACTTCAGGTTTAAAACCAGACCTGGAACTTACGATGACCAAGCCGTTTGAGGTTCCGGCTTCGGGGGCTGTCGAATATCAATACTTTCCTGTACCTACGGGCTTTAAAGAGGATCGCTGGGTGCAGGCGGTTGAGGTCCGTCCGGCCAACCGTACCGTTGTGCATCACATTGTCGTCTATATTCGCGAAGCTGGGTCGACCTGGGCTGGCGGACCGACAAAGGCTGATATTTTAACGGTTTACGCGCCCGGATCGCCGCCGGATTCATGGCCCGAGGGGATGGCTAAGCTGATCAAAGCCGGGTCCGATCTGGTTTTGGAGATCCACTACACGCCGAACGGGAAGCCGGCTTCGGATCGAACTTCAATTGCGTTGGTGTTTGCAAAAAAGCCCCCGGAAAAGCGGGTGCTGACGCTGCAGCTTAATAATGACCATTTCTTAATACCGGCTGGCGAAAGGGATTATCGAGTGACTGCGTGGGGGTCGATTCCTAACGATGCTCTGCTGTTGAGCTTCTTTCCGCACATGCATCTGCGCGGTAAATCGTTCCTATTTGCGCTTAATGACGCCAATAGTGGCCTTAAAACACTCTTAAACGTGCCTAATTATGACTTCTTTTGGCAGCTTTCTTATCGCCTGAAAACGCCTATTCCGCTTAAGAAGGGAATGCGGCTGCAGTGTTGGGGGACCTTTGATAATTCGCCGAACAACCCCCGCAATCCCGATCCATCCGTCGATGTCACTTATGGGCAGCAGAGTTGGGAAGAGATGATGATCGGGTTTTTCGATGTCGCGGTCGATGTCAATATCGGGAAGCCGGAGTTTTTTATTCGCTAAGCGCGCAAAGTTTTTTTGAAGACGCGATTCAGGACCGTGATGGCGCGATCGACGTCTTGCTCGGTCAGGATGTAGGGGGGCAACATTCTGATCACCGTTTCGTGGGTGCAGTTGATCAGCAGGCCTTCGGCCATGGCGTCTAACACGATTTGTTTACCGGGCATGTCCAGGTCGACTCCAATCATGAGGCCGACTCCGCGCACCTCTTTGATGAAGCCGTAGCGTTTGGCCAGTTCGGTCAGCTTCATCCGGAAGTAGCTGCCGGTCTCTACTATTTTGGGCAATAGAGGATCGAGGATATCGAAGAATTCCAGGGCGACTCTGCATGCCAGCGGTCCTCCGCCGAAAGTAGAGCCGTGCATGCCGGAGGCGATCGCTACCGCGGCGCGTTCGTTCGCTGCGACGAACCCCAGAGGGATTCCGCACGCCAAAGGTTTCGCGGCGACCATCACGTCGGGCAGGATGACGGGATCGAATAATTGATATGCGAAATACGTTCCAGGGCGTCCGACGCCGCACTGGATTTCATCGAACACCAGAAGGGCGTTGTAACGGTCAGCTAGCTCACGGGCTTTGCGGACGTACTCCTGCGTCATCGGAAAAATGCCGCCTTCGCCTTGCACCAACTCGAGCACGATTCCAGCGGTGCGTTCATTGACCACTTGTTCTAGCGCGGTGCAATCGTTGCGCGGGACGAAGCGTGCGCCGGGGACCAGGGGCTCGAAATCGCGGCGGTATTTTTCCTGTCCGGTGATCGAGAGCGCGCCGAACGTCCGGCCGTGGAAGGAATTTTCGAGCGAGACGACCTCATACTTGGCGGGATCGATTTTGGTTCCATGCGCGCGCACCATTTTCAATGCGCCCTCCATCGACTCGGTGCCGGAGTTGGAGAAGAAGACGCGGTTAAGGCCGCTGACTTTCACGATGCGCTCGGCCAGAGGGCCTTGATACTCGTGGTAGTAAAGATTGGAAATGTGCAGCAGCAATCCGGCCTGCTCGCGGATGACTTTGGTGAGACGCGGATGCGCGTAGCCGAGCGCGTTCACGCCGATGCCGGCGATCAGATCGAGGTAGCGCTTGCCCGTGGTGTCGTATACATAGCAGCCTTTGCCGCGATGGATGACGAGCGGGAAGCGCGCGTAGTTTTGCAGCAGGTATTTACTCTCCAAATTCATAACAGCCGTGTCCACGACAGAGGGATGCTCGGGAGGAGCAGCGATGGGGGATTCCATTTCTTTATCATAGTGGTCCGATGATCGTCGTGATGGCCGGGTTACCGGGGACGGGGAAGAGTACGTTATCGCGCGCATTAGCGGGCGAAATGGGCGGGATTGTGTTGAACAAGGACATCCTTCGAGCGGACTTGTTTCCTGCGCCGTTGGTCGAGTACTCGACCGAGCAGGACGATTTCGTTCAGGACCTGATGCAGAGGACGGCGGAATATTTATTGGCGCGCCACAAGAGGTTGACGGTATTTTTTGACGGGCGCACGTTTTCCAAGACCTATCAACTCGAGAATGCGATTCGGGCGGCGGAGAGGCTGGGGACGCGTTGGCGGATTATTGAGTGTGTATCTTCCGAGGATGTGGCGCGGAGGAGGATCGAGCGGGCGCATCGGCATCCGGCGAAGAATCGGACGATTGAGCTGTACCGGAAAATTCGCGAGGAATTTGAGGAGATTGTGCTGCCGAAGCTGGTGGTGGATACGGGAGGGGGGATGGAAGTGCCGTTTGAGAAGGCGTGGGAGTACCTGAGCCGCTGACAAAGGTCGTTACGTCTGTCCGCATGCTTACGCATGGCGGTTCAGTATCCACGCGAACCGCCATGCGTAAGCATGCGGACAGACGCGACAATCGCATTAAAGGGCGAAGACGGTGCGGATTTGTTGGAGGAAGCTGACGACTCTTTCGCGTGGGTCGCCGGTGCCTAAGGCCTCGAACGGAAGGACGCCGCGGTAGCCGACTTTGTCGATGATCGATTTGATCTGTTTGAGGTCGGTGTTCACTTCCTTAGTGCCGTACCCGACTTTCTCTTTGAGTTGCCAGGAGACGGCGTAAGGGACTAATTTTTCGATCTCCTGATAAGGATCGTTGGTGCGCAGGCTTCCCACGTCCAGAATGTCTCCGAACCAGGGGGAATTTACGGCGTTGATGACGCGGATGGTCTCGTCCGCCGTCTTCAAAAAGTCGTTGTGCTGCTGCAGGCCCAGGATTACGCCATGCTGCTTGCCGTATTCGGCGCACTCCTGGAACTGGGGAATCATCCATTCGAGGACTTGCTCGAAGGTGTGGTTTTCCGGACGCGCGCGTCCGCTGAAAACGCGGATTACCGGGGCGCCGAGTTTGCTTGCGACTTCAATCCAATCCTTCACCATTTGCACGTCGCGTTGGCGCGCGGAGGCGTCGGCGACGGCGAAATCGTTGCGGACGCCGGTGCCGCTGAGTTGGACGCCATTGAGAAAAGCTGTGCGCTTCAAATTGTAAACATAGTCGTCGGGCGGAGCTTTGGGGTAGCCCGGGAAATAGTAACCGGTGGCGTCGAGAGCGTCAACCCGCTGCTGGGCGCAGAAGTGGATGACATCGTCGAGGGTCATGGTGTGAGCCATGAGGGGTTTGTCGAAGGAGTAGGCATTGAGGGCGAGTTTCAATTTGACGCCGGGTTCGCGCGGGACAGACGCGGTAATTAAAGGGGCAGTTGCCAGGGCTGCGGAACAGGTCAAGAATTTGCGGCGGGTGGCAGGCATGTTTTTTATCATATACCTGGAAACGCGAGGTCCGGGCTGCGCCTCACAAAAGGCTAGTCGCCCGGCTTCTTCCCAGCTCCCAACGCCCGCAGAGTATTCCCAGCGTGCTTGATCGACGACGTCGGATTGCACGAACCATTCACCGTCAGGAACTCTTGCCCTTTCGGCAGCAAATCGAGCCATCCGTACCAAAACGCGTTTCCGGTTCGATAATCGTCGGCCTTCTGCGTTTTCGCAAATACGACGTACTGCGTGCGTGCCTCGAAATGTGCGCCGCTGCAATCGGGTCCGGGGTCCATCACGTAAATAGTGATGTGACGTCCTAGATTCGCTTTCCAGTATTCCGACACCGAAAAGGTCACCGCGTTGCGCGCGCGTTGCATGTCGACCCGGGAGGAAAGCTGGGTGACGTTCTTGACGACACCTCGGAATATGACGGTCGAAGCCGCAAACTCCTGCCCGATTTCACCCTGGATACACGAACAAGCGGACGCCCCCGTCGCGGCGAACCACAACACAAGAAACCAACGCATCTTACATACCCAGCATATCGCAGTAGAATAGAGGGCGCACTTAAAACAGGAGAACCAATGAACCGATATTCAGTAACGATACTCGCCCTGGTGGCAGGCGGCGCTTTACACGCGCAGACTGCGAATCCCCTGAGCACTGAGCTCAAGACCGCGTACACCCGCGTCAAGACCAACTTCATCAAGGCCGCAGAAAAGATGCCGGAGGATCAGTATGATTTCAAGCCGACTCCGGATACCCAGACATTCAAGGAGCGGATCACCCACATCGCGGTATCGAACATGGGGCCATGCTCGGCCTTGAATGGCAATGCAAAATCGATCGATCCGAAAACGCTCAAGACGAAGGCCGATGCCGTCAGCGCGCTCAAGGATTCTTTTGCCGCCTGCGACATGGTGATCGACAACATGACCGACGCCGATGCGGCGACCATGGTGGCGGGACGCGGAAATCCCCGGCCAAAGCTCGGGATGGCCTTCGGTTTGGTCGCGCACGATGTCGAGGTGTACGGTTACATTTGCGTGTATATGCGCCTCAAGGGAATCGTTCCTCCTTCGAGCGAAGGACGATAGTATTGAGGGATGCCCCTCAGCGGCGTTCTCCAAACAGATGAGCTGAATAAAATCGACGCATACTGGCGCGCCGCGAATTATCTTTCCATCGGCCAGATTTATTTATTCGACAATCCTCTGCTCACTGAGCCTCTGCGCGCCGAGCATATCAAGCCGCGTCTGCTGGGGCACTGGGGCACCACACCTGGACTCAACTTCGTTTACGTTCACCTGAATCGCGTTATTAAGCGCGACGAACTGAACATGATTTACATTTGCGGCCCTGGCCACGGGGGTCCGGGCATGGTCGCGAATACTTATCTCGAAGGCACGTACAGCGAAATGTTCCCCAACATCACGCAGGATGCGGAGGGGATGAAGCGGCTGTTCACGCAATTTTCGTTTCCCGGCGGAATCCCCAGTCACGCGGCGTCACAGACTCCGGGTTCGATCAATGAGGGCGGGGAACTGGGCTATTCGCTGCTCCACGCGTATGGCGCGGTCTTCGATAATCCCGACCTGATCGCGACGTGCGTGATCGGCGATGGCGAGGCAGAGACGGGGGCGCTCGCGACAAGCTGGCACTCCAATAAATTTCTGAATCCGGTTCGCGACGGAGCCGTGCTGCCCATTCTACATTTAAACGGCTACAAAATCGCGGGTCCAACGGTTCTGGCGCGCATCCCGCGCGGGGAGTTGACCGAGCTGCTGAAAGGCTACGGGTATCGCCCTTATTTCGTCGAAGGCCACGATCCCGATCCGATGCATCAGGCGATGGCGGAAACGCTGGATACCTGTCTCGGCGAGATCAAGAGCATTCAGAAAGATGCTCGTGAGAACGGGTTTAAAGAGCGCCCCATCTGGCCGATGATCGTTCTCATTTCGCCTAAAGGATGGACGGGTCCGAAGATTGTCGACGGCCTTCAGATCGAAGGGACGTTTCGCGCGCACCAGGTTCCTTTGGACGAGGTGCGAACCAACCCGGAGCATCTGAAGATTCTTGAAGCGTGGATGAAGAGCTATCGCCCGGAAGAACTTTTTGACGATCGGGGCTGCTTCGTTCCTGAGCTTGCAGCACTGGCGCCGACGGGATACCGGAGGATGGGCGCGAATCCTCACGCCAACGGGGGGCTGCTGTTGAAAGACCTCCGCATGCCTGATTTCCGCCAGTATGCCGTCGATGTGGCTAAACCCGGTGCGAGTTTCGCGGAAGCCACGCGCGCGCTCGGCGCGTTTCTTCGCGATGTGATGACGAAGAACGAGACCTCGAAAAACTTTCGCGTGTTCGGTCCGGATGAGACGGCGTCCAACCGGCTGCAAGCGTTGTTCGAAGTCACCGACCGGGAGTCGGTGGCGCAGACATTTTCATTCGACGATCATGTTTCGGCCACCGGCCGCGTGCTCGAAGTGCTCAGCGAGCATATGTGCGAAGGCTGGCTCGAAGGCTATCTCTTGACCGGCCGGCACGGATTTTTCAGTTGCTATGAAGCGTTCATTCACATTATCGATTCGATGTTCAACCAGCATGCCAAGTGGTTGAAAGAAGCGTCGACGGTGCCGTGGCGCAGGCCGATTGCGTCTTTGAATTATTTGCTGACGTCGCACGTCTGGCGGCAGGATCACAACGGATTCAGCCATCAGGATCCCGGGTTCGTCGACGTAGTGGTGAATAAGAAAGCCAGCATCGTGCGCGTCTATTTTCCACCCGATGCAAACTGTCTGCTCTCGGTTTCCGATCATTGCCTGCGGAGCCGCAACTACGTCAATGTAATTGTCGCCGGCAAGCAGCCAGCGCTTCAGTACCTGGATATGGATGCAGCAGTCAAGCATTGCACGGCGGGCGTTGGCATTTGGGAGTGGGCCTCGAACGATCAGGGAGGCGAGCCCGATGTCGTTATGGCTTGCTGCGGCGACATTCCGACTCTCGAAACGCTGGCGGCGGTCGATTTTCTGCGGCACAATCTTCGGGATATTCGGATTCGCGTCGTGAATGTGGTGGATCTGATGACGCTCCAGCCGCAAAGCGAGCATCCTCACGGCCTCAGCGATCGCGATTTCGACGCTATCTTCACCACGGACAAACCCGTGGTCTTCGCGTTTCACGCCTACCCGTATCTGATTCATCGGCTGACGTACCGGAGAAAGAATCACGATAATCTGCACGTTCGCGGATATAAAGAGGAAGGGACGACGACCACTCCGTTCGATATGACAGTCCTGAATGACATCGACCGCTTCCATCTGGCGGGCGACGTGATCGATCGAGTGCCGCGTTTCCAGAACACCGCGGGGCACCTGAAGCAGGTGCTGCGGAACAAGCTGATCGACCACAAAATTTACATCTCGCAGTATGGCGACGATATGCCGGAGATCAAGAATTGGAAATGGCCCGAGCCGTGAACCTGACCGCTCCCGATGGTCGCGGCTCTATTGAGTGGGCGACACTTTATTGAAGATGTTCTTTGGAGCCGCGACCTCCGGGAGCGGTCAGTGGAATTGATGAGGCACTTGAAGCAGGTGATGCGGAACAAGCTGATCGACACAAAATTTACATCTCGCAGTATGGCGACGATATGCCGGAGATCAAAAATTGGAAACCTGACCGCTCCCGATGGTCGCGGCTCTATTGAGTGGGTGGCGCTTTATTGAAGATGTCGGTTCTTTGGAACCGCGACCTCGGGGGAGCGGTCAGTGGAATTGATGAGGCACTTGAAGCAGGTGCTTTGGAACAAGCTGATCGACCACAAAATTTACATCTCGCAGTATGGCGACGAAATGCCGGAGATCAAAAATTGGAAACCTGATCGCTCCCGATGGTCGCGGCTCTATTGAGTGGGCGACACTTTGTTGAAGATGTTCTTTGGAGCCGCGACCTCCGGGAGCGGTCAGTGGAATTCATGAGGCACTTGAAGCAGGTGATGCGGAACAAGCTGATCGACCACAAAATTTACATCTCGCAATTTGTCGGTACTTTGGAGCCGCGATGAGGGAGGGGATGTGAGAATCCTTGCGATTAATGGCGGCTCCAGCAGCGTGAAATGCCGGCTCGACGAACTTTACCATGCTCCTTCGGAGCCAGTGATGCCGCTCTGGCAAGCCCATATTGAGTCGCATGAGAATCTCGAATCCATGCTGCGTTCCGCGCCCGGACCCATCGATGCTGTCGCGCATCGGATCGTGCATGGAGGGAAGCTGCGGCAGACGATGCGGATTACTTCCGAAGTTCGGGACGCGATTGGGCTCGAAGCGGAAGTTGCCCCAGCGCACAATAAATTCGAACTGCAGGCAATCGATACCGCGAGGAGGGTTCTCGGCGAGACTGTCGCTCAAATAGCGGTGTTCGATACTTCCTTTCACGCGACCCTCGAGCCGGCCGCGTATGTATATCCGGGACCTTATGAATGGCTGGATCAGGGCATCCGGCGTTATGGATTTCACGGGTTGAGCCATCAGTATTCATCGCGGCGCGCGGCCGAGCTTTTGGGCAGCAACCCGCTCCGGCTGATCGTCTGTCATCTGGGTAACGGAGCATCGCTCTGCGCGATCCGCGACGGGAAAAGCGTCGATACCACCATGGGCTTCACGCCGCTCGAAGGCTTGATGATGGGGACGCGATCCGGCTCGATCGATCCGGCCATTCTCATTTATCTGATCCGTCATCGCGGGTACACGGCGGACCAACTGGACAAGATTCTCAATCAGCAGTCGGGACTGCTCGGCGTATCGGGAATTTCGAGTGATATGCGCGACATTCTCGAGTCCGACGCCCCGCGCGCGAAGCTCGCGTTCGAAATTTACGCTCATCGCTTGTGCTGCGAAATCGGCGCGATGGCGGGGGTTCTCGGCGGCGTGGATGCGATCGTCTTCACTGGCGGAGTCGGCGAAAATTGTGCGCCGCTGCGGGACATGGTCGAACAGCGGTTCGCATTTCTGAGTGCCAGAATTTTGGTCATCCATGCGGAAGAAGAATGGGAAATGATCCGGGAAACTTATCTTCTTTTAAGTGACCTTTCCGCGTGAAGTGCGTCCAACGGTCGAAAGGGGTTTTGACATGAAACTTTTACTCGTACTGACATCGGTCTGCATCCTCCAGGCGCAGGATCCGATGAGCAAGGAAACGAAAGGACTGTACACGGCGGTGAAGGGCTACATTCTCAAATCGGCGGAGAAGATGCCGGAATCGAATTACGCGTTCAAGCCGTCGCCCGAAGTGCGGAATTACGGCGCCATTCTGGGCCATTTGGCCGACGATCAGTATTTCTTCTGTAGCGCCGCCAAGGGCGAGACGAAGGATACCAAGATTGAAAAGGAAGTGACCTCCAAAGCCGCCCTGGTCGCCGAGCTGACGAAGGCGTTCGCATATTGCGACTCGGCATATGACGGGTTAACAGACGCCTCAGGCCCTATGATGATGAAATTCGGCAAGGGCGAGCGCAGCATGAGCGGCATCCTGAATTTCAATGTCGCTCACGATTTTGAACATTACGGAAACCTGATCACCTATTTGCGTATCAAAGGACTCGTCCCCCCGTCTAGCGAAAAGCAATAAGCGCTATAATGTGGGCATGGCGCGCGGTTGGGAAAGCAAGTCAGTTGAATCCCAAGTCGAAGCGCGACAAAATTCCAGAGAGGTCCGAATGCCCCACCGAACCGCTGAACAGATGGAAATAGAGCGTAAAAGCGACAGTTTACTTCTGCAACGAGTACGAGTCCTCCGCGAAATCGAATCTTCGAGCAATGCGCGGCATCGGAAAACTCTGGAAGAGGGGCTGAAGTACCTGGAAGATTCGCTTAGCGCGCTGGGCTGGAAAAAGTAAGCCCTATTCCCATTCGATCGTGCCGGGTGGCTTATTCGTCAAGTCATAGAAAACACCGGCGATACCTTTGATCGCTCGCAGTTCCTCTGCGATGGTTGCGAGGAGCTTTGCGGGCATGCGGACGGCGCTCGCCGTCATTCCGTCTACTGAATCGATTGGCCGCAGAACGACAGAATTGTGGTCAGTTAAGGCCCCCAAAGGGATCAAAATGACCGGATTTTGCCAGATTATGGCATCGAATCCCGACTCATGCGTCAGTTTACGCACCACTGCGTCGGCTCGGCGGAGCAGGTTGAGGCGGCCTTCGGTCAGATTGGCGGGTTCGACGCGCATGGTCGCGAGGGGGGCGGAAGTCCAGACAGCTACCACCACGCGGTTCACCTGATCAAGCTTATTGATGAGCCTCGGTACGTCTTCTTCATTGATGGGGAAATTTTCAATCGCGAGCACTGAGCGGTACGTACGCGAATCGCCCTGCACGCCGACCGAACGGATGGGGATGATAAAACCGTCTTCAGTACTTTCGAGTGCTCCGGTTGAATCGGAACAGAGGCAGCGGATCGCCAGGCCTGGGCCGGGAAAAGGATGGCGGTCCAGCAGATCTGCATCGATACCCAACTGGCGGCCGATGGCGCGAACTTCATCCTTATAGAAGGAGGAAAGAGGTTCGATGATGCGGCCCTCGGCGATCAGGCGCTGAATTCCGGCGACGCGGTTGTGATGGGTCTTGATCAGCTCGGCTTTCGCGGTGCCGCCGGATTCGATGGTGTCGGGATAAATGGTGCCTTGGCCGAGAATCCAATTGGTGTCGAGGAAATGATCGCCGGCCAAAATATGCTGCTGTACGTCGACAAACTTTTCGCCGATGATGTGGCGCTTTTGCTCGGGGTCGGTGGCGGTCGCGAGCGCGGTGAGAAATTCCGCTCTGGCGTCGGCGACCTCGAAGGAACGGGCGCCGAGCTTGACGAAATTTTCGCGCACGAACTCGGTCTCGCCTTCGCGCATCAAGCCGGTATCGACGTAGGTTCCGTGCACGCGGTCCGGTCCCAGGGCTTTGAGGCAAAGAGTGTAGGCGACGGTCGAATCGACGCCTCCGCTGACGAAGAAAAACACGCTGCGATCGCCCGCTGCGGCGCGGATCTGTTTCTCGAGCGATTCAATCTGACCGGCTGGATCCCAATCCCGGACGCAGGCGCAGACGTCGAAGAGGAAATTTTTCAGGATCGTGAGACCGCAGGGCGTATGCGCGACCTCGGGATGAAACTGGACGGCGAAGAGCCGGCGCGCAGGCGATGACATGGCAGCAATGGCACAGGTTTCGGTGCTGGCGAGGACTTCAAAATCTTCGGGCACGGAAGCGACGACATCGCGATGGCTCATCCAGACCTGCTGGCGTCCTTCAATGCCTTTGAGGATCGTGTCGGAATGAGTGATGTCGAGCTGGGCAAGTCCATACTCACCCCGATCGCCTTTGCGGACATGGCCGCCTAGCGCATGAGCCATCAACTGCTGGCCGTAGCAGATTCCAAGCACGGGAACGCCGGAGGCTAGTAGAGCCGGATCGATGGTGGGGCTCGCCGGATCGTAAACACTGGCCGGGCCGCCGGAAATGATGACGCCCTTCCGGTGGCGCAAAGCGGCAACGGGAGTTTCACTGGGCGCGACCTCAGCGTAAATTCCCAGATCGCGGACCTTACGCGCGATCAGATGACAATACTGCCCGCCCGCGTCAAGGACGGTTACTTGTGGATTCAAGATCTATTTCTGCGCGTGCGCCGCTGCATGCTCCGCGGCTACGGCCTGCTCCTGGCCGTTCATACGCTGCACCATC
>Ga0209006_10004176_pt1 | contig 13135 bp, 9 predicted proteins | sample JacPin_JW_Ref_O2_FD_188567 | JGI IMG/M metagenome (GOLD analysis project Ga0209006, IMG submission 188567) | Forest soil microbial communities from Algoma, Ontario, Canada - Jack Pine, Ontario site 1_JW_Ref_O2 (SPAdes) (version 2) | ecosystem: Environmental > Terrestrial > Soil > Boreal... | reverse complement strand
GCTGGAGCGGCTGAAGGCCGAGGGCCGCGCCATCCTCTACATCAGCCACAAGCTGGAAGAGGTGAAGCGGTTGTGCGACACCGCCACGATCCTGCGCGGTGGCAAGAAGATATCGACCTGCAATCCGCAACTCGAGACCGCCGCATCGCTGGCGCGCATGATGGTCGGCGCCGATATCAAGGAGGTCAAAGCCGCCGCCGGCCGGCAAACCACGGTGCCGCGCCTCGTCGTCAACGATCTCAGCCTGGAGCCCGACGATCCGCATGGCGTCAGGCTCCAACACATCTCGCTCGAACTGAAGGGTGGTGAAATTTTGGGCATCGCCGGCGTCGCCGGCAATGGACAGGACGAACTTTTCGCAGCGCTATCAGGGGAGCGGCTGGCCCAGGACCCCGGCACGGTGGTGATCGACGGCATGGCCGCGGGCCATCTCTCGATTACGCAGCGGCGCAGGCTCGGCGCGGCTTTCGTGCCCGAAGAGCGGCTGGGTCACGGCACCGCGCCCCGTATGAAACTTTCCGAAAATGCCCTGCTGACCGGCCACGCCGCCAGCGGCATGGTCCAGCGTGGTTTCGTCAATACCGCCGCGACCTTGGCGACAGTCGACCGCGCTACCGTAGCCTTCGACGTGCGCAAGGCCAAGCGCGACCCGGAAGCCGCAAGCCTGTCCGGCGGCAACCTGCAGAAGTTCATCGTCGGCCGCGAAATTCTCCGCAACCCCGCCGTGCTCGTGGTGAGCCAGCCGACCTGGGGCGTCGATGCAGGCGCCGCCGCCGTGATCCGGCAAGCGCTGCTCGACCTCGCCGCTGCCGGCGCCGCGGTGCTGGTGACGAGCCAGGACCTCGATGAACTCACCGAGATCGCGGACCGGATCGCCGTGATGTTCCACGGCCATCTCTCGGAGCCGCTGGCAACCGCGGATGCCAGCCGGGAGAAACTCGGCCTGCTGATGGGCGGAAGCAGTCTGGAGCAGAAGGAAGCGGCGCATGCAGTTGGTGCTTGAAAAGCGGGCCGAGCGGTCCAATACGATCGCGTTGGTCTCGCCGCTGATCGCGATCGGCCTGACGATCGTGACCATGAGCATCCTGTTTGCGATTCTCGGCAAGAATCCGATTTCCGCGCTTGGCGTCTATTTTATCGATCCCCTGACCGACAGCTATTCGCTGCAGGAAATCGCGGTCAAGGCGACGCCGCTGGTGATGATCGGCATCGGCCTGTCGCTGTGCTATCTCGCCAACGTCTGGAATATCGGCGCTGAAGGACAGTTTCTGATCGGCGCCGTCGCCGGCAGCTGGCTGGCGGTGAAGACGCAGGGCACCGGCGCCGGCTATTGGGTGTTGCCCGCGATGCTGCTGCTCGGGGCGGCGGCGGGGGCGCTGTATGCCCTGATACCGGCGATCTGCAAGGTCAAATTCGGCGCCAGCGAGATCCTCACCAGCCTGATGCTGGTCTATGTCGCGGATCTTTTTCTCGACTATCTCGTGCGCGGGCCATGGCGCGACCCGGCCGGGTTCAATTTCCCGACCACCGCCGAGTTCGATCCGGTCGCAACCGTGCCGGTTCTGATCGAAGGCGGCCGGCTGCATCTCGGCGCCATCATCGCCTTGCTGGTCGTCGCCGCGGCGACGGTATTGCTCGGGCGCACCATCAAGGGTTTCGAAATTCGCGTGGTCGGTGCCGCCCCCCGCGCGGCGCGGTTCGGCGGGTTCAATTCCAACCAATTGATTCTCCTGACCTTCGCGATATCAGGCGGGCTGGCCGGCCTTGCGGGCATTATCGAGGTGGCCGGACCGGTCGGGCACCTGCAGCCAGGCATTTCGCCGGGCTACGGCTTCACCGCGATCATCGTCGCATTTCTCGGGCGTCTGAACCCAATTGGAATATTAATTGCAGGCCTTTTTCTCGCACTGACCTTCATCGGCGGCGAGCAGGCCCAGATCGCAATGAAAATACCGTTGGACGTCACCAAGGTCTTCCAGGGCCTCCTGCTGTTCTACGTGCTCGCCTGCGACTCGCTCATTCTCTACCGCTTCCGGCTTATTTTCACATCACGGCAGGTGCCCAGTGGAACTGGCTGAAGCGATCATTCTTTCGGTGCTGGCGGCTTCGACCCCGCTGTTGATCGCCGCCACCGGCGAGCTGGTGACCGAGCGCGCCGGCGTGCTCAACCTCGGCGTCGAGGGCATGATGATCGTGGGAGCGGCCTGCGGCTTCGGCGGCGCGTGGCTCACCGGCTCGACCATCATCGGTGCGCTCTGCGGCATGGTCGCGGGAACCCTGCTTTCCCTGATCTTCGCCCTCATGACGCTGGGCCTCGCGGTCAACCAGGTCGCCACAGGGCTCGCGCTGACGATCCTCGGCATCGGACTGTCCGGCCTGATCGGCGCCGGCTTCGTGGGCGAGCGAATAACGCCGGCCCCGCACCTTCACATCCCCTTCCTGACCGATATTCCGCTGGTCGGGCGGATCCTGTTCGGCGAGGACGCCTTCATCTATCTGTCGCTGGCGCTGGTCATCGCCGTCTGGCTGTTTCTCTACCGCACTCGCACCGGACTGGTGTTGCGAGCGGTAGGCGACAATCACATTTCGGCGCATGCGCTGGGATATCCGGTCCTCAAGATCAGAATGCTGGCGGTGATGTTCGGCGGCGCGTGCGCCGGCCTCGCCGGAGCCTATCTGCCGCTCGCCTATACGCCATTCTTCATCCCGGGCATGACCGCCGGCCGCGGCTGGATCGCGCTGGCGCTGGTGGTGTTCTCGTCATGGCGGCCGGGCCGCCTTGTGATTGGCGCCTATCTGTTCGGCGCGGTGACGATCCTGCAGTTGCACGCGCAAGGCGCGGGCCTCGGCATTCCCTCGCAGTTCATGTCGGCGTTGCCGTATCTCGCAACCGTCATCGTGCTGGTTTTGATCTCCCGCGCGAGGACCGGTGGCTCGACCGCACCCGCGGCGCTCGGAACGGTATTCGTGCCCGATCGATAGATACCCGAAGCGTGCGCGACGGGGCGCGTGCGCGGCGGGACAGGCAGTTCACCCCTAGTGTCAGGAGAAACTCATGAGAAAGATTCTCATTGCGGCAACCGCAGTGATGTTCGCCGCCGGAGCAAGTCTGCTCAGCGCTTCCGCCGCCGACAAGCTCAAAGTCGGGTTTATTTACCTTGGCCCGATCGGCGATCTCGGCTGGACCTACCAGCACGAACTTGCACGCCAGGCCCTGGTCAAGGAATTCGGCGACAAAATCGAGACCACCTATCTCGAGAACGTCAGCGAAGGCCCGGATTCGGAGCGCTCGATCGAACAGCTGGTGCGCGCCGGCAACAAGCTGATCTTCACGACGTCGTTCGGCTACATGGAACCAACGCTGAAGGTGGCGAAGAAATATCCCAACGTCCATTTCGAGCACGCCACCGGTTACAAGCGCGCCGAAAACATGTCGACCTATTCCGGCCGCTTCTATGAGGGCCGCTACATCCAGGGCATCATCGCGGCCAAGATGTCGAAATCCGGCGTGCTCGGCTACATCGGCTCGTTCCCGATCCCGGAAGTCATTTCCGGCATCAACGCCACGATGCTTGGCGCGCAGACGATCAATCCCAACATCAAGGTCAAGATCATCTGGGCGAATTCGTGGTTCGATCCCGGCAAGGAAGCCGACGCGGCCAAGGCGTTGCTCGACCAGGGCGCCGACGTGATAATGCAGCACACCGACAGCCCGGCGGCGATGCAGGTCGCGTCCGAGCGCGGCAAGCTGGCTTTCGGCCAGGATTCCGAAATGATCAAGTTCGGGCCGAAGGCGCAGCTCACCTCGATCATGGATAACTGGGCGCCCTACTACATCGACCGCGTCAGGGCCGAACTCGACGGCAAGTGGGCATCGGAAGACACCTGGGGCGGGCTCAAGTCGAAAATGGTCGTGATGGCGCCCTTCACCAACATGCCCGACGATGTGAAGAAACTGGCTGAGGATACCGAAGCCGCCATCACCGGCGGCAAGCTGTTTCCGTTCAAGTGCCCGGTCATGGACCAGGACGGCAAGGAAGTTGAGTGCAAGGGCGGCGATCATCTCGCCGACGGCCAGGTGCTCGGCATGAACTTCTACGTCAAGGGTGTCGACGACAAGATTCCCGGCGGCAAGTAACGCTGGGCGTTCCCGAGACTACCGGGTCCGGGCGGCAACGCCCGGACCTTTTTTCATTGCCGTTGGAAACTTTCAGCCGACCTGCATCGCATGCGCGGCAGCGCTGTGGCGCCGGATCAGGTCAGGCAGGTCGAGCCCGGATATCGCGCCGTCGCTCACCGCCCACTTGCCGCCGACCATCACCCGGTCGGCGCGATGCGCGCCGCACAGCACCAGCGCCGCCAGCGGATCGCCATGGCCTGAGAAACGCAATTCGTCGAGCTTGAATAGCGCCAGGTCGGCGGCCTTGCCGACGGCGATCTCGCCAAGCTCCGGGCGGCCGACGCAGGCGGCCGATCCCTTGGTGGCCCAGCGCAGCGCGTCCTTGTGGCTGACACGCCCGACGCCGTAGCGCGCACGCTGCAGCAGGAACGCCGCCCGCACCTCCTGCATCAAATTGGATTCGTCGTTCGAGGCCGAGCCATCGACGCCCAGCCCGACTGTGACCCCCGCCGCTTCCATGTCGCAGACCGGACAGCAGCCGGAAGCCAGAATCTGGTTGCTGCAGGCGCAATGGCTGATGGTGGTTCCGGCTTTGCCGAGCCGCTTCATCTCGGCGGCATTAAAATGAATGCCGTGCGCCAGCCAGGTCCGCGAATTGAGCCAGCCGCATTGATCGAGATAGTCGAGCGGCCGGCAACCATGCATCTGTTCGCAGAATTTGTTCTCGTCCTCGGTTTCCGCCAGATGGGTGTGCAGGCGGACGTCGAGCTTGTCGGCGAGATCAGCGGTCGCGCGCATCAGCGACGTCGTCACCGAAAACGGCGAGCACGGCGCCAGTGCGATCTGCACCATGGCGTCCGCACCGCGCTGGTGATGTTTTGCCACCACGCGTTGGCTGTCGGCGAGGATCGTATCCTCGTCCTGCACCACGCTGTCCGGCGGCAATCCGCCGTCGCGCTGCGAGCGGTTCATGGAGCCGCGGGTGAGCAGCACGCGGACGCCGAGCCGGTTGGCGACGGCCACTTCGATATCCACGGCGTCCTCCAGGCCGGCTGGAAAAACGTAGTGGTGATCGGTCGTGGTGGTGCAGCCGGACAACAGCAATTCCGACATCGCCACGGTGACGCCGAGATCGAGGGCCTCCGGCGTCAGCCGCGCCCATACCGGATAGAGCGCCTGCAGCCATGGAAACAACTCGCGGTCGAGCGCCGCCGGCAGCGCCCGTGTCAGCGTCTGATAGAAATGATGGTGGGTATTGATCAGCCCGGGCAAGACCACATGGTCGCCCGCCTCGAAGAGCGCCGCAGATGTTGCCGGCTGACCGCCGCGCGGCACCAGTTCGGCGATCCTGCCATTCTGGACGACGATGCCACGCTCGGCGCCATCGGCGAGGATGGCTAAGGGATCCTTGATCCAGATTGCCCGCGTCGGGTCCATTCTCTTACCATCCCCCAGGGATCGGAATTGCGCAGCCGAATGATCCCTGCAATTCAAAGACCAGCCGAATCCATGGGAGAGTTGGCGTCGGTCTTGCAAGACTTCTTACAGGGAGTTGCATCTCGTTGAAAGCGTTGGCGTATCCATGGATTTGAACACGGTCACCGAAGTCGCCCATCCGAACACGCGGGCGCAACTGCCCGTTTGGACGGCAGGTGATGCTTGGCTCGCGGGCGGGACCTGGCTGTTCTCGGAGCCGCAGGTCCATCTGACGCGGCTGATCGATTTGACCGATTTGAAATGGCCGGCGCTGACGATCGGCGAGGCCGGGCTCACGATCGCGGCGACCTGCACGGTCGCGCAGCTTGACGGCCTCGCGTGCCCACTGGAATGGCTCGCAACGCCCCTGATCAATCAGTGCTGTCGCGCCTTCCAGGCCTCCTTCAAGATCTGGAAGACTGCAACCGTCGGCGGCAATCTCTGCATGTCCCTGCCGGCCGGCCCGATGATCTCGCTGACATCGGCGCTCGACGGCGTCTGCACCATCTGGAGGGCCGACGGTGGCGAGCAGAAGCTCAAGGTCGCCGATTTTGTCATTGGCGACAATCGGAACGTGCTCGCGCCCGGCGATTTGCTGCGGCAAATCGATATTCCGCTTCCCGCGCTGAAACGGCGCGTGGCTTTTCGCCAGATATCGCTCACCCCGCTTGGCCGGTCGGCGGCGCTGCTGATCGGCAGCATCGATAGCGACGGCGCGCTGAAGCTGACGGTGACGGCGTCGACCAGGCGGCCCGTCCAGATCTCGTTCCCGACCGTTCCAGAGGCGAGCGAACTGCGGGAGGCGATTCTGCATCACATCCCCGGCGCGCTCTACCATGATGACGTTCACGGCAAGCCCGCCTGGCGCAAGCACATGACGCTACGCCTGGCCGAGCAAATTCGCGCCGAGCTTCGAGGCTTGCTGTGACCGTGAGTTTTGAGATCAACGGCAAGGAATTTTCGCAAAATCCGCGCCCCGGCCAGTGCCTGCGGACGTTCCTGCGCGAGTTCGGGTATTTCGGCGTCAAGAAGGGCTGCGATGCCGGCGACTGCGGCGCCTGCACCGTGCTGATCGATGGCGAGCCGGTGCACTCTTGCCTGATCCCCGCCTTCCGCGCCGACGGCCATGCCGTCACCACCATCGAAGGTCTCGCGCCCGCCGGCGGCACCCATCCGATGCAGCAGGCGTTTCTCGATGCGCAGGCCTTTCAGTGCGGTTTCTGTACTGCGGGCATGATCCTGACCTGCGCTTCGCTGAATCAGGCACAGCGCCAGGATCTCGGCGCGTCGCTGAAAGGCAATCTGTGCCGCTGCACCGGCTATCGCGCGATCGAGGACGCGCTCGATGGCAAGACCAATATCGAGGACGCCGCCGCGGGCGCCGCCTTCGGTCGCAGCCTGCCGGCCCCCGCCGGGCCGCAGGTGGTGCGCGGCGTGGCGCGCTACACCTTCGATACTGCGATCGAAGGCTTGCTGCACATCAAAATGCTGCGCTCGCAGCACTCCCACGCCAGGATCGTCTCGATCGACAAGACCGCGGCGCTGACAATTCCGGGTGTGCATGCGGTGCTGACCTTCGAGGACTCGCCGGACCGGCTGTTCTCCACCGCGCGGCACGAACGGGTCTGGATGGACCCGGACGACACCCGCGTGCTGGACAATGTCGTCCGCTTCATCGGGCAGAAGGTGGCCGCCGTGATCGCGGAGACCGAGACCGCCGCCGAGGAAGGGTGCCGCTGCCTCAAGGTCGACTATGACATTCTGCCCGCGGTGGTCGATCCGGCGCGGGCCATTGCAGCGGGCGCGCCCGTGCTTCACGGCGACAAGACGCCGGAGCAGCGCGTCGCCAACGCCCAGCGTAACATCGTGGCGGAAGCCCATGGCGAGTATGGCGATGTCGCCGGCGCCCTCGCCCATTCCGCCGTCACCTATGAGGGAACGTTCATCACCCAGCGGGTCCAGCATGCCGCGTTGGAAACCCACGGCGGCCTCGCCTGGGTCGATACCAACGGCGTCCTCAACGTTCGTTCCAGCACGCAAGTGCCATTCCTGACCCGTCGCGCGCTGGCGGATATCTTCGATCTCGCACCGGAGAAGGTGCGGGTATTTTGCGAACGCGTCGGCGGCGGCTTCGGCGGCAAGCAGGAAATGTTCGTCGAGGATGTCTTGGCGCTCGCCGCACTCAAGACCGGACGGCCGGTCAAGCTGGAACTGACCCGCGAAGAACAGTTCATCGCGACTTCGACCCGGCACCCCATGCGCGTCACCGTCAAGGCCGGCGCCGACAGCAGCGGCAAACTGACGGCGCTGCAGCTGGATGTGCTGTCCAACACCGGCGCTTATGGCAACCACGCCGGCCCGGTGCTGTCACATGCCTGCGGCGAGTCGATCGGCGTCTATAACTGCCCCAACAAGAAGATCGACGCCGTCGTCGCCTACACCAACACCGTGCCGTCGGGCGCGTTCCGGGGCTATGGCCTGCCGCAAACGCTGTTCGCCGTGGAAGCCGCGATCGACGAACTCGCCAGGGGCTTGGGGCTTAGCCCCTTTGAAATTCGCCGCCGCAACATCGTCAAGCCGGGCGACCCGATGCGCTCGCCCCCGGACACCGGTCATACCGACGTGCTCTATGGCTCTTACGGCCTCGATCAGTGCCTCGATCTGGTCGAGCGCGCGATGCAGGCCGAGGGGTCGAAGATCGAACTCTCCGCCGACTGGCTGGTCGGCGACGGCATCGCCCTGACCATGATCGATACCGTGCCGCCGGATGGGCATATCGCGGATGCCATGATTGCGCTGCGCGAGGACGGCGGCTTCGAACTGACCGTCGGCACGGCTGAATTCGGCAACGGCACCTCGACCGTGCATCGCCAGATCGCCGCGACCGCCCTTGCCACCACGGTCGACAACATTCGCCTCTTGCAATCCGACACCGCGCATGGCGGCCACGACACCGGAGCCTATGGCTCTACCGGCACCTTTGTCGCCGGACGCGCAACGCAGGCGGCCGCGGAAAATCTGGCCACCGAGCTCAGGGTCTTTGCTTCGGCCGCGACGAAGATAACGCCGGAGGCATGCATCCTCGAAGACGATTCCGCGGTCTGCGGCAAGCAGCGGCTGTCGTTTGCCCAGCTCGCGGAAGCCGCGCACGTGCAAGGACAGGCTCTCGGTGCGACCGGTACGTCGGCGGGTACGCCGCGCTCAGTCGCGTTCAACGTGCAAGGCTTTCGCGTCGCCGTGAACAAGGCCACCGGCGAAATCAGGATCCTCAAGAGCGTGCACGCCGCGGATGCCGGCCGGATCGTCAATCCCATGCAGTGCCGCGGACAGGTCGAAGGCGGGGTGGCGCAGTCGCTCGGCGCCACGCTGTATGAGGAGATGGTGATCGACGACGACGGCCGCGTGGTCAATCCCAGATTCCGCGACTATCACTTGCCGTCCTTTGCCGATATCCCGCGCACCGAAGTGTTTTTCGCTGATACCGTCGATTCGATCGGGCCGATGGGCGCTAAATCGATGAGCGAAAGCCCCTACAACCCGGTGGCGGCCGCGCTCGGCAACGCGCTCGCCGATGCCACGGGAATCCGCTTCACGGCGGTGCCGTTCAAGCCGGACCGGCTATGGCCGCTGCTGCAGCAGAAATTTGGACCGACATAACGAATTCAGCGCCCCACGGTGCATTCGATCTGGCCGTGCGGCTCATCGGTCGGCAGAAACACGTCGTTATTGTTATCGAGGCCCAACGCCGTGAGGTTCATCGGGATGAAGTGCATGTTCGGGCACGCCATGCTGATTTCGGAAATCTCCGGCACCGCGGCGAGTGCCGCTTCCCCCATCCGGTACAGGCTGTCCTGTACACTCGCGCTATAGGTGGTGCCGAACACCTCCAGCACCGTTGCCAGGATTCTGGCATTGGTGCCCGGATAGTCTTTCGGCTTCGCCGACCATTTCCAGGACGCCACCATGGAAGTGGCGCACATCCGGTCATTGGTCGGAGGAATCGTGGTGTAGCCGTCCCTGACGTAGTTCTCCCAGCCGGACTGGGTCGACTTCATGAAGGTAAAACCATCGATCCCCGAGGTGAGGGTCGACCCCTCGCGCGTCGAGTTCACCTCGACGAACGGCTTGCCATTACTGTCGAGAATGAAGCTGTGCGGATGCGGCTTGCCACCGAAACTCAGGCGGCTCCATTTTGTTTCATGCGCGGTCACCGCGACCGAACTCACCTGCGGATAGAGGTCGAGATATTTCTTCGCCAGGACCTCGCAGAATTCTTCCACGCAGAGTCCTGTATTTTCGCGGGCGACGACATTGACCAGGTTCTTGATGGTGTCCGTCGATATCGACGTCGAGTTGTCGGCATCCGTATAGGCACCGGCGAAATCGCCCTCGATCATCGCCTTGACGTTGAGTTGGCTGACCTCGTGCCGGCCGCCGTCGCGATGAATCCGCATGACGCGGACCCGGCCCTTGCCATATCGGTTTTTTATCAGTGGCACGCGCGAGACCTCCCGTTCGACCGGCTGCCGGCCTAGCCCTTCAATGAGCAACGTTCGTGCCATCGGAGGCGCTTTGCTGAAGAACATGGCGACTTGGCACAGGCCTTGTATTAGCTCAGGCTGCACGGGCGCGCCAGACGGGGCCCGCGCAGCGAGGACCAGTTCATGAGCACCGAAATTCATCCGGTCGACGAGATGCTGCCGACCCCCCGCCTGCTGGCGCTCGGCCTGCAGCATGTGCTGGTGATGTATGCCGGCGCGGTCGCCGTGCCCCTTATCATCGGCCGGGCGTTGAAGCTGTCGCCGGAGGACGTCGCCTTCCTGATCAGCGCGGATTTGTTCGCCTGCGGGCTTGCCACGCTGGTGCAATGCATCGGCTTTCCCGGGGTCGGCATCCGGCTACCCGTCATGATGGGCGTCACTTTCGCGTCCGTCGGCCCGATGCTGTCGATGGCGGCGGCCCCGGATATCGGGCTGCTCGGCATCTATGGCTCGGTGATCGCTGCCGGAATCTTCGGCATCATTGCCGCGCCTTTCATCAGCCGGCTGCTGCCGCTGTTTCCACCGGTCGTGACCGGCACGATCATCCTGGTCATCGGCATCTCGCTGATGCGGGTCGGCATCAACTGGGCCGGCGGCGGTCTGCCGACCCTGACCAAGGTGGTCGATGGCGTTCCCGGCGCGTTTCCCAACCCGGGCTACGGCCAATTGCAGGGGCTTGGCATCGCGCTGTTCGTGCTGCTGATCATTCTCGGCCTGATCAGATGGGGAAGCGGCTTCATCGCCAATGTCTCGGTGCTGTTAGGCATCATCGCCGGCGCGATCCTGGCGAGCCTGCTCGGCGTCATGCATTTCGAGAAGGTCGTGGCCGCGCCATGGGGCGATATCGTGATCCCGCTGCGGTTCGGCGTTCCGCAATTCCATTTGGTGCCCATCATCACGATGTGCATCGTGATGATCGTGGTCATGATCGAATCGCTCGGGATGTTTCTCGCGCTCGGCGAGATCACGGGCAAGACCATCGACCGCGACGCACTGAGCCGGGGCTTGCGCGCCGACGGCGTCGGCACGCTGCTCGGCGGGTTGTTCAACACGTTTCCCTATACCTCGTTCTCGCAGAATGTCGGGCTCGTCAGCGTCACCGGCGTTCGCTCGCGCTGGGTGACCGTGACCGGCGGCGCCATGATGCTGCTGCTCGGCCTGCTGCCGAAGCTCGCGGCGCTGGTCGAAGCCGTGCCGCTGGTGGTGCTCGGCGGCGCCGGCCTCGTCATGTTCGGCATGGTCGCAGCGACCGGCGCGCGCATCCTCACCGCGGTCGACTTCAAGAACAATCGCTACAATCTGTTCGTGGTCGCGATTGCGGTCGGCTTCGGCATGATCCCGCTCGCCGCGCCGGGTTTCTTCCGCAACCTGCCGCACGACCTGCAGCCGCTGCTGGAGTCGGGCATCCTGCTCTGCGCGCTGGTTGCGGTCCTGTTGAACGCCTTCTTCAACGGCCTCGGCAGCAAAGCCGCCGCAGAGGCCGATGCCGCGGCGGCTGCCTCCACCGCTCAGCATGTGTAAGGATAGGATCAGCTTCCCCGATAGGTCGCGTAGCTCCATGGAGTGACCAGCAGCGGCACGTGGAGATGGCCTTCGGGCTCGCTCACCGAAAAACGCAGCGGTATCGCATCGAGAAACGGCGGATCCGACACCGGCACCTGCCGCTCGGCAAAATATTTGCCGACGCTGAAGGTCAGCTCATAGCGGCCGATCGGCACCGGCCGGCCGCCGATCAGGGGGACATCGGTCCGGCCGTCCGCATTGGTGATCGCGCGCGTCACGACGCGGCTGGCGCCGAGCTCGGATAGCTCGACCAGTTCGAGCGCGATTCCCGCCGCCGGCCGGCCGGAGTGGGTATCCAGCACATGGGTCGACAGCCGCCCATGCACGGCCAGCCGGTCGTCCGACGTCACCAGTTGATCGACCCGCAGCGCCGCGATCCGGCAGATTTCCTCGATCGATTTCTGGGTTTCGGCTCCTGCATCGTTCGGCAGCCGGCGTTCGAAATCGCGCAGGATCGAATCCCTGGTGTGACGGCGGGCGCAGACGATGTAGGGAAAGCCGAACTTGGAACGGTAGGCGTTGTTGGCGCGCTCGAACGCCTCGTATTCGGCATCCGACAGGCGGTCCAGCCCTACGCTGTTCTGTTCGGCGTGGGATTCGGCGGTCAGGCCCGCGGCGCGCTGGGTCTTATTAGCAAGATCGGGATGCGCCTTGATCAGCGCCAGCCGGAGTTGGGGCGGCGCACGATCGACCGCGGCCTTCATCGCCTCGAACAATGGTCCAACGCCGGAGAATGGCCGCATCAATGCGGCCTGTTCGGCTATCCATGGTGAGTATTCGAAAATATTCGCAAGCGCCGCGACAAAGTCGTCTTTGCTGCATGCGTTCAATTCGGCGAGCGTTTTCTGCAGCATGTCGCCCCGACCTATCCGACGCCTGGCGCGTTGACGGCAAGATGCGCGAGGTTGGCGTGCCAGTGCTGTGCGATCTGCAGCCGCGTTGGCACCCAGACGCGCTCATGCTTCATGATGTAGTCGAGAAACCGCATCAAGGCCGCCGCGCGCCCGGGTCGGCCGACGACGCGGCAATGCAGGCCGACCGACATCATCTTGGGCGAGGTCTCGCCTTCGGCATAGAGCACGTCAAAGCTGTCCTTGAGGTAGGTGAAGAACTCCTCGCCGCCGCCGAACCCCTGCGCATTGACAAAGCGCATGTCGTTGGCATCGAGGCTGTAGGGAATAATCAGATGGGGCCCGGCCGGTCCCTTGATCCAGTACGGCAGATCATCGGCATAGGAGTCGCAGGAATAGAGGAAGCCGCCGGCTTCCATTACCAGCCGCACGGTATTGATGGAGGTACGCCCGGTGTACCAGCCGAGCGGACGTTGGCCGACAACTTCCGTGTGAATGCGGATCGCATCCGCGATCTCGGCGCGCTCCTCCGCTTCGGACATGTCCTTGTGCTCGACCCATTTCAGGCTGTGGCTGGCGATGTC
>Ga0209006_10004175_pt1 | contig 13136 bp, 18 predicted proteins | sample JacPin_JW_Ref_O2_FD_188567 | JGI IMG/M metagenome (GOLD analysis project Ga0209006, IMG submission 188567) | Forest soil microbial communities from Algoma, Ontario, Canada - Jack Pine, Ontario site 1_JW_Ref_O2 (SPAdes) (version 2) | ecosystem: Environmental > Terrestrial > Soil > Boreal... | reverse complement strand
GGGAGATCTGTAGCTGCCGCAAGGAGGTCCTCGAATGATTCTGGCATTAATGCTCAGCGAGGTCATGATACGATCCTTCATAAAGCAATCATTTTCCCACGATCAACCTCGCTTTGACTTGCCACTGACCATGTACTCTCACTCCCCGAACCATTCCACCACCTCGCTTTCTGACATGGACGAGGACGATACCGACATTAATAAGTCCGTTTTCTTTCCAAGTACCGACCAGACACTCGTAGTTTCCCCTGCCAAATGGTCCTCCAAATTCCACTGCATTCCTTCCCGAATCCAACACTCTCCCATGTCCCATTTACCACCGGAAATTTTGATCCACATTCTCAAGCATCTCAATTCTACTCGGGATCTCTACAATTCCCTCCTAGTTTCTCGCACCTGGTGTGAATGCTCAGTCGAGCTTCTGTGGCATAAGCCGACATTTTCCAAGTTAACCACCCTCATCAAAATGATGCGTGTCCTCACCTGCGCGGACCAGACGTTTACCTATTCACAATTCATCCGTCGCTTAAATTTTCTCTTCCTTGGTACCGAGATCACCGACTCGTTATTTTGTCGCCTTTCACAATGCCATCGCCTGGAACGTCTGACTCTCGTTGGTTGCACCTCCATCTCAGATGGTGGTCTAGCATATGTGCTTCCAAACTGTCCTAATCTCGTCGCCATCGATTTGACAGGTGTGGCGGAAACTACCGACAATGTCATCGTGAAACTCGCTGCCTCAGCCAAGCGATTGCAGGGTATAAACATCGGTGGCTGCAAGAAAGTGACCGATGAAAGCATATTTGCGCTCGCCTCTCATTGCAACCTCCTGCGACGAGTCAAACTCAGTGGTGTAGAACTCGTCACTGATGAATCCATCTCAGCCCTTGCCAAAGCATGTCCTTTACTCCTCGAAATCGACCTCAATAATTGCAAACAGATAACCGATGCGTCCGTGCGTGACATCTGGACCTATTCGACCAATATGCGCGAACTGAGACTCGCCCATTGCGTCCTCACGGATGCGGCCTTTCCTGCGCCACCCAGGCAAGACTGGGCTACGCTTCAACCTGTTCCAAATCCATTTGCTTCATCCGCGTCCAAGTTGGCTGAGCCACTCCCCCCGCTCGTTCTCTCACGATCATTCGATCATCTGCGTATGCTAGACCTGACTGCCTGTGCTCTGTTGACGGACGACGCCATAGAAGGCGTTATATCTCACGCACCCAAGATCCGCAACCTTGTTCTCTCAAAGTGCATCCAGCTCACGGATAGAACAGTGGAAAATATCTGCCGACTTGGGAGGCATATTCACTACTTGCATCTTGGGCATGCAGCGAGCATCACAGACCGATCAGTCCGAACTTTGGCAAGGTGCTGCACACGTATCCGATATATCGATTTTGCAAGTGAGTGCACTCCATTTTCCATTTACAATGACTAATCACCAATGTAAAAGATTGTTTACACCTCACGGATATGTCTGTCTTCGAACTGTCCAGTCTACCCAAATTACGGCGTATAGGTCTGGTCAGGGTGAGCAACCTGACGGACGAAGCCATATATTCACTTGCCGACCGACACGCCACCCTCGAACGGATTCATCTTTCGTATTGTGACCAAATCTCCGTTATGGCCATTCATTTTTTACTCCAAAAGTTGAACAAGTTGACCCATTTGAGCTTGACTGGCATCCCCGCATTCCGCAAACCTGAGCTGCAGAAATTTTGCAGGCCTCCGCCAACTGTGCGTTTTGATTCCCGTTCACTCTTTCCCCCCTTTTAATCTTTGATGACAGGACTTCAACATGACTCAACGCGCATCGTTTTGCGTGTATTCGGGGAAGGGCGTGCAGAACCTTCGAGCCTTTTTGACCGAACTGTTTGATCAAATAACGGAAGAGATGAATACCGCCGATGACACGGAGTATGACGACGACTACGAAGACAACTACCGTGAGGATGCTCCAGATGTTGATGTAGAGACGGGCGACGACGACGACGAATATTTTCCACGTCATGTTCCTACAACCCCGCGATTTGATCGCGTTCCCCGGGCGCCAGTCATTGCACCACCTACAGTGCAGCGTGATGACCTCGAGAGGGCTGCCTGGGATTCGCACGGCCTGACCGAACACACGACGGAGTCCTCGATGGCAACGAATCAAGATCATTCAGTCAATCGGGCCGATACACAAGCATTCTCGATCATACCACTGAGGTTCCGGGGGTTTGGGCACCTACCCGTTGTAGAAGCGTCGGTTTCACCTCCTCCCAGTGATGGAGCGTCTATTCGTAGCACGGGTACGAACCAGTCAAACGGCGTTGGATTTTTCCGCACACAGCAGGAAGTTGGGTCGTCTTCGCGAAGTAACGGTGCCTTGACTCCGGATTTGAACTTTGCAGAGATAGGCCATGGACGAGGGACTGGGCACGCCATGCAAGTTAACTCCAACTTGTCATCGAGACCTGTGGTCGAGTCTACATCGTCCTTCGATGCACCAGGAAGCTCGCAAACAATCCGCAACCCCGAATCGCTGTCAGAGTTCCGCAACGGTCATGGTTTCGGGTACGACCATGCACTACCGGATTCCAACAGTGTCGCATTTTCTCCGCCGCCTTTCATCCTGCACGAAGAAGCGTCCGTGTTACCATTGTTAACCCCGAGTAATACGGAACCGCGTGATTCTGGGCGGCACTCTCCCGGGATGCTTCCAACGGCAAGTACTGACCAAGATAGAAGAAGAATGATGAAACGAGGGTTACGAAATTTACGTACGTTCGCCATATACCCATCGTCACTCGACCACTCACCCAATGGGCATGAAGGATTCCCTGGAGGAAAGGGCAACGCCCACGGCCTCGATTCTGGCGCTCGTAGACATTAATGGGTTAATATTCCTTACTTTGTTCTCTATGTTTTCTTGTCGACTGAAAGTATGTACACACTGAGAAGAACGCTGGTTTTCAGGCTCTGGACAATCTTGGGTGCCCATGTTTAATACTAAAAACAATGTAATAGACGACAGGGTGACTCAAAATTTTTGAACGTGATTTGACACTAGGAAACCATCTCTAATAGACATGGCTCATTCACCAAACAGAATCGATCCTTTGATCACACTCTTCAAATCGATAGGGCTGCCTGAGTCCAAGGCTGCGGAAGCAACCAAGAACCCTAAGAGCGCCTCGGTGCTCAAAGATATAATCGATGGGCATGGACTGGCGGAGAGGCAAGTTGGCGTTCAGGAAAAGCAGGCAGTACTTCTTGCCGCCCTGGCTGTCCAGGTCGCAAAGTCGGTAGAGATTGACAATGACAAGCGGGATTACATTATTCGCAGGATCTTGGAGGATAAACTCAAGTCAGTAGATCAGGTTACGGGTATGGGTTTCTTCGGCCTTGTAGCATGATTGAGCTGATCCTTGAGTGAACTCAATTAACAGTTGCCATTAAGTATCTTGGCTCTCATCCGTCCCCCATCGACGATCAAGATTTCGATAAACATTGTGGTGTAGGCAAGTCCAGCTGTCGTTTATTTAGCGTTGTCATTCCATATTCATTGGAGTTGCAGGTTTCAGTATCACTCCAGAGGAGTTGTACACCCGAGTCACGGATTATATTGCATCGAATGCCGTCACAGGGTGGCCGAGCTTCAGTGCTGTAATAAATGGTGTGAAAGGAATATCCGATCTTCGTTGGGTCAATCCGCTTGAGCTCAAAAATGCGGTCGAGAAGGCGTTCACGGAACTATTTGGGGCCAAGGGCACTGCAAAACCCAATGTCAAAGTAACCCCGTCCATCATCTTTCGTCCATACCCTATAATGATCTTATTTTTAGGCTCAAAAGGCCTCAAAGGCTACTACCGTAGATCACATAGACATGGACAGGCCATCCAATATCAGGAAACCCGTTTTCGATGAAGGTTTTCTTGAGCAACTTCACAAGCCAGGGGAAAACCCTCAGCTTCATCCACACCTTCGGGAAGCCCATTTAGCCATGACCGGAGGGAAGGTCCAAACTCGCTTCCCACCAGAACCAAATGGTTATCTTCATATCGGCCACGCCAAAGCGATTTTTATCAACTTTGGGTACGCGGCGCATCACGGCGGACATTGTTACTTGCGGTATGACGATACAAACCCGGAAGCAGAAGAGGCGCGTTATTTCGAAAGTATCTTGGACACCGTACGATGGTTGGGGTATGAGCCATGGAAGATCACATATTCGAGTGACTATTTTGACCAACTCTATGCTTTGGCGGTGGAACTGATAAAGCGAGATAAGGCATACGTATGCCATTGCACTCGTGCGTATCTTTTGTCTTTGCACCCTCTAACCACTGACGGTCGCGGTAGAGGAAGAGATCAAGACAGATCGTGGAGAAAAGCAGGGTGGGCGCCCGAAGGCTTGCATTCATCGTTCTCGACCTATTTCCGAATCCTTAACCGAGTTTGAAAACATGAAAAACGGTACATACCGGCCCAAGGAAGCCAACCTACGCATGAAGCAGGATCTCGAAGACGGCAATCCACAGATGTGGGATCTGACAGCATATCGAGTGCTCGATACGCCACACCACCGTACACACGATAAGTGGAAAATCTACCCGACCTATGACTTCACGCATTGTTTGGTCGATAGTATGGAAAACATATCGTACGCTCAATGTTCTTCTCTGACATGTTTTCGCTGACAATAGCATTTGAAAAGACATTCTCTTTGCACCGTAGAATTTGTTGCTTCTCGGCAATCGTACGAGTGGCTTTGCGACATGCTGGAAGTGTACAAGCCCAAGCAGTCAGAGTACGGGCGTCTCAATATTGAAGGCACCGTGATGTCGAAGCGTAAAATATTGGCTCTCGTCAATGAAGGATACGTTAGTGGCTGGGACGACCCACGGTTGTACACCCTTATCGCACTGCGCCGACGTGGTGTACCTCCTAGCGCTATCATCTCATTCGTGAGCGGATTGGGAGTTTCTCCAGCGGCTTCAAGTACGGAGATCCCTCGATTTGAACAAACGATCAGACAGCACTTGGAGGGGATTACGCCTCGGCTTCATATGGTCTTAGTTCCATTAAAAGTTACAATCGAGAACCTGGCTGAAGATTACGTCCATATGATCGAGAAACCTCTTCACCCCAAGACCCCAGAATTAGGGACCACGGTTGTTCCCTTCACTCGAACAATATACATCGAAGCGGATGACTTCAGACTGGAAGATTTCGATAACTATTTCCGCCTTGCGCCTGGCAAAACTGTGGGACTGTTCCAAGCACCGTATCCGATCACTTGCACATCTTACAAGATAGATCCGCAATCACAGAAAGTCTCAGAACTGTTCTGCCGACTCGAAAACGGACCTGGTGTGAAAAAGCCAAAGGCGTTCATCCAATGGGTAGCAGAACATGCGTCCTCTCAGAGTCCCATGCGAATTGACGAGACACGTATATTCCGTCAGCTCTTTAAAAGCAACCACCCCCCACCTGATTACAAAGCGGACATCTACCCCGATAGCCTTGAGGTTGTCAAAGGAGCGATGATAGAAGTCGGATTTTGGCCGTTGGCGAAACGCTGCATTGTAGAGGCGCGCAGGGAGAGTCGATTCAGGGCAGAGCAGGCTTCCAAGACCCAGAGGACCGCATCGATGTCCAGCACCGACGTGCTCGTGACACTGGCACAGCCCGTTGGCATGGAATGTGTGCGCTTCCAAGGTCTCCGTGTAGCATACTTTGCAGTTGACAAGGACTCTAAACTTGCTTGCTTGGATGAAGGCGATGATATCGATCCTGGCCCAAGAACTGGCGATTTCCTGCTGCTCAATCGCATTGTCAGTTTGAAGGAAGATCTGGGTAAATAAATATAGTATGTATGTATGGACTGTCCTATGGCCCCGTATTTGAACTGGTCTTCATAACACGGCATGTTCGTGGAAACAAGTTGTAGGGATCATTCATGCCGCCACCAAGGCATGCAGATTATATATCTCCTTCCGAACGATATAATACACGTCGGAGACATTACCCTCAAGTTCTACTCGCCCTTTCGCCGTCTTCCTGACTGCTACAGATTCCTCCAGGGTGTCGGCGGCTGTATTTCCCTTGACACCAGACCCACAAATAAGCACACCCTCGCCAATGAGCTCGGCTTGTACTCCAATTGACGCTAAACGAGCCTTCAGAGCGGTTAGTTTCAGTTCTCCGATCATGGTTGAACGTGGGAGCGTCACGGGAGGGCGAGATCCGAGAGCGAGTCCCCGAAACGTTTCAAGAGGGGGAGAATCGGAAGGTGACGCAGGCGATGCGATTGGCTCTAGAGTGGGAATGGTGGAACTTGCATGGGTAACAACCCGTCCTGTCACATAGCCAACCTCGTTATCTTCAAACTGGAGGAATGTGATTTAGTAAGAATGGTAACAATGTTGCCATTGACAAGCATACTCGGGACATCTTCACGGATGCCAGTAATTCATCACTAATTGAGATGGAAAACGAGCTTGTCTGCTGCCCAATTTGTATGCTCTCGCCTTGTTTTGGGGAGTAAATATCCTTTGTCATGGCATGAATGTTTGCACAACTTTCGACAAGGGCCTCAGTCCCGTGAGAGGGTGCATGGACTATAATCTGACGAGGACCATAAGAAATCGAACAACACAAGGTCAATGTAAATGCACCATTTTTCGGGGGTTCACTTGAGGGACGATAGTTTTCACAGCGCGGCCATCATTCAAGCCTTCCATGTCCACGAACAGAAGCCGGCACGCCAATTGGATTTCCAGAACCGACGACACAAATTTTGACGGTGGTTCTTGAATTGCTTTCTGAAACGTCGAAATTAGTTGCAGTCCAGGTCAAGTGCCGGTCGAACATCAGCTACCCTGGCATCATCTTCCGCCTGTTTTCTGTTCCTCGCGTCTTTCACTTCATCGCTCTCCGCATCCTCTTCGAGGACCTTCCCTTTCCTCAACCACATACCGACATCGATTGTCTCGCCATACTCATCCACTCGTCTCTTCTTCTCCACATAAGGGAACATCCTGAATCGTTGCGACTGGCCGCCGACGTTCTTGAAGAATGACGTAGATTTCGACACGTTGCCTTTAAGGTAAATGTCGTACGACAGTAACTGCTTCGTTAGTCCTTCGTCACCATCCAGGGTCCAATCCGCTGCATCTGTGCTTTTATCAGTCTTCCGCATAGAAATGCGGCCTCCCCCAGGACTGCTTGGTTCCTGGCCCTCCATATTCGTGGATGTTTCATCCATATCGCCTTCCAGCGCCAGCCGCACCTCATCTTCGTCTTCTGAATCAGAGTCCGAGTCCGAGTCGCTTTCGTCCTCGTCGGCCTCGAGCATCCGCTGATTGCGAGCAAGTACGGCTTGATGTGCTGCCTCCTTCTCCTTGGCAAGTCGTTCTTTTTGTAGATAGGCTTCAAGCTCCGCCCCTTGAAGCGGGACTTTGGAATTTATCTGCAAATGCGAGTCAATACCACGAGCCTATCGAACATGCATTCATTTAGACCCACTCCGAGTCTGAGAATGCCGTCCATCATGATGTTGCTTCCGATTTTGCCTTTATCCCATTTATCATCCAATCTCTGCGCATCGTTCCACCGATCGAACAGCACGCGTCCCAACGTGCCTTCCTCACTCCGCGTTGTGAGCAGTACAACATTATCAGGAACAGCTGCAAAGTCAGAAAACAAGTGTCTGGAAGGGCCGTGTGATAGTGATGCCGGGACAGCTAAGATTAGCTTGGGATCTTTGGAAGAGTATGTTTGCATCATGGCCTGTGGATTTGGAAAGAACTCCAGGTGTCTAGGAGGCGGTTTGAAACAGATGCAACGCAATTTACAGGGACACTCACTTAAATCTGAGAGCGAAAGCGCCTAAAGCGTCCTCTTCCCCTTCGTCGTCGCGTTTCCTTTTTGTTTGGACTTTGCCTTCGCCGTCTTCCCCTACATCTTCCTTGCTGACTGTTCCTCCTAGCCACTCCATCATGCTTCGTACGAAGGTGAGCATCTCCCTTCCTGTCCGCGAAAGGAGACAGATGGGGTATTTCAGTCGCGAGTAGTTCCAGTGCTGATCCAACAAGACTAGAAGTTCGAGTATTCGTGTACTCGAATCACAAGGTAGGAGAAGAGATGATCGAGATGTCAGAGTGGCAGTGATAGTATCTGAGGGCAACGTCAATGGGATACATAGAATCAATGTTTTCATGCGTACCAATGAGAGCAGCATCACGATCTTTTCTTCTGCTTGTGATTACAGATGCTCGGTCTGCGTCTGTAATAAGGAGGTCTGGCCTAGCCAGTGGCTCGAATACCCCTCCAGCAGATTGTCGCATTAGCACAGTGCCATCCAGATGACGTTCTCGCATATGATTCATATCTACAGCATACAGGACTGTACCCGCGGAAGGTGACCGAATCTTCCATATAGCACCTCCAAGGCTGTGCCCTGCATTGAAAGGAGTGATTGTCAAACCTTGACATTTACCTGTAAAAATGTACATAAGAGCAAGCGAAGTCGAGAGGACAATGAGGCGAACCTTGCAGGTGAGTTGGTTGAGAGTACCGCAAGGTATTGACCGAATCGAATGCATCATGCACTTCTTTGGTTGTAGCGACATATATTCCCTTATAATTTACAGCAGTTTGATCGAGATCTTCAGGATTAGAGTCTTCGTCCATGAAACCACTTGAATGTTGGTCTTTTTTGGGGGGATCGCCTTTGACATCCAGTTCATCCCGCAGACCCTCCACGTCCTCCGTTACAGCCACACGCCCCATTGCTTGTACAGGGAGCGTGGTGTACGTAGGTGCCTTCAAATTCCATCGGGAGTATGCGTATGGATAAAGGCCAACGTGACTTAGGTCACCATGTGAAAGAAGAACGAGATCGACGGTAGGTGCACAACTGGGACATACTTTTAGAGTGTAAAAGTGAAGGAAATGAAGAGGTGTACACACTCGCGTAGCGCTTGGCAGTAATGTTCCCAGTAAGGGACATGTTCTTCCACTTCTGGAGACCAATCCGGTGACCCACAATCAAGCAAGATTCGTACGTCGTCAACCTGCAGAAGATATGCGAGAGGTATCGCACGAGACGAATGGGCTGCCCCAGATAATGGCGTAAATGTGATCATCGTCTAAATTTGACAATTTGTGAAAGCATGATGGCGTGGGAAAGTTATTTATTCAATATGAAGATTTACGTAATAAATTTTTTTGTGCTTTCTGCTCATCACACCATCCTTTTACCGTACAGTAAGGATCCCCTTCATCAGGCATTGTGGCCTTGCCTTGACCTTGGATTTCTCGTGTAGTCTAATCCTAAAAAACTATGCGTGAAGTCATCTCCGTCCACGTCGGTCAAGCAGGTGTCCAGATTGGAAACGCATGCTGTAAGTGTACCATGATTTCAAAATCAAGATTAGCGTTCATTATCGTCAAATTCAACGAAAACGACGCGTCTCAATATCGAGACCTTGAATGCTAATCGCCATTTTGGGTACATCACAGGGGAACTCTATACTGTCGAACATGGCCTTAGTGTAAGCTCTTTTCGCCATGTTTATCGCGTCGATAATCTAATCAACAATCTAGCCTGATGGTCGTCTAATCGATAACTCTTCCAACGATGATGGTTTCAGTACTTTCTTCTCAGAGACCTCCTCTGGAAAACACGTGCCCCGTTCTCTATACGTTGATCTGGAGCCCAACGTTATCGATGAAGTCAGGAACGGTCCTTATAGAAGCCTCTTTCACCCAGAAACGCTTGTGAACGGAAAAGAGGATGCTGCTAGTAACTGTAAGCATTCAAGATCATGTTGTTCTTACATTGTAACTTGATTGCTTCCGTAGATGCTCGAGGTCATTATACTATTGGCAAGGAGCAAATCGATAACGTTATGGACAGGGTCCGCCGCTTGGCCGATAACTGCTCTGGTCTTCAAGGGTTTTTCGTCTTCCATTCCTTCGGCGGTGGCACTGGTTCTGGCTTTGGCGCACTTATCCTCGACCGTCTTTCTACCGATTATGGAAAGAAATCGAAACTCGAATTCAGTGTGTACCCTGCCCCTACGATGGCCAATTCTGTAGTAGAGCCGTACAACTCGGTCTTGACCACGCACACGACGCTTGAGCACTCTGATTGCTCTTTCATGGTGCGTATCATCATGGTTCCGTATCAAAAATCTATTTAGCCCCGATTTATATAGGTCGATAACGAAGCAATTTACGACATTTGCAAGAAAAACTTGAATATCACCTCCCCAAGCTTCACTAATTTGAACAGACTCATCGCTCAAGTTGTCTCTTCGATCACTGCCTCCCTCCGCTTCGACGGCTCCCTTAATGTTGACCTGAACGAATTCCAGACCAACTTGGTTCCGTGAGTAGCCATCTTCATTAATTGTGGGAACACGTAACTCATCGCCAGAATAGCTTCCCCCGCATTCATTTCCCGCTTGCTACCTTCGCTCCCATCATTTCTGCGGAAAAAGCCCACCACGAACAGAACTCTGTGGCTGATATGACGTATTCCTGCTTCGAAACGGGTAACCAGATGGTCAAGTGTGATCCCAGGGAAGGCAAATACAGTGCGTACCACGGTCTATCCGCCTTTATTCTTATTCTGAAGATATCGACAGTGGCTTGTGCATTGCTCTACCGCGGTGATGTTGTGCCCAAGGATGTGAACGCCGCGGTAGCCATCATCAAGACCAAGCGGACTATTCAGTTCGTAGACTGGTGTCCGACTGGGTTCAAGCTCGGCATCTGCAACGAACCCCCCGCTCACATTCCGGGTGGCGATCTCGCTAAGGTTTCTCGCAGCATGTGTATGTTGTCGAACACAACCGCCATCTCGACGGCATGGAGCCGCCTAGACCACAAATTCGATCTCCTCTACTCCAAGCGTGCTTTCGTGCATTGGTATGTAGGTGAAGGGATGGAGGAAGGCGAATTCTCTGAGGCGCGCGAAGATCTTGCTGCTCTTGAGAAGGATTACGAAGAGGTTGGAATCGATTCTGCGGATGTTGAGGAGGAGGCTGGTGAATATTGAATCACCATAAAATTTTCTTTGTACTTCTTAATATCCCCTTTCCTCATCACGATTCCTCCATATACCGACATTCAAGGTTAACTCCTTTTTCTTTCTCACTTCTATTACCTTACCCTCTATAGTGAATGGTTTACAATGGAAATACTGGCTCGTATGTGAATACGACTTTGACCACAGATCCAGGGACAGGGGACAAACCAAACAAGGGAATCCAAAAGGCAGACTTTGAGTTTGGTGTTATTTGGCGTATCGGAGTCTCTTGCCTTGATCAAACTTGAATATTTCAGAAAAACATTTAACGACGTGCAATGCGCGAAGTCATCTCTCTTCACGTTGGCCAAGCTGGTGTTCAGATCGGAAATGCTTGCTGTAAGTTCCATCTCACCTCTCCTTGCCTTTCGCGATCAGCCCTCAATGTACAACAGGGGAACTCTATACCCTCGAACATGGACTAAGCGTATGTTGGATCTTTTCTCGTTGCTTCGTCCATCTGTTTATCGGTTCACTTTAGCCTGATGGTCGACTCTTGGAAGGATCCCCATCTAATACAGACAGCGGCTTTTCCACTTTCTTCTCCGAGTCGAATTCAGGAAAGCATGTTCCCCGTTCCCTGTACGTCGACTTGGAACCCGGCGTCATCGACGATGTCAAGAGTGGGCCTTACAGATCGCTGTTTCACCCTGAAACAATGATCACAGGCAAAGAAGATGCAGCCAACAATTGTATGGAATCTTGTGATCTCTTGATGATTCGTCTTCTGATTCCTTTTCAGACGCCCGTGGACATTACACTGTCGGAAAGGAGCTTATCGACCCCGTCATGGATAAGCTTCGCCGTCTTGCTGATAACTGTTCGGGCCTCCAAGGCTTCTTTGTTTTCCACTCTTTCGGTGGTGGAACAGGATCAGGTTTTGGAGCTCTTTTGCTCGAGCGTCTGTCTATGGATTACGGCAAAAAATCCAAGTTAGAGTTCTGCGTGTACCCGGCTCCTCAACTTTCAAGCTCCATCGTCGAGCCGTATAACTCGGTTCTCACTACGCACACAACGCTTGAGCACTCCGACTGTTCCTTCATGGTACGTCCCAGTATGATTTCACGTTGGATAAAAAATAACAGAGCGCGCCGTTCCCAGGTCGATAATGAAGCTATCTACGACATCTGCAAGAAGAGTCTCGGTGTCCCATCTCCGAGTTTCTCGAACTTGAACAGACTCATTGCACAAGTTGTTTCCTCGATCACGGCCTCTCTTCGCTTTGATGGTTCCCTGAATGTTGATTTGAACGAGTTCCAGACCAATCTTGTCCCGTTAGTCATACTTCACTTGCATCCTGGGATGAATCTCACTCATTCCGATATACATAGCTTCCCCCGTATTCATTTCCCTTTGGCCACTTATGCACCCTTACTGTCAGCCGATAAGGCTACTCATGAACAGAACTCTGTGGCTGAAATGACCTTCGCCTGCTTCGAAAACGGGAATCAGATGGTTTGCCAGTGTTCTTTCTATCTTGTCTTGGGACTCACGGTGTGTGTGTTAGGTGAAATGTGATGCCAAGGAAGGAAAATACAGTACGATCCGTGTATTATACCATGTTTTTGTCTGTGCTTATCTCGTCTTAGTGGCTTGTTGCCTCTTGTATCGTGGTGATGTCGTTCCCAAGGATGTCCAAGCCGCCGTGGCAAGCATCAAGACGAAGCGGACCATTCAATTTGTGGACTGGTGCCCTACCGGTTTCAAGGTTCGTGAGAGTTCTTTTGCTGAAATAAAACTCACCTCATTTTGCTTGCAGTTGGGTATCTGCAACGAACCCTCCGCCTATGTTCCGGGTGGGGACCTTGCAAAGACTACTCGTAGTCTTTGCATGCTCTCAAAGTTTGTGGCGCTTCTCATGGTCTCTAGATCAGCGTGACTCAGCTCAATCATTTATATAGCACCACTGCCATCTCCGCTGCTTGGGGCCGTCTCGGTACGTTCGTTCTCATCGCTTGATAAACTCTTCATCATCAGACTTTTATAGATTATAAATTCGATCTCATGTATTCCAAGCGTGCATTCGTGCACTGGTACGTCG
>Ga0209006_10004174_pt1 | contig 13139 bp, 11 predicted proteins | sample JacPin_JW_Ref_O2_FD_188567 | JGI IMG/M metagenome (GOLD analysis project Ga0209006, IMG submission 188567) | Forest soil microbial communities from Algoma, Ontario, Canada - Jack Pine, Ontario site 1_JW_Ref_O2 (SPAdes) (version 2) | ecosystem: Environmental > Terrestrial > Soil > Boreal... | reverse complement strand
TGGACCAATGCCGCCACACTGTCGATTTCCACCATAAGGAATGGGTCATGCGTGAAGACCGATGCCCCGGCACAAAAATTCTGACGGTCCTGATCCAAGTGAGGGGTGCCTGTGATGTGTCCTGGATTGATGCGCGTAACCGTTGAATCCGGTCTTCGGGCTCAATCAAGAACCGCGCGGCCTTTTGGGTTTCGGTTTGACTGCTTTCGTCTGAGCTGCGTCCGAGTTCACGCGGCCTGTTTCAGCTGTGAGCACTGAGGCGCGGCGGTGATCGGCTCCCATCCGGGTAACCCCTGGAGAATGCGCTCGGGATTCTTAACCGGAACGATGTGGCCGTAATGTTCCTCGATCACCTTGACGGATGTGCCCGTCTGAGTCGCTAGCATATATTGGTTCACGCCCTCGGAAAGCCGGAGCCGTGGCATGGGTGTGCCGGAAACAATAAGTGCAGCGTCGCTTGCCGGATATTTCTTTATATAAGTCAACTGCTTATGAAAATCTCCCCCTGCGGGGAGAGGGAAGACGGGGGGCCCATGTCCGATGAAGCCCGCAACACCGCCATCCTCACTGAGGCCTATCGCCGCTGGTCGGAGAGCCGCGGCGCGAGCGCCGACTACTGGATCTCGATCTGCGACCCGAGCATCCGCTTCGGCTCGATCGCCGAGCCGCTCAAGAGTGTCGCCTACATGCGCGAGTACCGCAGCCGCGACGAGCTCGGCGCCTATTTCGCGGGGATCACGCAGGACTGGGAGATGCTCGACTACCGGGTCGATCATTTCGTCGCCCAGGGCGACCGCGTCGTGATGCTCGGCCACTGCAGCTGGCGCGCCAAAGCGAGCGGCAAGGTCGTGTCGACGCCGAAGTGCGACAGCTGGCGCTTCGCCGACGGCAAGGCGGTCGAGTTCTACGAATATTTCGACACCGCCCAGGTGATGCAGGCGATGGCGCGAACCGGCTGACCGTCGCATATTGTGCGGTGCTAAAGCGTGATGATTTTCGTGCAATCATCATCACGCTTTGGCTCATTGTTTGAGCATGATCTGATCCGAAAACCGGTGCCCACCCCCGATCAGGTCGGGGGCAGGCTTTTTCGGGATCATGCTCTGACGCCGAGGGATCCGCATGAAAGTCTTTCTGGCCGGCGCCGCCGGTGCGATCGGACGTCGCCTCGTTCCGCTCCTGCTCGAGGCGGGCCATGACGTCACCGGCACGACCCGCTCGGGCGAGAAGGCGTCCGAGCTCAAGGCGCGCGGCGTCACCGCGGTCGTGGTCGACGTCTACGACGTCGCGGCCCTGCACGACGCGGTCGTGCGGGCGCAGCCCGACGTGGTCATGCATCAGCTGACCGACCTGCCGAAGGCGCTCGACCCGGCTCAGCCGCGCAATTTCGGCGGCAATATGCGCCTGCGCATCGAGGGCACCGCCAACCTGGTTGCGGCCGCGCAGGCGGCGGGCGCACGGCGCTTCATCGCGCAGAGCATCGCGTTCGCCTATGCGCCTGGACCCGAGCCGCACGCGGAAACCGATCCGCTGGCCTCGGCCGAAGGCGAGACGCCGTCCGCCATGACGTCGCGCGGGGCGCGGGCGCTGGAGGGTGCGACCCTTGGCGCCGCGGGACTGGAGGGCATCGTGCTGCGCTACGGGCGGCTCTACGGACCCGGCACGTGGAACGCGACGCCGAACGGGCGCGGCGTGCTGCACGTCGATGCGGCCGCGCACGCGGCGCTGCTCGCGCTGACCCGCGGCATGCCGGGCGTCTACAATGTGGCGGAGCCGGACGGCGCCGTGGCGATCGACAAGGCGTCGCGCGATCTTGGTTTCAATCCGGCTTTCCGCTGCGCGTTCTGAAAGGTTTGCTCAAGAAGCGCGAACCTTTGAGGCCATAGCGCCAGGGAAGGTCCACGGCCTTGGTCAGGCCGATGCGCGGGCCGACCGCGATCTCGACCTCTTCGTCGCGATGATGCAGCTCGAACGGCGGGGCATCGAGCGCAAGGCCATTTTGCGCCCGCGAGATGCCGAGCGCCTCGCACAGGCGGCCGGGGCCCGAGCACAGCAGGCGCACGTCGCGCATGCCACGCCGGCGGCGCATTGTCGCGATGCCCTCGAGCGGCTCGATCGCGCGGATCAGCACCGCACTGGCGCTGCCTTTCGGCTCGCACACGAAGTTCACGCACCAGTGGATGCCGTAGGAGCGATAGACGTAGACGTAGCCGGGCGGGCCGAACATCACGGCGTTGCGCTCGGTGCGACCGCCATAACTGTGCGCTGCGGGATCGGTGTGGTGATAGGCCTCGACCTCGACGATGCGGCCGCCGACGCCATGGCACAGAAAGATCGCGCCGATCAGATCAGGCGCGACCGCGTGCACGCTGCGGGCAAAAAAACTGCGTCGGATGCGAGCCATTTTGGTTTCAAGATAGTTAAGAAATTCAGTTGCCCGAACATAATGTTCGCGGACGGACGCAAAGGTCTGTGACTTTGCTGCAACACGTTTACAACATTTGGGTTTCGCCACTGGCGCGACGGAACCACGCCGCTTTTCCGCCACACGCCACCGTGAAATCGAGACGGCGCTAGGCCGGTAGTACGTGAAGGTGCTCTTCGCAACGCAACCGGCGAGCCGTGTCAGGGGCGAGACGCGTTCGCAATGGATGCCAAGACGCAGCCGAAAGCCAGGCTTCCCAGCCGGCACGTGACGGAAGGGCCCGAGCGGGCGCCGCACCGCGCGTACTACTACGCCATGGGTCTGACCACCGCGCAGATCCACCAGCCCTTCGTCGGCGTCGCCAGCTGCTGGAACGAGGCGGCGCCCTGCAACATTTCGCTGATGCGCCAGGCGCAGGCGGTGAAGAAGGGCGTCGCGGCCGCCGGCGGCACGCCACGCGAGTTTTGCACCATCACGGTGACGGACGGCATCGCGATGGGCCATGAGGGCATGAAAAGCTCGCTGCCGTCGCGCGAGGTGATCGCCGACTCGGTCGAGCTGACGGTGCGCGGCCACGGCTACGATGCCTTGATCGGGCTCGCCGGCTGCGACAAGTCGCTGCCCGGGATGATGATGGCGATGTGCCGCCTCAACGTGCCGGCGATCTTCATTTATGGCGGCTCGATCTTGCCCGGCACGTTCAAGGGCAGGCCGGTGACCATCCAGGACGTGTTCGAGGCGGTCGGCCAGCATTCGGTCGGCGCCATGTCGGATGCCGACCTCGATACGCTGGAGCAGGTGGCCTGTCCGTCCGCCGGCGCCTGCGGCGCCCAGTTCACCGCCAACACCATGGCGACCGTGTCGGAGGCAATCGGGCTCGCGCTGCCCTATTCGGCAGGCGCGCCCGCGCCTTACGACATGCGCGACAAGTTCTGCATGATGGCGGGCGAGCAGGTGCTCGACCTGATCAAGCTCGGCATCCGCCCGCGCGACATCGTCACCCGGCGTGCGCTGGAGAATGCGGCCGCCGTGGTGGCGGCGTCCGGCGGCTCGACCAATGCTGCGCTGCACCTGCCGGCGATCGCGCACGAATGCGGGATCAAGTTCGACTTGTTCGACGTGGCCGAAGTCTTCAAAAGGACACCGTATATCGCCGATTTGAAGCCGGGCGGCCGTTATGTCGCCAAAGACTTGTTCGAAGCTGGTGGAATTCCGCAGTTGATGAAGTCGCTGCTGGACCACGGGTTCATGCATGGCGACTGCATCACGGTCACCGGCCGCACTGTGGCCGAGAACCTCAAGCGGGTGAAATGGAACAGGGAGCAGGACGTCATTCGTCCTGCCAACAAGCCGCTATCGCCAAGCGGCGGCGTCGTAGGTTTGAAGGGAAATCTCGCGCCGGAAGGCGCGATCGTGAAGGTTGCCGGGATGGAGAAGCTCGTCTTCTCCGGTCCGGCCCGCTGTTTCGATGGCGAAGAAGCGTGTTTCGAGGCTGTGAAGACGCGTCAATACAGGGAAGGCGACGTGCTGGTGATCCGCTACGAGGGCCCCAAGGGCGGCCCCGGCATGCGCGAGATGCTGGCCACCACCGCGGCCCTTTATGGCCAGGGCGCGGGCGGCAAGGTTGCGCTCATCACCGACGGGCGGTTCTCGGGCGCGACGCGCGGCTTCTGCGTCGGCCATGTCGGGCCGGAAGCGGCGGTGGGCGGGCCGATTGCGCTGGTCCGCGATGGCGACATCATCGAGATCGACGCCCATGCGGGCACGCTCGACGTAAAGGTCGATGCCGCCGAGCTCGAGCGGCGCCGGGGCGGCTGGACGCCGCGCAAGACGGACTTCACGTCCGGATATCTGTGGAAATACGCCGAGCAAGTCGGTGCCGCGCTGGGCGGGGCGGTCACGCACCCGGGCGGCGCCGCGGAGGTCAGGTCCTATGCGGATATCTGATCGCCTCATCCCGGCGGCCCTGTTCACGGTCGGCCTCGGCCTCGTCTCGGCGTTCGGCTTCGAGGGCACCGGCACGCGCGACGGCATGGCGCCGGCGGCCGCCGTCGATACGGTGCCACGCTCGGCCGCGCCGGCGGCGGCGCTCGTCCCGCCGATGGCCATCCCGAACGTGTCGGGCGGTCCGACGGGCAGCGCCAATGCGGCGCTGCCGGCCGCAAGGCCGGTCACCCGCAGCTTGACGCCGACGCATCCGTTGACGCCGGGCGAAGCCTTCCTGTCCGGCACCCAGGCGCTGCGCGCAGGCGACACCAAAGCCGGCATCCACGCGCTCGAATACGCCGCCGAGAACGGCCACGCGCTGGCCGAATGGAAGCTCGGACGGATGTATGCGGACGGCGACCAGGTCGGCCGCGACGACGTGCGCGCGTTCGACTACTTCCAGGACATCGTCGACAACCATTCGGACGATACCCTCGGCACGCCGCAGGCGCGCTTCATCGCCAACGCCTACGTCGCGCTCGGCGGCTATTTCCTCAACGGCATTGCGAACTCGCCGGTGAAGCCCGATCCGCTGCGCGCGCGCGATCTTTACGCCTATGCGGCATCCTATTTCGGCGACGCGGAAGCGCAGTACCGGCTCGGCCGCATGCTGCTCGAAGGGCAGGGCGGGCCGCGCGATCCCTGGCAGGCGGGGCGCTGGCTCAAGCTCTCGGCCGACAAGGGCCACTACCAGGCGCAGGCGCTGCTCGGCATCACGATGTTCCGCGGCGACGGCATCCCGCGCCAGGCGCCGCGCGGCCTGATGTATCTCACGATCGCGCGCGATGCGGCGCCGCAGGACAAGTCGGTGGCCGACCTGCAGGCCTGGGCCTTCGCGCACGCGAGCGACGACGAGCGTGCCATGGCGCTGTCGTTCCTCGAGGGCTGGCTCAAGGGCCGGCGGGACTGAGACTTTCTGTAGCCCGGATGAGCGAAGCGATATCCGGGGCGGCGGTCCCGGATATCGGCGCTAACGCGCCTCATCCGGGCTACGCGCTACTACGCGCTACCGCTTGTCCGTAGCCAGATCGATATAGACCGGCACGTGATCCGAGGGCTTTTCCCAGGCCCGGACATGCTTGTCGATCCCGGCGCCGGCGAGCCGGTCGGCCGCCTGCGGCGACAGCAGCAGGTGATCGATGCGGATGCCGTTGTTCTTCTGCCAGGCGCCGGCCTGGTAATCCCAGAAGGTGTAAAGGCCGGCGCTGTCGTCGACGGCGCGCAGCGCATCGGTAAGGCCGAGATTGATGAGCGCGCCGAACCGGTCGCGGGTCTGCGGAAGAAAGAGCGCATCGCTCGTCCAGGCGGCGGGATCGTGGGCATCGCGCGGGGCCGGAATGACGTTGTAGTCGCCGGCGAGAACGAGCGGCTCCTCGTGCTCGAGCCGTTCATGCACGTAGCGAAAAAGGCGGTCCATCCATTTGAGCTTATACGTGTATTTGTCGGTCCCGGTCGGATTGCCATTGGGCAGGTAGATCGAGGCGACGCGCACCACGCCGGTCGGCGTCGAGACTTGCGCCTCGATGAAGCGCGCATGGTCGTCGCCGTCGTCGCCGGGCAGCCGTGGCGTCACCTCGTCGAACGGCAGCTTGGAAAGGATCGCGACCCCGTTGAAAGTTTTCTGCCCGTGGATCGCGAGATTGTAGCCCAGCGCCTCGAACGGCTCGCGCGGGAAGGCCTCGTCGACGCATTTCGTCTCCTGCAGGCAGACGAGGTCGGGGGCGCGCTCCTTGAGCCAGGCGACGGCGGAATCGACCCGCTGCTTGATCGAGTTGACGTTCCAGGTAGCGATGCGCATGGGGCTCGACGATGGGTTGCGAGATGTGGCGGCGCACAATGCCGGACCGCGCGACGCGTGCAAGGCCGCGGCCGCAGAACCGCGTAAAATCTATATAAAATAACCTCCCACGACACCGGAAGTGCTGCGCCGCGATTGTGAATATGTTAGCTGACAAGGCAACACAATAACCGGCAGCGGCGCTTTCGCGGCTAAGCTGTGTCTTGGGTGGGAGCGGGGAGGCCGCGGCCGGCAGGCCCGGGGGCGACGGAATTGATGGCGAGAAAATTGGTGCTTGTGGCGGCCGCTGTGGCGGTCGCCGTCGCGGGAGCGTACGCCGTGCGCTGGTACGGCCGCTCCGACACGGCGGTCGCGCAGCAGCCGCAGGGGCCGCGCCCGGTGTCGGTCGAGGTCGCAACCGCGGTCAAGAAGGACGTGCCGGTGCTGCTCGAAGGCATCGGCAACGTGACGACGATGGCGAGCGTCGCGGTGCGCAGCCGCCTCGACAACGAGATCGTCGAGGTGCATTTCGCCGACGGCGCCAAGGTCGAGAAGGGCGATCTGCTGCTCACCCTCGACCAGCGTGCGCTCGCCGCGCAGATCAGGCAGGCCGAGGGCAACATCGAGCGCGATCAGGCGCAGCTCGACGGCGCGTCGCGCGACGTGCGGCGCTACACCGACCTCGTCGCCAAGGCCGCGACGCCCGTGCTCAATCTCGAGAACGCGCAGACCCAGGTCGCGACCTTCACGGGCGCGCTCAAAGCCGACCAGGCGGCGCTCGAGAACCTCAAGGTCCAGCTCAGCTATTGCGTGATCCGCGCGCCGATCTCCGGCCGCATCAGCCAGGCCGCCGTCAAGGTCGGCAACTTCGTGCGCGCCGCCGACGTGGCGCCGGTCGCCATGATCAACCAGATGGCGCCGGTCTACGTCACGTTCATGATCCCGCAGGGCAACCTGCCGGACGTGCGCCACGCGCTCGCGGCCGGCACCGCCAATGTCGACGTGATCATCCCGGGCGAGACGCGGCGCGCCAAAGGCGTCGTCACCATGATCGAGAATGCGATCGACATGACGACCGGCATGGTGACGGTCCGCGCCACCATGCCGAACGGCGACGAGCTCTTGTGGCCCGGCACGCTGGTGACCGCGCAGATGACGCTGCGGGTCGAGAACACCGTCGTCGTGCCGTCCGCTGCCGTGCAGGTGAGCCAGAGCGGCCCGTTCGTCTACGTGGTGCGTGACCGCAAGGCGGTGGTGCAGCCGGTCAAGCTCGGCCGCACGATCGGCGGCGAGACCGCCGTCAGCGAGGGACTGCAGGCGGGCGAGACGGTGGTCACCGATGGCCACCTGCTGCTCAACAACGGCGCCCTGGTCACCACGCGCGAGCGCAAGGCCGGCGTCTGACCATGCAGATATCCGAAACCTGCATCCGCCGCCCCGTGATGACGACGCTCATCACGGCGTCGCTGATCGTGTTCGGCGTCTTTGCGTACCGGTTGCTCTCCGTGGCGGCGCTGCCGGCCGTCGACTTCCCGACCATCCAGATCACCGCGATACTGCCGGGCGCGAGCCCCGACACGATGGCGGCCTCGGTCGCCGGCCCGATCGAGCGGCAGCTCTCGACGATCGCGGGCATCACGTCGATGACGTCGACGTCGGCGCTCGGCACCACCTCGATCATCATCCAGTTCGAGCTCAACCGGAACATCGACGGCGCCGCGCTCGACGTGCAGACCGCGCTCACGGTCGCGCAACGCAAGCTGCCGATCGAGATGACGACGCCGCCGTCCTTCCGCAAGGTCAATCCGGGCGACTTCCCGATCCTCTACATCAGCCTGGTGTCGCCGACGCTGCCGCTCTCGACCGTCGACGACTACGGCGAGATCACGCTGGCGCAGCAGATCTCGCAGCTGCCCGGGATCGCCCAGGTGCTGGTCTACGGCGCGCAGAAGTTCGCCGTGCGGGTGCAGATCGACCCGCTCGCCGCGGCCGCGCACGGCGTTTCGCTCGAGGACGTGCACACCGTCGTCGCCAAGGCCAATTCCAACACTCCCGTCGGCACCATCGCGGGCGTGCGCCAGGACACCACCATCATGGCGAGCGCCGCGATCCTGCACGCGGCGGACTATCGCGACGTCGTGGTCGCCTACCGCAACGGCATGCCGATCAAGATCAACGACATCGGCCGCGTCGTCGACAGCGTCGAGAACGACAAGATCGCCAGCGCCTTCAACGGCGAGCGCGCGATCGTGCTGGCGATCCAGCGCCAGCCCGATGCCAACACCGTCAACGTCGTCGACATGGTGCGCGAGCGCCTGCCGAGCTACCGCGCGCAGGTTCCGGCGGCGGTGCGCATGGAAGTGCTCAACGACCGCTCGATCTCGATCCGCGATTCCGTGCACGACGTCGAGGTGACGCTGCTGATCGCGATCGGCCTCGTCGTGCTGGTGATCTTCCTGTTCCTGCGCAAGCTGTCGGCGACCATCATCCCGGCGCTGGCGGTGCCGATCTCGCTGATCGCGACCTGCGCCGCGATGTATGCGTTCGGCTTCTCGATCAACAACATGACGATGCTCGCGCTCACCCTCTCGGTCGGCTTCGTGGTCGACGACGCCATCGTGATGCTGGAAAACATCGTACGCCACGTCGAGGGCGGCATGCGGCCGTTCGAGGCGGCGCTCAAGGGCTCGCGCGAGATCGGCTTCACCATCGTCACGATCACCTTCTCGCTGATCGCCGTGTTCATCCCGGTGCTCCTGATGGGCGGCATGGTGGGGCGCGTATTCCGCGAGTTCGCGGTGTCGATCGCGGTCGCCATCATCCTGTCGGGCTTCGTCTCGCTGACGCTGACGCCGATGCTGTGCGCGCGCGTGCTCGAGACCCATCGCGAGGGCGAGAAGGAAAACTTCATCCTGCGCGCCTTCGAGGCGTTGTTCCGCGCGATGCTGCGCGCCTACGAGGTGACGCTCGCGGGCGCGTTGCGCTACAAGTCCATCATGCTGATCGTCACCGTCGTGACGATGGCGGGCACGGTCTATCTCTACGTCGCGATACCCAAGGGCTTCTTCCCGATCGAGGACACCGGTTTCATCGCCGGAACCATCGAGGGCCCGCCCGAAATGTCGTTCAAGGCGATGATGGAGCGCGCGCGGGAGATCGCCGACATCGTCCAGCGCGAACCGACGGTCGACTACGTCAACCTGACGGTCGGAACCGGCGGGCCGAACCCGACCAACAACACGTCCCGCCTGTTCATCGCGCTCAAGCCGCGCGCCGCGCGCGGCGAGAACTCGACGGCGGTGATCCAGCGCCTGCGCCGCAGCGCGAACGCCGTCACCGGGATGAAGACCTCTTTCCAGAACGTGCAGAACATCAACATCACGGGCCGCATCTCCAAGAGCGAGTACCAGTTCACGCTGCAGTCGAGCGACACCGACGTGCTCTACGCGGTGGCGCCGCCGCTGCGCGACAAGATCGAGCAGATCGACGGCCTGCGCGACGTGACCACCGACCTCTACATCCGCAACCCGCAGATGACGGTCGACATCGACCGCGCCAAGGCGGGCATCTACGGCGTCTCGGTCGACCAGATCCGCCAGGAGCTGTTCGACTGCTTCGGCACCCGCCAGGTCGGGACCATCTACACGGCGGCGAACGACTACCAGGTGATCGAGGAGTGCACGCCCGACATCCAGGCGGACGCCTCCGGCCTGTCGAAGATCTTCCTCAAGACCAACAATGCGGGCGGCACCGCGGCGGCGCCCGCGGCGCCGGGATCCGGCGTCAACGGCAACGGCGTGCCCACCGGTCCGGTCATCCCGCTGAGCGCCGTGACAAGGTCCGTGCCGACGGTCGGGCCGCTGCAGGTCAACCACCAGGGCCAGCAGCCGGCGGTGACGATCTCGTTCAACCTCGCGCCCGGCTTCTCGCTCGGCCAGGCGACCGACGCGATCAAGAAGATCGAGCGCGACTCGAACCTGCCGGCGTCGATCACCACCGGGTTCCAGGGCGCCGCGCAGGTGTTCGAGGATTCCAAGAAGGGCCAGCTCGTGCTGGTGCTCGCCGCGATTTTCGCCGCCTATGTGATCCTCGGCATTCTCTACGAGAGCTTCATCCACCCGATCACCATCATCTCCGGCCTGCCGTCGGCCGGCGTCGGCGCGCTGCTGACGCTGATCCTCTTCCGCATGGACCTATCGGTGATCGCCATGATCGGCATCGTGATGCTGGTCGGCATCGTCAAGAAGAACGCCATCATGATGATCGATTTCGCGATCGAGCGCCGCCGCGTCGGGCTGAGCGCCGAGGCCGCGATCCGCGAGGCCTGCCTGTTGCGCTTCCGCCCGATCATGATGACGACGTTCGCGGCGATCTTCGGCGCGCTGCCGATCGCGCTCGGCACCGGCGCCGGCGCCGAGCTGCGCCAGCCGCTCGGCGTCGCGGTCGTTGGCGGCTTATGCCTCTCGCAGCTCTTGACGCTCTACATCACGCCGGTCGTCTACCTCTATCTCGACCGTGTCGACCGCCTGCTCAAGCGCCGCCTCGAGCCGCAGCTCGAGGAGGTCGGCTACGCGCCGGAGGCGGTCGCGGCCGAGTAGGGGCCCAGATCGCTTCAAACATGGTTGGGCGGAAACGTGGCCGAAGCTCGCGGATCCGCTCTCGGCCTCCCGGCGGATTCCTGCTAGATTGATTCCATGCAAGAGATCCATCACCTCAATAGCTTGGCCATCGACAACTTTCGCGCGTTTCGTTCGCTCAGAATCGAGGGCCTTGCGAACGTAAATCTAATTGTTGGAAGCAACAACTTGGGCAAAACGTCATTGCTTGAGGCACTTAATTTGTATTGTTCAAGAGGCAACAGGTACGCGATCACCGATTTGTTGATGGGGCGTGAGGAGTATTCTTTTAAGCGCATGCGCGCTAGGCCCGGCCGTAGCCTCCGCGACGTACGACTTGCATACGAGTCTCTTTTTTACGGTCGCCGGCCCCTTGAGGACTATCCAAGACTTCAGATCGGGCCGCTCGGGGGTGATCTGCCAGCTCTTTCCGTTGCATTCACTTGGCTCCAGCAGATTTCGGAAGAAGCGAACGATGGAGTTAGGCTTCGTATCGTTAAAGCGTCGCCAGACGAGGGGGTGCTGGATATTGTTCCCGGTCTTGAGATTAGCTTTGGGGACGATCAGCTTCTGCTTCCGCTTGATCGGCTAGACTCGGATGCCAGCCTAAGGTCTCGTTTCGCTCGCGAGCCTGATGTTCCTGTCGTCTATCTGTCATCGGAGGGGCTGGGCAGAGAGGAGATTGGGCGCCTGTGGGACACCATTGCGTTGACTGAGGACGAAGGCCTTGTGACCAACGCGCTAAAGGCCATCTCGCCATCGATTGAGAAAATTGTTCTTGTTCAAAATCCTGCAGCGCGAGGCACACGGACGCTCATGGCTAAGCTAGAGCAATTCAATGAACCGGTACCGTTCAAGAGCCTTGGAGCCGGCATTGAACACTTGCTGGCGGTTTCGTTGACGTTGCTTCGTGCGAGGGGTGGCGTTCTTTTAATTGATGAAGTAGAAAACGGCATTCATTACTCAGTGCAGCCCTCCCTGTGGAACATGATCTTCAAACAAGCCGCCACATGGGACATACAGGTCTATGCCACGACTCACAGCTGGGACTGCGTTGAAGGCTTTCAGATTGCGGCTTCGTCGCAGGCGGAAGCGCAGGGCTCTCTGTTTCGTTTGGAAAGATTTGGGGCGGACATCAGAGCGATTCGCTTTGTCCCGAGAGAAATTGAGGTCGCTCGGCGGGAGAGCATCGAAGTTCGATGATCGGACCGAAGCGTGTCTTGCTGGTGGAAGGTCTCGACGATTTTCATGTCTGCTGCAGCCTGTTTCAGCGCCACAAAGTGCCCGAACTTTTTGCGGTCGAGCCAAAGATGGGCGTCGACAAGTTGCTTGAGGCGCTGCCAGTTCAACTTAAGGCGAGCGGCATCGAGCGGGTCGGAGTAGTTCTGGATGCTGATCTGAATTTGGGTGCGAGGTGGGCCTCTCTGAGGGCGATTTTGTCAAGCGCGGGCTACGCGGTGCCCGAGTTCCCGGCTCGCACCGGTACCATCGTTGACGAGATTGGAAAGCCGCGTTTGGGGGTCTGGCTGATGCCAAACAACCAGCTGCCAGGCGCGCTTGAGGATTTTGCCGCCTTGTTGATACCTGCGAGCGATGCATTGGCCGTCAGGGCAAATTCGGTGATTGAGGAAATCCCAGCGGGTGAAAGACGATTTGCGCAGCCGCACAGAGCCAAGGCGTACATTCACACTTGGCTAGCTTGGCAGGAAGACCCTGGGACGCCTATGGGTTTGGCGATCACCAAAAAATATTTGGACGCTACAGCGGAGGGCGCGGTCGAATTTCTGAAATGGATCAACGCGTTATTGATTGAGCCGTAAATTTCAGATCGAGAAGCTCGTGCCGCAGCCGCAGGACGCGGTCGCGACCGGGTTGTTCACCTTGAACGCGGCGCCGATCAGGTCGTCGACATAGTCGAGCTCGGCGCCCGCCATGTACTTCACCGACATCGGATCGATCAGCACGGTCGCGCCTTCGTGCGCCAGCACCAGGTCGTCGGGGGCCTTGGCCTGCTCGAAGCCGAACTTGTACTGGAAGCCGGAGCAGCCGCCGCCTTCGACCGAGACGCGCAGCATGCTGCCGGCCGGCTCGGATTTGAGGATTTCTCCGATCCGCCGCGCTGCCCGTTCGGTCATGGTCACGGTTTCGTTCATGCGTTCGCCCGTTGCGATTGTACCCGACTGATAGTTAAGTGCGCCCCCGGTCCCGGTCAACTCCGCCAGCGTTGATTGGCGCATGTCCTTGGCGGCGAACCGGCGTCCCCCCGGATCAAGTCCGGGGCAGTCTTTCGCCGGGACATGCGCTCGAGAGGCAGACATGGCAGTCACGGCGGCTC
>Ga0209006_10004173_pt1 | contig 13144 bp, 11 predicted proteins | sample JacPin_JW_Ref_O2_FD_188567 | JGI IMG/M metagenome (GOLD analysis project Ga0209006, IMG submission 188567) | Forest soil microbial communities from Algoma, Ontario, Canada - Jack Pine, Ontario site 1_JW_Ref_O2 (SPAdes) (version 2) | ecosystem: Environmental > Terrestrial > Soil > Boreal... | reverse complement strand
CGGGTCCGGTCGGCGTCGAAGGCGCCGAGCCCGGCGACCTCCTGGTCGTCGACCTGCTCGACGTCGGCGCCAAGCCGGACAGCCTGTGGGGCTTCAACGGGTTCTTCTCCAAGAAGAACGGCGGCGGCTTCCTCACCGATCACTTCCCGCTGGCGCAGAAGTCGATCTGGGACATTTCCGGCATGTACACCCATTCGCGCCACGTGCCGGGCGTCAACTTCGCGGGCCTGATCCATCCCGGCCTGATCGGCTGCCTGCCCGACCAGAAGCTGCTCGACACCTGGAACGCGCGCGAAGGGGCGTTGATCGCCACCGACCCGAACCGGGTGCCGCCGCTCGCGGCACCGCCGTTCGGTGCGACCGCCCATGCGGGCCGTGCGAAGGGCGCCGCCAAGGACAAGGTCGCGGCCGAGGGCGCCCGCACGGTGCCGCCGCGCGAGCACGGCGGCAACTGCGACATCAAGGACCTGTCGCGCGGCTCGAAGATCTACTTCCCGGTCTACGTGAACGGCGGCGGGCTCTCGATGGGCGACCTGCACTTTAGCCAGGGCGACGGCGAGATCACCTTCTGCGGCGCGATCGAGATGGCCGGCTGGCTGCACCTCAAGGTCGACATCATCAAGGACGGCGTCTCGAAGTACGGCATCAAGAACCCGATCTTCAAGCCGTCGCCGATCGTGCCGACCTACAACGACTACCTGATCTTCGAAGGCATCTCGGTCGACGAGATGGGCAAGCAGTACTATCTCGATGTCCACATCGCGTATCGCCAGGCGTGCCTCAATGCCATCGCGTATCTGACCAAGTTCGGCTACTCGCCCGCCCAGGCCTACGCGATCCTCGGCACGGCGCCGTGCCAGGGACACATCTCGGGCGTGGTCGACATCCCCAACGCCTGCGCGACGCTGTGGCTGCCGACCGACATCTTCGACTTCGACGTGATGCCGAGCTCGGCCGGCCCGACCAAGTTCATCAAGGGCGGGGTCGACATTCCGACCTCTCCGGACAAGTAGGCCCCGCACGGGCGGACGAGGATGGTGCCATCCTCGTCCGCGCCCTTGATACGCCGAGGAACGAACGATGCCCGTTTACGATTACGAGTGCGACAGTTGTGGTCCCTTCACCACCATGCGGCCGATGGCGCAATGCGAGGCGCCGGCACGCTGCCCGCGCTGCGGCGGCAAGGCGCCGAGGGCCTACCTCACCGCGCCCTATTTTTCGACAATGCCGGCCGATCGGCGTCTCGCGCACGCGACGAACGAGAAAAGCGCGCACGCGCCACGCCTGCTGTCAGAGCTGGGCGGACAGCACGGCGCCGGCTGCAGCTGCTGCGGATCGAAGTCGAAGCGAAACATGCGGCGCAGCAAGAACGGCGCCAAGAGCTTCCCGGCCAGCCGTCCGTGGATGATCTCGCACTGAGCCCGCCAGCCCTTGCCTCACCGACCCGCCGCCAGCGCGCGCCGCGCATCGCCCTCGCGTGTTGCCGCCTCGGCATTCGGCTTCGACGCTTCCGCATAGTATTGCGGCGCCTCGCGGCGCTCGAACATGCCGTAGTCGCGGATGATGCGCACCTGCCGATGGTGCAGCGGCGGCGCGCCGTCAGGCTGCGCCGGCATCCAGGCTTTCGCCGCGTCCGCATCGCGCCATGACGCCAGTAGCAACAGCTTGCCCGGCGTGTAGATGCTGTCCCACGCTTCGCAATCGACGAGCCCAGCCGCGTCGGCGCGCAGGCCGAGTTGCGTGGCGAGGCGCTCGGCGGCGTCCGGCACGGTGTTCGCACTCGGCGCCACCACCGTGATGGTCATCGCCTTGGCGTCGCCGGTCTGCGTCTCGTCGAAGCGCTGCTGGGCGAGCTCCATGTCCGGCGCGCTGTCCGCCGTGATCTCGCCGACGCGCAGCCGATAATCCTCGAACACCTCGAAGCGTCCCTTTTCCTGCGCGCCGTGGTGCTCCGCCTGCGTGCGCCAGCGGATGACCGCCTTCTCGTCGTGCCAGGTCGACAGCGACAGCACGCGCCCCTGCGTGCGCCCGCTGGCGAAGCGGTCGACGTCGATGAAGCCGTCGATCGCCTCCAGCCTGGGCTTGAGGAATTTCGCCAGCGCGAGATATGCGTCGAACTTTTCCTTCCTCGGCTGCACCTCGAAGATCACCGCGAACATCTGGCGTTTTCCTCCTGCTTGTCGGACCGACGAATATCAGCACATTCGATACGGGAAAGTCCGGCGCGCTCGTTTCGGCCGCGAGCGAAACTTCCACCGATCGGCGCCACGATGGACGACCCGTTCATAATAGGGCACGTTCCGCCCCCGCAGAACGGGAAACTGAAATAGACCATGACGACACGAACTCGCGGCGCCGATGCGCTGGTGCGGGCGATGCAGACGGCGGGCGTCCGCCGCCTCTTTACCCTCTCGGGCAACCACATCATGTCGGTGTTCGATGCCGCCCTCGATGCCGGCATCACGCTCGTGCACACGCGGCACGAGGCAGCGGCCGTGTTCATGGCGGACGCGTGGGGAAGGCTCACCGGCGAGCCGGGCGTCGCGCTCGTCACCGGCGGACCGGGCCACGCCAATGCGGTCGGTGCGCTCTACACCGCCGCGATGTCGGAGTCGCCCGTGGTCCTCCTCTCCGGGCATGCGCCGGCGAGCCAGCTCGGCACCGGCGCGTTCCAGGAGATGCGCCAGGCCGATATCGCGGCGCCGCTGACCAAGCTCGCGATGACGAGCGCGCGCGCCGACGACATCGCGCGCGATTTCGCCACCGCGATGCGCACCGCGCGTTCGGGGCGGCGTGGGCCGGTGCACCTCAGCCTGCCGAGCGACTGCCTCGACGGCGACGCCGATATGGCGCAAGTGCCGGGCGCCGACGCCTTTGCGGCCGACGCGATGGCGCTCGACGACAGCACCGCCGACGCGATGCTGGCGCGGCTCGCCGCCACGAAGCGCCCGCTGATCGTCGCCGGCCCCATGCTGATGACGCGCGCGGGCCGCGTCGCGGCGACGCGGCTGCAGGACGCGACCGGCATTGCGGTCGTCGGCATGGAGTCGCCGCGCGGGCTTGCGGACGCAAGCCTCGGCGGCTTCGCGCAGATGCTGGCACAGGCCGATGGCGTGCTGCTGCTCGCCAAGCGCCTCGACTACACGCTGAAATTCGGCAAGCCGCCGGCCTTCGCGGCGACGTGCGAGGTTCTGCAGATCGACGCCGACGACGAGCAGCTCGCGCGTTCGCGCCGCGCGCTCGGGACACGTCTTGCGGCGAGCGCAAAGGCCGAGCCGTTCGCGGCGATCGCTACGCTCCTGCGCCGCGCGCAGGCGAAGCGGCCGCAGCGAAGCGGATGGTTCGACGAGGTGTCGGCTGCGCTCGCGGCACGCCCGGCCGGCTGGGACGGCGCGCGGTCGGGCCAACCCGGCCGCCTGCATCCGCTCGAGGCGCTGCGGCCGCTGCAGGCCATAATCGATCGCCATCCCGACGCGGTCCTCGTCATGGACGGCGGCGAGTTCAGCCAATGGGCGCAGGCACTGCTTAACGCCCCGAACCGCGTCACCAACGGCGTCGCCGGCGCAATCGGCGCCGGACTTCCATTCGGCGTCGCGGCGCGCCTGGCGCAGCCGGACGCGCCCGTGATCGTCACCATGGGCGACGGCACCTTCGGCTTCCATCCCGCCGAGATCGACACCGCGGTGCGCGCACGGGCGCCGTTCGTCGCGATCGTCGGCAACGACGCGCGCTGGAACGCGGAATATCAGATCCAGCTGCGCGACTACGGCGCGAACCGCGTCGGCGGCTGCGAGCTCTTGCCGACGCGCTATGACAATGTCGCGATCGCGTTCGGCGGCCACGGCGAATACGTCACGCGTCCCGACGAGATCGCGCCCGCGGTCGAGCGCGCGATCGCGTCCGGCCTGCCCGCCGTCGTCAACGTCGCGCTCGAGGGCCAGCCGGCGCCGAGCTTCGAGCCGATGAAGACGGCGTGATCTTCCCTCTCCCCTTTGGGGAGAGGGTGGCGAGCGAAGCGAGCCGGGTGAGGGTCGCTCGGCGCATCAATTCGAACTCCGAGAGCCCCTCACCCCGCCCCTCTCCCCGACGGGGAGAGGGAGCGCAGGCGCAGTGCCGTGTGCAAGGAAGTGCGGCACTCTCACCGCGCCGCCGTCACCTGGATCTCGATCTTCTTGTCGGGCCCCTGCAGCAGCGCTTCGATGCAGGCGCGCGCCGGCGTCTGGCTGGGAATGACCCAGGCGTCCCACACCTGGTTGAACTCGGCGACCGTGCGGATGTCGGAGAGCCAGATCGTCGCCGTGATGAGCTTCGACTTGTCGCTGCCGGCCTTGGCGAGAAAGCCGTCGATGAGAGCGAGGATCTCCGCCGACTGCTCGGCGAGGCTGCGGCCGACGGTCTTGTCGGCGGTGAGTCCCGCGAGATAGACGGTGTTGCCGTGGATGACGACCTTGCTCATGCGCGGGCCGGCGTCGATGCGTTGGATGGTCATGGGCGTGCGTTTCCTCTACGGTTTGATCGACCGGGCCGCGCGCGATAAGCCGCAGAGCCGCTTGTCGGAAACCCGATCTGCACCGGATGGATTGGCAAATCAAGGAACAAGGCAAAATGACGGGCGAGGCGACACCCGAGACGGAGTTCGAGACCTATTACGTGGTCGATCCGTATTTCAAAAACATGCCGGTCCTGAGCCTTTCGGTTCCGCGTGGGTGGCGCGCGAGCAGCGTGGTCAAATGGGCGATCGGCGACGTGATCAATCTTTCCGACTACGATTTCCCGGTAAACAGCTGGGCGCGCGTCGAGGATCCGGCAACGGGCAGCGCCTACGAGCAGTTTCCCACGCTCAACTTCAGCTACATCCCGGGCATGATGCCCATGTCGATGCCTTCGCTGCCTTCGCTGCCTTCATTGCCCTCGCTGGCCGGGATGCTGTCGCAACTGTTCGGCGGCAAGCGCGCGGCGCCGGCAGCGGGCCCGCCGGTCCCGCCGCCGCTCCCCACGAGCGGACCGAGCGCGGTGCCCCGTGCGCCGTCGACCACGCCGCGTGCGCCGTCCGCGCCTCCGCGCATGATCGGCCCGATCCTGGCGGCGCCGGGATCGGCGCTCGATACGGTCGTCAAGTTCCTGCTGCCGGGCTATCGCCCCTTCCCCGACCTGCGCGTGACCGAGACCTACCTGCCGCCCGAGCGCGTGGCGCAGGCGAAGGAGTTCGCCCGGCCCGGCGTCGCGGCCGAACCGGTGGGCGTGCGGATCGAATACACGGCCGAAGGCCAACTGTTCGAGGAGCGGATCACCGGCATCGTACTGTGCTGGCAGGTGTCCGCCTCGGGCCCGGTGGGCGTCATCGTCCAGACCAACTGGCAGCTGTACGCGGCGCTCGGCGTGCGCGCACCGAAAGGGATGCTGGCGGGCGTGGAACCGCTCATGGACCGCGCCGTCTCGCTGGGCCGCCTCAATCCCGAATGGGTGAAACTGCGCGACCAGGTGGTCGCGCAACTGCAGCAGGAGGCGAACGCGATCGTGCAGCAGGGCTGGAACCAGATCGCCGCCAATGCCGCCGTCACCCAGCAGATCCGCGCCAACAGCGACGCCTTCCTGCAGTCATTCGAGGCGCATCGCCAGCAGGCGAACGCCGAGTGGAACCACAACCGCGCCGCCGCCCAGGCCGCCGCCAACGCGCGCTCGGCAACCGACGGCTTCGACGATTACATCCGGGGCGTGAACACCTACCAGGATCCCTACTGGGGCCAGTCGCAGCATTCGATCGATCATCAATATGCGTGGACCGACGGGTTCGGTAACTACAAGTATTCCAACGATGCGGGCTACGATCCGAACATCGGCTCGTCGCAGAGCTGGCAGCCGATGAAGCGGGTGTGAGGCGGCGCGCGCAGGCGCCCGGCGCGGAGGCGTCGACGCAAGCGGCTTTTTGACCTTGCCATCATTTCCGGATATATTTCCGGAAATGATGGATGCCCGCGCCAAGGCTGTCAAATCGCACCGTCGGCGCTTGCGCAAGCGTGGGCTGAAGCGCGTCGAGGTACAGGTCCCGGCGCGCGAGGCCGACGTCATTCGCAAGGCCGCCGCGATGCTGCGCGACCCGACCGAAGCGACGCAACTGCGCAGGCATCTCGGCTTCGATCCACCGGCGGGCGAGCCCCGTTCGGCCCTCGATGTTTTCGCCATGCAGGAAACTTTGTCCCCGGAAGGCGAGGCGCTTTGGGAGGAAGCAATGAGGGAAGGCGAACGCATTCGCAAGGACCCGCGGCTCAACCGCTTGCGCGACCTCGACTTGTGAATTTGCGGATCCGTGAATTTTCTAGTCGATACAAACGTCGTTTCCGAGCTCAAGCGCGGGCGCAACGCGGCGCCGACCGTCACGACATGGTTCGAGTCGCTGCCGCCGGAGCGGGTCTTCACCAGCGTCATCGTTCTCGGCGAGATACGGCGAGGCATCGAGCTGCTCGCCCGCCGCGACAAGCCGCAAGCCGAGGTTCTCGAACGCTGGTACGCGTCCATGCGGCGGCGGCTCGATTCCCGCGTGCTCCCGGTCGACGAACCCATAATGATGATGTGGTCGCGGATTTCCGTACCCGACCCCCTGCCCAGCTACGACGGCCTGCTCGCCGCGACGGCGCTCGTCCACGACATGACGGTCGCAACACGAAACACTTCCGACTTTCGCCGCGTCGGCGCCAAGGTTGCGAATCCCTGGACTGATCCGTCACCCGTTTAGATTCGCGAGCGGATATTCTTTGCCGGGATGCGCACTCCGGCTCCGCCTCACCCGCCGGCCACGCCCTGCGTGTTCACATAAAGCGAATAGAGCGAGTGGCTCGCCGCCATGAAGAGGCGGTTGCGCCAGCGGCCGCCGAAGCAGAGGTTGGCGCAGCGCTCGGGCAGCGCAATGTGGCCGATCGGCTCGCCCGCGGGGTTGAAGATGCGCACGCCGTCGAGCGCCGCCGTCATGCCCCAGCCGCACCAGAGATTGCCGTCGAGGTCGAGGCGGAAGCCATCCGGCGTGCCGTCGGGGCCGGCGCTGATGAATTCCTTGCCGCCCACAAGCGTCTTGCCGTCGACCACGTCGTAGACGAGCAGCCGGCGCGGCACCGCGCGCGACTCGACGATGTACATCTTCTTTTCGTCCGGCGAAAACGCGAGCCCGTTCGGCCCGACGATGCCGTCGGCGACGACGCTCGCCGCGCCGGTCTGCCCGTCGACGCGATAGACGTTCATCGGCAGCTCGGAGGTGTCGAGATGGCCCTCGTAGTAGCCGATGATGCCGAACTGCGGATCGGTGAACCAGATCGACCCGTCGGATTTGACTACCACGTCGTTCGGCGAGTTGAGCCGCTTGCCCTGATAGCGGTCGCAGATCACCGTGATGGTGCCGTCATATTCGGTGCGGGTGACGCGCCGCGCGTCGTGCTCGCAGGTGACGAGCCGCCCCTGCCGGTCGCGCGTATTGCCGTTGGCGTTGTTCGACGGCCTGCGGAAGACCGAGACCGCGCCGGTCTCCTCGTCCCAGCGCATGATGCGGTTGTTGGGAATGTCGCTCCACAGCACGCAGCGCGCGTCACCGAACCAGACCGGCCCCTCGCTCCAGCGCATGCCGGTCGCGAGCCGCTCGACGCCCGCGAGCGGCAGGCGGTATTTGGCAAAGCTCGGATCGAGGATCTGCACCGAGGGATCGGGATAGCGCTGGCTCGGCGTCCAGGCGGGTTCGGCGGGTGATGTCATGAATCCTTCCTCGTTTTCGTAGGGTGGGCAAAATCGCCGACACTGTCCATCCGCGTGGGCACGGCGCTTCCGCGATTTTGCCCACGCGGATGGACGGTGCAACGCACCGTGCCCACCCTACGATCCCAGCGCATGCGCCACCACCTTGCGCATCAGGTTCGGCAGCGCCTCGCCCGCGAGATCGGCGAGCGCCACCCAGCGCATGCCGGCGGGCGCCTTGGCGGCGGCGCCGACGCGCGCGGCGTGAACCGTCAGCTCAAGCGGAAAATGCGTGAAGACGTGAGTCACGCGTCCCGGCACACGCCGCCATGTCCCGCGCACGACGCGCGGCGCGTCGGCGAGCGCAGCATCCTGATCGAAATCATGCGTCCACGCACTGGTCGGCACCTCGGTCATGCCGCCCAGCAGGCCCTTGGCGGGCCGCGTGCGCATCAGTATGTGCCCGTCGGCGCGCAGCACCACGAAGGCGGCGCCGCGGCGCAGCTTGCCCTCGCGCCTGGCGACCTTGCGGGGAAACGTCTCGGCATCGCCGCGCGCGCGCGCCGCGCAGGCATCCATCCACGGACAGAGCGCGCAGGCCGGCTTCTTCGGCGTGCACAAGGTGGCGCCGAGATCCATCATGGCCTGGGCAAAATCCCCGGCGCGGCGCGGCGGCGTCAGCGTCGCGGCGAGCCGGCGTATGTCCGGCTTGGCGTCGGGCAGCGCGTCCTCGATCGCAAAGAGCCGCGCCACCACGCGCTCGACATTGCCATCGACCGGCGTTGCCGGCTGATCAAACGCGATCGCCGCGACGGCGGCGGCCGTATAGGGGCCGATGCCGGGCAACTCGGCGAGCGCCGCCTCGCGCGCGGGAAATTGTCCGCCGTGCCGTTCGACCACCGCCTGCGCGCAGGCATGCAGGTTGCGCCCGCGCGCGTAGTAGCCGAGGCCCGCCCAGGCGCGCAGCACGTCGTCGAGCGAGGCGGCGGCGAGCCGCTGCACGGTCGGGAAGCGGTCGAGGAAGCGCGCATAATAAGGGGCGACGGTCTTGACCGTGGTCTGCTGCAGCATGATTTCCGACAGCCACACCCGGTAGGGATCGGGCCGCTCGCCTGGGCCGGCGCGCCAGGGCAGCTTGCGGCGATGGCGGTCGTACCAGGCAAGCAGCGGCGCGGCCTGTGGAAGGCGGGCATGCGCCGGCGCGCGTTTGCGCCCGCGCTTTCGTCCCGCCCTCTCGCCTGCTAGCGTCATAGTTTCTCCGTGGAGCAGGATCCCGAAAAGTGGATACCGGTTTTCGGAGAAGATCATGCTCGAACAATGAGCGTTCCCGTGTGGCAGAGGCCCGTGCCGTGAACAAGCCCAACGACCCGCGCAGACCCGCCCGTCGCCTCGCCGACCTGGTGGGACCGTGCCTCGTCGAGGCCTTCAAGCGTCACGGCTTCGCCTCGACCGAGATCGTCACCCATTGGGACACGATCGTCGGCGCCGAGATCGCGGCGCATTCGGAGCCGATCAAGATCACCTGGCCGCGCCAGTCCGACCCGGACGACCCCGAGCCCGCGACGCTGGTCCTGCGTTGCGAGGGACCCGCCGCGATCGAAATCCAGCATCAGTCGAATGTGATCGTCGCGCGCATCAACCAGTTCCTCGGCTGGCGTGCGATCGACCGCGTCGCATTGCGTCAGGCGCCCCTCGCCTGGCGGACGAAGCCGCGCCCGCGGCCAGCGCTCGACGCGCAAGAGGCGCGCCGCATCGCCGACACGATGACCGGCATCGCGGACGAGGATTTGCGCGCCGCGCTCGGCCGGCTCGGGGCGGCGGTGAAGATGGGGCAGGGCGAGTAGCGAATAGGGGAGCCCTTCTATTCGCTATTCGCCATTCGCTATTCGCGTCCCGCCGCGGCGTTGCGCCGCCTCAAGCGAACGTGACGCGCCCCTGGCCGGGCCGGCCCGAGATTGCCACATTGACCCGAAAGAGGTACCGATCGGACCAGCCGATCGACCAACACCAAGGGGATTTCCGTTGCGTATCACCCGCCGCAAATTGCTGCTCGCCACCTCGACTTTCGCGCTTGCCGCCGCGCTCGCGGGCGGCGGCCTCGAGCTGCTCGCGCAAAGCCCTGGCGCGCTCGCCCAGTCGGCGGCCGAGGCCGACCTGATGCAGCCCGGTCCGCTGGGCGAAGAGGTGATGGGGGACGACAAGGCCCCGGTCACCATCATCGAATACGCCTCGATGACCTGCCCGCATTGCGCGCACTTCGCGCTCAACACCTTCCCGGATATCAAGTCGAAGTATATAGATACCGGCAAGGTTCGCTTTATCTTCCGCGAATTCCCGTTCGACCCGGTCGCGGCCGGTGCCTTCATGCTGGCGCGCTGTGCCGGCAAGGACAAATTCTTCCCCCTGGTCGACCTGCTTTTCCGCACCCAGCAGACCTGGGCGGTGGAAAAGCCGCTCGAGCCGTTGCTCGCGACCGTCAAGCAGGCAGGCTTCACCGAGGAAAGCTTCAAGGCCTGCTTGGCGAATCAAAAGGTGCTCGACGGTGTCGAATGGGTGCGCAACCGCGCTGCCGACAAGTTCAAGGTCGACTCGACGCCCACGTTCTTCATCAATGGCCAAGTGTACAAGGGTGCCATGTCGTTTGAGGACATGCAGAAGATCATCGACCCGCTTGTGAAGGCCTGACAAGGACTTAAGGCTATTCACCGAACGGCCGTGGGTGATTTTTCCACGGCTATTTTTTAGCCAAGACGGGCAAGGAAGCGCTGGAAAACACCCGCGCGCGGGTTGCCGGAATCTGCGCCGCTGATCATGGTGCGGTTGATGCGCTACCCCGCCTACCCCACCCGGCCCGGCTCGTGGACCCGGGCTCTGGACAAACCGACCGTTGCGCGCCCACCCTCATGCGGGTGATTCGTATGCGCGCCCAGAGGCTTATGCGTTCATGAAACTGACAAAGCTGCGTCTTCTCGGCTTCAAGTCGTTCGTCGAGTCGACCGATTTCCTGATCGAGCCGGGGCTCACCGGCGTGGTCGGGCCGAACGGCTGCGGCAAGTCGAACCTGGTCGAGGCGCTGCGCTGGGTGATGGGCGAGACCTCGCACAAATCCATGCGCGCCGCCGACATGGACGACGTGATCTTCTCCGGCAACACGGGCCGGCCGCCGCGCAACACCGCCGAAGTCGCAATGGCGATCGACAACACCGATCGCAGCGCGCCCGCCCAGTTCAACGGCGAAGAATCGCTCGAGGTCTCGCGCCGGATCGAGCGCGAGAAGGGCTCGACCTACCGGGTCAACGGCCGCGAGGTGCGCGCGCGCGACGTGCAGATCCTGTTCGCCGACGCCTCGACCGGGGCGCGCTCGCCCGCGCTCGTGCACCAGGGCCGCATCGGCGAGATCATCCAGGCAAAGCCCGAGCAGCGCCGGCGCGTGCTCGAGGAGGCAGCCGGCATCTCCGGCCTGCATGCGCGCCGCCACGAGGCGGAGCTGCGCCTGCGCGCCGCCGAGCAGAACCTCGCCCGCCTCGACGACGTGATCGGCCAGCTCGCCGGCCAGATGGATGCGCTCAAGCGCCAGTCGCGCCAGGCGGTGCGCTATCGCGCGCTGTCGCAGCAGATCCGCAAGGCCGAGGCGATGCTGCACCATCTGCGCTTCGTCAATGCGACGACCGAGGTGGCGGACGCCGAGCACGCCAAGGACGTGAGCATCCGCGTCGTCGCCGAGCGCACCGGCGCGCAGGCGCACGCCGCCACGCTGCAGGCGCTCGCGGCCGCGGCGCTGCCGGCGCTGCGCGACGCGGAGGCGAAGGCGGCGGCGGCACTGCAGCGCCTCGTCATCGCGCGCGAGACGCTCGACCGCGAGGAGGCGCGCGCCAAGGAGCGCATGGCCGAGCTCGACCGGCGCATCGTGCAGCTCGACGAGGACATCGCCCGCGAGAAGAAGCTCGCCGCCGACGCGGAAGGCGTGATCGCCCGCCTGCGTGCCGAGCAGGACGGGCTCGAGCGCGAGGCCGCGGCCGCCGCGGAACGCCGCGCCGGCGTCGAGACGCGCGTCGCCGCCGCCGACACCCAGGTCGCGGCGACCGAGCAGACCTTCGACCACATCACCACGGCGCTCGCCGACCTCACGGCGCGCCGCCATGAGCTCGAGAATGCGGCGCGCGGTCACGCCGATCGCCGCGCCCGCATCGACAGCGAGCTTGCCGGCGTCACCGCCGAATTCGAGCGGGTGGCGGCGGAAGCGGCCGCGACCGTCGACCTGGCGGGGCTCGCCGCCGCGGCGGCGACCGCGCAGGCCGCAATCGGCGAAGCCGAGGCGGTCACGCTGCGTGCCGAGGCCGCCCATTCGGGCGCGCGCCAGGCGCTCGACGTGGCACGCCAGCCGCTGGTCGAGGCGGAGCGGCGCGCCCACCGGCTCGAGACCGAGGCGAAGACGCTCGCCAAGGTGCTGCACGTCGACGCAAAAAACCTGTGGCCGCCGGTGATCGACCAGGTCGTGGTGGCAAAGGGCTTCGAGACCGCGCTCGGCGCGGCGCTCGGCGACGATCTCGACGCGCCGATCGAGCCGAACGCGCCCATGCACTGGGGCGGCGCTGCCGGGGACGGCGATCCGGCGCTGCCGGAGGGCGTCGAGCCGCTCACCGCCCATGTCACGGCGCCGAACGAGCTCGCGCGCCGGCTCGCCCAGATCGGCATCGTTGCGGCGCGCGCCGACGGTGCGCGCCTGGTGGCGCAGCTCAAGCCGGGTCAGCGGCTCGTGTCGCGCGAGGGCGATCTGTGGCGCTGGGACGGCTTCGCGGTCGCGGCCAATGCGCCGACGAGCGCGGCGCGCCGGCTCGCCGAGCGCAACCGGCTCGCCGACGTCGAGGCCGAGCTGAAAGTCGCGCGCGCCGACGTCGAGACGCGCAAGGCGGTGGTGACGCAGGCGCAGGCCGAGGTCGCGACGACCTCCGAGGCGGAATCGACCGCGCACGCGCGCCGGCGCGACCTGCAGCGCGAGGCGGACGCGGCGCGCGACCGCCATGTCGCGGCCGAGCGCGAGCTCGCCCGCATCACGGCGCGCCATTCGGCGCTGGCGGAAGCGAAGACGCGGCTCGCCGCCGGGCAGGCCGAGGCGCAGGGCGCCCATGACGAGGCGCAGGCGGCGCTCGCCGCGCTGGCGCCGACCGACGCGATCGAAACCGAGCTCGGCCAGGTGCGCGCGCGGCTCACCGACGAACGCGCGCGGCTTGCCGAAGTGCGCGCCGAGGCGCAGGCGCTCGCGCGCGAGGTCGAGCTCGCCGAGCGGCGCCTCTCAGCCATCCGCTCCGAGAGCTCCGCCTGGAACGAGCGGCGCCAGAGCGCGGCCGCGCAGATCGAGACGCTGCAGGCGCGCCAGACTGAGACCCGCGCCGAGCGCGCGGGCCTGCAGGATGCGCCGCAGGCCTTT
>Ga0209006_10004172_pt1 | contig 13146 bp, 10 predicted proteins | sample JacPin_JW_Ref_O2_FD_188567 | JGI IMG/M metagenome (GOLD analysis project Ga0209006, IMG submission 188567) | Forest soil microbial communities from Algoma, Ontario, Canada - Jack Pine, Ontario site 1_JW_Ref_O2 (SPAdes) (version 2) | ecosystem: Environmental > Terrestrial > Soil > Boreal... | reverse complement strand
CAGATGGGTTTCACTATGAAGTCCGCAATCGCGTTACCTTATGCCGATGCGGGGCATCGAAGAACAAGCCGTTTTGCGACGGCACCCATGCAGCGATCAAGTTCAAGGCCGATTGACCCCCTACGGCGTCGCCGGTATCAGCCTTATGCGCGTAATTTCCGACGGCACACCAAAGCGATTCGGCGGTCCCCAATATCCCGTGCCGCGGCTCACGTAGATCCATAGGTTCCTCAATCGATACAGACCCGCGGTGAACGGCTGAAAAAAACCCACGAATAAATTCCACGGCCAGAACTGCCCGCCATGCGTGTGTCCCGAGAGTTGCAGATCGAAGCCGGCACTGGCCGCAGCAGGTGCCGAATTCGGTTGGTGAGCGAGCAAGATTCTGGCTCCGGCATCGGCCGGTGAGCCGCGCATCGCCGCTGCGGGGTCACTGTGCTCGGCGGCATCAAAATGGCGGGCGCTCAAGTCCGTGACGCCGGCGAGGACCAGCGAGGCGCCATTGTGCTTCAAAACCACGTGCTCATTCTTGAGAACACGCAAGCCGAGGCGTCTGATTTCGGCGGTCCAGGCGCGTTCACCGGAGTAATACTCGTGATTGCCAGTCACGAAGTACACCCCGTGGCGTGCCGTGAGCCCCGCCAATGGCGCGGTGTGCCGCGACAACTGTTGGACCGAGCCGTCGACCAGATCCCCGGTGACGGCAATCAGATCAGTTTTCAAGCCGTTGACCAGCGCCACGATCCTCTCGACGAAGCCACGCTTGATCGTCGACCCTACGTGCATGTCGCTGATCTGTGCAATCGAAAACCCACGCAATCCCTCGGGAAGTCCGGTGACGGGGATGTCGACGTGGACTATGCGCGGCCGGCGACGCGCTACACCCAGGCCGGCCGCCGTCACGAACACCGTAAGCGCCAACGTCCAACGCGCGGATGGAACGACCCAGGACGCTGCCTGTGGTGCGGATAGCAGCAAATGCGCGCCGAGCAAGACTAGATCACGCAACAGCGTGAACACGAATAGCGAGGAAAAAAATCCCATGGACAGGACGCCGACCCAGGCCAACAAATCCCTCACGGCTGGATTGCGAATTGCCTGACTTCTTACGGAAAGCGGAATGACTACGCAGCAGGCCATCAGTAACGCGATGCCCGCGCACACGCCGATGGGGCCGAGGGAGAGCGCCGACAACAGCCGCCAACCGACATATCCGGGCAGCGAGAGCAGCATCCACAGGGGGTTCAAGAATACGCGGCGCACGGTCACGAACCTGATGGTGGGGCGCAATTCGCCGGGTTCAAGGCCGCCGCCGCGGCTTGCGCAGCGATTCCATCCCCTTGAATTCGACGAATTGGGTCGTCGTTGCCCACAGGTAATCGCCGTACAAGAAGGGTTCGAAGGAGGCGGCGCCGTCCATGGGCAGGGGTCGGATCTCGGCGTCGGCGCGCGCCTCATAGAAAAATGGGATGGACATGCGCTCGCGACCGGTGCCGATCACGCGATGCTCGGTTGCCTTGATTCGACCGCCGCACCATCGCTCGAGCACCTTGCCGAAATTGACCGCCAAGCCGTCGTTGCTCGGCGGCACGTCGATCCATGCACCATCGCGGTGGCGCGCCTGCAATCCCGAGATGCCATCTTGGGCCAGCAGCGTCAAAAATCCTGAATCGACATGCGGCGCGCCATTGACGTAGTAGCGACTTCCGCCGTGAATCACCCAGACGTTGGGATCCGCTTGGGCAACCTGCTCCGCGTCGGTGCGAATCGGGTAGCGGAGCAGGCGCAACGTGGACAGACCGCGGTCGAAGGCGGAATCGAAGAAATCCTCCTGCAGCGACAAGCCGCGCGCGATCGCCCGCATCAGCGCCTGGCTTACCTTCTCCATGCCGCGATAATAGACAGCCACCGTTTCGCGCCAGCCCGGGAGTGCGGTTGCAGACGGCAGCGGTGTGGGTTCGCGCAAAGGATCGTCGCTGCGAACGACCGCCGCACCATGAACGACGTCGCCACCGATGTCGATGCCTTCCTTGGCCGTCAGAAATCCCTTTTGCAGCGGAAACCATCCGCGATAGACATTCGGGTGGGCAGGATCGAACTTCTGGCGCCAGAGCTTACGGGTCTCATTCTCCGGCAGCTGAAACAAGCGTAGCAACTCTCCCCGGGCAGCGCGTCCTGCCGGCACATCGGGCGGCAATCCTCGCACCACCATGAATCCGGGCGAGTTAGCCGCGGCCATGATCGCTTGGTCGGTGCGGTCGCGCGCGTGCGACGACGCGCCAAACAGCGTTTCGATTTCGATAAATGGGATGGAGTAATCCATGCTCTGTTCAGCGAGGGTTTCAGGCTCGGCCGCCGTAAGTATAGTGTGTTTTTCCGCCGCGGCGTTTCGCCGCTAAAGCAGCCTCCTTGACGCCAAAACGTCAAAGAATTTTTATGCAATATTGGACGGGTTAGAATCAACCCGGTGAAGGGCGGTCCGAAAATCGCCGCAGGTCAATTTACGCGCAAGGCGATTCCATGGGTCCTTACGTTGATTCCGTCACTTCTGATGAGGCGATCCCAGCCACGACCAGCGTCGTCGTCATCGGCGGCGGCATCATTGGCACATTCGCTGCGCTGACGCTGGCCGGCCGCGGGATTCCCGTGGTGTTGTGCGAGAAGGGCTATGTCGCCTGCGAGCAATCCAGCCGAAATTGGGGCTGGTGCCGGCAGGCGGGCCGCGACGAGCGCGAAATGCCGCTGATCGTGCAAAGTCTGGCGCTGTGGCGCGACATGAACCGTTTGACGGAGGCTGATACGGGGTTTCGCGAGTGCGGGGTGCTGTACGTCGGCGAAAACGACCCTGACGAGACGCGATTTGCCGCCTGGGCAGCCATGGCGCGGCCCTACGATATCGGCACTCGCATCGTCCGCGGCGCCGAAGTTGCGGCTCTGATGCCCGGAGCCAGCCGCACGTACTCTTGCGGACTGTATGTGCCGACGGACGGTTGCGCGGAACCGCAGCGAGCGGCTCCCGCGATTGCGCGCGCTGCCCAGCGCAAAGGCGCCATCATTCTCGCTCACTGCGCCGTGCGCGGTATCGAACGCGCGGGCGGCCGCACCGCGGCGGTGATTACGGAGCGAGGACGAATCGCGTGCACAGCCGTTGTTCTCGCCGGCGGCGCCTGGTCGAGCCTGTTCTGTGCGAGTCTCGGTATCCGCCTGCCGCAGCTGAAGGTGCTGTCGTCCGTGATGCGCACGGCGCCGGTCGACGGGGGGCCGGAGGCGTGTACGTATCTGGATGCGGTCGGCTATCGCAAGCGGCGTGATGGCGGCTACACGATTGCGCGCGGGGCGGGCTACATCGCGCCGTTCGTACCCGATTCGCTGCGGTACTTGCGCGATTTTCTGCCGACCATACGCAAGGAGCGCGACTCGCTGCGGCTGCGGTTGAATGTGCAGTCGCTACGCGAGTTTCGCACACCGCGCAGCTGGCCGCTGGATCGACCCAGCCCCTTCGAAGCCGCTCGTGTGTTGGATCCCGCTCCAAACCTTACTCTGAACGGCCAAGCTCTGGCTGCGATGGTGCGGCTTTACCCGCAGTTCCGGGACGTGCACGTCGTGCAGCAATGGGGTGGATACATCGATGTCACCCCGGATGTCGTGCCCTACATCAGTCCGGTCGGTACGTTGCCCGGCTTGACGGTGGCCACCGGTTTTTCCGGGCACGGCTTCGGCATCGGTCCGGCTGCCGGCCGCTTGGCGGCTGAACTCGCGATCGGCGACACCCCGTCGGTGGACCCGGCGCCGTTTCGCGCCTCTCGGTTCAGCGACGGCTCACCCGTCGTGATTGGCCCGGAAATTTGATCCGCGCCAATCGAGCGCGCGCCGATGGTGCCCGGCTAGCGCGGCTTGCGGAACTTGAGCACGTAGTTATCGGCCTCGCCGACTGCAACGTAGCGGGCGCGATCTTTCTCTCCTTGCGATAGCGTTGGCGGCAACGTCCAGACTCCGTCAACCCAATCTTTCGTGTCGCGCGGATTCGCATTCACTTCCGATGCCGCGACGAACTCGAAGCCCGCCTTCTTCGCCAACGCAAGAGTGAAGTCCTGGCGCACATAGCCATTCTTGGCTTTCGGGTCCTGCGGTTGGTCGTTCCGGCCGCGATGCTCCTCGATGCCCAGGATTCCGCCCGGTTTAAGTGCCTTGAACGCTGCAACCAGTGCTTCATCCGCGTAGCCGCCATCCATCCAGTTGTGCAGATTGCGGAAGGTCAGCACGAGGTCGGCGCTGCCCGGCGGCGCGATGTCGAAGTGACCGGGCCCGAGCGTAGTTTCGTGCAGGGTGCCCAGCCGGTCCTTCTCTGCTGCGATTCGTGCGTGGAAGCGTTTCACCCCCGAATCCTCCTCGGCATTGCCCGGCGACGGCAAAGCAATGTAATAGTGGCCGCCCTGGGCGAGATAAGGACCCAGAATATCGGTCCAGTAGCCTCCGCCCGGCCACAACTCGACCACCGTCATGGTGGGTGCAAGTCCAAAGAATGTCAGTTCCTCAACGGGGTGACGAGCGGAGTCCCTCGCCACGGCGGTCGGGGTGCGCGCGGAACTCCCAACCGCCGCAGCGAGCGCTGGATCAGCCTGTGTCGCGGCAGAAGCGATGGATCCGCCGGTGCAGAACATGCTCGCGGCGAACAATGCACAGAAAAGGAGCTTTTGCATGGCCATACCTTTATCGTTAAGATCGTTAAGTTGATCGAGGCGCAGTATCACAAATTCACGGCGACAGCGTTGCCCTATCGGCGCTATCGGCTTCAGTTCGGCGGGGTATCCCCGGTAAACATTATCGGTGTTGCGCCGGTGACCGTGCCGATGGTTGCTTTGTCGCTTACGTAGAGTTGTACCGTTCGCTCGAAGCGCAACTCACCCTGCACGGTCGCTCCCGGCCCAATGACGATCCGCGGCACATTGCGAACCAATTGCAGCAAATCGCCCGACGGCTTGGTCACCAGGATGCCGCCTTCCACCCGGGACGGGCCGGCGATGTTCATGCCGCCGTTGACAGTCTTTATTCCGCCACCCACATGGGCGCCAGTCAGGGTAATTTTGCCGTTCACGTTGGAAAGCGAGGCGGCAACATCCGCACCGTCGCCCAGGGACAACTCGCCGTTGACCGACGAAGCGCTGCCCGACACATGCGCACCCGCGCCGAGGACTATGGAACCGTTCACGCTGTTGAGCGACGCCGCGGTGGCGTGATCGCCCAAGTGCACGCTGCCATTCACAGTCGTTGCGCTCGTCACCGCAGCGTTGTCATCGATAAGAATCGAGCCGTTGACCGTCGCCACGGCACCAGCTTCCTTGCCGGCCGGGACGTGAATGGAACCGTTGACCTTGGTGGATGCGTCGCCATCATCCGACTCGCTGCAGCCCGACAACGCGAACAGCAACGCGACTGCTTGAATCAATACGCAGACGCAGACGCCGACGCGCGACGCGCAACCAGGGCCGCCTGACTTCGAGCGGTACTTCGAGTCGATTCCTTCGATCATGGCATTTCCTTTTGGCGATTCTTCGGCGCTACTCTACCAGTAAGGCTAAAGACCTCAACTGAGGCTGCGGCACTGCCTCGGACTTGCGGTGCAACACGGCTTTCATGGCCCGCGGCCTTAGACCCGCCCCCGGTTACGCAAGGACGCGACAGGCTCCTCGAGCGGCTGCTGCTGGCGGTTGACCATAGTCGAGGTCTATGGATCACGTAGAGAAAATCAATTGGATTTGTGGGATCGTGTGGCGTGAAATCGCCGGCGTCGTGGGGGCAGAAGCATAAACTGACAGACGATCGGCATGACAATCAGGGAACTGCGCTACTTGGTGGCTCTTGCGAATCGCGCACATTTCGGACGCGCGGCCGAAGACTGCCATGTGTCCCAACCGACCTTGAGCAATCAGATCCGCAAGCTAGAGGAATATCTTGGCGTTACGCTGATCGAACGCAATGCAAAATCCTTCTCGCTTACCGCGATGGGACAGGAGGTCGTTGAGAAAGCACGCCGCATCGTGATGGACGTCGACACCCTGCTGTCCTCGACGCGGAAGCCAAGCGCGCCGTTGGCCGGGCCGCTGAATTTGGGCGTCATTCCGTCGCTCGCACCGTATTTTCTGCCGTGGCTGCTCCCCCTCACTAAAGGCCGCTACGCTCGCTTGCAGCTGGTCGTGCACGAGGATCTTACCCGGCACTTGTTGGAGCGGCTTCGCGATTATCATATTGATGCCGCACTTCTGGCGTTGCCACTGGAGGGTGACGACTTCGAGGAATTGCCGCTGTTTGATGAGCCTTTCTGGTTTGCATGTCCCGCGCGTCATCCGCTGGCCCAACTGAGAGTTGTAACGGAAGGCGATTTGCACGACGAGCCCATGCTGCTGTTGGCAGATGGGCACTGCCTGCGCGGTCAGGCACTCGCCGCTTGTGGGCGTGTTGCCGCGGAGGAGGCGGGAATCGACGACTTCCGCGCCGCGAGCTTGGAGACGATCTGTCAACTGGTTGCCGCCGGCTTCGGCTGCACTCTGTTGCCGGCGCTCGCGGCCCATCCGCCACGCGGTCCCGAGCCCTCATTTGTCGTCCGGCCGCTGCGGTCTCGGAGCGCTAGCCGGCGTATTGGTTTGGTTTGGCGTCGTGGTTTCCCAAAGGCGCAAGACCTTGCGCTGCTCGGCGACTTGGTGAGGAACAACCTGCCAAGCGGTACCCACCCCGTTTTCATCCAGGACGGCGCTTTAGGCGCGCGCAATTAGCGCTTGCCGTAGTCCAGAGGCGCGCCCTTGCGCTGCGCAATGATGTAGGCCTCGAGCGCTCGCATCTTGGGGTCGTCGGGCGCCAGCACCTTGCCGCGCACCGGGTGCTCGATGCACCAGTTGATCATGTCGCGCAGCAACGCGACGCGGCCCAACTGCGGCTGGAACTTGGGGTACGACTCGGGGTGCGTGTTTGCCGCTCGTGGATGACACATGTCGCAGGACACGGCGATCTCGCTGCCCAGTTCGTCGCCGCTGTGAAAAACTCTAGAGCCGTACACCGCAGTTTTGTAAGTCTCATTCTTCCACACCTGCACATCCTGTTGGGTCACGGTTCCGTACGTGGAAGATTGCCCGGCGCCGACGAGTTTGGAATTATCGGCAGGCGCCACTACCTGGTGGGCCTCGACCTCGTCCTGCACCCAATGCGCGTCCGGGTTGGTCGCCTTCCATTGCGCCATCAGCGCATCGGAGATCTTCTGCCCCTCGGCGCGGGTCTTCGGCGCGTCGTTCGGCACCTGCACCGTCGTCTTGTTGTCGCACAGCTTGACCGTTTTGCTTCCGGGAGCCGGTATCGCCGTCGACTGTTGCGGAGTCACGCTTTGACTGCCGGCATTCGCGGCCAGGGTCGACGCGAGCAGCATCAGTGCAAGGAACTTGAGATTACTCATGGCATCGCTCCGGTCGAATCCGATCAATAACTGGCGAGCATTGGCGCGACGGGGACATCGCTCTTCCCGCCGCTGCTTAGATAGCTGGCCTTGACCTGCATGGGATTTCGGTTCCACAGGTTGTAGAGCTTGTCTACGAGGCCGTCGGGGTGCACCGTCGCCGTGCCGTCGCCGAGGCCGTCATTCGAGTCGAAGGGATTAGGCCGATTCATCTGCACGGTCAGCGCAGGCAAACCCTGGGGTGCGTAGGGCCACGGCCACGCGGTGGACAACATGCCGTGGAACTGGATATTGCCGATACGATTGGTCAGCACCTGATGGGTATGGCCGTGCAATACGGTGACTCGATCGAAGCGCTGCAGTATTGCCTGCACATCTTCGGCGTCGTCGGTCCAGAAATTCCAGGGACGATACAGCTTGTACAGCGGTGAATGCGAAAACACGATGAGGGGTGTCGAGGTCGGGACTTTCTCCAGATCCTTTCGCAGCCACTCGCGCTGCGCTGCCCCGACTTCGAACGCGCTTTGCACGGCGTTATCGAGACCAGCCACGGTATGCATGCGTTCCGCCGGACTCATGCCGCGCGCGCTCCAGAAGTCCTTTTCTTGAACGCTCATGAGCACCACGAAATGCACTCCCTTGTGGTCGAAGCTATAGGTTTGCGCACCGAACAATTCGTTCCAGCGGTGACCCATGTCGAAATACCAATCGTGCTCGCCGACCATCATGTGCACCGGCGCCTTGACGCTCTTCAGGATCTGCGCGCCCAAATCAAGCTCTTCCTTGCGGCCGAGCTGTGCCAGGTCACCGCCGTAGAACACGAAATCGGGCTGAGGGTCGAGCCTGTTGATGTCATCGACCGCGCGCAACAGCTGGCGCACGAAGCGCTCATTGGTCTTTTTCGCGTACAGATGAGAATCGGAGATGTACGCGAAGGTAAAACCCGCCGGCGCGCCGCCCTCGGCGGCATAGGCCACATTGACCGGCAAGAAGCTGTGGAAGTGATTCGACACGCCCGCTGCCATCGCCGCTGCTGCAGCACCCGTCGAGACCCTCAGGAAACCACGCCGGTCCAGGTTGCGCAGGCCGCGAAACAGCGCCTCGCGCTCTTCCAAATGCCGCGTTTCGATGCTTTTACTGTGGGATATTTTCGGCTTATCGTTCATGGTGTGGCTCCGTATTACTTCAGGCCCGCCGAACCCATCACTCGCTGTTCGAAGGGCAGCACCTCGCGATGCGCCAGTGCGTTGTCGCGAAAGGGTCGATTTTTGGCGGCCAGCTCCCGCTGTTCGCGCAATGCTGCGTCGTTTTGTGCGGTGAACCGCGTGTCCGTAAGCGCGAATAGAAAAGCCACCACATCGTCGATCTCGCTTTCGCTCAAGTTCAGCGGCTCGATGCCTCCGTCCAGATAGGCGTTCGTCTCGCCGCCCTTGTTGTAATGGTCCATCACGTCCCACAATGTTTTCAGGGAGCCATCGTGCATGTACGGCGCCGTGAGTCCCACGTTGCGCAGCTGCTCGGTCTTAAAGGCGCCAATGTCCTCATGTTTCTTGGTGACGAGGAATCGTCCCAGCTCCGACATGTCGGTTTCAATCGCCAGTTTGTCGAGCGCCTCGGTATTGCTGCCTTCCTTGAGTACGCCAAGCGCCTGCCCGGCGAGCGCCTCAAAATTCTGCTTGCGCGCCGATACGCCGATGTTGTGAAAGAGATTGTCGGTGCCGAGCGGATTTGAGGAATTGATCATGTGGCAGCTCACACAGCGTGCCTTGCCGTTGAACAGCGCCAAGCCGCGCTGGGCGGCCGGCGAGAGCGCCTTGTCGTCGCCGCTGGCAAAGCGGTCAAAGGGCGCGTTCAAAAAAATCAAGGTGCGCTCGAAGCTGGCAATGGCGCGGCCCAGATCATCATAGTTGGGCGCGTGGCCGTAGGCCTTCTGAAACAGACCCTGGTAAGCCGGATCGGTGTTGACGGCCGTCATGGCGCTAGCCGCATCCGGATGTCCCATCTCGATGGGATTGAGGATCGGCAGTTTGGCCTGTTCCTCCAGCGAGGGCGCCCGACCGTCCCAGAACTGGCTTTGCAGCAGTGCCGCGTTCATCGTCGTCGGCGCACTGCGTTTGCCGAGGTGATCGCCGATCCCTTCCGATACGCTGCGGTGGTCACTGAAGCCGCGGCTGACGTCGTGACAGGTGGCGCAGGCCAACGTGCCGTCCTTCGACAATCGAGTGTCGAAATAAAGCTTGCGACCCAGGGCGATGCGATCCACCGTCAATTCGTTGCCCGCGGGTATGTAAATTGTCGTCCAGGCCATCGGATCGATGCCCGGCGGGGGTGTGCTCAAGCGGGTGACCAGCTGATCGAGGCGCTGCTGCTGCTCTTGCATCGGCATCGCGCCATGCGGTGCAGAGGCGAGGTCCGCTGCAACACTCAGCGCACCGCAAGCGGTGATCGCGAGGCCGAAAAGCGCCGTACAGTATGATGACCGTACCCTGTCCGACTTGTTCATAATCCCCCCGACTTGGCTGCGCTGGGTCGGAGAGTGCACGATCGATGAAGCTGCTCCCAATTGAATGTCTGAATGACGGCGATAGTGGTTAGCTATAATTAACTGCTCGAACCGCGCTGCGGTCTTGATAAAACTGTGCGGGATCTGCCGGCTGAGGGATTACTCGGCGCTGCGCGCCTCGCCCCTCCGGGGTCGCCCTGGCGGGCGATCAACGTCGCTGCGCGACGTTGTCGAACCCCGGCTTGTTTTATGTCGGGGGTTCGAATGGATAGCAATCATCTGCCCGAGCAGCCATGCGGTGTTGAGACCACGAAGCGGGGTTTGCCGGCTGAGGGATTCGAACCCCCGACCTACGGTTTACAAAACCGTTGCACTACCACTGTGCTAAGCCGGCATAAAACACTGATTATAGCTCACGTATGTTAACTCGAGTGTTGCCCATACCCACCGCCTTGCCTACGCTTTTGACGCTTACGGCACTAGCCGCCATTTCTGCAATCTGATTACGATGAGCGATCTGTAAAGGCTACTTCGGGGCTTGAGCCGCTTGTTTCTCGCCCAATAAGTCGACGGCTGCCTGGTATAGCTTGGCGCGCAGGAGAAAACGTTCGTTGGCGCGAGTGATGTAGCGAATCGCGATTTCCACGCCGCCGACCACGGGTTTGACATTGACTCCCGGCGTGCCGGAAAAGACCTTGCCGCGCTGCGCCGGAACAGCGCGCTGCCACTCTTCCTCGGCGAGCCGCGCGCTTGCGGCGGTTGCTTCGACCACTTGCTTGGTGAGGGCGTCGACGAGCGGGTAGGGATCCCGGCCGGCGGGTACGACCACCTGCAGCTCGTCCCACAACCATTGTCCTGACGTCGAGAAATTGAAGTAGTGCCCTTCGATGGCGAAGCTATTCGTGAACGTGACTCGCCGGCCCGTGGGGTGTCCGGCATCGCTCCAGTTGCCGGTTTCCATCAGCACCGTATGAAACATGCCGAGCTCCGTGACCTCGCCGCTGACGCCGTTGATTTCCACCCAGTCGCCGAGTCGGATGCCATTGCGGCCCATGAGCATCAGCCAACCGAAGAAGGCCACGATGAAGTCCTTGAGCGCGACGGTGAGACCCGCACCCACGATACCTATCATGGTGCCGAATTGAGTCGGTACGCCGATGAGGATCAGCAAAATGATGATCACCGCAACGACTCGCAGCGAAACCCGGGCGATGCTGCGCAGGGTTTCGACCTGCCGTCGATCCAGTTTCGGACTTTTGAGCAAATGCTGGATCCATTCGTCGAGGAACAGCAATCCGATCGACACCATGATCACGATCAACGCACTGAGCAGCAGCACATGCGCCAGGGCGCGCGATTGCGTGACCGCTGCCGCCGACCATTGCGCATAAATGTCGGCGAGCTGTTTTTGATCGCTGATGCGCCGATCGAGCAGGGTCAGCACCTTCTGATCCGCGGCGATCACCTTGGTCTGATTGAGCAGTGCGGCGGCATCTTCGTGGGACCGCTGCACGCGCGGCGCGGCGGCCGGCGCGGTGCCGGGCGCCTGGGGGTTCTTGGCGTGCTGGGCGAGTTCCGAAATGCCGCTCTTGGAATTCTCGAGCCCGGCAGCCAGCGCGGAACGGCGCGCAGCTAAATCGGCCGCCTTCTGTGCCGCGCCCGACTGCGCGTCGACGAGTTCCTGCAACTTCTTCCTGGAGTGCAGCCAATCGATGAAGCGGCTCAATGAACCGTGCTTCTCCGTGACGGCAGGGCTGGCGGCAGTCGCGGCGGGACGCGCTTTCACCTGCGCATCGTGCTCCTGCTCCAGGGCTTCGATTCGCTTCTGGGGGTTGCCGCCCGCGTCGACCAAATCTTGGTTGGCTTCCTCCAGCTCGTCCTTGTCCAGATCGAGTTGGGATTGAGTTAGATCCAGTTCGTCCTGCAAGGCGTCTTTCTGGGTTTCTTTGGCCTGCGCGAGGGCGCTGGTCAACTCGGCCACTCGTTGCTGATCCGAATCGAGCAGGCCTTGGGATTTCCGCACGCGATCTTGGATTCTTTGCGCATCGGCGCTCAACGTCGGGGGATGCGCTTCGGCATCGCGCAAAGCCGTGGTGAATGCAAAGGCGAGCGCATGATCGGCGACTCGCAGCGCCGATTGGGCGTACGCTTGCTCTTCCGGAGTTTCGGCGAGCTGTGCGAGCCGTTGCGCCGTGGTATAGGTGCTTTGATCGACCAGTTCGGCGGCAGCCTGCGCGGCGGCCCGCTGCTTCGTCACCCGGGCGGTGGGCGGTGCCGTTTCCCACCAGGCAGCGCCTGCCGCCGCGAGCAGCAGCAGCAGCACGAGGGCGGATATTTTCTGCGCGAGAGTCATAGCTGATGCGGCGCGGGTATGGCAGGTACGAGTCCGGCGAGGGCCGCTTGGAGTATATCCATGTGCTCGTAGAGCGCGTCAACGTGACCGCCGAATCCGTCGTGCGCGGGCGCGTCGAAGCTGATGAGTTGTTTGGGATCGTTGGCCGCGGCGAATAGCCGCAGCGCATGTGAATAGGGAATCAGCGTGTCCGCCCGGCTGTGCGCGATGATGACCGGCATGTGTACGCCGCCGATGCGGGCCAGCGAGTTGAACTGAATCGCGGCCGCGAGGCGCACCGGCAGATAGGGGTAGCGGCCCGCAGCCGCATCGGGTATCGACGTAAATGCGCCGAACAGCACCAGCGCGGCGGCCTTGTGCCGGGTCGCGAGCAGCACCGCGGGTCCCGACCCGAGCGAATGACCTAACAAGATGATGCGGTCCGCGGCGACACCGCGTTGCAGCAGCGCTTGATAGGCCGCCTCCGCGTCGTCGTACATGGCGGCTTCGGATGGCTGACCGGGAGTCGCTCCAAAGCCGCGGTAATCGATCTCCAGCACATTGTATCCCGACTGGCGCAGCGACTCGCAATGGCGCACTTGCCACGGCGAGAAGGCAGAGTCTGCATTGCCATGCAGATGCAACACCCAAAACGCGTCGGCACCGCCGGCGTGAAACACGAGGCCTGCGAGTTCCGCGCCGCCCGGCTCGCGGATCGAGACACGCTCCGCATCCGCAGGCCACGTCGTCAATAAATGCTGGCGGCTTCGTGCCGCCGCAAAGACCAGTTCATCTTCATGGGCTTTGAGCCAAACTACGGCGAGTGCTACGGTCAGCACGGTCAGACCGCACCCGATCAGCACGAAGCGT
>Ga0209006_10004171_pt1 | contig 13147 bp, 11 predicted proteins | sample JacPin_JW_Ref_O2_FD_188567 | JGI IMG/M metagenome (GOLD analysis project Ga0209006, IMG submission 188567) | Forest soil microbial communities from Algoma, Ontario, Canada - Jack Pine, Ontario site 1_JW_Ref_O2 (SPAdes) (version 2) | ecosystem: Environmental > Terrestrial > Soil > Boreal... | reverse complement strand
TAAAGCCGATCGTTCAAATCCGAGGCATTCAGCCTGATGCGCACGTCGTAGTTGTTCGCGGCGGGTACGGCCGCATCGAGGTCCCAATCGCCGTTCCCGTCGGAAGGCAGCGCCGATGCATCGTTCGAGCTGCCGACGAGATGCGCACCATCCGCGTCGCTACGCGCAACGTAAATCGCCTCGATGCTCGGCCGGTGTTGCGTTTCGGCGTGCAGCCGCGAATCCAGCGCACGGCGCGCCTCGGCATCGCGGGAGGCCGCATCGAGCTGGCTCGCAGCGAGCGTGCCGGCAATCGAGACAGCCATTTCATTCGCGTTCGTGCGCACTCGATCGACGACTTGCCGCGCGGCGACGAAATATACGAACGCGCCAAACGCGCCGGCCAGAGCGACGATGGCGAACAGATAGCTGGCCAACAGCCGGTTCTTGATCTTCAGCGACAACGGGGTAACGCCTCAAAGCCGCGGCACGATTTCCGCTAAACCGCAATGAGTCTAGCAGGCCGGCGCCTTGCGCAGCCATGCGGCCCTGCTCTACGCTCGGACGTTGCGCCGCTCGCTGTTACATCCCGCCAGCAAACGTCTCGGAGCCGAATCGCGTGAGCATGAAATTCCGCCTGGTCGTGATGAATTTCCTCCAGTTCTTCATTTGGGGTGCTTGGCTGCTCACGATCGGCGCGTACTGGTTTCAGAACAAGCACTGGTCCGGTACAGGATTCGGCGCGATTTTCTCGACGATGGGGATCGCCGCCCTGTTCATGCCGGCGCTGACGGGCATCATTGCGGACCGCTGGATCAACGCGGAAAAACTTTACGGATTGCTGCAAATCGGCGGCGCCGTCGTGTTGTTTCTCGTGCCAACGATCGACGATCCGTCGACATTGTTCTGGGTGATGCTGATCAACATGATTTGCTACATGCCCACGATCGCGCTGGCAATCACGGTGTCGTACAACGCGCTCAAGAACGCAGGCTGCGATGTGGTGCGCGAATACCCGCCGATCCGCGTATGGGGCACGATCGGTTTCATCGTCGCGCTGTGGACGATAAGTCTGCTCGGCATCGAAACCTCGTCGGCCCAGTTTTATGTAGCGTCCGGCGCTTCTCTGTTCCTCGGCGTCTACGCGTTCACGCTGCCGCCGTGTCCGCCAAAGCTCGGACGCGCGCGGAGCGCGTCAGTCGTCGATGCGCTTGGACTCACTTCGTTCGCGCTGTTCAAGAACCCCAACATCGCCGTGTTCTTGTTCTTCGCGATGCTGCTGGGCGCCGCATTGCAATTGACGAACGCGTACGGCGATACGTTCCTGCACGATTTCGGCAGCGTCAATGCGTACAAGAATCTGATCGCCGTGAAATACCCCGCGATCATCATGTCCATCTCGCAGATTTCCGAAACGCTGTTCATTCTCACCATTCCGTTTTTCCTGAAACGCTTCGGCATCAAGACCGTGATGACGATGAGCATGCTGGCGTGGTTTCTGCGCTTCGGCCTGTTCGCGTACGGCGATCCTGACGGCGGTTTGTGGATGATCATTTTGTCGTGCATCGTCTACGGCATGGCGTTCGATTTTTTCAACATTTCCGGTTCGCTGTTCATGGAGCAACAGAGCGACCCGACGATTCGCGCGAGCGCTCAAGGGTTGTTCATGGTGATGACGAACGGCGTCGGTGCCGTGCTCGGCAGTTCCATCAGCGGCTGGCTCATCGATCGCTTCTTCACCGCGGCCGACGGCACAAAAAACTGGCACGGCATCTGGATAACGTTTTCGCTTTATGCGCTCGCGATGGCCGTGTTGTTCGTGCCGCTGTTCAAGCACAAGCATCAGCCGCTCGTCATCGGGAACCTTCATCCCGAGCCGCAAGTCGGACCCTGAAACCGGATTCACGGGAAGCCAGCAATGTCGTCTGTTCAAGTCGTAGTCGTCGGCAGTTACGTGCAGGATCAGGCGTGGTTCGTCGATCGTTTTCCGCGACCGGGCGAAACGCTGCGCGCCAACAAGTACAACACCGGCCCGGGCGGCAAGGGATTCAACCAGGCGGTCGCCTGTTCGCGGCAAGGTGTGCCGACCGCCTTCATCGGCGCGCTGGGCAAAGACACGTTTGCCACGTACGCGAAAAAATTCGCCGATGACGAAAAAATGCAGTGCCGCTGGCAAATCTGCGATGACCAACCCACATCCACGTCGAGCATCACGGTGAACGCGAATGCCGAAAATCAGATATCGATGATTTTCGGCGCGAACGAACATCTCGACGTCGCGCACGTGCAAGCGCAGGACGATCTCTTCGCCGGTGCGAAAATGCTGCTTATCCAACTCGAGAACAATCTCGACGCACTCGTTGCCGCGCTCGAGATAGCTGAGAGGCACAAGCTCACGCGCATCATGAATCCGGCGCCGGTGCATAAGGATCTGGATACGACGATGCTTCATCGCGCGGAAATCATCACGCCGAACGAAACCGAATTTTCTCTATTGCTCGAACGCTTCGCCAACGAGAAAGTCGAACCCGATGCTGTCGCGAAAACCGACGACGACAAATTGCACGCGTTGTGCCGCAAGCTCGACATCGCCACTGTCGTCGTCACGCTCGGCTCGCGAGGATCATTCGTCTCGCACGGCGGCGACCGCCGCGGCGACGACACCGATCACTACCGAGTTGCGCCGGAAAAAGTGAAGGCGATCGACACGACTGGTGCCGGCGACGCGTTCAGCGGCGCACTCGTCGCGGGCATGATCCGTTTTGCGGGCCAACCGTTCCACAGAGCCGTCGTTCATGGCAGCCGCACGGCGGCGATCAAGACCGAAACCGTCGGCACCGCGCCGGCGATTCCCACCTTCGACAAGGTCATCGCTCGTTTCGGCGCCTGATTAGGTGCCGTTCATCGGCGCCGAACTAGTCTGCACGCTCCACGATTGCCACACGGAGGGGCAGACTATGAAATGGGCCGGCATGTATCTGGTTGGCTTCATCATTCTGATCGGCGGCGGGCTTGCCGCGCTGTGGAAACTTGGCGTTCTGCAGAACGTCAGCACCAGTTGGATCGTCATCGGCGTCGTGATTCTTCTCGGCATCGGCATCATGGCGGCCGTCGCGCATAGCGGCGCGAAGGAAAACATCCAGATCGACAGGCGCTGACAGTCCAGATTTGCAGACGATTCTGTAACTAAAGGACGCCCGTCGCTTTTTGAACTATATTTGCGACGGCAGCTTGGGCCTGCTGAGGCAATGGACTTGGCGCGACGCGTACGTGACGTTTTGCGAGTGCTGGCTTTGGCGGCGCCGCTGCTCGCGGCAGCGCGCAACGTTCCCGCACAAACGTGCACCCTGTCTATTCCGTTCCAATACGAATTCCAGAGTAGCGCTACGGTATCGCTTACAGCGGCAAGCGCCGGTGAGCCCTGCGCTTTAAACGTAGCTTTCAATAGCGGTTCAGGTCCAACCGCTTCGGGATTCGTGCACTATCGCCGCGCCATACCGACGACATCTGTGCGCTACGGTTTCCGCGTCGATACCAGCGCGCTCACTAACTTGACGCTGGCTAATCGCGCCGTTCAGTTGTTCGCCGCGAGTTCGCCGGTGGTGACAACTAGCCCATTTCCCGTCGCCCATCTACTGCAGCTGGAACTTATCGGCAATACAAACCCTATCGCTCGTTTTGCTGCTGCCCATGGCGGCGGCGTACCCATCGTTACTAATGTTCCGCTTTCGCTGACGCTGAATACGATCCGCGTTGAGATAAATGTTGGTAGCGGCACGGCGGGTTCAGTTCGGTATTGGATCAATCACGCATTCACGGATGCGCCTGACGGCGTTATCGACAATGGTGGGGCCGGTCTCGACAATGCGGCTTGGCTCGGTGTGATCGGCGCGGAGATTGGACTCAGTTCGCCGACAAGCCAGTTCAGGTCGGACTATGCGGGCAGCACCGTCGTCTTCGATCAGTTTGAATCCAACGACGACGTGCTGTTCTGGGATGACTTCAGTAGCGGAGGACAGCAATGAACCGGATCGCCTTCATTGCGATCGGCTGTTTTGCGGCGATGCAGATGGGTGCCGCTTTGACCGCGTCCGCACAAACCTGCGCCAGTCCGACGCCGATCGTAAGTACAGGCACGTTTCTGGGAAACACGTGCACAAATACGAACCAACTTCCGTACCTCGCCAACGGGGCGATCTCAGTAGCCGGCAATCAGGATGTTTATTTCATCCATGCGGTAAACGCGCAGTCCGTCAGTCTTACGCTGGTGCCCGATGCATCCGTCGATATGGCTTTGTTCATCTGCCGCAACCAGTGCAGTACGTATACAACATGTATTGCTGCGGTCGACGCGGGCGTTGCCGGCGGCACCGTAAGTGCTCCGCTGCCCGATGGCCCAGGCGACTACTATGTGATTGTCGGCAGCACATCTGCGGGGACCTGCGGTAATTACGATTTAAACGTTATTGCGCCGCTGAACGACTAGCGGCACAGAACGCTCGGAAACTGAAGCACGCAAGACGCGCGCTCGGCTACAATCGCGCGCCATGCGTATCGGCCCGTATCTCATCGACCCGCCCATCGGCCTCGCGCCGATGGCTGGCGTTACCGACAAACCGTTTCGCCAACTCTGCAAAAGGCTTGGCGCCTGTTTAGCTGTGTCCGAGATGACGACGTCCGATCCGCGCCTCTGGACCACACGAAAATCCCTCAAACGCATGGATCACGCCGGCGAACCCGATCCCGTAAGCGTGCAGATCGCTGGATACGATCCGGCCATGCTCGCCGACGCGGCGCGCTACAACGCGGACGCCGGCGCGCAGATCATCGACATCAACATGGGCTGTCCCGCGAAAAAAGTGTGCAATGTATACGCAGGCAGCGCGTTGTTACATGACGAGCCGCTGGTCGGACGCATTCTGTCCGCCGTAGTGAGCGCCGTCGACATTCCGGTCACGCTGAAGATCCGCACCGGTTGGAATCGCGACAACAAGAACGGAATCCGCATCGCGAAGATCGCGGAAGATTCCGGAATCGCCGCCCTCGCCGTGCATGGTCGCACACGTGCGGATTTGTACGAGGGCGATGCGGAATACGACACCATTGCGGCGATCAAACATTCCGTGTCGATTCCCGTTCTCGCTAATGGCGACATCGATTCGCCGCAGAAGGCGAAATTCGTGCTCGAGTATACAAAGTGCGATGGCCTGCTGATCGGCCGCGCCGCGCAAGGCCGTCCGTGGATATTTCGCGAGATCGCACACTTCCTCGCGACCGGAGCAACGCTGCCGTCGCCGAGCGTGCACGAGGTGTGCGCGATTCTTTGCGGCCATCTCGACGCGCTGTACGCGTTTTACGGCGAACAGCAAGGTGTGCGTATCGCGCGCAAGCATCTGGGTTGGTACGCGAAGGATCGTCCCGAAAACGGCGCGTTTCGCAGCATCGTCAATCGCGCCGAAAGCGCCGCCGAACAATTGCGGCTGACACGCGAGTATTTCGCCGGATACGACCAAACGCTGCTTGCAGCGTAATCGCATTCGGACGTCTGGACGTCTATTTACCGCGCATGAAGATCGCCGCCGTTCGCGGGTGCAAACGAAACCTCGTGCGTGTATCATGCGCGACCCATTCCATCCATCCGATCCAGGGAAACCCGCCTCGATAAGCGCTTACCTTTTCACGTCCGAATCCGTTTCCGAAGGCCATCCGGACAAAGTCGCCGACCAGATCTCCGATGCCGTGCTCGACGCGATCCTCGCCCAGGACAAGCGCGCGCGCGTTGCGTGCGAAACGATGGTGAAAACGGGCGTCGCCATCGTCGCCGGCGAAATCACCACAAGCGCGTGGATCGATCTCGAGGCGCTCACGCGCAAGGTGATTGTCGACATCGGCTACAACAGTTCCGACGTCGGCTTCGACGGCGCGACATGCGGCGTGTTGAACCTGATCGGCAAGCAATCGCCCGACATCAATCAAGGTGTCGACCGCAAGAATCCCGAAGAACAAGGTGCCGGCGATCAGGGCCTGATGTTCGGCTACGCGACCAACGAAACGAAAGACATGATGCCGGCGGCGATTTTCTATTCGCATCGCCTCGTCGAGCAACAGGCGAAAGTACGCAAGAAAGGCAAGCTGAAATGGCTGCGTCCGGATGCGAAATCGCAGGTCACGCTGCGCTACGAAAACGGCAAGGCGACGGCAATCGATGCCGTGGTGTTGTCCACGCAGCACGATCCGGATGTGAAGCAGAAGCATCTCGTCGAAGCCGTGCGCGAAGAAATCCTGAAGCCTGTGCTGCCGACCAAATGGCTGCACAAAGGCACGAAATACCATATCAACCCGACCGGCAAGTTCGTCATCGGCGGACCGGTCGGCGATTGCGGTTTGACCGGACGCAAGATCATTGTCGACACCTACGGCGGCTGGGCACGTCATGGCGGCGGTGCGTTCTCCGGCAAGGATCCGTCGAAAGTGGATCGCTCGGCGGCGTATGCGGCGCGTTATGTCGCCAAAAATATCGTTGCTTCCGGCTTGGCTGATCGCTGCGAGATTCAAGTGAGCTACGCCATCGGCGTCGCGGAGCCGACATCGATTTCGGTGACGACGTTCGGCACGGGCAAGATCGGCGACGACAAGATCGAGAAACTGATCCGCAAGCATTTCGACTTGCGTCCGTACGGCATCATCCAGATGCTCGATCTGATTCATCCGATGTATCAGCAGACGGCGAGCTACGGTCACTTCGGTCGCACGCCGCAAACGTTGAAAACCGGCGACGGAAAGCCGTATACCACCTTTAGTTGGGAAAAGACGGATAAGGCCGAGGCCTTGCTTGCGGACGCGAAATTGCGCTGAAGCGCCGCCGGCGTAGAACAAAAAAAGGGCCGCAGAGCGGCCCTTTTTATTGGGCGAACAATTGAATCAACCGCACGAATTCACACATTCGCCGCTCATGCCTTCATGGCGTTGCAAGTAAACGCGCAGCGGACCTGGGCCTTGCGTCGTTTCGGAGCGGAGACGATCGCGCACGATGTTCTTGTCGAGCAGCCACGTCTGGCCGGAGCTCAGAACTTGGTAGATCGGCATGATCGTGGCGTCGTTCGCGTCCACCGGCGAAAACCGCGTGTCGTTGTCGAGACTCGTGTGGGCGAGTGCAACGTACCCTTCGCCGAACTGGTCGCGCAGCGTGCGGTCATAACCGCCCACGTTCACGGTGGTGGCGGACGGTTCGCCGCTGATGGGCGCCGCGTAACCGAATGTGCCGTCGGCGGAACGGACGATGCCGGCGTTGAACTCGACCGCTTCGGCCTGCCCTTTCGCCGCATACGCGTCGGCGAAGGCTTTGACGGCGTCGTTCGCGGAACTGAAACCGCTCGCTTCCAACGAATTGCCGCTGCGGATGGTCGACATCGCAATGGCGCCGATCGCTTTCGCGGTCGATGCCGTCTTCAGGTCGGCGGCGTACGCGGCACAGGCGATGCCGGACGTCAGAATCATAAGGCTGACCAGACGCGATACCAGATACATGTTTTGTGACTTGGCGTTCATGACTTTCTCCTCGGATGTTTGGGTTGGGTACTCGGTCGCCGTGATTGGCGGTTGGCGAGTGGGCGCATCCTCGGACTTGGCCGCTGGAACAGCTTGACGGGAGGCTGGAAAAATCGTGACGCGATTGTGACCTGCGTAATGCGATGATAAATATGGCGTTGTCGATCGATCGTCTGTCCTGAAAATTGCAATTTCCGTAGGGCGGCATCAGTGCCACAGTCATCGGTCGCGCATCGCGCGACATTCGGCCAATGGTTGCGCGCACGCTTTCTCTCGCCACGCCTTCGCAGTAAGCTCGGTGCAGATGCACGTTCGCCGCTGGGGAGTTGCATGGCGCCGGTCGCAGCTACGCCTTCAGTCGAACCTTCACCGCGCTCGCGGTGCTGGACATTCGCGTCGGCGGTTTTCGACGAACGCACGCTGGAGTTGCGCGTTCGCGGCGAGATCGTCGACGTCGAACGCAAGCCGTGTGAAGTGCTGCTGCATCTGCTTCTGCATGCGGGCGAAGTCGTCACCAAAGACGAGTTGCTCGAAGCCGTCTGGCCGCGCCGCATTCTCACCGAGACGGCGCTCACCAAATGCATCGCACGTTTGCGCGAAGCGTTGGGCGATATCGACCAAAGCATCGTCAAGACGATTTATGGCATGGGATATCGTCTGGTCGCGCCGGTGCATGTCGAAGCATCGGTCGCGCCGCCCACGCCGCATTTCGATTTCAACGTCGGCGACAATCCGCCGCTGCGGCCGCACTGGAAACTTCTGCGACGGCTTGGCGGCGGCAGTCACGGCGAAGCGTGGCTGGCGCGTCACGAGAAAACGTCCGAGCAACGCGTGTTCAAGTTCGCGCTCGACGCGCCGGCGCTGATTTCACTCAAGCGCGAGATCACGCTGTTTCGACTGCTCAACGACACGCTCGACGAACGCGCGCAGGTCGTACGCTTGCTCGACTGGAACCTGGAACAGCCGCCCTGTTTCATCGAAGCCGAATATATCGCTGGAGGCAGTCTTACTGACTGGATCGCTCAAAAAGGTGGCTTCGCCAGCATCGTTCCGGCGCAGCGTGTCGACTTGGCGGCACAGATCGCCGAAGCGTTGGCCGGGACGCACTCGGTGGGTGTGCTGCACAAGGATCTCAAACCGACGAATGTCTTGATCGATACCGACGATGCCGAACACCCGCTCGTGCGACTCGGCGATTTCGGCAGCGGCGGCATGCTCGATCCGGATCGTCTGGACGCCTTGCACATCACGCGCATGGGTTTCACCGGCACCATGCACGCCGGCGAAACCAGCGGCACGCTGACGTATCTGGCGCCGGAAGTTCTGGCCGGCCAGCCGAGCACGGTGCAGACGGATATTTATGCACTGGGCGTGATTCTGTATCAACTCGTCGTCGGCGATTTGCATAGGCCGCTGGCGCCAGGATGGGAACGCGACGTGGTCGATGAACTGCTGCGCGAAGACATCGCCGCGGCGGCGGATATCGATCCTTCACAACGCCTCGGCGACGCCGGCGAACTGGCGCGGCGGCTGCGTTCGCTCAGTGAGCGGAGACGTCAGCGTGGCGAAGAACGATCCAGTGCTGCGGCTGCCGCGCGCGCGCAAAGCGAAGCGCAGCAAGCCAAGCAGGAAGCGGAAAAATTGCGCGCGCGGCGCACGGGCATGCGCGTTGCGCTGGGCGTGCTTTTGGGCGCGCTAATCGTCAGTTCGGTGCTGTTCGTGGATGCGCAACGAGCGCGCGGCCGCGCGGAAACGGAAACCGCACGCGCCAAGGCAGTCAGCGATTTTCTCAACAATGATGTACTGACTGTCATCAATTCCAGCGATCAGCCGGTGAAGGACTTGACCGTCAAGCAGCTGCTCGACGCGGCATCGCAACAGGTGGACAAACGATTTGCCGATCAACCGGCCATCGGCGCGGAAATCGACCTGTCGCTGGGGAAATCCTACTACTCGCTCGGCGCGGAACGTGAAGCGGGCGAACGCTTCGAGCAGGGCCTGCGACGGCTCCGCCAAACTTCCGTCGTCGGCGATCCGGTGGAACTGAATCTATCCGGCAATCTTCTCATCATAAAAACGGCCATGGGGGGACTCGAAGCCGCCGTGCCGGCAGCCGAAGCAACGTTGGCGACCGGCGAACGCGCCTTGGGAGCGCTACATCCGGCAGTGCTGGATTTGCGCGCGCGACTTGCCGCCGCCCACTGGGCACTCGGCGAGTGGCCGACATCGTTGCGCGAGTATCGGCAGCTGATGAACGACCGTCTGCAAACCGCGCCCGGCGATGCGAAGACGATCGGCCGTACCCATTTCGACATCGGCTGGCTGTTGATCGAACTGGCCGACTTTCCGGCAGGCGAAGCCGAACTCCGCCAAGCGATCGGCCTGTTGTCGCCTTTTCCGGACGCGGAAATGGACGTGGCCGATTCGCGTCTGGAAATCGGCAATGCATATATCGACCTGGGACGTTACCGCGAAGCCGAGGCCGAACTCGACCGTGCACTGCAAACGTTTCGGCGATGGGAGCACGAGGAAGACGGCGACATCCAGGGCGTGCGCATGGACCAGGCCCGCTCCGCGCTGTATCAGGGAAATCTCGACGATGCCGAGCAGCGGTACCGCAACGTGATCGCAACCGTCAGCACGTGGACCACGGGTGAAAAGGATCAGACGGCATCGATGCGCGAAGGCCTTGCCCTCGTCTACCAGCAGCAGCGGCGCACGCAGGAAGCATCGGACACGATGAGCGACGCGCTCTCGCGCAGCATCGCCGAGTACGGCGCATCGCATCCTCAGACGCGTCGAATCCGGGTCGAGTTGGCCGACATCCTCCGGGAGAATTCCAACCTCGACGGAGCTGAGCGCACGCTGCGAGAGCCTTCACCGGTGCGTTTCGACGACCTGCCCGCGGATCATCCGCTGCGCGCGTCCCTTTCCCGCGTGCAAGGCCTCATCACACGCGACCGCGGTCAGGTCGATCAAGCGCGGGCGCTCCTGCAGGTGGCGCTCGACAGTACGTCGCGTGTGTTCGGACCCGATCATTGGCGCACACGGCGCGTCAGGGGGGAACTCGCCGAAATCCGGCCGCCGTGATGCGATCGGTGACCACATCGTCCAACATCCCGTCAGCCCGCGAAGGAGCAGTCATGTCCAACAACACGCTCGAGTTCAAGAAGTTTCTGTTGGGTCTACTCGAAGACATAAATGCCTGGGAGCGATTTTCCGCAAGTGCCGCGGCCGCGCAAAAAGCACTCGCGACGTTTAAGCCTGGCATTACCGCCGAGCAGGCCACGGCAATGGTGTCCGTAGTGCACAGTCTTCGCAGCCAGTTCTCGGAAATCCATTACGATTTGGTCAACACGATCGGCGGCGGCGACATCGTCCTGCATTACATCCGCCCGAATCGGACGCCCTTCATCGAGTTTCCCTATGAGCTCGCCGGCGGCGGCGTCGTCCACGACGGACCCAAGCTTGCTTTGTGGGATCCGCCCTACCAATTCCCGTTCACAGTGAGCCATTTCGTGCTTCAGGCGGGCTCCAACATAATGGCATAGGCGAGAGGTAAGCCTTCTTCGAACGCTCGACATGAACGGCATCCCCGTCATCTAATCGCGGGATGCCGCTCATCCAACTCCAAAACGTCGACTACAGCGTCGGCGGCCCTCTCCTGCTCGACCACGTGAATCTCGCCATCGATGCGAACGAGCGCGTTTGCGTCGTCGGCCGCAACGGCGAGGGCAAGTCGACGATGTTGCGCCTGTTCGCGGGCGAGATCAGGCCGGACGACGGCGAAGTTCGCGTGCAATCCGGCGTGCGCATCGCGCGGCTCGCGCAGGAAGTGCCGCAGGATACGAACGGAAACGTATTCGACGTCGTGGCGCGGGGTCTCGGTGAAATCGGCGCGTTGCTCGCCGAGTACCATCATCTGATCGGCCACGGCGATCTCGACGCCCTCGGCACCGTGCAGACCAAAATCGAAGCACAGCGCGGCTGGGAACTCGATCGCCGCGTGCAGCTTGTCCTGACGCGGCTCGATCTCGATGAACACGCCGATTTCGCCGCATTGTCCGGCGGCATGAAGCGACGCGTGCTGTTGGCGCAGGCGCTGGTGCACGACCCGGATTTGCTCCTGCTCGACGAGCCCACGAACCATCTCGACATCGAAGCGATCGCATGGCTCGAAGAATTTCTGCGCGGTTTTCCCGCGAGCATCGTCTTCGTCACGCACGACCGAAGTTTTCTGCGCGCGCTGGCTACGCGCATCATCGAAATCGATCGCGGTCAGGTCACATCGTGGCCGGGCGACTACGATAACTATCTGCGCCGGCGCGAAGAACGTCTGCACGCGCAAGCGCAGGCCGATTCGCTTTTCGACAAGAAGTTGGCGCAGGAAGAAGTGTGGATCCGCCAAGGCATCAAGGCGCGACGCACTCGTAACGAGGGCCGCGTACGCGCGCTGGAGGCGATGCGCCGCGAGCGCGCGCAACGTCGTGAACTGACGGGCACCGCTAAGATGACGCTAGCGACGACGCAGACGTCGGGTCGCAAAGTGATCGAAGCCAGCGATGTCGATTTCAGCTTCGGCGAACGCGTCATGCTGCGCGATTTCTCCACGACGATCGTGCGCGGCGATCGCGTCGGCATCATCGGCCCCAACGGTTCGGGAAAAACGACGCTGCTGAAATTGTTGTTGGGTGACCTGAAGCCGGCGCGCGGAAGCGTCGTCCTCGGCACGGGATTGCAGATCGCATATTTCGACCAGCACCGCATCGCCTTGCGCGACGACCTCACCGCGCTCGACAACGTCGCCGGCGGACGCGATTACATCGAGATCGACGGATCGCGCAAACATGCGCTCGGCTATCTGCAGGATTTTCTGTTCTCCGCCGAACGTGCCCGCGCACCGATCACGCGGTTTTCCGGCGGCGAGCGCAACCGTCTGCTGCTCGCGAAGCTGTTCGCGCAGCCGTCTAACATGCTCGTGATGGACGAACCGACCAACGATCTCGACGTCGAAACGCTCGAGTTGCTCGAAGAACTCCTCACGAACTATCGCGGCACGCTGCTGCTGGTATCGCACGACCGGCAATTTCTCGATAACGTCGTGACGAGCACGCTCGTGCTCGAAGGCGAAGGCCGCGTCGGCGAGTATGTCGGTGGATATTCGGACTGGCTGCGGCAGCGGCCAACGTCTCGTCATTCCGGCGAAAGCCGGAATCCAGCGCCTTCGCCTGTTGAGTCACCGAATCGCGGCCGCCAGAGCGACTATCGAAAAGCCACGCGCAAACTAAGCTACAAGGATGCGCGCGAACTGGAACAGTTGCCCGCGCGGATCGAGCAACTCGAGAGAGCGATCGCCGAACAGACGAGCGCAATGCAGGCGCCGGAATTCTTCAAGCAGCAAGCGGCTGCCATCACTGCAGCGAACACCATAATGTCCGAATTGCAAGCGAATCTGGATGCCGCCTACGCGAGATGGCAAGCGTTGGAAAACTGACCCCCACATTTTTTTGCTGCGCATTGGTGCGAATCGCCTCGACGTGGCGAAATTGCTAGTCTCCCGTGCATATATTCTTGGGGCAGCGTCATGCTACGTCTTCTTTTGTGCTTAGTCGTATTGCTC
>Ga0209006_10004170_pt1 | contig 13148 bp, 15 predicted proteins | sample JacPin_JW_Ref_O2_FD_188567 | JGI IMG/M metagenome (GOLD analysis project Ga0209006, IMG submission 188567) | Forest soil microbial communities from Algoma, Ontario, Canada - Jack Pine, Ontario site 1_JW_Ref_O2 (SPAdes) (version 2) | ecosystem: Environmental > Terrestrial > Soil > Boreal... | reverse complement strand
ACGGCAGTCGCCACGATGGTGCTTAAGGCGAAAGGCACAGACCAGAAGGGCCAGCCCATGGACGTCAATGCGCGTTGGGCCGATACGTGGGTGAAAATGTCCAACGACACATGGCAATGCGTTTTGTCGCAAGGCTCGACTTTGAAGAAATAGAGTAACTACTTGCGGTTCGGACAGTCAGCCGCCGGCACTGCCGGCGGTTGACTCGGGCCGGCATTTGCGGTTCGTCAAACTTCGAGTGGGGTTTCCATCGGTACGCACTCGATTTGCCCTGCCCTCTTGAGCGCTCTTCAAGGGCTACGTTTTCTGCAAGACTCTGCCCGCGGGGGATCCGAAGCGCCACTAGACTTTGCGCGTTCGCCTTGGCGCAGATGGTTCTGACGCTCACGCTCGCGATGCCTGATTATCAAGCCCCTCGGAATCCCCCGCAACCCACGCGACATCCAACCTTCAATTTGCCCAGTAAGCGCCACTGGGACTCGCGCCGAACGCCACTTGAGACTAGTTCTCTTCCTCGTCTCCGTCCGCGCGCCTCTCAATCGGGTGAAAATAGTGCCTAAAGATCCAATTTGAGACACGGCGGCCCTGCGCACGAGCAGTGTTGTCCGAGTTGCGGTAATGGATGCCGACGTAAACACGCGCGTCGACGACCTCCTGCTCCGCCTGCGACAGGCGGGTGAAGGTACGGGTCTTTTGCAGCGCCATCGGGTTTGTGGTGGTCATCTGAAAACTCAACTCATCGCGACGAAAAAAGAGTTGCAACGCGTGAGAAATTGCTGCGCTGATGTCGGCGTGACCTGAAGGATACTCGGGAAAATTAGGCGTATCGATGAGTGGCTGCCAATCTGGATCGACTTCGGTTGCCGGATTGCCGTCCTTGTCTCCCAGTCTAATAGCCGTGATCGGTCGCCAAAGCGTGTAAAAATACTTGCTGTCCCAGCAGGCGATCTGAGCATCCGCGAGGGCGGCCTCCGCCAGCGCAAACATTCGAGCCGAGTCGCCGATGTCCTTCACGTATTTGGCCGAGATGTAGCGCAGCGCGTTCTGCCACAACACCGGACCGCTATCGTCCCAGAAATAGCCAATGTCGGTTTGCTGCGCGTTCCGGGCGGCGCTTTGCAGCGACCCAACTGATTTTACTTCCTTGTAGTCGAGTGCCCATTCTCTGCTGGTTAGATCGGGCGGCGGCCCAACCCGGAACTGTGAGTCGCTGTGCATCGTGAATGGCCGCACGCTGGCCACCCAGGGAGTAAGTCCCGGCGCAAGAGATGGTGGCGGCCCGCCCAGTAGGGATGGCGTCGGCCTCCACTTTCCGATCGCGGTACTGCCAAGGAAGGGTGCCGGGTTAGGGGGAAAGCGCCCGTCGTTCGAGCGTAGGGCCAAGATATTGGCTGCGGCCTGGGCCCCTACCGCCGTCGCCGGATCAAGAGGATCCACGCCGTTGGCCGCCAGGAAGTTTGCGTAGGCCATATCCAACGATTGGCTTTGCTTTGGAAACAACCCGACCAGCGCGTCATGGCCAGCCTTGGCCGCGGCAGCGCTCGGCGATCCGATCGCGGCAGGCACGAGGGTGTAGTATGGCTCGTAGCGGCGTTCGATCGACTCAACAGCGTCGTAGATCGCCAAGTGCACAATTGCAAAATCCAGAGCTGCAACCGGCGGCGGGTGGCCTGCGGTTTTCACGGCCGTCTCACTGATCTGGTTCCAAGCTGCGATTGGGTCTTCCGCTCTGGCATCCGTCGCCAAAACGATTGCGAGGGCCGACAAAGCGAGTCCAATTTGAATGATCTTGTTCATGCGAATTCCCTTGGTTTTTTCTGGGCGAATATTCCTCGAAGGCGCCCGACCCTGGCGCACGAGCAGCGCAGATTCAACCTTCCGCGAATACTCCAATCATGAAATGTTTATATCCGCCTAAGTCGCTGATTCTTGAAGACAACACAGAGTCGGCTAATCTGCGTGTACAGTTATTGGACGAGCGGTTTTTGGGCTAATACGGGATTACCTCGACGACTCACCATGGAAGCACCGAGTCCGCCAACTGATATTGTTCACTTCGGCATATTTCAGATCGATCTGAAAGCGCGCGAACTACATAAAGCGGGCGTCAAGGTAAAATTGCAGGAGCAGCCGTTTCGAGTGCTTGCGCTGCTGGTTGAGCGCGCCGGTCAGGTGGTCACAAGGGAGGAGTTGCGGCAGAGAGTTTGGCCGACCGATGCCTATGTGGCCTTTGATCAGGGCCTGAACAACGCGATCAAAAAAGTGCGCGATGCTTTGGGAGATTCTGCGGATAGTCCCCGGTTTGTCGAGACCCTCGCACGGCACGGTTATCGATTTGTTGCTCCGGTAGGCGCATTGCCGCAGCGCCATTCCGAACCGCAGGTCCGCTCAGACTTGCGCAGCCACTGGAAATTTGCGTTCATCGGCCTGGCTAGCGCTTTTCTGCTAGCAGCGTTGGCATATTGGGCGTGGCATCGATCAAATGCCGGAGCTCCTACTGAAAAGGTGATCTTGGCGGTCCTGCCGTTTGACAGCCTAGGCCATGATCCGGACCAGGAATTCTTTAGCGATGGCTTGACGGAGGAGATGATCGCTCAGCTCGGAAAGCTGAATCCAGAGCGGCTCACCGTCATTTCCCGCGGTTCAGTTGCAAAGTACAAAGATAGCCGCCTGGCTGCAAATCAAATTGGTGGAGAATTGCATGCCGACTACCTGGTTCAAGGCAGCGTTCGACGCTCGGCCGATCGCGTAAGAATCACCGTTCAGTTGATTCAGGTCCGAGACCAGACCGATCTTTGGGCTGAAAGCTATGATCGCGAACTGAAGGACATACTGACACTGCAGGATTCCGTGTCGCGAACAATCGCTAACCAAATCCACATTACCCTGACACCGGGACAGCGAACGCGGCTGCGGGGCGGGAATCTGGAGCCGGAGGCTTATGAAGCCTATCTCAAGGGTCGCTATTACTGGAACAAACGCACCGGCGAGGGCCTGCAGAAAGCACTAGTTTACTTTCAACAGGCAATCAACAGGGACTCGACCTACGGCGCAGCCTACTCGGGATTGGCCGATTGCAACAGCGGACTCGCATGGCACGGCTTCAAGTCTCCGGCGGAAGCGCTTCCCATAGCCAATGCGGCAGCGCTTAGAGCCATTGAAATCGATCCGCAATCCGCTGAAGCCCATGCATCGTTGGGTCTCGTTCTTACGCACCGATGGGATTGGGCTGGAGCGGAGGCGGAGTTCAAGCAGGCGCTGCGGTTGGACCCCCGCTACGCAAACGCACACCACTGGTACGGAGATTATCTGTCGATAATGGGGCGACACGACGAGGCACTGCTCGAGGCGAGGCAGGCGTTGGAACTCGATCCGCTGAACCTGATGATCGGCACTTGGGTGGGAAGACGTTATTACCTCGCTGGCAAATATGACCTCGCGATTGAACAAGGTCGCAATACCGAAGAATTAGATGCCAATTTCGCAGCTGCTCACCTCCTGCTCGGCGAAAACTACGTGCAAGTAGGACTGCACGACCAAGGCCTCGCTGAGCTACAAACCGCAGCCGGTCTATCCGGAAACAGCCCGCTCTATCTGGCGCAGGTCGCGGTCGCTTATGCATCGGCAGGGAAAAAGACCGAGGCTCTTCAAATTGTTGCTCAGCTGCAATCCATTGCAAGTACGCGGTATGTATCACCATATGGGCTGGCGCAAATCTACGCCGCTCTGAGTAACAAAGAACAGACTTTCAAATGGCTTCAACTTGCCTACGAGGATCGCGCCGTGTGGATGTCGTATCTCGCTGTAGATCCCGTATTTCACAGCCTTCGGTCGGATCAGCGTTTTCAGGATTTATTACGCCGCGTCCATCTGATGCGGTGACGGCTGTGTATCCGTCGGCATTTGCGGTTGCTTAGTCATCCATTTTCGTTTCGGGGGACTTCTACTCGATTCACCCTGCCTTCTTGAGCCTATACTTTGGGCCTTGCGCAAGATTTTCTGTTGGGCATTCTATCTTGATAAAGGAGCTCAAAATGAAAACACCATGGCTGTTTCTGGGATTGGCTGCGTTGGCGCTATCGAGCCATGCTGCGGAACGGCAAACGCTTGTGGGGGTATGGCAATTGCTTTCATATCAAACCGAATTCCGAGATGGGAGTCCGAAACGTGCGATGTTCGGCGAGCATCCAATGGGCTACATCATCTTTACAAGTGAGGGTCGGTTAATGGCGGTTATCGAAGCTGAAGGTCGCAAGGTACCGTCCACCGATTCAGAGCGTGCGGCGGCGTTGCAATCGTTGGTCGCTTATTCTGGCAAGTACCGCGTCGAAGGTAACCAGTGGATCACCCGTGTCGATACGGCGTGGAACCCGGCGTGGGATGGCACGGATCAGGTGCGTACCTTTCAGATTGTCGGCAATCGGCTTATGGTCAGATCGACGTGGCAGTCGGCTGTGAATTTCCCGGGTTCACCGCCGAGTCGCGGCTCGCTTGTATTTGAGCGCGTCGCGTCGAGCAACCCTTAACGAACTCGGTCGTTTCATGAGTCTGCGAGCAGCACTCAGTCTGGCAACTTAGAACCTCTACCTTATCAAGTTGACTTTCGGGTGGTTTCCACTCGATTTGCCCCGCCCTCTTCAGCCTATACTTTCGTTGTCATGACGATCGGAGTAAGGCGGTGATCGGCGGGCTTTCGGTGAAATTCAAATCAAGGAGCCGGCAATGAAGCCTCTGTTGCTGTTTCTGGGATTGGTGGTCGCGGCGGTGTCGAGCAGTGCGGCTGACCGTACGCCTCTGATCGGGGTGTGGAAGCTCTTGTCCTATCAAACCGAGTTCCAAGACGGCACGCCGAAGCGCGCGACGTTTGGCGAGCACCCCTCGGGCTATATCATTTTTACCCGCGAGGGCCGAATGATGGCGGTTCTTGAGGCTGAAGCTCGCAAGGTCCCGTCCTCCGATGCCGAGGGTGCGGCGTTGCTGAGATCGATGTTCGCCTATACCGGCAAATACCGCATGGATGGAAACCGATGGATCACCACCGTGGATGCGGCCTGGAACCCGGCTTGGCATGGAACGGAGCAAGTGCGATCGTTTGAGCTCGTCGGTGACAAGCTCACGGTCACCTCAATGTGGCAGCCCTCGGTGGTTGTCTCTGGCTCGCCGATGGCGCGTGGTGTTTTGGTGTTCGAGCGGGTGAAGTAGTCATTTGCAGCTCACTGCTACAGGGCTGTTTGTCAACACTTCCGTGCGATTGGCATTGGCCTAAGCGGCCTATACTAGCCCCGGCTAATTGACTCTCTCGAAGGTGTGATGTCTCCCCCTGCCATTGAGGTCGGCGCATTTAGTTGGGCCCGCAGTCAGCGTCTGTACGATGCGGATGCCGTCGTGCATTGGCAGCGCTGCGAGGCTGAGGGGTTGCAGTGTCCGCAGGAGGTGTTTGCGTAGCTGTTTCATGCGGAACAAGTCCCGGGGGAGCGGAAGCGTCCGCGGGCCGATGTTGTCGGATCTTAGGTCGGTGACGAGCATAGACCGGGGTCGCGTTTCCTGGGAGCTCACCGAGTTTTCAGGGATTGCGCTCCGGCATATGCGAGTCGATCGAGAATACCAGCACGCTCTCGACGAGGCGCGGGATCGGGTGGTGTCATATGGGGATTGTCGATGACCGCGAAGAGGTGGTCAGCCATTGGCGAGAAGCGAAGAGCCGGCTGGTTGCGCCAGTAGCGGTGTCGGCTGATCTGCTCGGTGGCGGTGGGGGCTTCGAGTTGTTGGTGGGGTTTACGAGGTTCGGGAACTTGCTGGGGGATGCTCGATCGACAGGAAGTCCCTGAAATTCACAAGCATCTCGTTTGGGTGGGGCGAGAATTAAAAAAATAGGTGTCGCCGATGACTCTGTGTTCCGATAGATTTCGCCTGGCAGTAGGACTTGCTAGCGCGCTTTGTCTTGGCGCGAGCGCGGTTCCCCAAGAGGTCGAGCGGCCCCCCGGTGCTTCGTCGGAGCACACGCGTCCAAGAGTGGATATTAATCACCCGTGGCATATGGATCTACCGAGTGAATCGATTAGACGAAAACAATTCGGCACCTGCCTCGTTCGCTTTCAGGTCGATCCGGACGGTGGAGTAAGTGCGGTGCAGGTAGTTCAGCCCACGGCGTTTCCGCAATTAGATCATTCGTGTGTGCAGAACGTCCTCCATCAGACGTTTTTGCCGGGCACGAATCATGGAGCGCCCATTACGGAGTGGATCACGATGCCGATCAGCATCAATGCTAAGACGACTGCGGTGAGTGAGCGAGACACTTCAGGAGTGCCGCAGATTCGGCAATTCTTCGGATTAAACACGAATCTCGCCGACTATCCTGCGGCCGCCCGCGAGATACATCAGTACAAGGACTGTCGCATTCGATTGTGGGTAACGCCGGAAGCCAAAGTAGAGAAGCTCGAGGTAACTCAGTCGACCGGCATTGCGGAGTTGGACCGCGCCTGCCTGTCAGCACTTGAAGGGGCGCCCTTTATCGCTGCCACGCGCGATGGCGCTGCGATTGGCGCCTTGGCTGAAATTACGATGAGGTGGACGCTGCGTTGATTTTCCAAGAACGCGTCGGCTCACGGAACGCGATATGAGAGTCAGATGCATTTTTTTTAGAAGGGTCTCATGAAGCAAAGCGCGCCAGAAACGCAAGGCGATGAGTGGGATTTCTATTTCTCGAATGTCAACGATGTACTGTCGTCGCTGATGGTCAACTTGTCGGCGATTCGTAGGGCTCTGGACACCTGCAAACCGTGGTTGCTGTGGATCTGGGTGCATATGCTTGACCCTCGGGACGACGGCCTATCGAGTGAAGCCGAAGCTCCCGTCCTTTTCAGGATTGAGGATCGACTGAAGGAGTGCCTGACCTTCCCTTGCGGCGCCGAGCTGCTCGGTCGAATTACAGGAGACAGGCGACGGGAGTTTTACTACTACGCGGCGACCGCGGACGGTTTTGAGAGCGCTGTCAAAACGGCGATGACGGATTTTGCCAGCTATCGGTTCGACTGCGGCAACCAGCCCGATCCTGAGTGGCGACAATATAAGGATGTGCTATATCCCTTTCCTAGCCAGATGCAGACCATTCAGAATCGGCGGGTACTCGATGCGCTTGAAAAGAGGTGTGACGATCATGGCATTGCGCGAATCGTGGACCACGCTATTTATTTCCGTTCCGCAGCGGACCGTACGGCATTCGCGAACACGGCCGTAGAGATTGGGTTTCGCATTCAACTCGAGTCTCAAGAACTAAAATCACGCGAAAGGCCGTTTTTCTTGAATTTGACCCGCAGCGACCCTGTAATCCGGGACCACATCAATGCGGTGGTCGCGCAGTTGATTGATCTCGCCGAGCAATTTAATGGCGAGTATGACGGTTGGGGATGCGAAGTTCAGAAAGGATCATCCCATTGAAGGAGTTGACGTTGATCGGCAAGGGCACTTAATGAAGACGCTCATATGAAGCCCATTCCCATTGCCGGGGCTTTGTGCACGATCGCCGTGGTTTTTTATTGCGCCTACACGCGAACCTACGATGGCGTGGGCCTCGTGATACTGCTGGTGTTTTTTGCTTACTTCTTAAATCTTAGATCCGGCGGCCGACGTGGTGGGGCAGCGCTCTCCCCTACCTCTGGCATTCGCGCACCCGTTCGCGAATTGGCAAAGGGGTTGGCGTGTCTCGTGGCGGGAGCCGTTGGTGTCGTGATCGGGTTACGAGTTCCTGACGTTCAATTGGGAGTGGCGATCGCGTCGACGGCCGTGGTGGTCGGACTCGTCGCCTTTGTGCTGTTTATTTTCCGGTCTCTGAGTGCGAGGCAATCCCGCTGAGACACTAGACATGGAGCGGGAAGCAGCCAGATTGACTCGCCAAATTCACATTGGCTCAGTAAAGTGGATCCGACGATAGCCATTCCACCTGTGGGGTCTCCATGCCTATTTCTATATACGATGTATCGATTCCCGTCTTTGTTTTGAGTCTCAACAATCTCGCCGCCATTCTTGATAAAGCGGCAGTGCACGCTGAAGTGAAGAAGGTTGACCCGAAGGCTCTGCCGGCGGCGCGCCTCATCGTGGATATGCTGCCCTTGTCGGCGCAGATTCAAATCGCTTGCGATACAGCCAAAGGCGCGGCAGCTCGGTTGGCCGGCGTGGACCCGCCGAAGCACGAGGACACGGAATCGACCATTCCGGAACTGAAAGCACGCGTGGCCAAGACGTTGGACTTCATCAAGGGCATCAAGCCGGAGCAGCTGCAGGGTGCAGAGGCGCGGGATATTGAGTTGAAGTTTCCGTCGGGCACCTTGAAATTTACGGGTCTTAACTATCTGACGAATTTTGTGTTGCCGAACTTCTTTTTCCACATGACGATGACTTATGCGCTGTTAAGGAAGAACGGCGTGGAGCTCGGCAAGCGGGATTTCCTCGGACCAGCATAGTTCGTCCGTCGAGCCGTTCGGGCTGTCCTGCGCTCGCTCGACACGCCGAGTAGAGACGTGACTCTAACTCGGCTTGCGGACTGCCGTCCGTTGCCACTTTCCTGTGGCAGGTTGTACTCGACTAGCTCGTCGCGCGTGGCGTCTTTTTCTTTGCCGGGGTTTTCGGTTTCAATTCGCCTAGGTGAGAAAAACTCGCCTTAAGGTATTTTGCGAGTTTCTCAAGGTTACGCAGGAGCGAGTCGGGTACATCGACATATTCCTTTTGGACAACTCCGTACTGCACGCATAGTCGCGCGGCGTACTTTTTTAAGAACGCCTCGCGGTCCTTTTCAGGCAGGCGCAGCGCCATGACGCCGGCCTTGGAAAGATAGGTGAACATGTGGCCGTTGTGTGATGCGTAAGGAACCTTGTCACCCTTGCGTTCCACCCCGGGTACGGCGGCCATACTTTTTCGTAGAATGCCAAGTTGGCAGCGTAAGCTGCGGGAGTAGATTCACCCATTGTTACTTCCTGCTGTTGAAGTGGCCGGGGCTAACCCATGCGTCCCTTGTAAATGAAGCCGTCCGTGATGTCGAGATGTCTTCTGGACCACTTGGGATTCGGTCCGACCAGGGATGCAGTGCCGGTGTGAAAACTCGGCGCCGCTTCACAAATCCGGGTATCGGAGGGGACTATAGTAATTGGAACCAGGCGCACTGTATGCCGCGCCGATGGGAAGGGACGCCATGCATTTGCAAACTGTTACCCGAGCCCTAGCAGAGACTCCGCTGCTTAGGGGAATTGATTGCAGGGTGCGCAGCGGTGTCTGAAAGCCCCAACCAGAATCAGGGCGGCAGCTGGGTCGATAACTATGTGGCGACTTATCGATACGGCTACACCTGGGCTGCAGCGATTTTTCCGTTGATTGGACTGCTCGGCTTCTTTTTGGCTCGCCAGTCAGAGCTGGCTCTGGCTGTCGCGAGCGCCGCAGAGGTGCTTTTCATCCTGGTGGCTGTCGAGTGGAAGACTTATTGCGTCCAGATCGAGGCGGGATCCATCAGCAGAAGTTCCGCCTTACACAGCAAGACATATGCACTATCCGACGTCGATCTGATTCAACACCTGTATGGTGATCGTGGTGGCCAACTTCTACGGATTCGTCATAGCGACCGGATTTTGTTGACGGCATCCAGTGACCTCGCCGGATTCGATGATCTTGTTGGATTCTTTCGAGAGTACGCGCGACATCACCATCTTATATTCGCTACGCGAGATGATTGGGGTGAGTGGACACAAGCCGGCAAGTCGAACAAGGGGGACACATCCGCCAGCGCGGAGTGATGAGGAGAGCGTGAGGCGGCTACCGTCGGCGGTTATGTCCTCGATGTGCCGTGAGGCAGCAACGCTGCAGCTTCCCTTAAAATTGTCACGATAGCCGTCAGAGTTCAAAGCCGCGATTCCGCTCGATGCGCGTAGAAGGCGAGCGCGGTTTGTTCGAAATTGACGACCAGGAAATTGGCGATTGGGCGCACGTACCAGTTGTAAGTGGTGCTCACTCGATAGTGCATGGTGACGTGTAGGGTTGAGCCCGCTGGCGTGGGTTCGATCACATACTCGGTGTCGATGACGTCGAAGTATCGGCCGCCGATTCGAACGTGGTCGTCGAGCGCCTGTGGCGGAAATGAGTCCTCGGTGAATCGATAGGTCCAAAGTACCCAGTGACCGGGTTCCCAGTCCGTGGCGATCTGGTCGAAGTGAATGTTTTTTCCCATGGTAACGTGGCGCACAAGCTGGCCATTGCCCTCCTCGCTCGTGGCTGAGACCGGGAGAGGTACGCCTATCCGATACATCCAGGCGGCATCCATCTCTTCAGGCCGAATGGCTGCCGTGGATAAGAGGCGCGCCCAGACCTCGGCGGGCGGCGCGGCGATTGAACGCGACTGTTCGGCCGTTAAGACGCCATCGGGCAGAGCAATATGCTGCTCGATGGCACCGAACGCGAGAGGAAGGACGGCGAAGCCATAGAATGAAGTACGCGGCCATCGTGCCCAACGACATAGCGCTCCGGTCAGCAATCCGGATACTCCACCCACAATTGCAAACAAGGGGACGGCCAGGGCAGAGCAGATGAGGCCCTCGATGCTGAGCGCCAGTGCGCCGAAAACAAGGAGGCCATTGGCGCCTGCCGCGGTCCAGAAGTAATAGGCCCAGGAGCGGCGGCGTGTCCACTCCGCCGTCACGACCGTCACTGCCCCAACGAGTGCTGGAACGAGCAGGGTGAATGAACTCATCATGGCGTTGTAGGGGTGGCCGGCGGGTTGCGAAAAGAGCAGTCGATAGGCAATACCGAACAGAACGCCTGCCAGCAGCGGCCACCACCAGCGTGGCGTCAATAGCTTAGATCCCCGAGTGCCCTCTACTGATTCAGGCGGGGAAGACATGGCTCTCGCCGGGGCAAACGGATCGAGGTCCGCGATTTGCGAGTCGGCACTTCGAACCGCGGCTTCCAGCGACGAGGACCAGCTCGGCTCGAGGAGGCAAGTCGCTAGGCAGCCGAATATCCCAAATCAAGCCGACTCGTTGAAAAGCCCTGATTGCCCACCAACCGGGATCCCATTCACCGGCGGTCAGTCCTAACCTTGCCGATCCGGGATAGGCGTGATGATTGTTATGCCAGCACTCGCCCATCGTGAGCAGCGACGTTAACCGAATGTTGCGACCTTGCACCGCCGCGCCGCGTACTTCGCGGATCAGATCGCCGTGATTGTGCGCAAAGTAGCCGATCAGCCAGTGGCCGAAGACGCCGGCGGTGACGCGGGCGCACACACCCCAGAACACGAATCCCCATCCGCCCCAGGCATAGAAGAGAACAGCCCAGGGTAGTTGTTGTGCCATCCACGTGCGCTCGAGGAAACGATAGAACTTGTCTTGCGAAATTCGCGGCTCGATGTCGATGCGGGGAGGCGCGTCAAGTAGCAAGTCGCAATTCAATTGCCACCAGGCGTCACGCCAAGGGGAACTTCCGTGTCGCAGGTACGAGTGACATTGCGGTAAGCGTTGCGCGAAGTCGCGCATCTCGTGCTGGCGAAGCAGGCCGATGGGGCCGGCGAGTCCGACTTGGACGCCCAAATAGACGAGGCCGTATTCCAGCCACTTCGGGCATTGGAAGCTGTTATGTACGAGCTTGCGGTGACTGCCGAGGGAGTGGCCAAACAACAAGACAATCGCGGTTGAAATCACGAAGAGCAGAAATCCGGTCCAAGAGAAAGTCGCGAGCCCACCGATCACGGCGGCAGCACTCATGCCGATGAACCAAAGGGACTTCATCGGTGAGTATCGGACCTGCCCTACGCAGACCGATGCCAGATCATTGGTCGCAACGCGGTGCTTATCCAGACTGGCGGGCAGCGGTGTCACTTGGGTCTACTCGGTCGCTCGCCGACGCTTTGCCAGGGCCCTAGACTCGCGCTTGAGTGGGCCTGCGACGGGACAGATCTCCAGGGCGTATCCGGTGAGCGTATTGACGAGGTTGTTGGGAACCAACTGGTAGAAGACCTTTTGGCCGTTTCGTTTGCTGGTCACGAGGCCCGCGTTCTCGAGCACTGACAGATGGCGCGACATGGAGGGCGTGGTCATCTCGAACCGAGCGGCGAGGTCGGAGGTGGTCATTTCCGTTTTGGACAGATACGCCAGAATCTGGCGGCGTTGGCTGGAAGCTAGAGCTTCGAAGACTTTGTCGGCTTGCATTGGCGTATAGTATTAGCTAATATGCGAATAAGCAAATAGTGAAGACATAAGCCAGGATGGGCGTCATGCGAAAGAATGTCTGGCGAATTGACGGTACGGATACGAATGCGGTGGACGGCCAGGTCGCGCGGGCATGTAGTGGGTGGGTCTAGCGCAAAGCGACATCGGGCGGCCGTCGGCCAAGCCCGGTCATTCGACGTGCCGGGTTGTTTTCCAGAAAGGAGACGTTCGCCTCGTATTTGACGGGCCAAGGGACAAATGATCTATTGCGCCTATGACGGACACCTTGCTCGGGATCGGAAAGCGTCACTGGCGCAGCTTCCTGCCGATTTGGCTGTTCCCGATTGCGTTCCTACTGACTGTTGCACTCCCGGGATTCTCAAGCCACTCACGTGAGTACTTCTTTTTTTTGGATTTTCCAATGATGGTAGTGTGCGGGTATGTGGCACTTAAACCGTGGCGGTCGGGCGGCGTCACCTTTGCGCAAATGTTCTTTTGGTTTGCGGCCGTGCCATTTTTGATATGGGTGTCGATGATTTTCAGTATCTTTGGATTGGCGAGCATTGGGGGCCTGCTACATCGCTAGCGCGCGTCGCCCTATGGACGGTTCAAGCGATTCGCGGTTCTGATTCCGCAAAGCTGACGGTGGCCAGAGGCAAGAGTGGGTCGACTCCTGCCCCTGCCCTACCCTATCGCCGATTCAGAGCGCAACTCTCACCTGGGGCAAATTGATAGTTTTTGAATCTAGAGCGACACGATCCCACCAGGACTTAGGGAAAATAGCCGATTTCCCGTTGGTGCCGGATGGCGAGAATCCGAACTTCGTCTTTGGCAATCACAAAACGGTATAGGGCAACGTATCCGGAGTGGCCGTAAGAAATTATCAGCTCGCGTAGTTCACCTTCCAACCGCCGCCCTACCAGCGGGTGCGCGGCGAGGTTGTCGACGGCGGACTGGATCGCG
>Ga0209006_10004169_pt1 | contig 13151 bp, 9 predicted proteins | sample JacPin_JW_Ref_O2_FD_188567 | JGI IMG/M metagenome (GOLD analysis project Ga0209006, IMG submission 188567) | Forest soil microbial communities from Algoma, Ontario, Canada - Jack Pine, Ontario site 1_JW_Ref_O2 (SPAdes) (version 2) | ecosystem: Environmental > Terrestrial > Soil > Boreal... | reverse complement strand
TGTCCCGGAAAGAGACTCTCGCCACGGTCGCCGCCGCGTCCCTCGCGTTGATCATGATCTTCCTCGCCTGCGGCCGCACCTTCGTGGTCCCGCTCCACTAGCATTCACTCACCGAACGCTTCAGGTGCGCCGAATAACCTAAACTTCCGGATTCGGGTGGGATTACGCACCACTCGGAGAATCCTGGGAAGCATTTGCTCTGGATAGCCTTCGGATTCCTCATTTGAAACCCCGGTCACATGCGGCTGCGCGCGGGCTCGCCATTACAGCACCTGACGGAAAACGACTAATGATAAGATGTGATCGATAGCCGAGTCTGTGCGCCGTTATTGTGCGTTACGAGTTCCAATTTTGAGTATCAGCTGGAAACGGTTTTCAACGAGTCCAGTGTTTATCAGCGTCCTCGGTTTAAATAATGTAGCTTATTGTAGCTTATGAGTCCGTTTTCATCCGTATCTATCGGGGAGCCGATCTTTGAATTTTGAACGGGTGAGGGTCCTTCGGTACCCTTCAGTGCACCCGTGATCCGATTGTGGTTCTGGATGTCGTGGGTTCAAATCCCACCAGCCGCCCCAGAATTACTACGGCTTTACCCGTATTCTGGACATCATGCCCGCCTCCGCGTGATGCGAAATCTGGCATTGGAATTCGAATGTTCCCGCGGTTCGCGGGTCGCGGAAATCCATGCGCAGTTTCACGGTTGGGTAGCGGCCTATGCCGTCCCAGGCCGGCACGATTACGGTATCCCGCAGCTCCGGATTGGGAAGTCTCGTGCCATTCTCCTCCAGCAGGAGGAAATGGATGCGGTGCATGTGAAACGCATGGACCTCCCCGGAGTGGTTCGCGACAATCCAGTCCTCCACGGCCCCGACCTTGGTGATTACGGCGGGCGGTTCGGAGGGAGTGAACATCCTGGGCGCTTGTCCCTCGACCGTGAGAAGGTATTTCGTTGGACCGTTGGTGCCATTAGGGGCCTCGGCGAAATACAGCTTTCTGAGAGCCGTAACCCGGTATTCGACTAGCGCCACATCCGCGCGCCACGGACCCGGTTCCGACGAGCGAGACGACGCCATTGCCGGCACGGGAGGCTCCTCGGCGCCGTCTTCGGCCACAATCCTGGCCAGTTGCTGGGGCGGATTCTCTAAGCCGGCAGGCCCGGTTTCGAATTCGGTTTGGAGCAAGCGAGCCGCCTCCCCTGTCGCAGGGCCGGTAACGATAAACTCTGCACGGCCGCCGGGAGGGAGCTCAATGGTTCCTAAGTACCGGCTTTTCTGCAACGGGACCCCGTCCAAGGCAACCAGGTTCACTTGCTGCGCACTTTTTCCAAACACCACCTGCAAAGCAAGAAACGCTTGCGAGGTGGCATTGGCCACGCGCCAGAACTCCCTCGCGCCAGGCTTCATCCGGATCACCGGCCAGTGCTGCTCAGCCGGGGACACGGTCTGAAAATTCAGGCTGAACCGATAATCGTCGGGCGGCCACGAATCGGGCGCCTCAAACTGCTGACGAAAAACCAGAATTCGCTCGGGGAGACCGGCAACTTCCGGCTTCGCCTTTTCCATGCCGTTGACAATTAGGACGCCCGATGCACCGCCATTGAGTTGCAGGGTGGTGGATCCCTGCAAATGGGGATGGTACCAATACATGCCTGGGGGATTGTCCGCGGGAATCCGAAATTGATAATCAAAGGCCGGATCGGTGTTCTCGATAGTGGTGGAGGACGCCTCACCCTGATGGCAATCAGGCGGGATATTCAAGCCGTCGAAGTCGACGTTGGTGGAAGTGGTTTCGATGGTCCCACCGGCGCAGGGATCGTGCGGAGCGGCGCTGGAGGGTAGGACGATTGTGTGGGGACGCACATAGGTCAATCGGTCGGTCAACGACAGTTCGAGCAGGTTGCCGGGATCCAGCCGCAACGTGGGAGCTTCCATCGGGGCGGAACCGGCTTCGTAGACGTAACAAGCCTTGAAAGGCAGCTCCATCATTTCCCGGCTGCGGAGCGTGAGCGGGACCTTCAGGACGCCGTTGACGGCGGTAAGATCCGCCGGGTTCTTCACTTCGGTGTCCGGATACGGGCGCGCCGGACAATCTCGGGTTTGCGCCCAGGCGCATCCAAGGCTCATAACACAGGCCGCGGTTGCTGGAAGATACCGCATGACTGGATGCAGGCGGCCACTAGAATGGCCGCGGCGGGTATACTCCGATGGAGAGCAATGCGGAAGCGGGACTCGCGGCGACTGGCGAATCGTCCGCTTCGGTGAGTGTACATCCGATGCTGGTCACGGTCAACCGCAGCATTCCTACGAACGACCCGCTCTCCGCGCTATATTCGGGTACATACAAGAGACCGCCCGTGCCCGCGTCCAGCTCCGTGGCTACGCCTCCTACGTATATAAACCTTGTGTAGAATCCTTCGAGCGGCTCGGACGTGCAACCCTGCCGCACCTCTCCCGTCATCTTGTCAAAAAAGGCGGCAGTCACGCGACCCCCAGAGCTATTGGATACGTAGAGAAAACGTTCATCCGGGCTCAGCCGGACGCTGCCGGAGTTCCACGCCGTACCCAGGTTGAACATTTTTGCAGCGGTGAGTTTGCCGGATGAGATATCGGAAACCTGCACGGCGGACGCCGTGGAACCGCCACCGAAGATAGCATAGTGGCCGTCCCGGGTGATATCGACGGCGCCCGGAGTGAAGTCGTCGCGGGATCCCGGCGAATACTGCGCATCGCCATGCGAAACCGGGAGCGCAGCGGAAATATCGAAAGATTCGAAGGAACCGTCTCCGTAGGTGACCACCATCATATTGCCGTGAATCGCGCTGCCTTCCGCCGTGCCTCCGCTCAGGCCTTGCACCTGAACGTCGCCCGTGAACTGGAGTCGGCAGCCGGGCTGGATGCGAAACACTCCGATATTGCCTGAACCGGAGAAGATAGCGTAGACATGGTCTCTGCTCACCGCCAACCCAATGCCGTTGCGATCTAGCTTTCCATCGGACAGGGAGCCGCGGAAGAGTCCCATCAGCTTGCGGGTTCTGGCGTCAATGCCCGCTATGTTTTCGGATTGCGCATTGGATGCATACACGCAAATGTCCTGGCCGTCGGCCGCCACCAAAAGTCTGGCGATGCCAAAGTAACCTCCCGCGATACCGTTTGCACCGGTGGAAACAGCGCTCGGACCCGCCAGGCGGCCGTCCGCGCCGACGTTGTAGAAGCTGACCGTACTCGGCGGAAACGCGGCCGCCGTGTCGTCGTTGGCGACCAGGAAATGCATGCGGGCTCCGGTGTCGGCAGCCCACGCTGCAATGCCAAGCGCCGCCAGAACGGCAAGCTTCTGCATGGTGAAGCTATTGTACCGTCACGCTCACATTATCGAGGTACATGTAAACGTGGTCCGGCTCATAACCATCGCCGTGGACTCCGAAGTAGACGAGAATGGTCTTTCCCTTGTAGCTGGTTAAATCGTATGTGACCTCTTGCCAACTCCTGGCGTTACTGGACACCTCCAGCACCGTGGCTAGACGGTTGCCGGAGCTGTTTAAGATCATGGCATCTTGGTAGGCGTACTGAATCGAATCGTTGGTCCCTGGCCAATAGGAGAAGGTGAGCGTCACCTTGCTGGCCGTGCTCGGGATGGTGATGGCCTGATAGATCGCGCTGTTTCCGTCCACCTCTGGCGCTGCTGTCCTACCCAACAGAGCGCTATAGCTGCCCGATTGCGCTTCTGCTTTTGTCACAGTTGGCTCAATGGGTCCGCCTGCTGTCCAGCCGCTGAAGGTGCCGGTTTCGAAGCCGCCATTGACAATTAAGTTCGTCGAGGCGCTGGAGACCGTAAGAGACACAGTGGTGTTTTCCACAACACCGCCGGTGCCGGTGCCGATGACATTGATGGTGTAGGTGCCGGCGACCGCGCTGCTGCTGACTGTAAGGGTCATCGTCGAAGTGCCCGATCCGGGCGCGGGAATGCTGGTCGGGCTGAAGCTGGCAGTCACTCCAGAAGGCTCGCCACTGCTAGACAGCGCGATGGCTCCGTTGAATCCGCCCGAGATGGCCGCCGTGATGGTGGATGTCCCGTTAGACCCAGGCTGAACCGTGAGGGACGTGGGATTGGCCGTCAGCGTGAAGCTAGGGGTGCTGCCGGTGGAAACCGTGAGCGCGACGGTGGTGGTGTGGGTCAGCCCGCCGCCGGCGCCTGTGATGGTGACCGTATAGGTTCCCGTAGCCGCGCTGCTACTGGCAGTAAGCGTCAGCGTCGAAGAGCCAGATCCCGGCGCTGCAATGCTGGACGGGTTGAAACTAGCCGTTACGCCGGAAGGAAGACCGGAGGCGCTGAGCGCAATTGCGGAGTCAAAACCACCCGCCACAGTGGTGCTGACCTTGCTGGTGCCGGAGGAACCCTGAGCGATGGTTACCGACGCCGGCGAAGCCGAAATCGTGAAGCTGGGTGTGCTGCCGGAGCTCACCGTGAGCGACACATTCGCCGTCTGGGTGACGCCGCCGCCTGTTCCGGTAACTGTGATGGTGTAGGTGCCCGTGGGAGTTGCGGATCCGGCTGTGATGGTCAGCGTGGATGACCCCGTCCCCGGTGCCGCAATGGAAGACGGATTGAAACTAGCCGTTGCACCGGAGGGCAAGCCGGATGCGCTCAATGCGATCGCGGAATCGAAGCTGCCGGAAATGGTCGTGGTAATGGTGCTGGTGCCGGACGAGCCTTGGGCGACCGTGACGGAGGTGGGCGAGGCCGTCATAGAAAATGTTGAGGTTCCCGATCCGGCCGTTAGGGCGCTGATTAATCCGGAGCTCGGACTGCCCCATCCAGTGACCAGATCGTAGCCAACTACAGCCGAATAGCTCCCGGATTTGCCGCTGGTGATGTCATGGAAGTCTGCGGAATAATCGGATGTCACATTCTGCGCGTAGATAGTCGGGTTCAGAAAACCGATTGTCGGCTTACCGTCGGCAACGAGTTGCTGGTTGACCAGCGCAATATAGCCAGCCCACATGGGCGCAGCGAAGCTGGTGCCGCCATACTCGTTTGCCGTGCACGTTGTCTGGTCGGCGCAGACGTAAAAGCTGAAATTCGCATTCGCCGAGACGTCTGGCCCGTTGCGAAGGGTGGTGGAACCCTTGTTGGTCGAGGTGATGACGCCCGAAAGCTGCTGCCAAGCGGGAATTGCGATTTTGTCGGGAGAGATGCCGCCGCCGCTATCCGCCCAAGCAGTTTCCGACTTCCAGGCACCCCCGGCGCTTACAGTTACCAAATCGGTGCCACCGACGGACACGATGTTAGCATCGTCGGCCGGCCACGCCTCGTTACTCGCTGACCACGTGGAAGAATCCCCGGAAGCCACAAAGAAATTTTGCCCCTGAGCCGCCATTTTCTGGAAGTAGGGGTCGAGCGTGCTGGCATCCGCCGGCGTCCATCCCCACGAACAGCCAATGGTGGCGGGCAAGGGACTGTGTGTTGTCATGGCACTGATAATCGCCGTATCGACGGACCCGACGTACATGACCAAACTTGCCAGATCCGGGGCCATTCCTATGGCTTGGGTCATGTCGAGCGTCTGCTCGGTGTCGTCGCAGCTCGGGGAGACGCAACTGGTGCTGGTTCCATCCGTGGAGAGAAGTGTGACCGGCACATGGTTGGTCTGGCCAACGTTGTTGAAATATGTGGTCAGATCGGTTAGATCGGTGCCTTCGTACTCGAACAAGCCAAGGTTCTGGCCGGCGCCAGTGAGAGCCGTTCCTCCATAGTAAGCGGCGCGCATATCGCTGCCGAGGAAGGAAGCCGAGGGTCCCGAACCAGTGGTGGCTTGGCCGACGACACCCGCTTCCACCAGGTTGTGAGTCTTCGCATAATCGCTCTTCTTCACGAACAAAGGGTGCGGAATGGAATAGTTATCCAAACCCGAGACATGCCACAGGTTGAATGCGAGATTCGTCGTGGGCTCCCGATCGGGAGCATAGAATTCGCGATTCGCTGTAGGGTCCTGGTAGGTCCTCATGGTCAAATGAAAGGCCGCCTCTACGCTCGAAACGGGACCTTTCATCTGAACTTCCATGCCGTCGCGCGTGCCGCCCGTAATCGTAAACCCGTAGGTTTGGGCGAAGCGAATCACTTGGTCGTAGTCTTGTTGGCTAGGCCCGAACCTCTCGGTGAACTCCGCCACACTGAGGAAATGCCGGTAATTGGGGCTGGAGGAATTATAGATATCGTTTAGAAAAGTCTGTAGCCCTGCCGGATCGCTCAGCACCAGCACGACATCCAGACTCATTATTTGGTCCGCAGGCAGCACGCTAATCAGAGGTGCCGCACCGCTAAGAGCTGCCTCTCGCACGTGATGCGTCATCACGGATTGAGCATAAGCGACATTCGTCAGCAGTACCGCGAGCGCAGGGACGGTACACGAAACCAGCTTCATTCTTCGAATCACGATGGAGACCTTCTTTCCGGTTTAGCGTAAATTGGTCAGGGCATCTCCCCGGCAACGGCACGCCAGGAGTAGCCAAAACAGAGACGACCGGAAGTGTCGTGAATCACCGGTCACCGCCTTCCAACTTCTGAAGTGACGCTATTGCACCGTCACGCTTACATTGTCGACGTACATGTAGATATAGTCGGATGAGTAACCATTACCGTGGACACCAAAGTAAAGCTCGATCGTTTCTCCAACGTAACTGGTCAGATCGTATGTGACCTCCTTCCAACCCCGGCCGTTGTCTGCCACCTTCAGCACCTGCGCCAAAGCCTTGCCGGAAGTGTTCAAGATCAGAACTTCCTGGTACGCGTAGCTAATCGTATCGTTAGTCGCTGGCCAGTAATAGAAGTTGAGCGTTACTTTGGTCGCTGTGCTCGGGATGGCAATCTTTTGAATTATGTAGCTATTGCCGTTCACCTCCGGCGCGGCCGTTCTACCCAATAGAGCGCTATATTTGCCCGACTCCACCTGTGCGGTTGACACCTCGGGCGTGTCCGCTCCGCCTTTTGTCCAGCCGGTGAAGTTTCCGGTTTCGAAGCCGCCGTTGGTGATTAAGTTCGTCGAGGCGCCGGAGATGGTGAGAGACACCGTGGTGTTTGCCACGACGCCGCCGGCTCCTGTGCCGATGACATTGATGGTGTAGGTGCCGGCGACCGCGCTGCTGCTGGCCACGAGGATCAAGCTCGAGCTACCTGACCCAGGCGCGGGAATACTGGTCGGGCTAAAGCTGGCAGTCACGCCCGTGGGCATGCCGCTGGCCGACAAAGCGATAGCGCTGTCGAATCCGCCGGAGATAGCGGCTGTGATGGTGGATGTCCCACTAGACCCCGGCTTAACACTGAGAGACGTGGGATTGGGCGTCAGCGTGAAACTGGGCGTGCCGCCGGTGGAAACCACGAGCGAAACCGTCGTCGTCTGGGTAAGCCCGCCGCCAGTTCCCGTAACCGTAACGGTGTAGGTCCCGACGGCCGCGCTGCTGCTGGCGGTTAGCGTCAGCGTGGACGAACCCGATCCCGGCTTGGCAATGCTAGTTGGGCTAAAACTAGCAGTGACGCCAGTCGGCAGGCCGCTAGCCGACAGAGCGATGGCGCTGTCGAATCCCCCGGCTACGGCGGCCGTGATGCTGGATGTCCCGCTGCTCCCTGGCTCAACCGTGACAGACGTGGGATTGGGCGTAAGCGTGAAACTCGGCGAACTGCTCGAGGAAACGGTGAGTGAAACGGTGGTGGTTTCGGTCAGCGACCCACCAGTGCCGGTAACGGTGATGGTGTAGGTCCCCGCAGCCGCGCTGCTGCTGGCGGTAAGGGTGAGTGTGGAAGAACCCGACCCCGGAGCGGCAATGCTGGTTGGGCTAAAACTGGCGGTGACGCCGGTCGGCATGCCGCTGGCCGACAGAGCAACGGCGCTGTCGAATGAACCGAGAATGGCGGCAGTGATGGTGGTGTTCCCGTTGGCCCCTTGCTGAACCGTGAGGGTTGTCGGATTGGCCGACAGCGAGAAGCTGGGCGTAACGGTGAAGGTGAAACATTGCGTCAGATTGCCGGTGGCGGAATTGCCGTCGCGCGGCGGAAATGGCGCACCGTTGGTAGAGTTATTTGTGGTTGGAGTGCTGGTGTCGAACGTGTGATTGATGGAGGCCAGAGTCGGCAGGCCGAACACCGCCTCAACAAACTTCAGGAACGAGCCGTGGTCCTGGAAAACCGTGTCCACGTAGCCTTTCTTGGCAAACGGCGATATCACCAGCATGGGCACCCGGATCCCGGGTCCATAAGCGTCCAATTGTTGCGGGGCGAGGTGGTCGAAAAAGCCGCCGCCTTCGTCCCAGGTCAGCAGAATTGCGGTGCTAGCCCAAGCTGCGGAGGCCTGCACTGCCTGGATGATCTGTTGTACTTGGGCCTCGCCGGTCTGAATGTTTTCCGGAGGATGCTCGTCGTTCGGGGACTCGTTGGTGATGAATACCACTTGCGGGAGCGTGTTATTAGTGCAATCGGTGAAAAACTGGGCTTGCGACTGGTTGAGCTCGTTGTTGGCGCCGCCAGTGGCCCAGTTTGACCACAGCGCCAGATAACTGTAATTGTCCGGAACGCCGAAGTTGTAGTTCTTGAAAGTAATGCCGTACTGCTGGAGCAAGTCGAGGATGTTGGGATAGGTGGACGAATCCAACGTCCCGTTGGTCTCAATGCAATCGCAGCAGTTCCCGCCGCTGGTTCCCGAAAAATAAATCATACGGTTGGGCTGCGTGTCGCTGAGCATGCCACAGCAATAATTGGCGCAAAGAGTGTACTCGGGCAACAGCGAATAGTAGTAGGCGAGATCCGAGGAATCGTAGTAGCCCAGAGCGTCGATTCCGTTCGCCGCATACCAACCGTTCATCGCCCCGTTGGCGTAGCCGGTATGGATCGCGCTCCAACTGTGATTGGGGTCGTTGTTGTTGTCGGTGAGAGTTGTGAAATGGTACGGCGCCTGGCCGCCGCTAGTGTAGTTGGCAGGAATACCGTAACCGCTGGGCAGGCCGGAGTAGCTTCCGAAATAATGATCGAACGAGTGGTTCTCCTGCATCAAACAGATGATGTGACTGATTTGTGAGATGCCGGCGTTCCGTTTTGGAAGACTGAGTGCGGACCGTTGCGCTAGTAAGGGGGCGCCGATCGCGGACAACCCCGCAGCGCCCACTTGTTGTAGAAATAGCCTTCGGGAACTAAGACGCCTACGGAATTTTGTAAGGCCGTATGGCTTATCCTGATTTTCCACGATTGATTCCCCCTCTCAATCCTGAACAAGCATCTAGAATGGACGTTCCACTGTTAGCTGTCAAGGGCTAAGACGCAACAATTTTTGTTAACTGAACTGTAAGCGTTCCTGGTGTCATATCTCGTATAACGAGTCGTTAACTTGCTATCTGGCCTTGGCGGGATTCTCCTGAGAGATCCGAGCTACCAGCTCGTCGAGCCTTCACTCGTCAGCAAATCGCGCCCAGCGTGCATTCGCTACTCCACCGCTTCCAGCCGAAGCTTTGCATCCCTACCCTGCGTTAGACCACTCGAATGACGGGCCAGCTGACGTGTTGTCGGAAGATCGGCTCTGAGCCTTAGGAATAGCGGCCTCAGATGGTGACAATAATACGTCCCCGCCGCGCCGGATGCTCCACCAGTTCGTGCGCCCGTGCGATCTCTGCAAGTGGAATGCGCTCGCCGATCTCGAACCCGGCCCACCCCGCCTGAAGCGCATCGTTCAGATCCCGCGTTGCCGCCACCTTGGCCTGCGTTGGAAAATCATCGCTCCCAAGGCAGTAAAGGCGAAGATTTTTGAACACCATCTGCCAAAAGGGGATCTTCGGCGTCGCGTTGTCGGTAGCGTAAGCGCCGATCGAACCGCCCATCTTCAGCATCTCGACATCCGCATCTATATTGGCTCCAAACGCGACCTCGACAATATGATCAACACCGTCGGGAGCCAGAGCCTTCATCCGCTCCACGAGCCGCTGGTCATTGAGAACCACTTCATGCGCGCCCGCCGTCCGAGCTACTGGTTCTTCCGCGGGCGATCGCACCGTGCCAATCACACGCGCGCCGGCATGACGCGCGAGCGCTGCCGCACACATTCCAACAGCGCCTCCCGCGCCTTGTACCAACACCGTCCGCCCCGCCACGTCGCCCCCGACATGGACAGCGCGATGAGCCGTGATGCCAGGTATCCCAAGGCAGGCACCTTCGTCCGTCGACACGTTCTCAGGGAGAGGAGCAACATGATCTAACGGCACGACGGTAAACTCTGCAGCCGTGCCGAACGGGCGATAGGATTGTGCGCCGTAACACCACACCGACCGGCCGATCCAATCGGAAGGTACACCTTCGCCGACCTGATCGACTCGCCCTGCGCCATCGCTATGGGGAATCACGCGCGGGTATGGCATCCCAATGCCGAAAGAATCCTGACGCTTCTTGACATCGCCCGGATTTATGCCAGACGCCGCGATCCGAATGCGGACCTCGCCAGCTGCAGGACTGGGGTCGGGCATCTCGCCAACCACCAACACGTCCCGCGCCGGCCCCTGCTTTTCATACCAAGCTGCCCTCATCTGAAAACCTCGTTTCTCCAGGAAGATTTATTCGAGTGTCTCAGTTTACGCATCTTTTAGGATTGCAAGAGTTACCCACTATCGACGTCGCGCAATCGAATGATAGCTAGGATTAAATGCAGACTGAACGAGGATGAATCCAGAGGCTTCCATTGCGGGCGTGACGCGCAAGGACTGACGAACGCAATTTTGTTGGTGGCCCCGCGTGGTCCATGAGGCCAAGGGGCAGGTGGCCTAATAAAATCTGACGATGGAGATCGGTCGGGCCGCGCCGCAAGCGTTTGGCACGCTAGGCGACAGGCGCGGTTTGTTCGTAGTAGTAAAACAAAATGTCCGTCGCCGGCGGCTTCACGCCAAGCTGACGCAGCACGCCTACGATTTGGCCGCGGTGCAGCGTAGCGTGGTTCACCACGTGCACCACGATCTGCCACGCAGGAAGGCCGGCGTTGCCGACAAAGCGCGATTGGAAGGGAACCTGACGAGCCAGGTCTGAGTCGGTGACCGCATTTGCCCAGGCTTCCCACTTGGCCTGCAGTCGAGGCCATTCTTCGACGACGAAATCGAGCGACGGGAGCGCATCATGGCGCGGCACCGGATAGCCGGGGTCGGCAATCCTCGAAAACCAGATTGCGTCTCCGAAATAAATGTGCGCGAGAGTGTTCGCGATGCTTTCGTGGGAGACGCTCATCGGCTTGGCTCGGTCCTCGGGCGGCAGGGCGAGTGCGGCCCCTAGCACCTTGCGCGAGGCCCAGCCTGAATATCCAATGTACGTACGCACTTCTTGAGCGGTCATTTGTGTTTACTTTATATCGCACGGCTGAGTTCGACCGCATCTTCCCATGCTTTAAAATTTTCCCGGCGGCTTGTAGAATTCCGTTCTGGCCGTTCGTCGTTATAGTGAAGGCCGGGCAGAGAACCCGCCTAAACGACAATTACAGGAGAAGACATGCCGCAATATCTGGTCTCGATTCAACTCCCCGACAACTACGACCCATCCCTCGAAGACGAAGCAGTGATTCGCGACGTCCACGCGCTCAACGAAGAGATGGACGCCGCCGGCATCACGCTTTTCGCTGGTGGATTGGAACCGGCAAGCATGGCGAAGACGCTGCGCAAGCAAGCCAACGGAGAAGTGATCATCACCGACGGCCCATACGCTGAGAGCAAGGAGCACATAGGTGGTTTCTCGATAGTCGAAGCCGCCGACATGGACGACGCGCTTGCATGGGCACGCAAGGCCGCCGTTGCCTGTCGGGTGCCGGTTGAGGTGCGAGGCATCTTCTTCCGCCCACGGCCTGATAGCCAGGCCTAGAAACGGAAGCCCAATGAGAAAGCTCAAAATTTTCGAACACATCTCGCTCGACGGCGTAATCCAGAATTCCGCCGATAACGGCGATTTTCCCTACGGCGACTGGACCGCGCCCTATAGGACACCCGCTGGCCGGGATGCAGTCCTCGCAGCGTATGACGAGAGGTTCGATCTGCTGCTTGGCCGGCGCACCTACGATCTCTGGTCGGGCTTCTGGCCGAAGGCGCCGAGCAGTCCGATCTCTGACGGCCTCAACGCCGCGACGAAATACATCGCGACCCACCGGCCGGAAAGCCTGGAATGGGGACCGGTCGAGGGCCTTGGGCCGGACATCGTCGAGGACATTCGCCGCATCAAGTCGCAGGACGGCCCTAACCTGATCCTGTGTGGCAGTTCAACGCTGACATCGACGCTGCTCGAACACCGCCTGGCGGCTGACGTCTTCCTGATCGTCTATCCAGTCCTGCTGGGCCACGGGAAACGTTTCTTCTCGGAGGGAACGCCGCCGCGTTCCTTCGAGCTCGCCAGCACGAAAGCTTTGTCCTCAGGCATCGTTATCAATGCCTACCAGGCCTCTGGGCCTTTGAAGAACCAACCATAAGGAGCAATTCAATGCGTTTCATGATGATGGTGATCCCGGAAGGCTATGGATCGGCCGCGCCCGATGCCGTTCCTAGTGCGGAAGCAGTGGCGAGGATGATGGAGTACAACAAGTCGTTGCAAAAGGCGGGAGTCCTGCTCGCACTGGATGGACTGTTTCCTCCTTCCACGGGCGCACGTATCTCTTACGTGGACGGCAAGCCGACGGTGACCGACGGGCCGTTTGCGGAGTCGAAAGAGGTCATCGGCGGCTACTGGATCATCCAGGTGCGCTCACGCGAAGAGGCCATCGAATGGGCCAAGCGGGCACCCATGTCCAACAATGAGAGGATCGAAGTCCGCCAGATTCACGAGATGTCTGACTTTCCCGAAGACGTCCAGAAGACGGCGGAAGGGTTCGAGCAACTGCCCCGGTAAGCTCATACGATGAGTGATGTCCATAAGACGATTGAGGCCGTATGGAAGATTGAATCCACGCGCCTCATCGCCGCGATTGCTCGCGTCACCCGCGATATCGGCATTGCCGAGGAGCTGGCGCAGGATGCGCTCGTGACTGCCCTCGAAGTTTGGCCTGAGCAAGGCATCCCTGACAATCCCGGCGCATGGCTGATGCAGGCGGCCAAGCGGCGCGCGATCGATTCGTTACGGCGCGGCCGCATGCTCGTACAGAAGCATGACGGGATTGCCCG
>Ga0209006_10004168_pt1 | contig 13151 bp, 12 predicted proteins | sample JacPin_JW_Ref_O2_FD_188567 | JGI IMG/M metagenome (GOLD analysis project Ga0209006, IMG submission 188567) | Forest soil microbial communities from Algoma, Ontario, Canada - Jack Pine, Ontario site 1_JW_Ref_O2 (SPAdes) (version 2) | ecosystem: Environmental > Terrestrial > Soil > Boreal... | reverse complement strand
CGCCGCCGGCGCCGGGCAAAAGTTTTGCGCGCGTAGTTTCCCCACAGACCAGCGAAACCACCGGCGAAATTCAAGCGCTGCCAGTCCAAGGCAACGTCTACATGCTGGCCGGCGCCGGCGCCAACCTGGCCGTGCAGGTGGGCGAAGACGGCGTCCTATTGATAGACGCGGGCGATGGCAAGGCCACCGAGAAGGTGATCGCGGCGATCCGAAAACTGTCGAACAAACCGATTCGCTTTATCGTCGATACCAACGCGAATCCCGATCACATGGGCGGCAACGAGCGTCTGGCGGCGCTTGGAAGAGCGCCGGGTGGAGGCCGCGCGAGCGACAGCGGGGGCCCTGGCGCGATGGTGTTTGCGCACGAGTCCGTTCTGGCCGCGGTGAGCGCGCCCAGCGGGCAGAAGGCAATGCTGCCTGTGGGCGCGTGGCCCACCGAATCTTATCCAGATTGGAAAGAACTATCTCTGAACAATGAAGCGATCCAAATTTTCCATGTGCCGGCCGCGCATAGCGATGGCGACAGCCTGGTATTCTTCCGGCGTTCCGACGTTATCGCAACCGGCGACATCTTCGTCACCACTACTTTTCCGGTGATCGGCCAAGGCGGCAGCATTAACGGCGTGATTGATGGTTTGAACCGCATCATTGAAATCACCATCCCCAAGGACTGGCAGGAAGGCGGGACTATGGTCATCCCCGGACACGGCCGAATCTGCGATGAAGCCGACGTGGTGGAATATCGGGACATGGTGACCATCATTCGCGATCGGATTCAGGACTCGATCAAGAAGGGGATGACGCTGGACCAGGTGAAGGCGTCGCGGCCGGCTCTTGAATACGAGTCGCGCTATGGATCGGACACGGGGCCGTGGACCACTTCGATGTTCATCGAAGCGGTGTATCGAAGCCTGGCACAGAAATGAAGCCTGGGACAGAAATGAAGCCTGGCACAGAAATGAGAATGCGAATCGCAGCGGCAGTGTCACTCCTGTTGGTGCTGGGAATACCGGCAACTCCCCAAGCTCCAGTAAAAACTCCGAAGGACGCGGCGCCCATGGATCTGACAGGGAACTGGGTCTCGGTGGTGACCGAAGACTGGCGCTGGCGCATGTTGATTCCCAAGAAAGGCGACTACACCAGCGTCCCGATCAATGCCGAGGGACGCAAAGTTGCGGACACGTGGGACCCCGCTCAGTTGACCAGCGATGGCTGCAAAGCTTATGGCGCGGCGGCGCTCATGCGCGTGCCGGGGCGCCTGCAGATCAGCTGGGAAAACGATACCACCTTGCGCATCGATACGGATGCGGGACAACAAACGCGCCGGCTTTATTTTGATAAATCCCAAAGACCGCGGCCGGAACGGACCTGGCAAGGCAACTCGGCCGCCGAGTGGGATCGCATCACGCAGCCCGGCGGCCTGGGGGTGAGTTTGCAACAAGGGATGGGCAAAGCAGGTGCATTAAAAGTGGTGACCACGAATCTCAAGGCCGGATACCTGCGCAAGAACGGCGTCCCCTACAGCGAGGACACCGTGATGACGGAATATTTCGATCGTCTGACGGCATATGGAACGGACTGGTTGACGGTATTCACCATCGTGGAAGACCCACACTACTTGAACCAGCCATTCATCACCAGCACGCATTTCAAACGCGAGGCCGACCGGTCGAAGTGGATGCCGGCGCCGTGCGAGACAGGATCTGGCAGCAAGTAGTTCGTAGCAGAATATAAGGAGCAATTATGCGTTTATTTCTCGCGGCTCTGGTCCTGCCCCTGGCGGCTCAAACCAACGTGCTGACGTATCACAACGACGTGGAGCGCACGGGGCAGAACCTGGCGGAAACCAAGCTGACTCTCAGCAACGTGAATTCCACGACGTTTGGCAAGCTGTTCCAGGCTACGCTGGACGGTGTAGTGGACGCGCAGCCGCTTTACGTGGCCGGGGTTTCCATCCCGAACCAGGGAACGCACAACGTGCTGATCGTGGCCACCGAGAATGACAGCCTGTATGCTCTCGATGCGGATACCGGCGCGCAACTTTGGAAGGTGGCGCTGCTCGGCAGCGGCGAAACGGCGTCCGACCCGCGTCTCTGCAATCAAGTGGTTCCCGAGATTGGCATCACATCTACGCCCGTGATCAGGCTCCAGCCCGGCACCTCCGAAGGCTCTATCTTTGCCGTAGCCATGAGTAAGGACTCGTCCGGAAACTATCATCAGCGCCTGTTTAAAGTGAACCTGGCTACTGGCAAGCCGCTGGCTCATGTGGAGGTGACCGGCAAGTATCCGGGGACAGGCGATGACAGCCAGGATGGTTACGCGATCTTCGTTCCCAAACAATACAAGGAACGATCGGGTCTTTTATTGCTGAACGGAGTGGTGTATCTGACATGGGCGTCGCATTGCGATATTCGTCCATACACCGGTTGGATCATGGGATACGACGCCACAACCCTGGCGAGCACCTACGTGCTGGACGTCACTCCGAATGGCCACGAAGGTGCCATTTGGGGAGCCGGCGCCGGGCTTGCGGCGGATCCCAGCGGCAACATCTATTTTCTGGACGCCAACGGCACGTTCGACACCACTTTAAATGGGCAGGGCTTTCCGAATGACGGTGACTACGGCAACGCCTTCATCAAGCTTTCCACCTCGGGCGGCGCGCTGACTGTTGCGGATTACTTCACCATGGACAACACGACCAACGAATCCAATGGGGATGTCGACTTAGGATCGGGCGGCGCGCTGGTGTTGCCGGCCATGCTCGACGCCAACAAGAATCTGCAGCATCTGGCGATCGGGGCGGGCAAGGATAGCAATATCTATTTAGTAAATCGCGAAGATATGGGTCAGTTTAATTCGCACAACGACAACGCAATCTATCAGGAGTTGGATGGGGCGCTCCCCTTCGGAATCTATTCAATGCCGGCTTATTACAACGGCCGGGTATATTTCGGCCCGCAAATGGGTCCGATAAGGGAGTTTCAGTTCAGTAAAGCGATGCTCTCCGCCACTCCCACTTCGGTGACTGCGACTATGTTTCCCTATCCCGGCGCCACGCCCAGCATCTCGGCCAACGGGTCCACCAACGGCATCCTCTGGGCCGTGGAGAACAGCTCACCGGCCGTGCTGCACGCATACACGGCCGGCAATTTGGCGAATGAGTTGTACAACACGAGTCAGGCGGCCGGGGGGCGCGACAACTTCGGCGCAGGCAATAAGTATATGGTGCCCACTATCGCGAACGGCAAGGTGTACGTAGGAACGCCGAATGGGGTGGCGGCCTTCGGATTACTCAGCCAGTAAACGCTCACTCTTCTGAGCCGCCATGCGTGAGCATGCAGCCGGCGGATTTCAATTCTTAGCCGCCGCTGAATTCAGCCTGGTTCTGACACAAAGTGTTGCCGGAAGCGTCTAGAACAGGAAGGGCGCTGTCCGCATAGAAAGTAGTCCTTCGACGATAAGTTCTGCGTGCGTGCAGTAGCGACGCCATCAGGAGGACCCATGCACTTGCGATCGGGCTTACTTTTCTTACTTGCTCCGCTTTTGCCTATGGCGGCGCAAACCAACGTGCTGACCTATCACAACGATGTGGCACGCACCGGGCGGTACCTGACCGAAACCACGCTGACTCCGAGCAACGTGAACTCCACTACGTTCGGCAAGCTGTTCCAAGTTACGCTGGACGGCGTGGTGGACGCCCAGCCCCTTTACGTTGGCGGGGTCGCCATCGCCAACCAAGGAACGCACAACGTGTTGATCGTGGCCACGGAGAACGACAGTCTCTACGCGCTGGATGCGGACACCGGCGCGCAACTCTGGCACGTCGCGTTGCTCCGCAGCGGCGAAACGGCTTCTGATGACCGCAGCTGCAGCCAGGTGACTCCCACCATCGGCATCACTTCGACGCCGGTGATCGCGCTCAAACCCGGTACCTCGGAAGGCGCTATTTTCGCCGTGGCCATGAGTAAGGATTCGGGGGGATATTATCATCAACGCCTGCAAAAAGTGGACCTGTCCACTGGTAAGCGGCTGGTGGATGGCGTGGAAATAACCGCGAAGTATCCGGGCACAGGCGAGGACAGCACGGATGGTTACGCTTACTTCGATCCCAAACAGTATAAGGAACGATCGGGATTATTGTTGCTCAATGGGGTGGTGTATCTGGGCTGGGCGTCGCATTGCGACGATCCTCCGTACACGGGTTGGATCATGGGATACGATATCAGCACGCTCACCAGCACCACAGTGCTGGACGTGACGCCCAATGGAGCGGAAGGGGCCATCTGGGGAGCCGGCGGTGGTTTTGCGGCCGATTCCAGCGGCAACATCTACTTCCTGGACGCCAACGGCACGTTCGATACAACTCTGAATGCGCAGGGCTTTCCAAGTAGCGGCGACTACGGCAACGCCTTCATCAAGCTTTCCACTTCGAGTAACCAGCTGGCTGTGGCGGATTATTTCACCATGTACAACACCACCAGCGAATCCAACGCGGATGAGGACTTGGGCTCGGGCGGCGCTCTGGTGTTGCCGGACCTGACCGATGCCAACGGCACTGTGCAGCAGCTGGCGATTGGAGCGGGTAAGGACGGCAATATTTATTTAGTGAATCGCAACAAGATGGGTAAGTTCAATTCGCAAAACGACAGTGCGATTTATCAGGAGTTGGATGGGGCGCTTCCCGGCGGAGTCTGGTCGATGCCGGCTTATCACTACGGCTGGGTATATTTCGGTGAGGTGGGCGGTCCCATACAGGCGTTTCAGTTCAAGAAAGCGATGCTTCAGTCCACACCCACTTCGGTGACGGGCACTACGTTTCCCTATCCCGGCGCCACGCCCAGTATCTCGTCGAATGGCTCAACCAACGCCATCCTCTGGGCGGTGCAGAATAACTCAACCGCCGTGCTGCACGCTTACTCGGCGGAGAATCTCGCGAAGGAGCTGTACAACACCAGCCAGGCGGCGGGCGGCCGCGACAATTTCGGCGCGGGCAACAAGTTTATGGTTCCGACCATCGCCAACGGCAAGGTGTACGTGGGAACGCCCAATGGGGTGGCGGCCTTCGGGTTACTGAGCCAGTAAACGCGCCATTCTTCTGAGCCGCCATGCGTGAGCATGCGGTTTCATTGATCGGCCGTTAGTGAACTAGCTTTTCGAATCGCCAGCCTGCCTCGGATGAGGCAAACTGAAAAGAAACCGCGCTGTCTTCCTGGAATTTGCCGCGGTTCACCGCCATGATGGGCAATGGATTCGGAAAACAGGCGTTATCAATCTTTATTGCGGCCTTGGCGGTAACAAGCTTGGTGCCGGCTTCCTCACCATCTCGAACAGCCGACACTTGATCTATTTGCAGCGGGAAAGCGCCCCGTACCTGCGCGTAAGGTTGGTGATAGCTGGGTTCGATCACGACGTCATCGCTGAACCCCAGGCGCTTCGCTTCCTGATTCAAACGAGCAGTGGATCGTTCCGGTGAAAACTGCGTCGGGCTGTCCCACAATTCCGCCTGGACGCCACAATCGAATTCTTTCTGGGAGATGGTCACCTGTTCCCGGTCCAACGAAACGGGATTGGACTCCAGGATTGTTTTGGCCTTATCTTCGTCCAGGTCTTTGCTGCTGCAACCGGCGAAAGCAATGAGAGAAGCAGTGATGAGCACAAATCGAAGGCGCATGACCTTATCACCTTACCGCAGGCGATACAAGCTATGAGGGGCGGGGAATTGCCCCAGCGCGAACTTGCTAACGATGGTTGACGATTTGGATCAGGACCGGTGCCAGATTGACGACGGTTTGCATTGTTTCGGACGCCTTGTAGTTGACCGTGGCGATCTGGGGACAGCGGCGGCAGGCTGCGGCGCCCTCTTGCCGGAACCAGCGACATTCTTGGCGGATTTTGCACGCGGGAAGCTGGTCCACCACTGCCGGCATCATTTCCACGATGCGAGTGGCGAGGCCGCAATTGGCGCCATCAAAGTGGGGACAGAGATGCGTCTGGCACGCCGCGGCCAGGCGGAAGACCTCGGTAGGATGAAACGGAGCGGACATCGCCAGGACATCGGCCGTTGCCGTGACCGGCTTTTCGAGATAGGTGACTTCGGGACCGCTGGGAGTTTGCTCGACGACCCCGATCACGCGGGCGCCCGCTACTTCGGGTTGGGAACTGGGGCAGAGTAACGGATCTCGCGTGCTCGGGGGCGCCGGGGTCAGCATGTTCATTTACCCCGCTACGGGATCAGGGAAACATCGGCGGGCGCAAATCCGATGGAAGCAGTGCCTCCGGACAGCTGGATAGTGGGCTTGAATCCACCCTCCGCGGCGACTGCGGCGATGGATGAATTGGCGGCGAGATTGGCGACGAATTTGGTGTTGAGCGCCACCAGGTTTTGGAGTTCGCCTTCCGGCCACGGAAATGGGGGGATGCCACAGATCCACGGGAATCGATAGTAGATGGGAAGGGGATCTGAAGAGCCCGAAATGGTAACGGCATCCAGCTTAAGTTGGGGATGCTCTTTCTTTGCCGCTTCGAGTGCGGTTTTCACCGCAGCTTGCAGCTGGGTAATAGAAACGGTCTTTGCGTGACGAGCCATAGCGATGTTCCTTTCATTGAGTAGCTAACGAAAGCATAGTGAGCAAAAAAGCCGAAGCGTTTCTTGACCAGCTAGTACACCTGGATAGGGATCCTTCGCGCAAGGGGGACCAAGACGATTCGCACCCAGGATGAAATGATCCCGTCCAGATGTACATACTCAAGTGATGGGAAAGCGCGTAGCGTTTCAGCAGTTACGAAATGATCAAACTAGGTCGTGTTAGTGCAGCCACTCGTCGCGCCACTCGTCACGGGCCGCGTGATGTACGGCGGCAATCGCTTCGTCAATATGTTTAATCGCCCGGTCCCGCCACGCTCTGGCGGCGGGGTTATCTTCCTCCCGCTCGATGTCGCCCTTGGCGCTAAACAGAAATCGCGCTATCGCGCGGAAGCGGCCGGCCCGATCCGGATAAGTGTCGACGGGCGGATGGTCTTCCAGGTCCTTACGATCCCAGATGGCCGCGGCGTCGAGTTCGTGGATCGCCTCCCGCACATGGCGCGCAGAGTCGTCCAGATCGTGCTTGACGTTGCGGAACTCCGGCCAGTCCATTAAACGTTCCGCGCGCCGCAGGTCGGTGCGGGCATGCAGGTAGGCCGGATGCCGTCCCGGTACATCGCCGAGAGCCGCGGAAACCGCCATTAGAGATACAACGGCAAGAGTTGAAAATCCAATTGTGCTTCGTGTCATTTGAGAGGTCCTTTGGTGATTCTGAATTTGACAGCTTGTCGTCCTAAGCCTGTAAACGCATTTCGCGCGACAGGGTTTCACCACAAGCCATTAAAATCCGCTCACGTCAACCCACAACACGAGCAAGGCCGCCGAACAGCGGCAGATAGGGAGCTCAGTTTTTTCCGGAACTCTGCTGCGGAGCGGCGTCCTTTAGAGACTGGGTGTCGATGCCCGAGCAATTCAATTCCATGATTTGATCGAACGGCGCCAGTTGCAGGGTCTGTTTGGGGACGATCCACGGCTTGGTCAGCACCTTCGGATCCTCGACGGTGGCCTCAATCTCGAGTGTGTTCGCGTCCACCCGCCGATACCGTTCCACGGTATGCAGAGCGTCGGAATGGTAAGATACCCGGCCTTCCGCGGAGATCCAGCTGGTGTCGGTAAAGTTCGTTTTATCGACCACGAAAGTATCACCGTCCCAGCGGCCCACCGCCTCCCCGCGATTGGAAGGAGGCACACTGTCGCGATGCGGCCTTCCGTCGAAGGGGATGATTTGAAATCCGTGAAAGGTCTCCGTCAGCAGCACCACGAACTTCGGCGTTTGGATGATCTGTGCCACGGCTCCCACGTCGAACATGCTCACATTCAAAGTGCCGAACGCGGTTGAAGTGCAATGCAGCGTCGGATCGTCCTTATCGGCAAGCGTCTTGGCGTGGGCGACGGCCGAAGGCTGATATAAGCTGGAGAAAAATACTGGCGGTTGGGCCGGAGCGGCTCCTGGGCCCTGCGCTCCTCCTCGTCCTCCCGCAGGCGCTGCACTGCGTCCGCCGACATCCGCGCCGCGCCACCAAACCCCCGACAGGTCCGGATGTCCGTCGGCCGTCCGCGGCGCCGGTTTTGCAGTAGCCGGTTCGGAGCTTGGCGCCTGCGCCCAGAGATGGAATGGGGCGGACCACGCTAGCGCGCTGGCGATTGCCGCCATAATCATCGAGTGCTTCATATTCAAACCCTCATCTCAAGATCGCTCTTCAACCGCTTACCGATTTTCCTGCGGCCCGAACAGACCATACGTGTGTCCATCCGCGGTGACCAGCTCTCTCAGCATTCCTCTTACATCGGAATCCTTCGATTGAAAACCCTTGATGGTGACCTCGTCACCCGGCTTAATGACACCCGGCCTGTAGCCGTTGCGAATCATTCCACTCGGCGTACCAGCCTCGAAGGACCATCGATCCACTTTGCCCGTCGCTGGATCCTTCACATCGAGTACGAACCACGAATGCGGGTTTTCAAGCCGCACCTGAGCGATGACGCCGTGAACCGTTATCGGATGTTTCAGATCATACTCGGCGGCAAACGAATGATGCGCCCATGCCTGCGCTCCCGTGCCGAGCGCGATTAATACCGATGCGAAAACTACGGAAAATCTTCCTTTCATACCACCTCCGGCCTGATCCAAGATTCCACAAGGAATTCTTAGTGGATTCAGTATACAACGAACGAATACGCCGCCCAGGCGGCTTATCGCGCGGCGCTGCGGCCCCATAGGTGAGCCGAAGCGATATCGGCGCCTTGGCGCAGGGCTTGGAGTTTCAACCAGACTACCGGCTCGATCACGTACTCGCGATTGGTGAATGTTCCGAAGCCGCAGTCGGCGCTGGCGATAACGCGTTCACGATCGCCCACCGCGGCCACCGCTTCTTCCAGACGCCGCGCCACAACTTCCGGATGCTCCACGATGTTGCTGTTGCTCTCCACCACGCCGGGCAGCAGCAGCATGTGATCGGGCAGCTTGTGGCGGCGCAACGCTTGGAATTCGTGCTGGTGGCGCGGGTTGCCGAATTCGATGCTGAGCGCGCCGACGTTCGCCTGATAAAGCACCGGCAAGATGAGATCCAGCGCGACATCGTAAAGATGCGGACCGTTCCAATTGCCCCAGCAGCAATGCAGCCGTACGCGATCGCGCGGAATGCCGTCGATAGCCTGATTGAGCGCCGCCACGTGCATTTCCGCCGCCCGCACGAATTCCCGATCGGAGAGATCCTGATAAAACATGGATCGATCCATGGCCAGGTCCGGCGCGTCGATCTGCAGCAGCAGACCCCCGCCGTGGATAACGAGATACTCGTTGCGCATCTCGCGCGCCAGCGCGGTCAAGTAAGATTGCTGCGAATCGTAGAACGCGTTCAGCATCGTGGTGGAGATGATGCCGGGTGAAGGCGCCGTCATGAAGGTCTCGGTGAAAGCGCCGGCGTCCGATACAGCGCGCCGCAAGCGATCCACTTCGGCCGTGATCGCCGCTGAATCCAGATAGTGAATCTCGGCCTGCGCCTCGGGCGCGTTTTGCATGCGGCTACGTTTGGGAAAGCGTCGCCGAAGGTCTTCGGTGAGGGCCGGGAAGGCCACGAAGTCACGGCCCACGCGCCGCTTCGATTCCCCGGCATAACCGGACATGCGCCGCGGCACATAGGTCTGAAAACCGACACGCTGCTGCTCGCCGTCGTTGCCTATGTCGATGCCCGCCTCGGTCTGCCTGGCGATCACGTGTCTCACGGCGCGGTCCATTTCATCGGCAAGTTGCTGCTCGCTGAGAGGCCGGCCCTCCTCGCGGTCAATGAGCATCTCAGAAAGCGCTTCGCTGCGCGGCAGACTGCCAACGTGAGTAACCAGGATGCGGTCGCGACTGAGGATCATACGACGTACTGCTCTGCGTGAGTGAGGGCCTCCGCCACGTCCTTCAGGAAAGCCGCCGCTTGTGCGCCATCTACCACGCGATGATCGCTCGACAACGTCATCGTCAAAATAGGCCGGATGCCGATGAGGCCGTTCACGGGTACCACGCGATCGGCAATGCGTCCGACAGCCAGCACAGCGGCTTGCGGCGGCGTAATGATCGCGCTGAAGGCATCCACGCCGAACATGCCGAGATTGCTGATGGTGAACGTGCCGCCGGTGACATCGGGCGGATGCAGACGGCCCGCGCGAGCACGCTCTGCCAGGTCCTGACGTCGTGCGCTGATGTCGGCCAGGCTCGCGCTATTCGCGTTTGGAATCACGGCGCCCACCACGCCGTCCTTTACAGCAATCGCGATGCTGATGTTGATGTGGGGGTTGAACTGGATCGCGCTGCCGGTCCAACCTGCGTTCATCTTGGGATGCTTCGCGAGCGCCCGTGCGACCAGGGCGACCAGAAGGTCGGTGTGAGTAATCGCTTTGCCGTGTTTCTCGCGCGCGGCGATCAAAGCGCTGGCGTCGATCTCGCGAACCAGGAAGAAGTGCGGCGCTGTGGTCCAGCTTTGCGTCGTGCGTTCGGCCATCAGGCGAGCGATTGAGCTTAATGCGACAGGCCCCGCTGCGGGAGCGGGCGCAGCCTTCGCCGCTGCCTCTACGTCCTCGCCGCTGATGGTTCCACCCGGGCCCGTGCCCCGGACTTTCGTCAAATCCACACCCAATTCCTTGGCCATGCGCCGCGCTTTCGGCGATGCTTTGGCTTCCGGAACTTCGGGGCGACTGGCCGGCGCGGCATTGGCGGTTGCAGCCGGGGCGTGCTGCCCAGTCATGGTTCGCGCGGCGGGCGCCGCACCCGATGCTTCCACCGGCGGCTCTTCGCCCGGCGCAACGATCCACGCGATGGTTTTACCCACCGGAATCACATCGCCTGCCGCCGCAGTTACGCCGGCCAGCACGCCGTCGGCGGTGGCTTCGATTTCGAGCACCACTTTGTCGGTTTCGATTTCAGCGATCGGCTCGCCTTTGGCGATCAAGTCGCCTTCCTTCCTCAGCCATGAGATGATCTTGCCGGTTTCCTGCGCCATCTCGAGCGCGGGCATGACAATGCTAACGGCCATCTAGCGCGAAACCACCTGTTCGACCCGCGCGCTGGCTTCCACCATGTCGACGATGCGCTGGCTGGGCGCCGGATCGTGCTCGCGCGTGGTGGGCAGCGGACCATCCACAGTGAAGTAGTGCGCGCCGGCGACCAGCAGCTTTTCAGCCGGAAATCGCGTGATCACTTCGTGACCGGTCTCTGTAACGACGATCTCTTCTTCGATGCGCGCGGCGCTCCAGCCATCTTTCGACGGCCAGAAAGTTTCCAGCGCGAATACCATGCCGGGTTTGATTTCGTACGAATGTTCCAGCGAAACCAGGCGGCTGATCACCGGCTTCTCCCATATCGCAAGACCGATGCCGTGGCCGAATTGCAACGCGAAGGCCGCTTCTTCATTCGGGAAGCCGAACTCCTGCGCCTTGGGCCAAACGGAAGCGATTTCGCCCGTGGTGCGTCCGGGACGAATGAGCGAGATCGCCGCATCTAAATAATCGCGGCAGCGCGAATAAGCGTCGATCAAAGTGTGCGGCGCGTAGCCGATGCTGAAACAGCGGTAGTAACAGGTGCGATAGCCCATGAACGAATGCAAAATGTCGTAATACACGGGATCGCCAGGGCGCAGCACGCGATCGGAGAAAACGTGCGGGTGCGGATTGCAGCGCTCACCGGAAATTGCGTTCACGCCCTCCACGTATTCCGAGCCCAGGTCGTACAGGATCTTATTCACCAATCCCACCGCCTGGTTCTCGCTCATGCCCGGCTTCATGGCGCAGTACAGATCGTGATAAGCGGCGTCCACCATCATCGCCGACGTGTTGAGCAGCGAGATCTCATCTTGCGTCTTGATCACGCGCACATCCGACATCAGCTGTTGGCCATCCACCACGTTGATGCCTTCGCGCTGCAAGGCGAACAGAATGGGCGGTTCCACCACGTCGATGCCCACCGGTTCCTTATGCAGACCGCGCATTTCCAATTCCAGCTTGATCTTCTTGGCGACGTCTTCGGCGCGGCCCATTTCAGGCGACATAGCTCCGCGCAGCAGCGAGATCCCCGGCCGCGAGCGCTCGCCCAGCCACGGGCAATTGAGCTGATGGTGCTTGGCGGCCGATCCGAAATCCCACAGGATGGGCTCGTCATTCTGCGGCAGCAGCGTGAAGCGGCTGATCTTGTCTTGCGCCCATGTGCCGATATGCGTGGCGGTGATGTAGCGCACGTTGTTCATGTCGAAACACAGCAGGGCGCCCAGTTCGGACTTGGCGAGCATCGCCTTCACGCGCGCCAGCCGCTCCCGGCGCAAGCGATCCATATCGACGCGCTGCTCCCAATCCACTGCCATGGTTCCGTGAGTTTTCAGTGCCACAGGATTCTCCAGTTTTCGTTTATTTCAACATTGCGAGCGCGGCGGCGGCGACCGTCTTTTCGGTTGGCACCGTGACGTCTTCCAGCGGCGGCGAGAACGGGATGGGAACGTGCATCGCACCCATGCGTTTGACCGGCGCTTCCAGATCGAAGAAGGCGTTCTCTTGGATCACCGAGGCGATCTCGGCAGTGACGCCGTAGCGCCCGTAGCCTTCGTCCACCACGATGACGCGCGAAGTTTTCTTGGCCGAGTCCACCAGCGTCTTTTCATCCAGCGGCCAAAGCGTGCGTGGATCCACAACCTCGGCGCTGACGCCGTCTTCCGCCAGCAGACTCGCCGCCCCCAGCGCCACCTGCACCATGCTGCTGGTTGCGATGATCGTAATGTCGCTGCCTTCTCGCTTGATGTCGGCGACACCCAGCGGGATGGTGTATTCTTCCTCCGGCACGGCGCCCTTCAGCCGGTACATCATCTTGTCTTCGAAAAACACGACGGGGTTGTCATCGCGGATGGCCGATTTCAGCAGGCCCTTGGCGTCGTAAGGTGTCGAAGGCATCACTACCTTCAGTCCCGGAATGTGGCAGAACCAGGCGTGCAGCGATTGCGAATGCTGCGCGGCCGAGCGCCTGGTAGCGCCTAGGGTGGTCCGCATCACCAGCGGAGCTTTCCATTTGCCGCCGGACATGTAGTGGATTTTCGCG
>Ga0209006_10004167_pt1 | contig 13156 bp, 12 predicted proteins | sample JacPin_JW_Ref_O2_FD_188567 | JGI IMG/M metagenome (GOLD analysis project Ga0209006, IMG submission 188567) | Forest soil microbial communities from Algoma, Ontario, Canada - Jack Pine, Ontario site 1_JW_Ref_O2 (SPAdes) (version 2) | ecosystem: Environmental > Terrestrial > Soil > Boreal... | reverse complement strand
TCCGTTCCCCGTATGCGCCATTTTCGATCATGGGATCGTCTCCTCAATAAGTATGAGGTGTCTTTCCTCATAAAGTTTACCTCTTAACGAACGGCTGATACTCGCAGGCCGGGCAGGGCAGCTCATCTGCGTGTAGCTCGTGGGCAGGGCGGAAATGTTGGTTGCGATTGCCAAGTTGTATTGGAATGCACCTTGCACCGGCGCCCATGTGAACTGCGGAGTGGTTGGCTGCTCGGTTGCGCCATATCCTGGCGAGATCAGGCTCGTGAACGGAAGCTCCCTATTGCTGCCATATGTAAGAACCAGAGTATCCTCCACGTCGCCGTTAATGGAGAGCGCTTTGCTCCCTGGGGGCCACTGGTCGCCGGGGGTGCTACCGCCAGTACACGGGGTGCTAGTGCCGTCCGAACAGTACTGCCAGGCGAGATAGTTCCAGGGCGGGGTTATATACGAGATTGACGCGGTCTGCCAGTTCCACGGCTGTCCGTTGTTCAGGGACCAGTCGGCCACCCAAACAGCATCGGGATTGACACTCAGGCTCTCCAGGTCGTTGATGTTGCCGATGCTACCGTAAACGCCGGCCTTGAATCCGTAGAGCTGTAGCTCTTGCGTCCATTCGCCTAAGAAAGAGGTAACTTGGGCCGAGCACGTGCTGCCGTCGTACGGCTCCATGTCATAGTAAATTATGCCGTTGGATATCCCTAAGGAAGCTGCTCTCGCCATAGCGCTATCAGCCTCGATTGTTCCGCTGGTCGTGCTGTCCATCCCCCAATATTCGCCATTTGGATACTTGTTCTTATCGTAGTAGTAGCAAATGCTGCCGTCGGCATTTGTGGCTTGAGGCCCTACCCACAGAGGCATAACGCCCCACCCCTGCTCCGCAACACTTGTGGTCCAATTATTGTTCAGGTTGTAGTTTGCTGTCGTCGGGCGGGGGCTAGAGAGTTGTTTCTGTCCAGTTGGACTGGTTCCGCATTGGTCGGGATTGGGCTGCCCGTCGACAACAAACTGCGAGTAAACGTTGCATCCGCCGAAGTACGCGCCGATGTCGGAGTAGGGGCTGTAAAGCCACCAAGTCCACATTTGGGCTGTTGTCGGAACGGTCTTCATGTCAAAACCTTCTGCGTTGCTCTGCAGCGTACCTACGCCCGGTTGAGTTTCACGGTCGAACGGATGTGGATGAAAGGATTTCTGTAATCGGTCAGCATGAGTTTGCGGACTTATAGATGTGCTGACGCTTTGGTCTTGGGTCAAACTCGCCACTGTCACGAGGGCGAGGAACGGAAGAGTGAGACACATCTTTGCTGCGGGCGTCATTGATCAAACCCCCGAGTAGAAGTTCGAGGCCAACTGTCAACAATCTTCTGGGGAAGCTTATAGGATCGTGCGATGCTGATTAGTGGAGTGCATCTCGCCCCGCCGAGTCAGGGGCGATTCCTATAATGGCCGAAATAGTACCACGAGCGGCGGCTCCGAGTAGCCCGTAAATCTGCATCTCCAGTTGACGTAGTCTGCACAAGTAAAACCCGCGCCAGCGAGAATGCCAGCGCGGGCAGAGCGCTGGTCAATACTCGCTTGGCAAGTGGATGACGTTGTTGGTGAAGTACAGAGTGATCTCATCCAGCGGAAAATCGGTGTGCTCGATTTTCTTGGTGAACACGATCTTGCCGTTGCCATCGTCGCACGTAAGCATAGCGGCTCGGTCGGGGCATACGGCGAGCTTCCAGACTTGAAATTCCTCGGCGGCAACAGCCTTGTTGTAGGGCTGAATGATCGCGATTTCGTCCAGAAGCCAATACGCTCCACCGTGCTCGGCAACGTGCTGCGCGCCGTCGGTGTAGAGAACGTTGCGGTTGATCCCGTGCCGATACCAGTTCTCGCTGCCGGTGAACTGCGCGAGATCGTTCTTGCTGAGAGTCTTCGTCGTCATGTTGTGCCTCTTTTGTTTGAAGTGATCCCCACGGCGGGGACGAGAGAGACAACAGGAACAGCCGCATTGAAGGCGCGGCGTCACAGGCAACCGTGGAATAAATGAGGGGCAGCCCGTAGGGAATCATCGTTTATGCCGCGAAAGTGCCTTGACGCAAGCCTGCGGCTGTTAGGTTGACACCGAACCCGTCCGTGAGTGGGTCACGGAAATAGGCACATCGTGACCAAGACGGTGCGAAGAGGTACGGGGAGCTCAGGGAAAGGGAGAACCGCCTCGAAAGCGGGCGAAAAACTCCAACGCCAACGAAAATAAACAACTTATCTCGCCGAGTATAGCCGAAAATGCCGTATGTGCGGCGAATTTTGAACCCTGCCTGCACTTTTCTTGAAAATCATTTTCAATTTCAGCCTCCTCGCGCGGCAGGTCGATGCACGCCGGAGATTCCTTGGAAATCTAATTGGCTGGCGGGCTGACGGTGTTTATGAACGTCTTCGAGGGCAGCAGCCTCAGGAGCAGATTCCCGATGGCGACAAGTTGATGCTCTCCTGCACTTCTTACCAGCGTGTACGATCGCTCAAACCCGTTGGGACCTTCAACCTTCATCTCCCAATATTCCTTCGCACGAGATCCAACAATCGACACACGCCACTCGCCAGGCCGTCCGCTCAGGACGTGTTCAACGATTCCTTGTACTTCCCTCCTGATCGTGGCATCTCCGGTGTTATGAAGCTCTACCAACACAAACATTTCCCTTCCATTCTACAAAGACAGTTCCGTGGGTGCGATGCAACTCGTCTTTGCCAGCGTTGCTGTTCTTCGCCCTTGCTACTCTTGAGCGAAGAAACTCTCACAAGATGTCCGCGAAAAGTCTGGGGCTTTTCGCAGTATAATATCGGTAATCGTGAGCCGCTCTTCGTCCCCGGAGGTTCTGCCATGCTGATTCTCGTTCCCTGGAAGCCAGTCGTTCTCGTGTGGGGGTTGCTGAGTGGGATGATACTGGTAAGTTTTGTTGCATCTTCGGTGCTGCAAGGAAAGGACCCCTTCGCGGCAGGTGCGACAATCACTCAGCCTCCAGCCATGAAAGCTGGTGCGGGGCAACCAGCCAATCGCTCGCACAGATCGGCTCATACTCCGAGTCGGTAACACCTCGACGATCTCTTGCTGCTGATTTGTGTGCTTAGCCTTCTTGGTCACGTCCTCGCGTGATTTGCCTCGCACAATATTTTCTCCAGCTTTTGCTTCAGTATGACCTCTGCTGGAGATCGTCCTTGACGATTAAGCTATGACAGAAAGTCCCTCATTTTGACCATCGTGTTCTACGGGCGGCTGCTGGACAAGAACAGTCACCGATGTGAAGCCCTGACCAATCTCTCCTGCCCAGTTGTCTTGCTGCAAGGCGACGAGATCAGTAGCGATCGCTTCATAGAGAGTCTCAGCTAAGATCTCGACCGAGTGCTCGACATCGCGGAGATCCTTCACCGAAACTTGGCACGTTCGTAGAACCACAAACCAAAATGTATCATGTTCGCCTTCTATTCGCTACAATGGTAGCGCGTGGCAGAACAGAGAGCTGTGTACGCTGACGGAAAGACGGTGAAACCCTTTACAATGCGGAGGCAAGCTGAGGGGGTACTAAGCCGCCCGTCGTAGCGCAGTATAGCTCCGGGCGGCTTTTTTGCGTTTAGAACGCTTTGCACAACAAGTACTCCCTCCACGGCGTCCGCAGGATGGACGCGCCGCGAATCCTTCTTGACTCTGGACATAACTCCAGGGTTTATCCTTACTATCCCGCAAAGAACCACCGGGACACTTGCGCAGAGTCATCGGCATCAACCTCAGAAACGCCCGCGAAAAGGTCGCGCTGACGCGTGAACAGGTCAGCAAGAGGGCAAACGTTCCGGTTCGCAGAATCATTTTGATCGAACAGGGTCGAACTGACGCCGGTTTCCTCGAATGGGTGAGGATCGCCTATGCGCTCGGAATTAAACCGTCGAAACTCGCTGAGGCTCAGGAAGAGATTGAGAAGAAGTTGAGCCAGGGGAAGACTGGATCTGATTCTTAGGATCGTTCGCGACTGCTTCTTCGGCGAAGAACATTGACCTCTTGCAGCCAAAATGAATCAACCGGGCCAAATGACGGAGTGCAACTTGCACTCCGCCGGGGAATGACACGGTCATCGCGGCCTCCGGCAGCCGGTGAGACTTTCTAACGCGCGATTTCTGAGGTCGATCCAGCTCTAACACTAATCGGAATGAGGTGCTCAAATCCGGGAGCATCGAATTTCAAGTAGTAGCTACCGGCTGCGGCATCTTGTTTGCACGTCTGGCCGCTACCGCAGGCGAAGTAGCCCAGCTTGAATTTCTGGCCCGAATCCACTACGTCTATTCCGACCGCATTTACTCCACTCCAGTGGACCGATATCACCCCGGCGGCCGGCCTCAGTTCACTAGTTCCGGCGGCGTTGACGTTCACTGTGACCAGATGCTCGAAACCGGGAGCGCTGAATTTTAGGTAGTAGTTGCCCGCTGCGACATCCTGTTTGCAAGTCTGGCCGTTGCCGCAGGCAAAATACCCTAATTTGAATTTCTGGGTCGAATCCACCACGTCGATGCCAACCGCATTTGCTCCGGTCCAGTGGACCGCTATTGCCCCGGCGGCGGGTTTCAGTTCGCTAATTCCGGCTGAACTGACACTCACGGGAACCAGGTGCTCGAAACCCGGAGCGCTGAACTTCAAGTAGTAGTTGCCCGCTGCGACATCCTGCTTGCAAGTCTGGCCGCCGCCGCAAGCAAAATAACCCAACTTCAACTTCTGGGCGGAATCCACTATGTCGATGCCGACCGCGTTCGCCCCGGTCCATTGCACGGAAATCCCGCGAGGCCCAGGGCTAGAACTGTTAGGAGCGGTTGGCTTCGTCAGTTCCGATCCGGCTGTGGCACCAGTGCTTGAAGCGGCATCTCGTGTTGCGCGAGGTTGTCTCGATGCATCCGACTTCGGGCCGGTACTATCAGCCAAGGAAGCCAGTTTCCCACCGCCCGATCCAAACGCGGGAACATATCTGCCATCGGCGTACTTGTTGCAGGTCATGTTCGCCCAGCTCGCTGATCTGGCCGCAAGAGCAGCCTGCCGAGCTGCCGCGGACTGCGGGCAATCACCTGGTTTGATTCCAGCAGCCGCACAGGCTGCTTGATCTGCTTGGCCTTGAGCAACGGATTCGCCGACGCGTTGCTGCCAGTCTGCTAGATTTTGATTGCACCTTTTGAGCGCGGCGATGAAGTCCGGATTGATACCCGGTATGTCAGAAAGATTAGAGCCTGTTTGGTTGGGGTCGACGATTGTCATGCCGGATGCTAACTGAGAAGCTGCTGCTGGACCGGATTTCGCCGCGTTCGCAAGCGCTTTGGCTATGACCTCTTTTTCTGATAATCCGTTGGCGTCCAGCCACTTCAAGAAGGCTTCGTGCTCCGCCGTGGAGTTTCCATGTAGATTATTGAAGATTTGCTGCCAATCAGCCGAAGCTTGAGGGTCGTTCCCCTGTAAACGGACGAGTTGTTGCTGTAGGGTTGCCTGGTCCTGTAAGAGCTGCTCCTGCTGGCGAAACAGCGCTTGCGCCTCGTAAAGGTTTGCCGCGATGTCGATGGCTTCATTGCCATACTTAACTCTTGGGTCGAATTGCCCCCACACGGCTGCCACTGCTCCAGCAGTCTGGCCCACGGCTTGTAAGTAGTCGCGGTTTTGGAAAGCAGTCGCAGCGACGAAGCCGTTGGAGGCGGTATTGAAAACGCTAACCGTGTCGCCAAGCGGAGTTGACTGCTGTTGGGTGCTTACGTTGATCTGAGAGGCGTCTTCGAGCTGCTGCCCGAGGTCAACCTGTGCACTAGCCAAAAGCTTCGTGATTTCGCCTTGATTCTCGTTAAGTAAATCGTCCACTTTTGCAAGGGATTGTTGCGTCTGGGTGATTCCTTGCGCGAGCGACCTCTGTTGCTGGAGACGGTTGTACGAGTAGGCGCCGACGGCTGCTGCTGCAACACCGGCTAGGGCAACACCGACAATCACAGGCTTGCTTACCATAGTTTCCTCGACTCGTCGGGAAGAGCTTTGCCGCGAACCTTGCGAATTCTACTTCTTTCTAGCCGGGGTGTGAAACTATGTCACCGGCGTCGAACGCGGCGCTGCCGATATGGCGACCGGAGAAGGCGATTCGCCGTCGTGTCGGAAATATGGAATGTGCGCAATTGTTTTGTTTCGGGTCTTTGACTAAGATAATCCCGGCTCGCGCAGACGGTGGCTACGTGAATCCGATGGCGGCCCATCAGGCACCAGCAGGCCCTTGCTTCGCACGCTGTGAGGCCAAACCCTCACAGGGCCGTTGGTATTTCTGGTACTGACGCTATTCAGCACCTTTAGACCTTGACAGCGCGATTTCAGGAAGAGCTGTTCCGGCACTGTGATTCGTATCGTTGGGGATAGATAAAGGCGGAGCGCTTGCGCTCCGCCTTTATGGGCTTAGAAAAGCAAATCCGTTCTGCAAAAAACGAAAGCGAACGCCGGCAGGCGGCCGGCCGAGTTGAGGAAATGGCTATGTGGGCATGGCGAGCTAGGATGCTGATTTCGGACCTCAAGGCGACGAAGCTCTACGATGGCCGGCAGGTGCGGGACTCCAGTAAGCGTGCCTCTGCCGCTAAGAAGCTTGGCGCGGCAAGAGTATCGGCTGCGGTACAACCGCTCATCGAGGCATTGGAGGATGAGTTCGTCGCTCAAGAGGCGGCCATGGCACTTTCGCAGATCGGCGACCCCCGCGCCATAGAACCTTTGTATCATCGGCTCAAACGCATGACCTACACTGTCCAACCGGCGGGGCAAAGCAGCGTATTTAACGAGGGAATTGGCCGGGCCACAGGACAGGCTCTGGCTTCCTTCGCTCTGCAGCATCCTGATGCCATGGAATTGTTAGTGAGGCTTCTTACTGATAAAAACCGGGGAGCAAGAGACATCGCGGCCAGGAACTTACGCACTCTAGCCGAGCTTGGAGCATGGCAACCACGCACCCTCAAAGAACAAGTCTGTTTCCTGGTGGCCACTGGCCAGGCAAAGAAAGCGGCAGAATTGGGAGACCCTGTAATTGAACCCCTCGCCGAGCTGGCGTGCCACCTTGCGGCCCAAGACCGCGAAGATGGATTAGCGTACGTCGCGATGGAGGCGCTCGCCAGCATACACAGCCCTCGAAACGTCGAGACGCTCATTCGGTTTCTCTCCAACGACCGGGCTGCGTTTCAGCACTTCGCAGCAGAAGCGCTCGGCAAGATCGGAGACCCGCGCGCGATTCCCCATCTCGCCCGGCTCACCAAAGCATTCACGTACGATCACTTTCATGGTGCCAACAAGACCTTGGCAGACACCGCACGTGCCGTGCTGGTCAGCATGGGTGCCCCCGCGCGTGAGACGATCAAAGCTCTGACCAATGACAGCCATCCTGGCGTGCGGGAATGGGCGCAGAGCGCACTAGCCAAGGTGTAAAGGATCGCCGTCAAACACTCCCCTTGCAGCGGCGAACTTGCCGCATTCCCATAAAAACATCTTCATTGACGACGCGAGGGGTGTGACGCCCGTCTCGGCTGGTGCTCACGGTCGTCGTCGTCGCACTTCGGTGTTAGCGGCATCGAGCAGGCGTTTGTACGCTTCATCTCTTGCGCGGTCGGCGGCTGCCTGCACGTCTTCGTACCCCTCGTCCGCCCAACCGGCCTTCGGTGGTTGCAGGCTGACAATCGTCCGGAGGGTCTCCTCGTCGACGGCCGCGCCTTGCTCTTGGACGATAGATGCAAGGAACTCGTAGCTCTCCTCACGGGGATACTTTTCCTTGGGAATCGACTTGGCGAGCAATTCAGCAACCCTATGGCACCGATCGCGGTTCTTCAGTACGAGGGGCCTTTGCTTGGGCCGTACCAGGTATCCCCAGTGGCCGTGATTGAGGAGGAAATCGGTGGCGGGCTCCATCTCAAAAGCCGCGATGTTGTCCAGGATTTTTGTGGAGGGGGAGGGTACGTCGGCGAAGCTAAGAAGCGCTGCCAATGCGGCGTCGTTGCCGATCTTTCGGAATGCTTGGAATACGTCGTCCGCGTGTTGCCAGCGTATGCCGGGACCGGTTCTGAGGGCGTGCGTGAGTGGCCCTACAGCCCTCGGATCGCGGAGTTCCCCGAGGCCAACCACGGCGTACCATCCAACACCAGCTACTTCCGAGTCGCTCACGTTGGCGCAGAACGCGTCAAAAACACGAGGGTCACGGCAGTGATGGAGCGCACGGACGGCATCCCGGCGAATGTCCAGTTCGGGGCCGATCGCTGCATCCAGGAGCGGTTGGATGTCCTTATATGTGATCTTAGGCGAGCTCATCTTGCTCAGGGCAGCGACGGCCTGCCGCCGTGTTTGCTGGTCGGAGCTTTTTAGTGCGGAAACCAGGCCGTCTACGGCCTCCGTCGCTCGGTGCTCACCCAAGAGCCTCGCAGCGTCCGCCGACACGGAAGGGTCAGAAAGCGCGACGATCAAACGGGGTACAACAGCTTGCTTGAGATCGCTCTTGCCTAGAGCCCTGACCGCCGCGTGGCGTGTTTGCTGGTCAGGGTTCTTGAGCGCAAGCACGAGGCCGTCAACGGCCTCCGTCGCACCGTGCTTACCCAAAAGCGTCGCAGCGTCCGCCGACAAGGAAGGGTCAGAAAGGGCGCGGATCAGATGGGGTATTGCGGCTTGCCTGAGATCCCTTTGCCCGAGGTAGTACTCGGCCTTATACCGTAGCGGGTCGCGCTGGCTTCGGCGAAGTAGGCGTAACAAGCCGACGACATTCCCTTTCTTGGCCAACTTTTCCGGGTTCGGCTTGAAGAACATCATAATTCTTCTGGCTCGGAGCGCCTTCTCTGTCGTTATGGCTCCGGGGAAAGCTGCGAGCAATTCTTCTAGGGAGTGCAATGTATTCTGCTGATCACGCTACGCTTTTCAAACAGCCCCCAAAATAGGAGTCTCCGGGCATGAGCTTTAACGCCTGTTCCCAGCAATATTTAGCCTCTGCGCAAGGAGAATTGATGACACTCTTGGAGGGATTCAACAAATAATAGATGGTCACGGCGAGAACGGACCATGCACGAGACTTAGCATCTGCTGGCGTAAAATTCGCTCCGGGTATCTGAACGGTTAGTTCCGGCAAGGCCGCGATCATGTCCTTGCACCACTGAATACCTTGCTGGCGTTTGGCTTCATCGTTCTGCAACTCTTTGAGCTGCGATTGCACCATAGAAATTTGCTGCCAGGGTCGACTCCTGTCGACTTGCAGCCACTTGTCACCCGCCCGCACCTTTTCAAGGTCGGCTAAGGCCGAGGCAAAGGCATTCGATACCTCGGCTATCCTCAACTGATGTGCTTGCGCCCTAGCAGCCTCAAGTATCGGGATGGCAGCTACATTCCTAGAAGCTCCGAGCCCGTCGGCCGCAGCTTCCACTCGTCGCCAGTCCGGCGACCGGAGCTCCGTGGCGAGGGCATCGAATGCCGGCTTAGTTCCAATCTTTCCGAGTGCTAGAGCAATGAGACGACCGCTCCCAAGGCGGTCCATTAGTGTCGGGACCGCGATCGCGCCGAGCTTTGCGGTTTCATCGACTGCCTCATAATAGGGCTGACGAAGGAGGATAGCGCGCCCGTCACCATACTCGGACAGTTTCGTGACTAGCGCCGCTAGGCGAGTCGCGTCATCGGCATTCATTTCGTTAACTGTCTGGCCAGTTCTGTCAACCCGACGAGTGGCTCCCGCAGGGGCAGGCCGAGAATCATCGTCTACCATTCTACGTACTGACGCGGCAGGCCTGTTGTTGCCGGGTTGAGTTTGAAGGCGTCCTGCAGAGCGGGTCGAGGAGCGTACGCGGAGGATAGGCACAACTGCCAAGGTCAGTCCCGCCAGGCCAATGGCCAGTGCCCACCACGTCTTGACCACAAGACCCAGAATTATGGACACCAACACACAGACAGCACCTAGATGAATCGAGAAGTCTCCCAGAGAATAAAAGAATAACGGTCTTGACGACGGGTACTAGGCATTAGCAATTCCTCCTGCTATGGAGAGAACTAGCTCGATCATCTGCGGAGTATTCACTTGCTGCGCATCTTCTGGGCGCGTCGCTTTCGCGCGACGAAGGCTTCAACAAAAAGGGCAAGCAAAAACACTACGCCAGTTATCCCCACGGGTCGAGCCCACGAAGTCTTCCACCCTATTCCAGCTATAAGGGCTACGATCACTGCGAGAAATCCGAGGTGAAATAGGAAATCGCCTACCGAATAGCCGGAACAATTCGCTTTCAGATTCGCCATCGCGTTTGGCCCACCCACAAATCTCGAGCTTCGGCTCATTTTCGTCCTTTCTCGGATTCAGAGAACGTACCGCCACTTATCACCGATGCGCGTGCAGCGACTAGAGCGGCGCTTGACCAAGCAAGTCGTGGGCCTCATTCAAAAACTTTCCCGCATCGAGGACACGTACAGATTCTGCACACTTGTCGGCAAGATCAAAGCGTCCAGCCCGTGCAGCCAGCATGCCGAACTCGTTCCACGCACCTCTCAAGTTTGGATCAATTAGAACCGCATCTAAATAGGTTTTAAGCTGGGTGGAGGACCCGAAAGGTGCTTCGTGCGCACGCCGGAACAGCTCTTTGGCCTTCCCTTTGTTCTCATCGGTTATCGGAGGGGGAGCTTCTAGCGTAGCGCACGAAAAGGCAGTTGGAGGAAGTGCATCAGTCGGCGAGAAACCGCAGGCTGAGCGGATTTCGTCCAAGTTGACGCCTTTGGTTTGGACGAATTCAAGGTTGCTAAGAACCTGTTTTTCTCCGGGCTTACGCTCAAGTGCGGCGAGGTAGTAAACGGTAGCTCTTTTCTGGTCTTTCTCGGCCACACCCATCTGGTTCAACTGGACAAATGAAGCGGCACTTTTTCTCACGCTATCGGCGAACGCTTTTAGCGTTTGTGGCACCGTTCCTACCTTCGTACTCGTTCCTGGCTGTTGAGATGCTTGTGCTTTTGCTTTCGGAGTTTCGCTAACCGAACTCAACGCCTTGATGGCATTTACGAAGACTTCAATCGGATATAAACGAGCACCATTAAGGCTAGTTTGAGGGGAAACAATTACGAAGTGCTTGGCTTTGTCTTCGTCGTGAGCACAGCACATTGTTCCGAGCCGGTTTCCGCACTTGCAAGTTGCGCTTCCGCCAACCAATCCCAATCCACCCTCAATTTCGAAGGCAACAGACTGTCTACAGCCGTGGCATGTCGCACTCCCATCAATGAGGAATGCATTCTTAGCTGATGATTCGAAAATCAGAATGACAACTGACGCCGTGGCATCGCTCGTAACCCTGAGGCGAGCAGCCTCCCGACGCGCGGCGTCTCCACTTATTACGCGGAAACCACTAGATGGGTCCGCGGCCGCAAAAGGTTTCTTGGAAACCCGGTCGGGTACAGGAACTTGGCGTTCACTCTTTCCTCCCAAAATCGTTTTTAACCAAGTCATCGCATTCGCTCCGTTTCACGTCCCGTGACGCCCGGACGCCGTGCGTTCCTACAAGTGCTTTCCAGCTTCCAGAGAAAGCGGAGTTCTAGAACCGTCGGCTTTGAGAACAAAAGGAAGCTCTTGGTGCGCAGCGTGAGTTTCAGCGGAAATGAACTCAGTGCTTGTGAATCCACAGGATTTCAAGAACCGAACCAGATTGTGCGAACCAGTCCCAGAATAGCCGAATGTCAAGACGTGCAACGGATCACCTCCATACCCTGCATTCAGGTACTCCAAGAGGCTTTGGCGATGGTTTAGATACCAGTGTTTTCGATCATCCTCGCTCGACGGCTTCAGCAGGGTTCCATCGGAAAAGACCAATTCAAATGTTTTCGGTTTCTCTAGGAATTTGACCTCTTGCAGTGAACCGTGAACGTCAATCATGATCTTTGCGAGAAGCTCATACGGTCCTGGTTTCGTCATGATCCGTACCTCATGTCGGCAAGGAATGTAAAAGGAGCGCAGTCTTGGGTCGCCGAACTGAATGCGAATAATAGCTCCGCTCAGCGGGAAAGTCTATTTGTGAGAGGGCCAAGGAGAGACCTCTGGCGAAGAACATTGGCTCTTGCAGCCAAAATGAAGTCTCAAACGGGCGGAGCGTAGCCGGTGTCGCTCCAAAGAAAAAGCGGAGTGCTAAAAGGCACTCCGCCGAAGATCCAAGATCGTCTAAGCGGTCGGCTTTCTTGCTCGTTCCGGCTTCACCTTTGTCTTCTTCTCGCGCTTAGCAACGATTTCAGCAGTCACGGCCTTCTGTAGCTTCTCCGTGTCTACTCGGTAGCGTTTGGAGGCGTCCATGAGAACGTCGTCGCGGCTTGAGGTGGATCGTTGATAAGCCGAATCCAAGAGGCTGATTTCCAGAAGCAGCTTGCAGAGTTCGGCCTCGTCATACGTGCCTACTTGTTTAGCCAGAAGTTCCTGCGCGGACGCAGAGTCCTTCTTCGCCTCTACCTTGTGCCGCTTCGCCAGAGCCGGAACTTGGCTATAGGAGAGATGGCCGATCAGGTAGTGGGCGACCGCTAGCAGGTCGGCCTTCTTTAACGGAGCTGACACGCGTTGGAGGATCGTAGCCAAGATACGATGGCGAGTCGTAATGGCCAGTTTCTCCTTTTCGATGCGCTTCCGTTCCTCGGCTCGCTCCCGCTCGACTTGCTGCGGAGAGGGCGTGTTGGGGTGGTGGACACGGCAAGCTGGATCGGCGCAAACTTTGACGACCTGTCCGCGCTTACCGCCGTCCATGACAATGGCCTCAGCCATCTTGTCACAGGGTTTCTGAACGGCTGAGAGCTTGGCGCTTGCGCCGTTCGACTTAGGTTTCTTGATCTCCAATTCGACATACTGATTCCGTCCCAAGGGAGCGCCCCCGCGAGAATTCCACGTCGCCGAAATCTGGATTAGCTGCGGCTTAGCTTCCAGAGTCTTTTTCACGGAAGCGTCGATCTTGGCTCGGAAACAGTCGGGCGACGTGCACGAATCTTTCTGCACGTCGGGGAAGAGCAGTTTGTTGAATCCGGTTCGTTTCGGACAGTTGGCGCACGAACCTGCCTCGGGGACGAGCGTCTCATCCTGCTTATCAAATGGCGCAGACGCCAGCTGTAGCAAGATGTTCGATTCAATCCACGCCGCCAACTCCCGCACTGGAATCAGGACTT
>Ga0209006_10004166_pt1 | contig 13156 bp, 16 predicted proteins | sample JacPin_JW_Ref_O2_FD_188567 | JGI IMG/M metagenome (GOLD analysis project Ga0209006, IMG submission 188567) | Forest soil microbial communities from Algoma, Ontario, Canada - Jack Pine, Ontario site 1_JW_Ref_O2 (SPAdes) (version 2) | ecosystem: Environmental > Terrestrial > Soil > Boreal... | reverse complement strand
AGTCTCACCAACGGAGATAGTCATGAAGAACATGAACACCCTCTCTTCCAAACTCGCCGCCTTTGCAGCTGCTCTCGCCATGAACGGCTTGGTTTTGGGCGGCCTCGGATATCTCTTCGCGCTGCAGTCTCACCCGACCATCTCAGCGATCGCTTTCGCCAGGGCAGTCGTCGCGCATCAGGGGCTCAGCTAGTTCTGCGCCTTCTCCGTCGGCTGGGATTCTTCGTGGGTCGGGCTGTTCGGGCATCCTGCCCTCGGAAGGGGCCCCCAGCCAGTACGAGGAGTGAGGTGCGAAGCACCGAATAACACTTCTTCTCTTGGCGCGCCAGCGCCGAGCCGGCGGCCCGGCTTCCTTCTTCGCTCCGCCCGGTCCTGATCGCTCGTTCTCACTCTCTATATATAGAGTGACTGCCCACTCAACACCACCGATTCCGGAATCCCGCCAAACATCCTCTAAGAACTTGCTAACCGCCAACCCAAAACCCTGTCTAAAGTACTGAATGGAAGAGAACGAGCACTCAATCATCCGGGCGGTACTGTCCGGAAACAAGGAAGCCTATGGCACTCTCGTGGTACGCCACAGCCGCGCCATCTTCCGAGTGGCGTTCCGCATCACCGGCGACGAAGCCGACGCGGAAGATGTCGTTCAGGAAGCCTTCCTCATCGGCTATCAGAAGCTCCAAAGCTTCGAGTCGCGCGCCAAATTTTCGACCTGGATCTACCGCATTGCCGTCAATTGCGCTCTGAATATGAAGAACAAACGCAAACCCGAAGCCGCCTACCAGATCGCCGACGACGCCGATGCCACGCAGCATCAAGTTCAGGTGGCAGACACCGCTCCAAATCCAGAGCGCCTCCTCCTCAGCCGAGAGATTGAAACCCTCCACGCCGGCGCCATGCAGAAGCTCACCGCCACCGAGCGCACCGCGTTCGTCCTCCGTCACATGGAAGACTGTACCACCGAAGAGATCGCCGCCACGCTTCGCATCGCTCCCAACGCCGCGAAGCAAGCGGTTTTCCGCGCGGTCCAGAAACTCCGTCGCGATCTCGCACCCCTTAAGGTGAATGCATGAACCATCTCACCGAAGAACAACTCATCGAGCACTACTACGAGGAGTCGCCTCAGTCCGCGCACATCGTCCATCACCTGCGCGAGTGCAACAGATGCGCCGAAACCTACGCCGCACTGCGCAGCGACCTCGACGCCATCGAGCCCATCGCGGCGCCGGCACGCGATGCCGGCCATGGCGCACAAGTCTGGCGGTCAATCCGTGACGTCGTTCCGCCATACCAACAGAAACAGCAGCGGCTCTCGCAGCGTTTCAGCAGTCTGAAAGGCCTTAGCTTCGCGACGGCCTGCAGCCTCCTCATCGCTGTCGCCTTCCTGGCCGGACGCCAATGGGAGAATTATCAGCGCCCGCCCCAAATCCGGACGGCAGCCAACAACCCAATTCGCCAACCCATCGTCCTCGTGTTCCTGGGCGATCACCTCGGTCGCTCCGAGCGATTCCTGGTCGCACTCAGGCACGGCAATTCCGGCGAATCAACCGCGTTGGTCAAGGCTGAGGCGCAGGATCTTCTCTCCGCCAACCGGCTCTACCGCGAGAGCGCAATTAAATCAGGCGATCCCGCCTTTGCCGCCGCCCTGGATCGTCTCGAGCGTGTCCTCGTCGAGGTCGCCAACGAACCCGATGACGCAAGCCCCGCTCGCCTCGCCGAACTGCAAAAAGAATTGAACACCGACGGCCTGCTTTTCGAAGTCCGCGTCCTGCGCTCCCATGTGCAGGACGAACAAGAGGAGCAGCAACCCGCGGCCGTCAGAACGCTAGGAGTACTTATATGAAAACCACATCATTTTTTCTCATTGCCGCCCTGAGCTCGTGCATCGTTGCGCCCGGAGTCCACTCGGCCGAAGCCGTCAGGTCGGAACCGGTCGCCTCCGCGTCCGCTGCCGACAAGGATGGCACCCTCTACGCCGAGGGGACCCGCGCCATCAATGAAGGCCGCTGGTCCGACGCGGCCGGCCTTTTCAACAAGGTCGTCCAGCAGCATGGCCCGCGGGCTGAAGGCGCTCTTTATTGGAAAGCCTACGCAGAAAACAAAGAAGGCCAGCCCGCGCGCGCCATCAACACCTGCGCCGAACTGCGCCACACTTATCCTAAGAGCGAATGGCTCGACGAATGCGGGGCGCTCGAGATCGAGATCCGCGGACACAGCGCCCAACCCGTTCAGCCGCAGGCCGAGCAGGACGAAGACCTCAAGCTCCTGGCGCTCAACGCCATCATGCAGCAAGACGAGGCCCGTGCCATCGCCGCCATCCAGCAAATCCTCAACGGCAATGGTTCCGACAAGCTCAAGGAGCGCGCCCTCTTCGTCCTCTCCCAGAGCAACTCGAAGCAAGCCCAGGACCTCATCGGCCAGATCGCGCGCGGTGGATCAAATCCTGCCCTGCAAACCAAAGCGATCCACATGCTCTCCATCCGCGGCAAACAATCCGTCGATCTTCTCGCCGATATCTACCAGCACAGCAGCGATGACAGCGTAAAGAAGGCGATCCTGCAGTCCTATATTGTCACCGGAAGCCCCGACAAACTTGCCGAAGCCGCACGCAGCGAATCCAACCCACAACTCATCAGGGCGGCCGCGCAATCGCTGGGAGCGATGGGGGCAACGGCACAGCTGCAGACCCTTTACAAGGAGTCAAAAAGCGCCGAGGTCAAGGAGCAGATCATCAACAGCCTCATCGCCGCCGGACCCAAAGGCGCCGAAGTACTCGGTACCATCGCGGCCACCGAGCAGGATCCAGACCTTCGCCGCAGAGCCATCCGCAACCTCGGCATCAGCGGAGGTCCGGACCTTGCGCCAAAGCTGGTCTCCACTTACCAGAACAACAAGGACCCCGATACCAAAAAGGCCGCCGTCGAAGCCCTCTTCCTGGCAGGAGATGCACACGACCTCGTCACTCTCGCAAAGGCCGAAAAGGATCCAGCCCTGAAGCAAAAAATCGTGCAGCAGCTCAGCATCATGCGCAACCCGGAAGCGACCGCCTACATGGTCGAAATCCTCAACAAATAGACCGGCACCCAGTCATCCCCAGATGCTCGCCAGGAGGAATCTCTCGTGAAACAGTTCGCTCTTGCTCTCGCCCTCATCCTCGGCACGTCCATCGTCGCCGCGCAGCAACCCAAAGTCGTCAATACGCAGTTCAACTCTGAGCCCGCAGGCGGAGGACTTTCTGCGACGCTGGCGCGACTACAGCGTTCGACCCAACCGCTCTGGGTTGGGTATGAAATGCCTGCGCTTCCACGAACGAATTTCTCTGCCTGTTCAGATTTTGGGGATGCACCACAATCTGAAGAGGGATGCTGCGGTGAATATCAACTCGAGTCCCCAAGATCCGGTTCTATTGCGCGAGACGGCGTGAGCAACGCTCAGAAGCCCTCGCCCGCGAGCATGTACGTCCTCCTGCGTCTCGATCACGGTGCAATCGTCAAGGTCCGTCCCGCCAACGCGGGGTGCCGGCTCAACGCGGGCGGCATCCCCTTCACCTGGCTGACCGACGTCCAGCCCGACGACAGCGTGGCCTTCCTCGCCAAACTAGCCGCGCGGCCCGAAGACTCTGAGGACAAACGTGCAACCGACGATGCTCTTGTCACGTTAAGCATGCACGCCAGTCCCGCCGCGACTGCCGCGCTGGCTTCGCTCGCGGGACCCTCAAACCCTCCGCACCTCCGTGAAAAGTCCGCCTTCTGGCTTGGAGCCCAGCGCGGTCACGAGGGCTTCCAAGTCCTTCAACAACTGCTCACTAAAGAGCAAGAGCCCAAGCTGCGCGAAAAACTGGCTTTCGACCTCTCTATCAACCCCGACCCCGCTGCTGTCGACCAGTTGCTCAAGATGGCCCATTCCGATGCCAACCCGCAAGTTCGCGGTCAAGCCATCTTCTGGCTGGCCCAGAAAGCCGGCAAGAAAGCCGGCGCGTCCATCACCGCCGCCATAGAAAACGACCCTGACATGCAAGTCAAAAAGAGGGCGGTGTTCGCTCTGAGCCAACTTCCCCAAGATGATGGCATCCCGCAGCTCATGCATGTCGCCGACAACAACTCCAACCCCGCCATCCGCAAGGAGGCCATCTTCTGGCTGGGCCAATCCAAAGACCCTCGCGCCCTCGAGTATCTCGAAGCCATCCTCAAACGCTAAACCCGATCTTCTTCGTCGGCGGGGCGGTCACCCGTCCAGGTGTTCGCGCCGCCATCGGCCGGTACTTCGGCCTTCGGCCCCGCCGACCTGGTTAGGCCCTGGGTGATCTATCTCAAATGGTGATGGATTGCATCGAACAATCCAGGCTTCAAAGATGCGCTTGGGGAGCCTACTTTACTATCCCACGAGACACCCCTGGAGAATTGCCATGTCGGACAATCAAAAGCTCATCGCCGTGGTCGGCGCAACAGGTCATCAAGGCGGCGCCGTAGTGCGGGCGCTGCAGGCGAACGGTCATTTCAAGGTGCGCGCATTGACGCGCAACCCAGACAAGCATCCGAAGCTGGCTGATGAAGTCGTTCTGGCGGATTTCAATCGACCGGAAACACTTAGAGCGGCTTTTTCCGGAGCGTACGGAGTTTTCCTCGTGACCAATGCCTGGGAAGCGCGTGCGGAAGAACTCAAACAGGCACTTGCCGCCGTCAACGCGGCGAAAAGCGCCGGTGTACAGCACCTCATCTGGTCGACGTTACCAAACGTAGAGACAATCAGTAGCGGCAAGATCGATGTCCCGCATTTCACGGCAAAAGCGCAGGTTGAGCGCGCCGTGAGCGAGGCCGGATTTGCCTACCACACGTTTGTGATTGCGCCGTTCTACTATCAAAACTTGCTCGGCGCCATGGCTCCGCAGAAGCAAGCGGATGGTGCTTTGGGTTGGGCGCTGCCACTTAATCCTGAGCGGCGCGTCATTCACATGGGCGACATCACCGAACTCGGTCGCATCGTCGTTGGCGCGTTTGAGCACCCGGAACTCGCGGGTCACGGGGAACATTTGCCGCTGGTCGGGGATTTTCTCAGCTTCAATGAGATCGTCGCGACGCTGAATCGACAGGGGCACAATTTCTCATTCAAGCAAGTCCCGCGGGAAGTCTTTGCCACCTGGTTCCCGGGCGCCGCAGAAATCGCCGCAATGCTCGCCTACTTTGAAGCGCATACCTATTTAGGATCGGACTCGCGCGAAGCGATCGCGCTCGCCAACGATGTCGCGAGTTTTCGGCCGACGAAGTTCGCCGCGTGGACCCAGGCAAACCTCAAGGTCTCAGCGGTCGCGTGATACCGCACCTTGTCGAAGGAGAAGGCTCATGAGCAGATTCCCCAACCATACGATCGATGACGCGCCGGAAGGGTCGCGCCCGATCCTGCAAAAGATTGCTGATTCTTCGCCGACCAAACGTCCCCTGAACGTTCATGCGCAGATGGCACATTCTCCCGCGGTGCTGGCGGCATACACAGCGCTGCGCGCGGTGACTATTGAGCACGGCACCCTCGATCCCAAGGTGAGTTGGGCACTCAATCTCGCCACAGCCGCCACGATCGGCAATCCCTACATGATTGGTATCGCCAGCCGATTTGCGCTCATAAACGGTTGGACAGAAGGACAGATCACCGCCCTGCGTACCGGCAGCACGACCGGGGATGCCAAGATCGACGCGATCACCCGTGTTGTCAGGGAAGCAACTGCCAATTCGGGAAATGTCACGGATGCCGTTTGGAAGGCTGCTCAACTAAACGGTTGGAGCGACACGCAGCTTGCCGAGGTGTTCGCTTATTTGGGACTGACGGTGTTCACGGGTTACTTCCTCAATTACGCCCAAACGGATCCTGACCTCTAGTGCCACTTCCTTAGATTCGCGGCCTATGACTGCACTCGTGCCAACAGAAAGCCGTCATATCCCTTGCTCCCAACGGTTTGTATCACCGTGGCCGCAAGTCGTGATTGTGCTCCAATCCAAGCTGTCATATTTCGCACGCCCCGCACCGCTGCCTCAGGTTTCGGCGACACGACCAAGCCATCGCGCACGACGTTATCGACCACTATCAATGTACCGATTCGGGAGAGCTCCAACGCGGCCTGCACATACGCCAAATTGTTGGCTTTGTCGGCATCGATAAAAACAAGATCAAACGGATCAATGCGCTGCGCACGAAGGCGCGCCAGGGTCTCGAGGGCCGGCCCCACATGCAGCTCAATCAGTCCTGCGACCTTGGCATTCACGAAGTTTTGGCGCGCAACTTCCGCATGATGCGGATTGAGTTCAAGCGTCACGAGCTGCCCGTCTGCAGGCAACGCCCGTGCCAACCATAGCGCGCTGTAACCGCCGAGCGTGCCGACCTCCAATATCCGCCGCGCGCCTTGCGCTAGCGCGAGCAAATACAGAAATTTACCCTGCGCGGCCGAGACCTGGATCGACGGCAGGCCCGCCGCCGCACTGACGTCGATGGCCGAGTTGATCGCCGGATCTGCCGCGTTAAGCTCAGAGTCAAAATACGCGTCCACTGCATTCCAGATATTCTCAGCCACGTTGTCTCCCTCTAATGATCGCCAGACCGAAGCCAAGCCCACACAGCACGACGCCGGTCCAACCGAAGATATCGATTCCTACAGAATGCCCGGGATCAATGCCTTCACCCGTCGCCGGTACTCGGGGTACTGCTTCGGGAAGGTTTCCATCATCAATTTTTCTTCCACGCGGCTTTTGAGCCAGTAGCTGGCAAAAACCAGCACCGCCATGAATAACCCGATTGCCTTGTCGAGGGCCAGCCCAGTGCCGGCGACCGCCAGAATCAGGCCGGTGTAGATGGGATGGCGGACGATCCGGTAGGGCCCTTTCACCACCAGCTCATGCTGCTCTTTCACCTGTGGCACGCTGCTCCAGTTGCGGCCCAGCGTCACACGCGACCAGATGGCGAAACCAGCGCCCAGAACGGTGACGGCCAAGCCGGACGCTTCGAGGGCAAGCGAGTGTGGCCACAGAGGCTCTTTGATCCAGCTCTCCGGCAGCACGTGCATCTTTAGGAGCGCCACGCCGATCAGGACCGGCAGATACGGGGTTAGGCTGTTCAAGCCCTCCGCCCTGTGCGATGTGGCCTTTGAGATGTGCCATCCCCAGGCCCACACCAGTACCAGCGCGCCCCAGGCGCAACCAAATGCAATGCGAAAAAACAGGTCCACACCGCTCTCCCGTGCAGATGCATTCCATACTACGCAACGCTGAAGCCAGTTAACAGTGCCGCACTTTGCACACACCCATTCAGGGCCGATGACTTGGGATTCGCATCGATGGCAAGTGCCTTTGGGACGCGTGACGTCGACGCTCTTGGGGCGCCGCCTGCGGAATCACTGCCGAGGCCGCCAAGCTCTGGCTATATCTTGGAAAACATCTTCGATCGGTCGCCACGCGATCGGCGAGGCCTATGGATTCTTTATTCGCCAGCCGATGATCAATGAGATCGGGAGGCCGATCATAATGATGTGACCCGGCAGCGCCATCGCAATCGTCTCCCCGCCTACGTACAGTGGGTGCCCAATGACTGACAGGGGCAAAATCACGTAGTTCATTGCCAGAAAGAATAGCGCTCCGAAGACGAGACCGGACAGGAATGCATGCCTTACCAGCCAGCCCAGGCGTTTTGCCACGAAATAGTAGATAGCGGCAGCACCGATTGTAATCAGGAAGTGTAGTGCAACTCCGATGATCGCCATTGCGTCACCTCCCTGAATGACTGCATCTTTGCCGAGCAATGCCGCGGCAACGCCTTTCCATGGTCTTAGGACGGAAGTTCCGGCGTTGAGAGCTTTAACCGTGTTGAAGCCGAGATCAATCGCACCAGCCGCCACTCCTGCCATTGCAACTGACAAAGTCGCATAGGCACTCTGCCGAAGTGCGTCACCCGGACGGGCAGATATGGACCCGATGCTCGTTTTGTTCGCGCCTGCCGCTTCACTCATTTTATTCCTCGCGATCACTGTATTGAGACACTGTTGCGATATCGGTGTATCGGGGCCTCACGCGTCGCAGGATAGAGGGATTAACTGGCACCCTCAAGGTCCACTTAAAGACCGTTTTTAGGTACCACCGCCGGCATGCGGATTGAGATCGACTACATTCGCGTCCCTTCCCCGCAATTGGCATTGAGTCGGGTTGCTGCTCGCGTCAAACAGGGCGGCCACAATGTGCCTCGCAGTGATGTCCTTCGCCGCTATAAACGCGGCTGGACTAACTTTCTTGAAGTCTACCGGCCCTTTCCGCCATGCCGCTTCATACAGTGTTCACGCACTCCTCACACTGTACGAGTTATACACCAGCAATCCACAACGCCGCGGTTGTACATTCCGCGCATGGAATACGCTCGCTTGGAGACAGCCTTACTCAAAGACGTCACCGACGACTACTATTACGGCTGCCACTGCACATCCTGCCTCCACACCGCTCGCTTGAGCCTATCTAAACTGCGCGCTCATCTGGGTGGCGACTATCCGCTAGTTAAAATCCGCGAACGCTTGAAATGCCAAATCTGCTCCAGCCGCAAGGTGACTATTACCTTCTTAGGACCTCACCAAAAAGGGGGGAATCTGCACCACCTGTTTGACAAGGAGGCTCGCTAGCGGATCCGCGCGCGTGCACTGCGAATGACTTATTTCCGCTCGCGGCTTCCCTGTCCCGGATCCTTTGGTTCCGAATTTCCACTGACTTCAGCGCCGTGTCCCGCGTGCGGGCCGCCTTGATGAGGAACCGTGTTGTGCTCACGACCGTGCTTGTCCTTATCCTTCGCTGCCCGTTCCTTCATGGCGGCATTTTCACTCTTCGGATCGTTGTTTTGCATTGGGCACGCTCTTTCTGTGACTTAGGCGCGTGAGACTAGGCGTCGCGCGCCGTTCGGAATGTAGGCAAGCACCGCGACTCCGCGTAGTCGCCACTAATTGAAGAAATGGTCTATTGGCATTCTGTGCCCAGCGAAACCTAGTAACGATCGGCGCCGCGGAACGCGAGGCTGTTACTCAGCGAGTAACAAAAGAGGTAGTGGGCGGTTATTGGCTGCTGGAGGCCCCATCGAAAGAAGAAGTCCCTTTGGACGCGGCGCAATCCGATCAATACGCACAACTAGAACCGGTACCGGATGATCCATGCCGTTGCGAAGGACCAATCGGAATGGCGTACGATTCAGCGTCGTTGTGATGGTTTGCATTTACGTCCTTATCGGGATTCTGCGGAATTGATGTATCAGTTGCCATCGGCGGGGCTTCTTTCAGCGAAAAAAGCCCCGAATGATCATGCTGCGCCAATCACCCCGATGCTCCGTGCCGCATGTCCGCTATCAAGAGTTCCCCTGTGACCCGTGTCGCGGACGGCGAGAAATCAGGGCCACCCTGAATCTGGCAACAGATCCAGGTTCTCTCTAGTCTCTTCGGGCCCGTCTGCTTACCGCGTCGCAACCATGCCGGATTATCGCTCCCCGCTGACGACGCGCTGCTCCAAGAATCGCATTTAACATTGCGCGCCACACTCCGCGGACCCTGCGACTTCGTCGCGCGACGATCGCAAACTCTAATGTCATAAAGGTGTTCTCGGGAAAGCCTCATCCCGCCCCTAGAGAGACTGATCCAGTGCGCACAACAGGCCGAAACTTGCTTAGAGACCTGCCGATCGAGTATGCCAAGCGAGTGAAGGCAAAAGCCGCACTCCTATCCGCTGCCGCCCCGACCGTACCCGTTTTGCCAGATAGGGGAAAGGCCGTCGTCGAAAACGCAGCCTAGCCGAAAACGGCGTCCTGATATGTGCCGTCTTACTTTACGAGCACGGTTTCAAATTGGATGCGAATAGGCCCAATCTCATTTGGTTTATAGCGTTGCGCAGCGTAAGCGCCCGGATGCAAGCCCTCGCGCGTCGGTAACTAAAACGACGGTGAGCGCAGTAAATCCGTGACGGCACTCGGTGCGAACTCGCACCATTCGACTCCGACTCCGCCTTCTACATGGCGCGTTACCCGCGCCATAACCCTTACCGCACTGTGCCCCGTTTCGGGGGACTTAATAGTGATTTCAATATACGCGTGTAGGCGCAATGCGTGGTCTGTAGTCACCAAGGCACCGCTTAGACTCAGATCTTTCAAGCGCCCGTGAATTATCAGCGATCCCTCTGCAGTCACTTGGATTGGTATGTCTACCGTAATCCTTCGACTGCACCGAAGTCCATTGCCGGTCAGCTGCATTTCCATTGAAGAGTCCTTCCTTGTGAGTCCCGGGCCAAAACAACAATAACCGCTCCTTAAGTAATGTCATTTCACTGTGTACTGTCGGGATTCCGATCACCGTTCGGAGTCCCACATAGGGCGCGTTAAAGTCGCGGTGCAGAACGACATAGGGCTCGCCATGTTTTGGCTCGAGCGCAGCGAGTCATTCCGCCGAGATCACACTGGCGACATCAAAATAAAGTGCGCTAACAGACAGACAACCGCGGCGCAGCAGTGGAACCATCGCAGTCGTTATGGGGCAGCCATTGCAACGAATCCACCGCGATTATTATCGTTTCGTGGAATTACTCATCGCGCAAGCGGAGCTGAAGCAATTAACTCAATGGCGCATTGACGTTAAGCAACGGAGCAAAATTCCCCTCGGCATGTCGCGCGTCCCAGACTGGTCTCGCCCCGATTCGCAACGCGAACAACATTTCAGCCGTGGAGTCTCGATCGACCGACATCGCGGCCCGCGTGCGCGACACCCTAAAAGAGACGAGAACAGAGCCGCGGTATATTGAGTTACGCCGCTCCTGCAGTTTGTTCTACGATACATCGACCTCGACGGTCCCTGACAGGGACTTAAGCGATCCAAGGTCCTCGGTGAACCAAGGTATTGCCCTCATCAATGAGCGATTGCCCGCCCCGCCTCATACGCCGCCTTCCACTCGGGCTTATGTTGTTCCACCGAGCGCTGCAACGCCGCTGCCAACGCAATTGCCGGATCCGCGGGATCGGCTTGAAGGTTCTTGGCAACGAAGCCGTAGACTGAAATCAAGTCCTTCGCCACCGGCGATCCTTGGAAAGTCGCGAACGCAGTTAGATCGGCCTGGTATTGAGCGCTCAACTGATCGAGCTCGGGGCCGCGCATCGTTGCCAGTGCGTCCACCATCATGTCATGGATGGTCTTGTCGTCGGCTGGATTGGCGTTATGACCGCTAGTGGCGGGTCCTATCGCAGTAATCACCCAGTACACCCAGGAGAGCGCCGCCACACGTTTTCTCGACTCGATCTGCGCCGCTGTCGGAGTCACAGGCACTCGATGGGAATCTGTGTCGGTGGACGCGCGGCCCATGACAGACGTGGACAGCACGTCTTTTTGGATAGCCATGAGCCGCTTCTGAAACGTAAGGTATCGCAGCCCCGCATTAGAACGGTAGAATTTCACGAGTTCATCGATTTGGCTGGGCGTCAGGTGCGCCGGCAACTCATGATCCCAATGAGCCGCCGTATCCCGCACCTGCGCCACAAGCAGAAGACCGACATCCCGGCTCAAATCGTCATGAACGATGCCATAAACCGCACTCCAATTTGGATTATCCGCCTTCCAGGTCGAATCATTGGGGGCGCCAATGGCTCGCACCTGCACCGCTGCCAACATGTCGAGGGTTGAGTTGAAATCCGGGTCGCCGGTCAACGCCATCACCCTCTCACGCAACTCAATGACTTCGTTGTTCGTCGGGTCAATCGCGCTGGGATTGCGGTCCGCGCCCTGCGCGATGGAGAAGCTCATCAACAATGCGACAATCAAGCGATTGAAAAGAGACACCGGAAACCTCCTTGTCGAACCGCCGCGGCCCGCCGCGGCCGATGCACGACCCGTGTTTCAAGACTCGTTACCTCATTAGATGCCCGGAAACGCATCAGTACAGCCGACCGCCGCACACTCTTGATCGGGGGGGCGTGATGAAATCCAAGTTCCGCCGCAGCTTGCCTGAGCCAGGCACTGCGCGGCTGCATGCGGGTATTTCGAGGCACAAGGACGTCAGAACATGCTCTTTAGATTAGGCGAAAAGTATCAAGCAGACCCGCCGCCTGCGCCGATTGCGCAATGCGGAATACTCTAAGATAGAATAAAGCCGCCTAGAAATACGAGGGGACGGCAAATGGATGTTCATCCGGCTCATCAGGCGCCGCGGACTTGGCGCGAATTCTTCCTTCACCTGGTGACGATCACAATCGGCCTCTTTATCGCACTGACTCTGCAAGCCGGCGTCGAATCCCTTCATCACCGCCACCTCGTCAGGGAAGCTCGCGAGAATCTGCGCCGCGAAATCCAAATCAATCGAAATCACTATGCGGAGAATGTTCAAACTATCGAGAAGAATCGTCGTCAATTGGCGCGCGACCTTGATCAGCTAAGGGACTTGCGCAGCGGGAAGCCGATTGAAAAAAACGCCCTCGCCTGGGGTTGGGACTGGAATGGCTATATTGACGCCTCATGGAAGACGGCACGCGACACCGGCGCCGTGTCATACATGAGCTTTGACCTCATCAATGCGTATTCGGAGCTATACTTTCAGCAGGACTATGTAAACGCACAGGCACTGGCCATCATCAATGATGCACCCAAGTCCGCCGCTTTCTTGCTAATTGCCAGAGACCCTTCCGCATTGAGTCCCAGCGATATTCAGTCAATGCTAATCAGTATCGCGGAAAGCGACATTAAGCTCGCGACGTTGCAGAACCTCATGAAACCCCTCGACGAGATGTATGCGAAAGCGTTGCAGACTTTGTAGCGGTCTATTTTGCGGACACTCATCCCTTTCTTTACTATGAAGCCCCTGAGAGCCGAGGTGGGCAGGCAAGTCGCAGTCGCTGTTTCCAGGAAGAACCTCATGATGCGGATTCAAGTCTTTGCGGCGGTCCTGTTCACGTCCGGCTGTACCGCGCTGGCCAACTCCCCGATGATCATCGATCAATTGAAGATTAGAAGTGCCGGATTCACCGGCTGCGCCGTCGACGCGAACGTAATAACCAATGTCGTTGGCAACATGGACGGCAGTGGAACGTGGAACGCCACCTGCAAAGACAAGGTATACCTTTGTTCGCAGGGTTCCTCAGGCGCCCCAACGTACAGCTGCGCTGTCGCCGTCAACTAGGC
>Ga0209006_10004165_pt1 | contig 13157 bp, 6 predicted proteins | sample JacPin_JW_Ref_O2_FD_188567 | JGI IMG/M metagenome (GOLD analysis project Ga0209006, IMG submission 188567) | Forest soil microbial communities from Algoma, Ontario, Canada - Jack Pine, Ontario site 1_JW_Ref_O2 (SPAdes) (version 2) | ecosystem: Environmental > Terrestrial > Soil > Boreal... | reverse complement strand
GCGACCGCGCTCAACACACTCAGCGCGAACACGATCGCTTTGGCGGAAGGAGTCAGCGGCCATGGGCGCTTCTCGCTTTTCACTGCGACGCTGGCGCCCGGATCCTGCGCGCCGGAGACGAGGCTCGAAACCTTCGTCCAGATAGCTCGGCCGAATCTTTTTGCTGCTTGTACAAAACGGCTAGATGTCGCCATTCGATGGTTCTCCTGCTTCTTCCAAGTGAACCCATCGTCTATTGGCGGCAAGGCTTGAGTGAAGTATGCGAATGGGACATTACGGCGGTACTTCTGGAGATGTCCAAAAAGATGAGAATCGTCCAACACTCGCTGCGATCAAACTCCGAACCCGATCGCGGGCGTGTGCGCCGCTGAGATCGTCTGAACCCGGATGCTCGATGATTTGGCGAAATGAAGCGCTCCGTTACAAGAAGCTACGCAAGGGGCCGGTGATTTTCTTCCGCGACCGGCGTTCGACTCGACACTGCATCGATGTGCTGTATATTTTGTGCGTGATCACAATCCATGTGAGATTGGTATTGCTCGCGGCAGCACTCCTGACAGTTCTTGCCACGCAGCCGACGTATGCAAACGATTCCTACAAATATTTCCGAATTGGAAATAAGGAGGACGTTCAGACCAAGGCTGCATTCGGTATAGCGATGATCGGCGGAGGCAAGGACCTGGATGAGGCATTCCGCTGGCTGTGCAATAAGGGCAACGGCGGGGACTTCCTGATCATTCGGGCACGTGGCAGTGACGCCTATAACCCGTATGTGAATGAATTGTGCAAGGCGAATTCGGTGGCGACGTTGGTCATCCCGAGCCGCGAGGCAGCCGACGATCCCAAGGTTGTGGAGATTATTCGCGACGCCGAGGTCGTGTTCATTGCGGGAGGAGATCAGGCGAACTACATCCGGTGGTGGAAGGGAACGGCGGTCGAGAAGGCGATCAATAACGACATTGCGGCAGGCAAGCCTGTTGGCGGGACCAGCGCAGGGCTCGCGGTCGAAGGAGAGTTTGTGTATGCATGTCTGAAAGATAAGCCGGACGACGCGGATCTAGCTTCAAAGGATGTGCTGGAGAATCCGTACGCTGAGCGGGTGACGCTGGAGCGGGATTTCGTGAAGATTCCTTTGCTGGAAAATCTGATTACGGATTCGCATTTCGCCAAGCGCGATCGCATGGGCCGAACCCTGGGGTTTCTGGCGCGAATAATAAACGATGGTTGGAGCGCATCACCGCGAGAAGTCGCGATCGATGAAAGATCGGCGGTGCTGGTTGAGGCAGATGGGAAGGGAAGCGTGGTGGGAACGGGCAAAGGCGCGTATTTTATGCGTCCGACGGGCGCGCCTCAGGTTTGCGAAAAGGGATCCCCTCTGACGTTTCGAGGGATTGAAGTGTACCGCGTAACAACGGGCGGGCATTTTGACTTGAAGGCGTGGAGCGGAGATGGCGGGAGCGCCTACACACTAGCCGTTGAAAACGGGAAGATCACGAGCACGCAAGCAGGGAGAGGAATTTATTGAAATGCGCGTGGAGTGCGCTATCGGCAAAACCGCAGGGTTAGTGCTCGCTTTATGCGTTTCTGCGTTGGGACAAACCTCAGGTCAACCGGCACGGCAGACTTCGTCTCCGGCCGCGAAATCAGCGGAGCAAGCGACACTGCAGCGCGGGCAGGAGGCGTTGCAGAGTGGAGATATCCCCCGGGCGCGGGCCGAATTTGAAAAAGCAGTGCAGCTTGCTCCAAACGACACGACTGCACAGACCGCACTAGCGTGGGTCTTGGCGCAAGAGGGTGAAACGGATGCAGCCGTTACGCATCTCAGAATAGCGATCAAGGCGAAGCCTGGGCTGGTTGATCCGCGGCTGACTTTGGCAGGAGTTCTGGCCGCGCAAGGGAAATCGGGAGAGGCAGAACAGGAAGCACGGGCCGCGGTCAAGATTGCTCCTGAGAATGCCGAGGGCCATCGCATGCTGGCGCGAATTTTGAGTCAGCAGCCGGGGGACGAGGCTCCGACAGAGATGCGGCGCGCGGTGGAACTGGCTCCACAGCGGGCGGACTTGCGAAACGAGTTGGGAACGATTCTGGCGCAGCGCAATCAATTGACCGAGGCGGAGAGCCAGTTTCTCGAGGCGTTACGGCTGGAGCCGAATCTGGAGGCGGCACACTTTCATCTCGGCGTCGTGCGATTGGAGCAGCATCGTCTCGATGAGGCCGCGAATGAATTAAACGCAGCCATTGCGCTGGCGCCGCAGGATGCCAATGCGCATTACTATTTGGCGAAAACTTTGACGGCGCAGTCGAAAAATGAAGATGCGCTGCAGGAGTTGAAGCGCGCGGCGGCGTTAAAGCCTGACTGGTTAGAGTTGCAAGTTGAGTTGGGAATTGCCAGCCAGCATGCGGGAGATATCGATACGGCGATTGCGGCGTTTAAGGAGGCGGCGAAGCAGCGGCCCGATGATCCGGAGATGTACAACGATTTGGGGCTGGCTCTACTGCAAAAGGGCGATGCCGAGGGAGCGATTCCGAAATTCAAGATGGCGGCCCAGATGCATCCCGATGACGCTTTGCTGCGCGGGAATCTTGCCATCGCGTACATGCAGTTGACCGATTTCGATGCGGCGGTGAATGAACTCGAAGCCGCGGTCAAACTGGCGCCGGCAAACGCTTCACTGCATTACAACCTCGGGCTGGCGTACAAATTGAAAGATCAGCTCGACAGAGCGGTGCCAGAGTTTGAGACGGCGATCCGGCTGCAGCCCGATTTGGCGGATGCTCACTACACGCTGGGAATTTTATTTTGGCAGCGCGGAGAATTCGACAAGGCAACAGCGGAGTTGCAGAGCGCGATTCAGGCCAAGCCCGATTATGCCGAGGCGCATTACACGCTGGGCACGGTCTTGAAACAACAGGGAAAATTGCAGGAGTCGGCGGCGGAGTTACGGGAAACGATCCGGTTGCAGCCGGAATTTGCTGGAGCGCATACGACGCTGGCAGGCGTGCTTCGCCAATTGGGTGATGCCGCCGGAGCGAGCGAAGAAGCGAAAGCGGGCGCGAGGATTGCCGCTTCGACCAACAATCTGCAGGCCGCGACGTTTGCGACGAACTCGGGCAAACGGTTGCTGGGCGCGGGCGATCTGGAGGGAGCGATCGCGCAATTTCGATCAGCAATCAACTCGGAGCCGAATTACGCGGCGGCGCACTTTCAGCTGGGCTTGGCGCTCAAGCAGAGCGGGAAAAAAGAGGAAGCGCAAAAAGAGTTTCAGCGAGCGATTGAATTGGATCCGCATTTGACGGTGCCGGGACAGTAGGCGTTCGGGGATGACGCCAGGTTAAATCATTGCCCTAATTCGTTCGATTGCGCACCGCAACTAGGTCCGTTGCGACCGGCACGCCGTGTACGATCCTGATGTGCAGCAAGGCTTCAAACGGCTTCAGATCACTCGTCTTGCTTGCGTTCAAACGGCGCAGTAATTCCTTGACTGAATCTTCGCGGCAAACGTACTCCACCGCGGCTTGCGTGCCGAAGGTGGAGTTGCCGGCGAGGATGAGAATCCAGTGGGCAGGATCGAGTCCGGGCAAGAGGCTGACCACAGCATAGTCTTCCACCGTCGGCTGATTGGCCGGCGAGGCCAAGTACATGGCAGACTCGCCTGACTGTGGATGAACGTTGATCACCGCCAGGTCGCCCTTGCGCGGTCCGGACACAAGACGCTGAAAGACGAATTCGCTGGTCCCGGGGATATCCAGCAAAGTCAGGTTCTCGGAAGGCGATCCGACGAAGATCAGATCGTTGTTTTTGGCGTCATCGAGCGAGAAGAGGGCGCCGCGCTTGACCCGCAATGGTCGGTTGAAAAGCGAGAAGATGCGGTCGAGTTGATGGATCGCCAGCACCTCACCGACGCCCGTGTAGTGGTCGAGGACGAATGCGCCGCCATCGGAAGAGGAATTGAAGTAGCGCATTCCCGTCTCTGGCCTTCCCACGAAGCGGCCGTTGCTAAAGATGACCCACGGTTGTTGCGTGGTAGTGACGAAGCGGCTCCAGAAAATCTGGAATGACTCCGGAACAGATTGTGCGGCGCCGGCTTGCGTGCGCGAACGCTCCGAGAGGAGAACTCCAATTGCGGCCAGCGAGATTACCAGAAGTAAGGATAAAGTCACAGTCGCAATGATCCAGTGGCGATCATGAGGCGTGACCGGTTCAGGCCGCGCGACAAGTTCCGGAAGCGGAGCGGCCAGCGGTACGATTCCCGGTTTCGCAGGCCGGGGATGGAAGGTCAGCGAATACGAGCCCTTGGGTAGTTCAACGAGGATGGGATCGTCGACGCCTTCATGGGTGTAGTACTCAGACAACTTCACGCGCAGCCGGCCGGCTTGCACGCGAACCGTCGAGTCGCTTTGCGGATCGAATCCCTGCGGGCGACCCAGAACCTCGGTCGCAATCTGATATTCCTTTAATGCCAGGCCGGGATGATCGAGCGAGTGCTCAGCCAGGTAGCGGAGAAGTTTGCAAAGGGATTCGGAGCCGTGAAGGATATGGCTTTTTGTAAGCTTCTCTATTTGTTGGAAGCATTGCTCCCGACCCAACGCGAACGTATGCGTCACAGCCATATCACAGAGATGTAACGGAACGACCTATCTTACTCTAATGCCTGTATTTTGCACGTGTAACGGTATCAAACTTAGTGAAACTTCTTCCAGTTAATTCTTTTGCACTAGGACTGCTCAGGTCCAGATCGGGTCTCTCTCACTACATTTCTACGGCAAAACCATTTGTGGGTCAGTTTCTTGCTGCATTTTTGAGGAGGAAGTTCATGAAAAGGTCACTCTGGGGAGCGATGGTGGCGTTAGCTCTGGTGTGCTGCTTGTGGGTTCCGAGCGCACTGGCTCAAGCGGTTTATGGCAGCATCCTCGGCACGGTAACCGATCCAAGCGGCGCGGCGGTGAACGGCGCAAAAGTGACCGTGATCAGCCAGACCAAGAACACTTCTCAAACCGAGACAAGCAACGAGAGCGGCAACTACTCGGTCACGCACTTGATCCCCGACGTGTACACGATCCGAATCGTGGGCACCGGCTTCAAGGTTCTCGAGTTTAAAGACGTTCAGGTATCGGCCGATACTGGCACCCACGTTGACGGACAGTTTGTTCTCGGCTCGGCCACCGAGCAAGTCGAAGTCACCGCTGACGCTCCGCAACTAAAGACCGACCGCGCGGACGTTTCGATCGAGTTCAACGCCAAGGCGGTCGAAGATCTTCCCGTCTTGAACCGCAACTTCACTTCTTTTGAATTACTCTCCCCCGGAACACAGAAAATGGTGGGATGGAGCCATGCCGCCACAGAGAATCCGCAGGGCGGCCAGCAGATTTTTGTGAACGGCCAGCACTTCAGCGGCACAGCCTTTGAGTTAGATGGAACCGACAACCAAGATCCGATCCTCGGGATCATCGTCGTGAATCCGAACCTGGACGCGATTCAGGAGACCAAAGTTTCGCTAGGCAACTACGACGCCGAGTTCGGTAAGGCCGTGGCTGGCGTCATCACGGTGCAGACGAAGTCCGGAAGCAACGATGTGCATGGTGAAGGCTTCTGGTTCCGGCGCACGGATGCTTTAGCGGCACGCGATCCGTTTACGCAGTTCCAACCCGATGCGGTGACTGGAAAGCTCATTCCATCTTCGCGCTGGCAGCAGTTTGGCGCGACGCTCGGTGGTCCAATCATCAAGAACAAGCTGTTCGTTTTTGGCGACTTTCAGGCAACACGACAGAAGAACGGCATCAGCAACCTGGAAACGATTCCCACTACGGCAACGCTCGCATCTTGCACGGGCGCTGCTGGTAGCACGACCCCGGGTTACTGCAATCTGAGCGATTATGGTCAGCTCATCTCGAATAACGGTTCCCCCTACATTTACGACCCGAACACTGGGGATTCGAACGGTGCCAACCGGTTGGTGTATTGCGGCCAGGCAACATCCATTCCTGTCGGAAATTGCACGGGAACCTTCGGTACGACGGGGGTTCTCAATCAGTTTCTGGTTCCGCTAAGCGCGCTGTCGCCGGCCGCGATGAACCTTTTGGCGGCCTTCCCAAATCCTACGAGTTCGGGCACGTGTGCGCTCGGTGGATCGCTAGCTTGTCTTAACAATTTCGTGGGCTCAGGTGCTGGCCCGTACAACCAAAACAGCTTCGACACTCGCGTCGACTATGCCGCGAGCCAAACGGTGAGCGTCTTCGGCAGGTTCAGTCTTAACCGCTTCACTTTGTCGGGAGCGCCGAGCCTTGGCGCTGTGGGCGGCATCGGCTTCGGGCCGGGCGGTCTGGCGGGAAGTTCGAATGTGCACAATTACAGCTTGGCGGCTGGCTTCACTAAGACATTCAGTTCGAGCCTGCTGGGCGACTTCCGCTTCGGATTCTTCCAGTACAACCCGATGACCAACAAACCAGATGCGGGTGTGTCTGCGATGAATAATTTCGGCGTCGGCGCTACTCCGATTCCAGGGGTGACCGGTCCGGCGAACCAGGGAGACAATTTCACCTCCGGTTTGGGCGAGTTCGACATGGTGAATGCGGCTGGCAACAATGCGAACGATCTCTCTTACTTTGGAGACGGACTCGGAGTGGCAAGGTGCAACTGCCCATTGATCGAGAAGGAGCGTCAGTACCAGTGGGTGGGCAACATGACGAAAATACACGGAAACCACCAATTCAAATTTGGTGCGGATGTACGCTTCGCGCAGAATTTACGCGTCCCGAGCGACTCGAACCGCACCGGCGTCTACCAATTCAGCAGTGCCCTGACGGGAGACGGCGGTTCCGGAGGACTCGACCTGGCAACGTTCCTGCTGGGGGATGTCACCAGCCTAAGCCGCTACGTGAGTACCAGCACGGACGCCGCTGAGCGCCAGCATCGAATGTTCTACTACGGTCAAGACACCTGGCGCCTCACGCCGAAGTTTACGCTGAACTTGGGTCTGCGCTGGGAAGTGTATTTCCCTGAATACGTCAACGGTAAGGACCACGGCGGTTTCGCCAATATCGTGCAGGGTGTTGTGCGCGTCGCTGGAGAGGGCGGGTTTGGCCTGAATGGAAACATCGACAATAAATGGAGTTATTTTGCTCCGCGCGTTGGCATGGCTTATCAACTGAATGAAAAGACGGTTGTCCGTATGGGATATGGACGCAGCTACGATATGGGCGTCTTCGGTTCAAACTTCGGCCACGCCGTCACGCAGAACCTGCCCGTCCTGGCGGCTCAACTGGCTCAACCGTCAGTTCCTCAGCGGTTCTCACCTTTTACCCTCGACCAAGGTCCGATTATTTTTAACTTCCCGGCCATCCCGTCCAGCGGGACGTTCCCGGTTGCCGGGCCCTCGTGCTTCCAGGCGTCGTCGGTTGTGATCAGCGGAACTACGTACACGCAGAACTGCACGCAGCCTCACATTCGCCCGACCTACCAGCGGTTGCCAACTCTTGACGCGTGGAACGCCACGCTGCAACGCCAGTTGGACAGATCCACGTCGATTGAAGTGGCTTACATCGGGAATAAGGGTACGAATGTATTCGACGGTGACGGACCGACCTATAACATCAACCCGATTGGAATTGGGGCCGGCACCGCAGTTGTTCAGAGTGGAACCAACTGCGACGGAACGATCAACACGGGATGCGCAACGCCGAGCTTTGCGGGCACTGTTCCCCAGGTTCAGCGTCGCCCCTTGTACAACAAGTTTACTTATCCAACCATTGTGGATCCGAGCAGTACCTCGGGCTTCCTCATGTGTTGCTCCACCGATCAAGGGAACTACTTAGGCAACGACGGAGACAGCATCTACAACGCACTACAAGTCAAAGTGGACCGGCGCTTCACTCATGGCCTGCAGTTCCTGTCTCACTACACTTTCGCGCATGCCAACACTTATAACAGCGGTTATTACGCGGTCAACCATCCCTATGCATATGGGCCGGACGATCAGGTTCGGCATCATGTGTGGGTGACCAGCTTCGTTTACGAACTTCCTTTCGGCAGAGCCCATACTTTTGCCGGCAACGCTGGGAGGTTGGAAGACGCGGTCATCGGAGGATGGCAGATTACCGGCACGACGAACTGGAGCGGCGGGCTACCCTGGACGCCAAGCTTCTCGAATTGCGGCCAGGTTAATGACATCGGGGCGTGCGAACCGAATAAGAATGGCGGCTTCCACGTGGGCCCAGGCAGCTTCAATCCACAAACCCATACCGTACCGTTCTTTACACCAATTCCAACCCTCGCATATCCGGCCGCTGATTTGGCGCCGGGAGTCGACACTTGCACCTTGGCTCGGCCCACTGGACCGGGATGGGCAATGCCAGCTTGCGGAAGTTTCGGAAATGCGGGCTTATTCAGCTTGCGTGGGCCGCGAGCGTTCTTTGCCGATTCTGCGGTGATGAAGAACTTCTCCATCACCGAGCGAGTGAAAGCGCAGTTCCGTACCGACATCTTCAACGTGTTCAACCATCCGGTGCTCGGCTTTAGCGGCAACCAGGGCGGATCTGGCACATGTATCGATTGCGTCGGCAACGGCAACATTACTGACATCGAAGCAGACGCGTCGCCGGGCTCGACCACCGGCATGCGCCAGATCGAGTTCGCTTTGAAGTTCAGCTTCTAGGGCTCTCACGGAAGCAAGGACAGAGGGATTCCTTCGGGAGTCCCTCTTTTTATCTCGACAGGATTTTTTTGCTGAGTATCCTGCGACGTATCTTGATTTGCTTTCCCTTGTTGTTCATTGATCACTTGTGAAGCGATGTTGAGGCCGGCGTTTGTCAGGTGAGCGGCCATGAAGAAAAAAGTTGTCGGACTGGGCGAAGTGTTGTGGGACATCTTGCCGGAGCGCACATGCCTGGGAGGAGCGCCGGCGAATTTTGCTTATATCACGACATTGATGGGCGATCAGGGCATCGTCGCCAGCCGCGTGGGAGAGGACTCGCGCGGCGTGGAAGCGTTGCGCGTGATGGATGGCCTCAGTCTCGACATCGACCACGTACAAACCGACGGCGGGCATGAAACCGGCCGCGTGCAGGTGAAGGTCGACGGGAAGGGAATTGCGTGTTACGAGATCGCTCGTCCCGTCGCGTGGGATCATCTCGAGTGGACGCTCGATTGGCAGCGTCTGGCGGGCAAAGTGGACGCGGTCTGTTTCGGATCCCTGGCGCAACGGTCGGAAGCGAGCCGGGCAACGATTCGAAGATTCTTGCAGGCAACTCCGGCGACCACAGTCAAAGTATTCGACGTGAACTTGCGGCAGAACTTTTTTTCGGCAGATACCATTGTTGAATCCATGAAGCTGGCCGACATGGTCAAACTGAATGACGAGGAGTTGCCGCGCGTCATGAGTTTGTGCGGACTTCCGCATAAAGACAAAGATGAACGCGCGTCGGCGCAGCGGCTGGCCGAAGCGTACAGGCTGAAACTGGTCTGCATCACGCGAGGCGAACGTGGCAGCCTGCTGCTGCGCGACGGCCAAGTCAGTGAGCATCGCGGCTTTCGAGTGAAAGTCGCCGACACCGTGGGGGCGGGCGACGCCTTCACCGCCGGACTTGTGCATGAGTATCTGCATGGCGCATCGCTCGATCTGATGAACGAAGTGGCGAATCTCGTCGGAGCCTGGGTGGCGAGCGAAGTGGGCGCAATGCCCACGCCTAAGCGAGGAGCGCTGGAGAACTCGCTGGCCGAGATTCGCTAAGATCGTTGCATGCACGGATAAAAGCGGAAACCCCTCTTTTGCTGTATATTACGAACGATTACTTTTTCTTTCGTTATGCTGCGGTAGTTTTGGAGGGAATCATGAAGCGCCCCCGTGTTGGCAGCCGTCCTTTCCTGTTCTCGCATTCACTCTCGTCTTCCATCTTGGCGAGTGTCCTTGTCGGATTTGCTGGGTTCACGCTGAACTGCAGCAAGCCCTCCACGCCCAAGGATACCGGCTCCAAGCTGTCAGAAATCAAGGTGGAAGTGCGGGACGGCGGACCCGTCGTGGTCACCACTCCCACAGCGGAATTTCAGATTCTTCCGGCGGGCTATCTGCAAGCCACCCTTCTCAAAGACGGCAAGCGCCTGACGCTGGACGAGCCCGAACCCGGCTCGGCTGCCGGCAGCGGTCACATCATGAATGAAGGAAAAGACCTGGAATTCATCCCCGACTTTTCGCAGGCGAAGATCAGCGAAGCTGCGGGAAAACTCGGACGCGGCAAGCGCATTGAAATTCCCGGCCATCCGCTGGCGCCTTCGGGTGTGTCAGTTGAACGCACGATTGTTATGGAGGTCTACGACGATTTCCCCAACATTGCGCTCGGCACGGTGACTTACAAGAACACCGGCACCGCGGACTATCGTCTCGACGAGGTGATCACGCAGCAGCATCGCTTCAATGCGAAGCAAGCCGATGCGAACGCCCAGCCCTATGACATGTGGGCGTTTGAGGGATCGAGCTATGACTGGGGCAAAGATGATGTACTGAAGCTGACGCGGACTTCTGCGCAACCCAACGCAATGGGCGAACAGGTAAAAGGCGGCTATGGTGGCGGCATTCCGGTGGTCGCAATGTGGACCGCTTCCGTCGGCGAAGCGATCGGTCACGTAGAGACACTGCCCTGGACGCTCTCGATTCCGGTGAAGACAGAAGCCGACGGACGAGTGCGAGCGGGAATAAAAATTCCCGTGAACGCGGTATTGAAGCCGGGAGAAAGTTATTCCACCCCGCGAAGTTTCGCGGCTGTCTACAGCGGAGATTTTTATGAGCCGCTGCGTATGTGGTCGAGCGTGCTGCAAAAAGAAGGCTGGGATATTCCGAAGCCGTCAAACGAAGCCTACAACGTGAGCTGGTGCGGCTGGGGATATGAGTTCAACGTCACGCCGGCACAGATGGTGGGGACGATTCCCAAGCTGAAGGACCTTGGCATCAAGTGGGCGACGCTCGATGACCGCTGGTTCGATACCTACGGCGATTGGAATCCGCGCAGCGACACGTTCCCCGGCGATTCGATCAAGAAGATGGTGGACGATTTTCACCAGCAGGGAATGCTCGCACAGCTTTGGTGGCTTCCGCTGGCCGTCGAGGATGGCGAGGGAAAATATGAATCCCACAAGTATGCGATTTCGAAAGTTGTGCAGGAGCATCCGGATTGGCTGATTCTCACCAAAGAGGGCAAGCATGCGCGCATGACGCGCGATCTGGCTGTACTCGATCCGTCGCTGCCCGAAGTGCAGGCGTATTACAAGCAGCTCACGGGGAAATTTATTCGCGACTGGGGCTTTGATGGATCGAAGCTCGACAACATTTATAGTGTGCCGGCGTGCTACAACCCGGCCCATCATCACAAGTCGCCGCAAGAGTCGGTGAACGCGATGGGCGAAGTGTACAAAACAATTTTCCAAACCACGCGGGCCATCAAGCCGGAGAGCGTGACCCAGGCGTGTCCGTGCGGAACGCCGCCATCGCTTGCGTGGCTGCCATTTATCGATCAGGCGGTAACGGCCGATCCAGTGGGCGCGACGCAGGTTCGCCGGCGCATCAAAATGTACAAAGCGCTGCTGGGGCCGCAATCCGCCGTGTACGGAGATCACGTGGAACTCTCTGCGATGACGCCAATTGGCAACAACAATTGGAGCGAGCACGGAACCGATTTCGCCTCGACGCTGGGAGCGGGCGGCGTGCCGGGAACGAAATTTGTCTGGCCCGATCCTGGCGCGAAATTCAGGCCAGTGGCGCTCACGGCCGAGAAGGACGCACACTGGAAAAAATGGATTGGGTTATACAACCAGAAGATGCTGTCGAAGGGCGAATTCCGCGATCTGTATGTGTACGGGTACGACGTGCCGGAAGCGTACGCGATCGAAAAGGACGGCGCGATGTACTATGCTTTTTTTGCTCCTGAGAACAGTTCATTCGATGGCGAGATCGAATTGCGCGGATTGAAGCCGGGAACATATCACGTTCAGGACTATGTCGACGGAAAAGACCTAGGCACGGTGCAGGCCGAGGCAGGGAAGGCTACGAAGTTGAAGACAGAGTTCAAGGAGCATTTGCTGCTGGAGGTGAGTGGGAAATAAATGCCGCTGGCTAAGTGTAAACGCCTGATTTTCTCAACTATTTTAGTCGGTGCGCTCGTTGAATTTGAGTAGGTATCTCGAAACTGACTCGCGCACGTAATCGGACTCGTCGCTCTCCCAAACGCGCTGGAATGCTGAGCTAACTCGATTCTGCTTTGGTGTTCCCCGCGAAGCTTCCCATAATGCACGCGACGCAGAAGCACGCACCTCCTCATCAGGATCGTGAGTCAGAAGCTCGATTGATGTTTCTATTCCGTCAGTTGCACCCAGACCCTACGCGACGATTTCCAAGGCGCTCTCGCGAACGCGCCAGTCGTCGTGTTTGAGAAGCCGGTCCACGTCAACCTTTGCTTCAATCAGACACTCTGTGCAAACTTCATGAATGCGGTCTTGCATCTCGTCGACCGGTAAGGTAGAGATGCTTAGCTCTTTTGCTCTGTCTATCAGCTTCTGACGGGCGGCATCCACAATGCGGATTTTAGGGCAACTTCCAAGATACCGCCATGCCACTTAGATGGCTTGCTTCCGAAAAAACTCCTGCCGGTGCTCTGCATCACGAAAGGCTTCGGTCCCGCCGGGACGAGTAGTCGATAGCGCCCCGGCGCGGTTGCCGCTGGCGAGGCAAGTTGCCAGATCGGATCCTCGAACGAATTCGTGGAGGAAGCCGGCGTCGAAGCTGTCGCCCGCGCCAATAGTATCGATAGGCGTCACCTGAAGCGGCGGGCTGGTGAAGCGGTCGCCGCCGCGCAGCGCGACTGCACCCTTCTTTCCAAGCTTCACCACCAGGAGCGGTACCCAGTCCGAAAGTTTGCGAATCGCGGCTTCCAGGTCTTCCGTTCCGGCGGCTTTGCAGGCTTCGCGTTCGTTCGGCAGAAAAACGTCAACATGGTGCAGGATGTCGCGGAGATCGGAATCCCAGCGATCGTCGGGATCGTCGTTGGTGTCGAGTGAAACCGTGAGCCCCTTGGACTTCAACCGCTGAAAAAGTTCAGCTGCGCGCGGGCGCAGAGCGCGCTGCAAATAGTAAGAGGAGAAATGAAAGTGGCGCGAGTCCGCCAGATAGTCGAGG
>Ga0209006_10004164_pt1 | contig 13162 bp, 13 predicted proteins | sample JacPin_JW_Ref_O2_FD_188567 | JGI IMG/M metagenome (GOLD analysis project Ga0209006, IMG submission 188567) | Forest soil microbial communities from Algoma, Ontario, Canada - Jack Pine, Ontario site 1_JW_Ref_O2 (SPAdes) (version 2) | ecosystem: Environmental > Terrestrial > Soil > Boreal... | reverse complement strand
TGGCCGGCGCCCCCGGACTCGCGGTCATGCCGCTCGAGCCGCCGCCTCCGCACGCTGTCAGCGCGATGAGGGCTGCCGCTACGCCAATTTTTCGAGCGATGCTGACCCTAGTCTCCGCTGAAGATCGCGTTCAGGCCGCTTCCCGATGCGGCGTCGGCGAATCCGTCGAACTTTCCCTCTTCCTTGATGAGTTTGGCGGCACGCATGAATCCGCCCCAGGCAGCCCGCGCCAACGCCCCGCCCACGCTCACACGCCGCACGCCCAGTGCCGCGATTTTCTCCAGGGTCAGATCGGCGTTGAAGCCCACGAGTAGATTGACCGGCTTCGGCGCAACCGCGGCGACCACGGCACTGATCTGGGCTGCAGAGCTTATTCCGGGCGCGTACAAACAGTCTGCGCCCGCATTCGAGTAGGCCTTGAGTCTCGCGATGACTTGATCGATGTCGGGCTGCCCGACGAGAAAGCCCTCGGCCCGGCCGATCAGCATGGTGTCGGCGCCGGCTTTATCGATGGCGCCGCGCGCCGCGCGAATTCGCTCGATCGCCGTGTCGACGTCGAACAGGGGCTTCGAGGCCTGGCCGGTTGAATCTTCAATGGACAGTCCCGCGACACCGGTTTCCACCGCCAGGCGCACGCTTTCGGCGACTCCCGCCGCATCGGGCGCGTACCCATGCTCGAAGTCGGCATTGATCGGCAGATCGGTGGCCTCGACCATTTGGGTCAGATGATCCAGTACACGGTCACGAGACATGCCGCCGTCACGGTGGCCATGCGACCAGGCAAAGCCGGAGCTGGTGGTGGCCAATGCCTCGAACCCCAAACTCTGCAGGTAGCGCGCACTGCCCACGTCCCACGGGTTGGGAATCACGAAGCAACCGTGCTGGTGCAGTCGAAGGAAGGTGCGCCGCTTGTCGGCGATGCTGGGACGAGTGTGTGGCATGAGAAACTCCTGGCGGTGATTAATACCGCATCACTCGCGTTCGATCGCTCGGTAGCCGATATCCAGCCGGTATTGAACTAGATTCCAGTGAATGGCGTGCACGAGATTGTATGCCTGATGATGCGCGGCGCGGACACTGTCTCCCAATCCCACCGCACACAGCACACGTCCGCCGGCGGTCACGATTTGCGTGCCCTCGGCCCGTGTACCGGCATGAAACACCTTGCCAGGCCGGCCGGCGGCGACGTCAAGTCCGCTGATCGGGTCGCCCTGGCGGTACGCGTCCGGATAGCCGCCCGCGGCCATCACTACACCGAGCGCCGCGCGCGGGTCCCATCGGATCTGCGCCCGCTCCAAGCTACCCTCCAGTGTTGCCTCGCACAAGTCGACGAAATCGCTCTGCAACCGCATCAGAATCGGCTGTGTTTCCGGATCGCCGAATCGGCAGTTGAATTCCAATACGTTGGGCGTCCCGTCCGTGGCAATCATCAGCCCCGCATAGAGGAAGCCAAGGTAGGGATTGCCGTCCTCAGCGAGGCCTTTCAAGGTCGGTTCAATCACCTCGCGCATGATGCGCTGGTGCAGCTGCGCCGTGACGATGGGAGCCGGCGAGTATGCGCCCATGCCGCCGGTGTTCGGCCCGCGATCACCGTCGTCGCGACGCTTGTGATCCTGCGACGTCGCAAGCGCGACGACCTGTTGATCGTTCGCCACCACGATGAAGCTCACCTCTTCGCCCTGCAGGAATTCCTCGATCACGATGGTTTTGCCGGCTGCGCCGAATTTTCCATCGAGCATCTCGCGCGATGTCGCGATGGCCGATTCGTGCGTCTCGCAAATCACGACGCCCTTGCCGGCCGCCAGTCCGTCCGCTTTGATCACCAGCGGCAGGCGTTGCGCCCGGACATAGGCCGCGTCGAAATTTGCCGCCGTGAACGTGGCGAAGCCGGCGCTCGGAATACGGTGGCGCCGCAGGAAATCCTTGGTGAATGCCTTCGAGCCTTCGAGGCGCGCGGCCTTGCGCGATGGGCCGAAGCAGCGCCGGCCGGCGGCTGCGAAGCGATCGACGATGCCGGCGACCAAGGGACCTTCGGGACCGATGATGGTCAGTTCGACATCCCTCTCGATCGAAAACCGAAGCAGTGCATCGATGTCGTCCGCCGCGATATCGAGGTTGCTGACTTTTGATTCGAGCGCCGTGCCGGCGTTGCCGGGCGCCACGAAGACATGCTTCACGCGCGGCGACTGCGCGCACTTCCACGCCAGTGCATGTTCTCGGCCGCCGCCGCCGACAATCAGAATTTTCATGTTAGGAGCCTTAGTGGCGGAAATGGCGCATTCCGGTGAACACCATGGCGATGCCGTGCTCGTCGGCCGCCGCAATCACCTCGGCGTCGCGGCGCGAGCCACCGGGCTGAATGACCGCTTTGATGCCGAATTCCGCAAGCACGTCCAGGCCGTCCCGGAATGGGAAAAATGCGTCGGAGGCAACGGCAGCCGACTCCAAACTCAAGTTCGCATCGCTCGCCTTCATGGCAGCGATCTTGCTGCTGACGACGCGGCTCATCTGGCCCGCGCCTATCCCTACGGTTGCCTTGCCCTTGACCGCAACGATGGCGTTCGATTTGACATATTTCGCGACTCGCCAGGCGAAAATCAGATCATCGAGTTCCGCCAGCGTGGGCGGGCGCTTGCTGACCGTTCGCAGCTCCTGAGCCCGCACGGCGCCGGTATCGCGGGTCTGCACCAGAAGGCCGCCGGCCACGCTTTTGTATTCGAGCAATTGCGTCACCGGCAAATGCAGATCGCCGGTGATGAGCACGCGTACGTTGTCCCTGGTCGCGAGCGCCGCCTTGGCCGCCTCGGTGATGCTCGGCGCCAAAATGACTTCTACGAATTGCTGCTCGACGATGGCGAACGCCGTCGCCGCATCCAATTCGCGATTGAAGGCGATGATGCCGCCGTACGCCGAGGTCGGATCGGTACGATAGGCGTGAGCGTAAGCGTCGGCAACGGTGCTGCACCGGGCCGCGCCGCAGGGATTGGCGTGTTTGACAATAACGCATCCGGCGGTGTCGAATTGCCGCACACACTCGAGCGCCGTGTCGCTGTCGGCGATGTTGTTGTAGGAGAGTTCCCGGCCCTGGATTTGCCTCGCCTGGGCCACGGATGCGCCGATGGCGCGCGGGTCGGTGTAGAACGCGGCTTGCTGGTGCGGATTTTCCCCGTACCGCAAGTCAAGATGCTTGCGAAACGAAAGATTCAAATCATCGGGAAACGTGGTCGCCGCGCCGCCGATGGCACCGGTGAAATAGGCGGATACCATCGCATCGTACTGCGCGGTGTGTGCAAACGCTTTAGCGCTCAGCTTGCGCCGCATATTCAAGTTGATGCTGCCCTGGTTGGCCGCCAGTTCATCTAGCAGCTCGCGATAATCATTCGGATCTACCACGACCGTGACCGAGGCATGATTCTTGGCGGCGGCACGAACCATGGCAGGGCCACCGATATCGATGTTGTCGACCGCGTCCTCGTAGCTGCAGTTGGGCCGGCTCACGGTGGCAGCGAAGGGATAGAGATTGACCGCCAATAAATCGATGGGCTCGATGTCGTGCTCGCGCATCACCGCTTCGTCGATCCCGCGCCTGCCCAATAGCCCACCGTGAATCTTCGGATGAAGAGTTTTCACCCGGCCACCCATGATTTCCGGAAAGCCGGTGTGCTCGGCGACTTCTTTGACGGGGATGCCGTGGCTCGTCAACAGTTTGGCGGTGCCGCCGGTCGACAAGAGCTCGATGCCGCGTTCTTTGAGTTCGCGAGCGAATTCGACGATGCCGGTTTTATCGGAAACACTCAGTAACGCGCGACGTACGGGCGTGAGCACTGAAAATTACTCGCCGATGCCGAACTCTTTGAGTTTCTTGCGCAATGTGCCGCGATTGATCCCCAGGATCGTCGCCGCCCGGCTCTGATTGCCCTGAACGTGGCCCATCACCACTTTGAACAGCGGCTCCTCGACTTCGCGCATCACCAGGTCGTACAAATGCGCGGGCTTGTGGCCATTCAGCGTTTCAAAGTAACACTGTAAGGCCTCTTCTGCCTGCGAACGCAACGGCACTCCCCGGCCATTGACCTTCAAATCGCGCCCGTTGAATGCAGGCGCGATCTCTCGACGCGATCTCGATTTCTTTTTAGCGACCATGGCCTTAAATTCAAATCCCCGCTGATCTTTATTTATTATCCAAATGTACGCCTAGGCGGCGCGATCGACACTCGTATCATAATCCTGCAGCAGCGTGGACAGTTGTTCCTCGGGCGTCTCGATTTGAACAAGTCGATTGCGCAAGTCCTCTTGTCCAGGGTGCTGCCGGAAATACCAACTCAAGTGTTTACGTGCCACTCGAACACCGGTCTGATCGCCGTAGAAGGCATACAGGTCTTCGAGGTGGGCGCGCATAATATCACGGACTTTTTCCAGCGCCAGCACCGCGCGAATTTCTCCCGTGGTGAGAAAAAAATTGACTTCGTCAAAAATCCATGGCCGGCCCTGGGCTGCTCTGCCGATCATGATCCCATCGCATCCGGTCTGCGCCAAAATTCTTCGCGCCTGTTGCGGAGAGGCGATATCGCCGTTGGCAAATACGGGAATCCTCACACTGGCTTTGATCGCAGCCACGGTTTCGTGTTCAGCGGCGCCCTGATACATATCCGTGCGAGTGCGCCCGTGAATGGCCAACGCTGCAATGCCGCTGTCTTCCGCGATTCTGGCGATGCGCAGACCGTTCTTGTGGTCAGGATCCCATCCGGTGCGCGTTTTGAGCGTGACCGGCGCCGTCACTGCCCGCGCCACCTTGACTAGAATGCGCGCCACGAGTTCCTCGTCCTGAAGCAGCGCGGATCCTGCCAGTCGGTTGCACACCTTCTTGGCCGGACAGCCCATGTTGATGTCGATGATTTGCGCGCCGGCATCCACGTTGAGGCGGGCAGCATCGGCCATCATGTCAGGGTCGAATCCGGCAATCTGCACCACGCGAGGGCTGGGTTCGCCCGTATGGTCCATGCGGCGGCGCGATTTCGGCGTATCCCACAACCGCACGTCGGCGCTCAGCATTTCCGATGCCGCCAAACCTGCGCCGAAGCGGCGGCAAAGGATGCGAAACGGCCGGTCGGTCACGCCGGCCATCGGCGCAAGCAGGACTTTGGAGGGCAAAGTGTAGGGGCCGATCTTCACGGTCATCGCTTAGCTTGCGCCGGTGCGGCGTCGTTGGCACACGAAATTTTTCTATCGGCGCCGCGCAGGCAGACATCGATTTCAAATCCCTCCGCATTCTTGCCCGGATCCAGAATATCCATGGTCGCGTCGACCCGTTCGCCGGGTGCGAGCAGTCTGGCGGTCGGCTTGCCCAGGTATTCGGAGGCTTCGAAATCGCGAGTGCCGATGCTGCTGCCGAAGCGATTGGCGAGAGTGACGCGCAACAGCGGGAAGGGCTCCAGTTGTGCGGCAGTATTCAAGATGCTGGCCCGCACGCGCAAGGTCCCTTCGCCGGCAGGGTCGCCCGTCACTCCCCATTGCCTGAGCTGGTAGGCGGAAAGATTCGCCAGCGGTGAGACCGGCGCACCGATTTTTGAGTACAGAGCCCGCAGTGTCCCGCCCAGCGGAGAATGCGCGGCAAGCCATTCGCGATTTTGATGGACGACCTGGACCATCAACAACAGCGCCGATGCGATTGCGGCGATGAGCCACGGCATGAACGATCGCTGGTCCTGGGGAGCAGGCGCGAAAGGCGATGCGCGTCGCCGTGCGGGTCGAGCGATCGCAGGTGACTCCAATCCGGAAAGCATTTCGCTGCGCACATCCTCGGACACTTCGAAACCATTGGGGGCCGCCGCACGCAAAATCTCCGCGTCCTCCGGGTGCGGCGGCAGCGGTGCCGCCTGGCTGGGCTCCTGCGGCGCGGCGCGCGGCGCAGATTTTTTGCTTTCGACGAAAATCCGGTCCAATTCGCCCGGCGGCAGGGTGAATTCCATCGATGTGTCGCCGTCGGCCGGCTCACCGGCCTGGCCATCGGTCGGCTCATCGGCCTGGCCATCGATCGGCTCATCGGCGTCGTCGCTGTCATTCCAGTCCAAAACTTGAAGGCGGGCTATCTCGACTCCGGGAGGCGCAAACTCCTCGGCGCTTTCGGGCGGCACGGCCGGCGGCGTGGCCGGCGTCATCGGCGCCGGAGATTCCAGAATGCTGTCGGCGCGAAATTCCAATTCGATTTCGGTCTCGACGGCCGTGAACGCACTGGGATCCTCGGCCAGGTGCGCCAATGCATTGAAGATTTCTCCGCATTTCCCGCAGCGCACTTGACCGCCGGCCGCCCGCAATACTTCTGCGGACAACCTGAACACGGTCTCGCATTTTGAACATTGCGTGAACACGCTAGGCCGCTCTCCTCGCGTAAATGCAGCACCACTCGTCCCGTTCCGCGACCTGCACCATATCAAACCCCGATGCGTATGCCGCCCTTACCGCGTAAGCCTGCGTCTTCAGCAGGCCCGACAGAAGCAAATAGCCTCCCGGCTCGCAGGCAGCGGTCAGCTTCGGCGCCAATTCAATCAATGGCCCGGCAAGTATATTGGCCATCACACAGTGAGCGGCATGCAAATCCGCTTCGATGCCTTGCACCCTCATTTGCGAGGAGACGCCATTGCGCAGCGCATTGTCGCGCGTTGCCAGAAGGGCTTGAGGATCCAAATCCACCGCGGTCACGGACGCGGCCCCCAGCTTGAGCGCGGCAATGCCCAATATCCCCGAGCCGCAGCCATAGTCGATGACCGTCCGACCTGCCAAGGACAATGAATCCAAAATCTGCAGGCACAGCGCCGTGGTGGGATGCGTGCCGGTGCCGAACGCCAGTCCGGGGTCCAACCGCACGACGATGGCTTGGGGATCGTCCGGTGCTTCAGCCGCGCGCGGACACACCCAAAGGCGGCGCCCGAAGCGCATGGAAGTCCAGCCGGCGAGCCAAGCTCGCTCCCACACCTGATCTTCCACGGCGCGAACCCGGGCGGTCTTGGTGACATGGTCTCCCAAAGCGGAGGCGAGGCGATCGAGATTGAGCGCCGCGTCGCTCGATTCTTGAAACAAGGCGCGCACCAATGTGTCGCTCCACAATCTCATTTCGCCGGGCCTGGGCTCGAGCACAGGCTCGTCGCCGCGATCGACGAAGGTAATCGAACATGCGCCGACCTCGAGCAGTGCGGCTTCGACTGCGCCTACGCTTAGCGTTGCGAGCGGAAATTCGATTTCATAAAACCTCATCGATGCAACATCCGCTGGGAGCCTGCAGACAGCCTCCCAATGTTACTTCAGTCCCAAGCGCCGCTCTAAGTAGTGGATGTCGGTGCCGCCCTGCTTGAACGCGGAATGGTTGAATATCTCTTGGTGCAGCGGGATGTTGGTCTTGATGCCCTCGACCACCATTTCCGCAAGGGCGTTGCGCATGCGTGCAATCGCCGTGTCGCGCGTGTCCCCGTATGCAATGACCTTGCCGATCATCGAGTCGTAGAACGGCGGCACGTTATAGCCGGTGTAAACATGGCTGTCGACGCGGATTCCCGGGCCGCCGGGCGAGTGCCACAGCCGGACCGGACCGGGCGATGGCGTGAAAGTCTTGGGATCTTCCGCGTTGATGCGGCACTCCACCGCATGGCCGCGGATCTGAATGTCATTCTGGCCGTAGGGCAGGGGTTCGCCGGCCGCGATCAGCAGCTGGGCTTTGACGATATCGATCCCGGTAACCAATTCAGTCACGGGATGCTCGACCTGCACGCGCGTATTCATCTCGATGAAGTAAAATTCGTTGTCCTGATACAAGAACTCGAGCGTGCCTGCGTTGCGATACCCGACTTCCTGGCACGCCTTGGCGCAGCGTTCGCCCATGGTTTTGCGCTGTTTTGCCGTGAGCCCCGGCGCCGGCGCTTCTTCGATGACTTTCTGGTGGCGGCGCTGCATGGAGCAATCGCGTTCGCCCAAGTGCACGACATTGCCGTAGTTGTCGGCCAGAATCTGAAACTCGATGTGCCGCGGCTTTTCGAGAAATTTCTCCATATAGACCTGATCGTTGCCGAAGGCGGCCAGCGCTTCCGACTGCGTCACGCCAATGGCGTTCAAGAGCGACGCGTCGGTGTGCACGACGCGCATGCCGCGGCCGCCGCCGCCGCCTGAGGCCTTGATGATCACCGGATAGCCGATGTCCTTGGCGATGCGGAAATTTTCGTCCGCATCCTTGCCGAGCGGACCGTCCGAACCGGGAACGCAAGGTACGCCATAGCTCTTCATGGTTTTGATGGCGGAGACTTTGTCGCCCATGAGGCGAATGGTTTCGGCCCTCGGGCCGACGAAGATGAAACCGCTTTTCTCGACACGTTCGGCAAAATCGGCGTTTTCGGACAAAAAGCCATACCCCGGGTGAATGGCAACCGCGTCGGTGACTTCTGCCGCGCTGATGATGGCCGGCATATTGAGGTATGACAGCGCCGATTGCGGCGGCCCGATGCACACGGTCTCGTCCGCGAGCAGCACGTGCTTGGTGTTGAAATCGGCGGTCGAATGCACGGCCACGGTCTTGATGCCGAGTTCGCGGCATGCACGCAATATGCGAAGAGCGATCTCGCCGCGGTTCGCGATGACGACTTTTTCGATCATTGAGCTATTCGATGATGAACAGCGGTTGACCGAACTCGACCGGCTCACCGTTCTTCGCCAGCATCGCCGTCACCCGGCCCGCCTTGTCGGACTCGATCTGATTCATCATTTTCATGGCTTCAATGATGCAAAGTATCTGGCCGACTTCGATTTCGCTGCCGATCTCCACGAAGGGCTTCGCACCCGGCGAGGCGGACGCATAGTAGGTGCCGACCATCGGCGAGGTGACCGTGTGCTCATCATTACGGGGCGCACGCTCGCCGGCCGAAGTGGCCGGCATGGCTGCGGCGGCCGGGGCCGCATGCATGATTGGAGCCGCTTGCGCGGCGGCGACCTGCATGCCCATCCGCGGGTGGCGGCTGATGCGCACCGACTCCTCGCCCTCCGAAATCTCCAGTTCCGAGATGCCCGACTCCTCGAGCAACTCGATCAATTTCTTTACCTTGCGAATGTCCATCCGCGAACCCCTTGAGAATCTATCGTTTTAGATCTTGGTCAGGCGCGCGATGGCGGCTTGGAGCGCAAGCTCGTAGCCAATCGGGCCCAATCCGTAAATGCAGCCGACCGCGATGTCGGATAAATAAGAGTGATGCCGAAAAGTTTCGCGCGCGAATACGTTGCTCAGATGAATTTCGATGAACGGCACGCCAACCGACAGGAACGCATCGCGCAGCGCAATGCTGGTGTGCGTGAACGCGCCCGGGTTGATGATCACGAATCCGATGTGCTCGCCCCTGGTCGCGTGGATCTTGCCGATCAATTCGTGCTCGGCATTGCTCTGCGCCGCAATGAGTTCATGGCCCTGGGCGAGGCTTAAGCCCTTGAGCTTCGTCTCGATGTCTTGCAGAGTGGCGGTGCCGTACACGGCGGGCTCGCGAGTGCCGAGCAGATTCAGATTCGGACCATTTAGGAGCAAAATTCGAGCCATCTTAAGCGTCAATCCCTGCACGATCGCATCACAAAGGTCCGCGATAATAACCAGAAATGGGATTGAAAAGGCAAGCTTCTGCAGCGAACGTCACTAAAGGCGCTCAGGCGCCGTGTTTCTCGGCAAGCTTCTCGAGCCCCTCGCCGATGAGGCGGCGGGCCTCGGGCAGCTGGACGCGGCCGTGGTTGAGGTCCTGGACCTGGGAAAGGATGAAATCGACCTGTTGGCGATGCAGTTCGCCGACAAACAGGGCCACCACCTCGCCGCGCCCGTCGGTGAAAACCGTAAAGGGGAATGCCGGCGAGTCCATGCCGAATTGGGCCGCCACATCCAAGGCATCCTGATCGCCGATGAGCACCGGATAGTCAATTTTGAACTGGCCGGCGAATTCCTTGACCTTGTCCCGATAGTCCACGGCAATGCCGAGCACGGCGAGATCCCGCCCGGCCCATTCGGCCGCGATGCTCTTGAGCAACGGTATTTCTCGCCGACAGGGCGCGCACCAAGTGGCCCAGAAGTTGATCACCAGCGACTTGCCGCCCCATTCCGAGATGGGGGTGGCCTTGCCGGCCAAATCCTTGAGCGAAAAATCAGGCAGGTGTACAGGGATCACGGCATGCGGCCCGGTCGCTTCCGATACCGCAACGTCCCGGGGATCCGATGCACTCGCCGTGCCGGCCGGCGCCGCAACACCGTGCTCCTGGTTGGCGGACTGCTGTCGAGCGTTATGAACCGAGTGCATCCTGATTCCCGCCCAAATCGCCAGCAGAACGATGAGCGCGGCGGCGAAGAAGCGCGGCCCTATGGCATTCATACCGAAACGGCGCTATTCATGCCGGGAGGTCGAGCTTGCGTCCCTTTCTCAGCACCAGCCCTGCCATGAGAAATCCGACCGCACCGCCAATGATCGCGATGCTCTCCCACGGGTAGGGCGGAATATTCGCTGCCGCCGGCGCTGCAGTCGTACCGGCGCTTGGGAAAACCACTTTGGTGATGGGCGGGTAGCACAGCCCTGCCTCGGCGCAGCCCTGATAGGTCACTTTGATCTGGATCGGATGGGCCCCGGCATCCATCCTCGTGTAAGGCACTTGCGCCTCCACCTGCTGGGTATAGATCTCCTGGGTACCCAGGTAGGGATCGGTCTTGACCACGCCGGACGGCAGCTGCGGAGCGGAAACCACGAGGTCCGGGCTCTCGGCTTTAACCTCGATCTTTTGTTTGTACAGGTAGTAGCCGTCGGCGATCACCCAACGCACTTTCAGCGCATTGCCCTCGTCGTGCGCGGAGACCCGAAACGCGATATCGGGGGGCAGGAAGTCGGTGTCATTGGATTCAATGCCCCGCATCCAATAAGGCTTTGCGCACACAGATCCGGGCGCGCCGCCCAGCAGGCACGCCAGGAGCAGGGATAGAAAAGCGGTTGTCGGGGTACGTTGCATGCAGCGCACTTTAGTGGTCAAGCCGCCAGGGCGCCAGCGTCCGTAATGCTGCATAACAGCAAAAAATTAGGCCCGCAAACCCTTGAATCGTAATATTTCGACGCTATTATTAGCAGCCTCGATGGGAGAGTGCTAACAACACTGACCCTTGGCTCAACCCAAACTCAAGCATTAGGAGTCTTGTCTTATGAAGATTCGTCCCCTTCATGACCGCGTGATCGTGAAAAGAGAAGAAGAGGAGCGTAAGTCTCCAGGTGGCATTGTGATCCCGGACACCGCGACTGAGAAACCGATTTTCGGGAAAGTGGTTGCCGTCGGCAAGGGCAAGATTTTGGAAAATGGCGAAATTCGCCCGCTGGACGTCAAGGTCGGCGACAAGATTCTGTTCGGCAAGTACAGCGGCACCGAAGTGAAGATGGATGGAGATGAGCTGGTTGTCATGCGTGAAGAAGACATCATGGCCATCGTGGAAGGCAAGTAAGCCTCCGCTCAAAACCAAATTTACTTCCCGCAAATCAAATTTAATTAGAGGTATCAGCAAATGTCAGCAAAAGACGTACGCTTTAGCGACGACGCTCGGGCACGCATGTTCAAGGGTGTGAATATCCTGGCGAATGCCGTCAAGGTCACACTGGGTCCGAAAGGTCGCAATGCGGTGCTCGACAAGAGCTTCGGCGCCCCCACCGTCACCAAGGACGGCGTCTCGGTTGCCAAGGAAATCGAGCTGAAGGACAAGTTCGAGAACATGGGTGCGCAGATGGTGAAGGAAGTTGCTTCCAACACGTCTGACGAGGCCGGCGACGGCACCACCACCGCCACCGTGTTGGCGCAAGCCATCATCCGCGAGGGCCTGAAGTCGGTCGCCGCGGGCGCCAATCCGATGGACTTGAAGCGCGGCATCGACCAAGCGGTCCTTGCGGCCACCGAGGAGCTCAAGAAGCTCTCCAAGCCCTGCAAGGATCCGAAGGCGATTGCACAGGTCGGCACGATCTCTGCGAACTCCGACGAGAGCATCGGCAAGACGATTGCGGATGCCATGGCGAAGGTCGGCAAAGAGGGCGTGATCACCGTGGAAGAAGGTTCGGGCCTCGATAACGAGCTCGAAGTGGTCGAAGGCATGCAGTTCGATCGCGGCTATCTCTCCCCGTATTTCATCAACAATCAGCAGGGTCAGAGCGCCGAGCTCGACAAGCCGCTGGTTTTGTTGGTGGACAAGAAGATCTCCAACATCCGCGAATTGCTCCCCTTGCTGGAAGCGATTGCCAAGGGCGGCCGTCAGCTGTTGATCGTTGCCGAAGACGTCGAAGGCGAGGCATTGGCCACGCTGGTCGTCAACACGATCCGCGGCATCGTCAAAGTCGCCGCCGTCAAGGCGCCGGGCTTTGGTGATCGTCGTAAAGCCATGCTGCAGGACATTGCGATCCTCACCGGCGGCACGGTCATCTCCGACGAAGTCGGCTTGTCGCTCGAAAAGGCGACGCTGAACGATCTCGGCGAAGCGAAGAAGATTCTGGTGGAGAAAGAGAACACCACCATCATCGACGGACACGGCAAGGCTGCCGACATCAAGGGCCGGGTCGAAAGCATCCGTGCGCAGATCGAAGAAGCCACCTCCGACTATGACAAGGAAAAGCTCCAGGAGCGCGTTGCCAAGCTCTCCGGCGGCGTTGCCGTGATCAAAGTCGGCGCAGCGACCGAAATCGAAATGAAGGAAAAGAAGGCGCGAGTCGAAGACGCATTGCACGCGACCCGTGCGGCCGTCGAAGAAGGCGTGGTCCCGGGCGGCGGTGTCGCGCTGGTACGTGCGTTGAAGGCCATCGAGAAGCTGGTCGGTAAGAATGAAGATCAGACCACGGGCATCAAGATCCTGGCCCGCTCGATCGAAGAGCCGCTGCGTCAGATCGTCACCAATGCCGGTGAGGACGCCGCGGTTGTTCTGAACCGGGTCCGCGAGGGCAAGGGCACGTTCGGCTACAACGCCGCGACCAGCGAGTACGGCGATATGATCGAACTGGGCATTCTGGATCCGACCAAGGTGACGCGTTTGGCTCTGCAGAACGCCGCCTCGGTTGCGGGTCTGCTGCTCACGACGGAAGTCATGATCGCCGAGTCGCCGAAGGACGAAGAGCATGCACATGGCGCCCCGGGCGGCGGCATG
>Ga0209006_10004163_pt1 | contig 13163 bp, 9 predicted proteins | sample JacPin_JW_Ref_O2_FD_188567 | JGI IMG/M metagenome (GOLD analysis project Ga0209006, IMG submission 188567) | Forest soil microbial communities from Algoma, Ontario, Canada - Jack Pine, Ontario site 1_JW_Ref_O2 (SPAdes) (version 2) | ecosystem: Environmental > Terrestrial > Soil > Boreal... | reverse complement strand
GTTGAACCACCGCGGCAGGCTGACGTTATCGCCATGGAGGCGCAATCGTTCGGCGTGCCACTTGGTTTCGGCGGGCCTTATTGCGGAGTCATCGCCACGCGCGAAAAATATGTCCGGCAAATGCCAGGCCGGCTGGTCGGCCAGACCGTTGATAAACATGGCAAGCGCGGATTTGTGCTGACGCTGGCGACGCGTGAACAGCACATCCGGCGCGAGAAGGCGACTTCCAACATCTGCACCAATCAAGCGCTGGTCGCGCTAATGGTCAACATCTTCATGAGTATCTACGGCAAAGTTGGCCTGAAGGAATTGGCGAAGCAGAATCTCGCCAAGGCAGCCTACGCGGCAGATCACTTCGCACGTTACGGCAAGATACTTTTTGCTGCGTCGCCGCGCTTCAACGAATTCGTGTTGCAGACCAGCGAAGATCCCCACGCCATCAATAGCCGGCTTCTGGGACACAAAATGGTCGGCGGTTTGCCATTGCAGAAATTTTATCCGGAGCTGGGCAATGCGGCCCTATGGTGCTGCACGGAACTGACTACACGCAGCGCAATCGACACCGCAGTCGGGCTGGTTGCAGAGAGCGAGCGCTCGGTGCGACCGGGAAAGGAAGAAGCGGACGTAGAGGAAGTCGCACGATGAAGCACATGACCCGCAAAGCCACGCGCCACGTCAATCAGAACGAAGGATTGATTTTCGAAAAATCGTCGCCAGGAAAGGCTGCCTGGAAGCTGCCGCCCCTCGACGTGCCCGAAGTGGATACCGCGAAGCTTCTCGGCTCCTCCGAAAGGAAAGATCTGGGCAACATGCCCGAAGTCAGCGAGATTGAAATCATTCGCCACTTCACGCGGCTCTCTACCTGGAACTACGCCATCGATCTGGGAATGTATCCGCTCGGCTCCTGCACGATGAAATACAATCCGCGCGTGAATGAAGCTGTGGCTCGCGTAGAGGGAATCGCGAATGGCCATCCCTATCAGCCCGGGAAGATTTCCCAGGGCGCGTTACTGATTCTGAAAACGCTGAGCGAGCAACTGATCGAGATCACCGGCATGGACGCGATCACGCTGCAACCCGCGGCTGGCGCCCACGGCGAGATGACCGGCCTGCTCATGGTTCGTGCCTGCCATCAGTCGCTGGGGAATGCCCGCAAGAAGATTCTGATCCCCGACTCCGCCCATGGAACCAACCCTGCCACGGCTGCGATGGTGAACTATGCCGTCGAGAATCTGAAATCAGACTCGCGCGGCATGGTTGACCTGGCCGCACTTCAGTCGCAGATGAACGAAGATGTCGCCGCGCTCATGCTCACCAATCCCAATACGCTAGGGGTTTTCGAGCAGGACATCCACAAGATCGCCGACATTCTTCACGCCAAGGGCGGCCTGCTCTATATGGATGGCGCCAACATGAATGCGCTTGTCGGCAAGGTTCGTCCCGGGGATTTCGGCGTCGACGTCATGCATCTCAACCTGCACAAGACGTTTTCGACTCCGCACGGCGGCGGTGGTCCGGGTTCAGGCCCAGTGGCAATCAAGAAACATCTCGAACCGTTCTTGCCGACCCCGGTCGTAATCACAAAATCCGATGGCACGCTGGCTTTCGATTATGATCGTCCACATTCGGTCGGTCGCGTGCGTGCTTTTTATGGCAATTTCGGCATGTTCGTTCGCGCCCTCGCCTATATACAGGCCAACGGACCCGATGGCCTCCGCCAAACCACCGAAGACGCGGTATTGAATGCCAACTACATTCGCAAAGGACTCGAAGGCGTTTACGATCTGCCCTATTCCACGCCGACCATGCACGAGGTGGTTTTCAGCGACAAGCTGCAGGCGAAAAAGGGCGTACGTACGATGGATATCGCTAAGAGGTTGATCGATTATGGATTTCATCCCTACACCACGGCATTTCCGCTGATCGTCCCCGGCGCGCTGATGATCGAGCCTACGGAAAGCGAACCGAAAGAAGAGTTGGACCTGTTTGTCGAGGCGATGAAGTCGATCGCTGAAGAAGTGGAAGAAGAGCCGCAGATGGTGCTGGATGCCCCGCATTCGACGAGGGTCTCGCGACTCGACGAAACCGCTGCTGCCAGGAAACCAGTACTGCGGTGGAAGCCGACTGCATGAGATGAGGGTTTGATTTCTGATTGTTGATTGTCGGCACCGTGCCTTCCTTGTTTCCTCCCCTGTGTTCTTCCCGTACCCTCTGTGGTTAAATCCTCGTATTGCCTACTCTGAAGAAAGCTCCGACAATTCCCGCGCCGCATGGCTTGTTTGCGTCCCCAGAAAAGCGCAATCCGGTGGTTTGCCTGCTTCTGGCCGTAGTCACGATCGCTCTGTACAACCCCGTTAACCGCCATCCGTTCGTTAACTATGACGACGACCGCTATGTCACCGACAATCCTCACGTGCGCCAAGGCTTGACTGCAGACACCTTCACTTGGGCACTGACCTCAATCGAGCAGGCAAATTGGCATCCGCTGACCTGGATGTCCCACGCTCTCGATGTTTCTCTCTTCCATCTCAATCCTGCCGGACATCATTTCACCAGTGTTCTGCTGCATGCAGTGAACGTGATGCTCCTCTTTCTTCTTCTGATGTGGAGTACTGGAAGGCTTGGGCCAAGCTTGTTCGTGGCTGCGGTGTTCGCGATTCACCCGATCAATGTCGAGTCAGTGGCGTGGATTGCGGAGCGCAAGAATGTTCTCTGCACGCTGTTCTTTTTTTTGACGCTCTGGGCTTATGGCTGGTACGCGCGTAAGCCGGGCTGGAAACGGTATTTGGCAGTTGTCGCGCTGTTCGCCGCTGCACTTGCCTCCAAGCCGATGGTGATCACGTTGCCGTTTGTGCTGTTACTGCTCGATTACTGGCCGCTAAATAGAGTTCGCGGCGAAGAGAGAAGCGCGGACCCAGAGTTCCCCTGGTCGAGGCTGGTGCTGGAAAAGTTGCCACTGCTCTTGCTCTCGGCGGCCAGCGCAATAATTACTATGCAGGCACAAGCGGCCGGCGGCGCGATGCGCAGCACGCAGCAATTCTCCTTCGGAGTGCGCCTCGCCAACGCTATAAGCGCCTACGTGACGTATCTGTGGAAAATGGTCTGGCCTGCGCGCCTTGGGCCACTGTACCCGCATCCGGGAGACTCGCTCCCGGGTTGGCAGGTTTGGTTGGCCACAATCGTTCTGATTGCTGTTACCGCAGTCACGCTGAGATATCGCGCGCGCCGCTATCTGGTTGTCGGCTGGTTATGGTTTCTCGGGACACTGGTGCCGGTCATTGGACTCGTGCAGGTTGGCGATGCCGCTATGGCTGATCGCTACGCCTACATCCCGCTGATCGGGATTTTTGTGATGATCGCGTTCGGAGTGGCGGACTTCGCAGAACAGCGCGAACTAGCTCTCTGGCCGGCGGTTCCCGCCGCTATCGTGCTGCTCGCATTGGCTGCAGCCACGCATCGTCAAATCGGTTATTGGGAGAGCAGCAACGAACTGTGGGCGCACACAGTCGCCGTCACCGAAAACAACTTCATCGCCGAAGACAACCTCGGCGGCGCGCTGATTCTTGAAGGCAAAGAAGAGGAAGCGCATCCGCACTTCGAAGCTGCGGCTCGGATCAACCCGAAAGACCCGATGAGCCGCAGCAATCTCGGAACGTACTTTCAGACTCACAATCAGATGCGCGATGCTATCGCGCACTACGAGGCGGCGCTCGCCTTGACTTCAGATCCCGGCCTGCTGGCGCAGACCTATGCCAACCTCGGAGCCGCGCATCGCGCCCTGGGAGAAGACGAGCAGGCACACAGAGGCTTCGAGCAGTCACTACGCTTCAATCCCAACCAGTTCAATGCGTGGCTGGGCCTCGGGCTGCTGGCGCAGAAGCAGGGCAAGCTCGACGAAGCAATCAGCGATTTCTCGCGATCGGTCGAAATTCAGCCCTCTGCTCAAAGCTATCTCGAACTCGGACGTGCGCTCGAGCAGGCCGGACATGCTCCCGAGGCGCTTGATGCCTATCAGCAAGCCGTGAAACTCTCTCCCGATTTCACCGAAGCGCATCAGGCCTTTGATGCGCTTCGGCAGAAGACACCTTGAGGATTCACCCTGCGCCTATGCTATCGAGCGGAAGGGAAGGCTGAATCTACTTCGCTGTGATGTCCGCTGTCGCGCGGGTCGTGTCCCACTCCTCGCGCAGAGTGCACCCTGCCGCCGTCTTGTCATAAGCGATAGTGAAATTTTCGACAGATGCCGGAGGCTTGGACATAGTCATGTCGATGCGGGCAAGTTCGTCTTTCTCATACGTGTAGGGGATGCCCCATTCGCCCGTCTTCTTGTTGACGATGAGCGTCCACTTGTCGGGATTGGGGAGCACGAACAACGTATAGCTCCCGGCTGGCACGGTCTTCCCGCCGATTACTAGGTCGGCGCTGGTGACGAATGTGGTCGCCTCGTTAGCTCCGTTTCGCCAGACTTTCCCGTACGGGTCCTGGCCGCCGACCATCTTTCGTCCGCGCAGCCGCGGACTGGAATAGTCAGTCTTGATGGTCTTGCCTCCGCCCAGATCACAGGTAGCGGAAGCGGCCGGGCTCGGCTTGTCCTGACAGGCAGCGAATATCGTGAGCGTTAAAAACAGGCCGGTGAGAAACGCGATACGTTTTTGCATGGACTCTCCTTTTAGGAAACTGACTCTGGGAACTGACACGCTAAAGGCTTTTGACGTTTGAGCGGGGATTATGTCAGCGCACCCATTATGCTCCTCGCACAGTGGCGGGTACAATCGACCGATGACGGTATTCGATGAGAAGCAGGAAGAACTGGAACACTACGAGACCATGATGGGTGTCGCGCGCGGTCGCCTCGCCGTAACGATGGATACGATCACCGACGCCATGGCTCTGGTCGGCCAGCATGGCGTCTATTGCCAGAGCCAGCGTTGGCCGGGCAAGCCGGTGATGGACATCCAGATCGTCATGAAGAGCCTCACAGACGCGAAGGAGTTAATCCGGAGCGTGATGGAAGAACTGAAAAAGAACCGATAACACATGACCGATGTTTATGTGCTGTACCGGATATTTTTTCGCGACGCTCGGTATCTTCGTGGGCTCTAGGGTTTCACAGTCACCATTACCACGCCATGTGAAGCAACCGTCGCCGAAAATTTCCCAGTAAACTTTCCCAGATCTTTGTGCAACCACAAGTCACGCGCTGAAGCGCTCATGCTGCTGGGATAACCGAGATCCAGCCAGTTCGCGGAAACTTCCTGCTCGCTGCTTCCTCGATTCAGCAAAACCACTGCACGGCTGCCGTCCTTTAGCTGCTTTGCCCAGACTTCGAGGTCGCCATTCTTCGTGACCCGCTCGCCTTCGCGGCCGAGAGCATCCTGATCGATCGCGATCACTTCTTTGTTGGTGAGAATGTCGTGAATCTCCGGACGCATGGTGCGCAGATCGTTGCCTGCGATCAGGGGCGCGGCCAGGATGGCCCACAGGCTGAAATGCGAGCGATATTCCGTGTCAGTCATGCCGCCGTTCCCGACCTCGAGCATGTCAGGGTCGTTCCAGTGTCCCGGTCCTGCGTAGGATTGCAGGCCCACCTGCTGATCAATGATGGCCATCACGCCGTTCGAGCAGCAACTGCCGTCGGGCCATTTCTGTTGACCTCCCCACCGGTCTTGAATGTCGCCCGTGCTGCGCCACAGGTTGCCGCCGACCTCTTTGCCCCAGAGCCACGGCTTGGCGGTGCCCCACTCGCAGATGCTGAGCACGATCGGCCTCCCCGAAGCGTCCAACGCCGCGCGAATGTTTGCGTAGGACGCCCGCGCATCCTGCGTGGTCGTACTGCACCAATCATATTTCAGATAGTCCACACCCCACGCGGCGTACTGGATCGCATCCTGGTATTCATGCCCGAGTCCACCGGGCCGTTTGGCGCAGGTCATCGTCCCGGCGTCGGAATAGACGCCAAACTTCAGTCCCAGAGAATGTATGTAATCGCCAACTGCTTTCATACCGCGTGGAAAGCGCTGTGGGTCGGCAACGATATTTCCTTGCCCATCGCGGCTCACCTGCCAGCAGTCGTCAATGTTCACGTAGATATATCCCGCATCTTTCATGCCCGACTTCACGACGACGTCGGCCATGTTCTTGATCATGTCTTCACTGACATTGCAGGCAAACTTGTTCCAGGAATTCCAGCCCATGGGTGGGGTGAGAGCGAGATTGGCAGAGAGCGACGGCTTCTCCTGCCCGAACAGGAAGCTCACTGAGAGTGCGAGGCAAAACATAGAGGCCAGAAACTTTCGCTTCGTTTTCATGCACACGTTTTACCAGAAGTATCTTGGGATTGGTAGCAGATGACGATTTGCCATGCGCTGACTCGAAATTCAATTTAGAATGCTCGCCGGTTGTGTCGTCGAGCGTTGATGGAGGATATTTCATGCGCAGGCTTCCCGCCCTGTTGCCGATTGTTTTGGTATGTTTCTTACTTCTTGGTGGAACCGCATGGACGCAGTCCGACGCGTCGCCAGTCGGTATTTTCGAGGGACACGGAGACGTCGGAACTGTGCTGCACGCTGGTTCCGTCGACTACGATGCGGCGAAGCATGCCTATACGATTGCCGGCAGCGGCGAAAATATGTGGCTGTCGGCCGATGCGTTTCAGTTTGTGTGGAAGAAAGTATCAGGAGATGTAATTCTCACTGCCGACGCCGGATTCCTGAGCGCGACTGGCAACGAGCACAAGAAGGCCGTGCTGATGCTGCGTCAGAGTCTGGACGCGGATTCGGTTTACGTCGACGTGGCCCTTCACGCCAGCGGACTGACCTCGCTGCAATTCCGCGATGAGAAAGGCGCGCTCACGCGCGAGGTGCAATCGAATCTGTCCGCCCCAAAACGGCTCCGTATCGCCAAGCGTGGCGACTACGCGTATATATCCTTGGCGGCCGATGGCGGCGAAATGCAGATCGCCGGGGGATGGCTACGAATTCCTCTGCATGGCGAGTTTTATGTCGGCATCGGCGTCTGTTCACACGACAAAGATGTCGTCGAGAAAGCCGTCTTCTCCAATGTCGAGCTAATACAAGCCGCCGCTTCGACCGGCGAGCCAGTTCTCTACAGCACGCTTGAAACTGTCGCCATCGATTCGGCCGATCGTCGCGTTTCTTATCTCGCGCAAGGCAGATTCGAAGCTCCGAACTGGACTCACGATGGCCGTGCGTTTCTCTTTAACCGCGATGGGCGCATCGAGCGACTGCCAGTCGATGGCAGAATGCCAACCAAGCTCGAGACCGGCGTCGCAACCCGTTGCAATAACGATCATGGCATCTCACCAGACGCTACCCAACTCGCCATCAGCGACAATTCGCAGGATGATCATGAATCACTGGTCTACATCGTTCCCATCGCCGGCGGCGCGCCGCGCCGCATCACGCAAAAGGCGCCATCGTATTGGCACGGCTGGTCGCCCGACGGTAAAACGCTGGCGTTCGTTGGCCAGCGTGAGGGAGACTTCGATATCTATGCGATTCCGGCGGCCGGCGGAGAAGAGACACGGCTCACGACCGCCAAAGGCCTCGACGATGGTCCCGAATATTCGCCTGACGGTAAATATATTTATTTCAACTCCGAGCGCACCGGCCGTATGCAGATCTGGCGAATGAAAGCCGACGGAAGCGAGCAAGAGCAGGTCTTCTCCGATGATTTCAATAACTGGTTTCCGCACATCTCGCCAAACGGCCAGTGGATGGTTTTCCTCACTTATGGTTCCGAGGTGACCGGTCATCCGGAAAATAAAGACGTGGTGTTGCGCCTGATGTCGCTCACCGATAAGAAAATAACAGTGATGGCGAAGTTATTTGGCGGGCAGGGCACGATTAACGTCCCGTCATGGTCGCCCGACAGCGCGCGCGTGGCATTCGTGAGCTACATGTTGGTCCCAGAGTAGAGGATCGCCAAATCCAGGCGCTTGAGAATTGAATTTCAAGGACAGCCCGCCACGAGAGCAGAATTCATTCCGGAGCCTGAAATGGCGAAGCCGGAAGTCCATCGCGATTAATCAGATTGCAAGTCGGGTTGGGTGCCCATCCGTAACGAACCGAAACCGGCGACGGCACTGTCGCGCTGGAGACGACAACTGAGACGCCTTCGATCCGAGCCTCCGCAGGTGCGTATTTCCCATCGGCTCCCGCAACTTCAAAGCCCGTAACCTCCGAACCTTTGGCCGCGAGTCCTTCAGCATGATCGAACCAAACGCGCAGCCCGCGATCTTCCTGCGTGACTTGGCGGTAGAGAGGCCCCGACCACTCGATCTTCTCTCCATATACAATTGCGCGGGCCGCCAGCGCGAGACGCAGAGCAACATCTTGCTTATTCTTGGGATGAAGGTCGACCGCGTCGCCGATGTCGATGGTGACCGCCATGCCCGTATTCTTCAACTCCAGCGCCTGTCGCTGCGCGTTGCGTACGTCCGGCCACAGGTCTTCGGCAGCAGTGTTCCAGTTGGCAATCTGAGCAAAGAGGAAGGGGAAGTCCCCCTCACCCCAGTCGTTCCGCCAATCACGAATCATGGTTCGAAAGAGGCGCGAGTAGAGAGGCGCGCGATCAGGGCCGGAATTCGATTCACCCTGATACCAGATGACGCCGCGAATGGCGAACGGAGTCAGCGGAGCGATCATGCCGTTATACAGAGCTGCCGGCGCCCAAGCCGCGAAGTCGGAATGCCACTGTCGCTGAGGCAGTGGCTTGCCGTCTGCTTTGGCCTGCGCGAGAGCCTGCTGAAAATCGGCTTCTTCCCGCCGCATTCGCAAGACCGTAGTGGATTCCGTGGCCAGCGTTTTCGCCCGCGCCGCAAAAATCGGCATGAGCGAAGCGTCGGCGGAAAGGGCGTGAAGACTGGTCCACGATTCAGCCGCAGTTCCTCCCCAGAACGATTCGATCAAGCCGATGGGAATGCCCAGCTTCTGCTGAAGATTGCGCGCGAAGAAGTAAGCCACTGCTGACGAGTTTGCAACTGTCTCCGGTGCGCACGCCGTCCAGCCCTTGGACCCAACGTTTTCCAGAGGATAGTCTGCCGGTTTGTGGTCCACACGGAACAGCCGAATCTTAGGGTATTGTGCCGCCGCGATTTCGGCTTCGGCATTGACAACGCCATTCATGGAAAATTCCATGTTGGACTGGCCCGAGGCCACCCAAACGTCGCCTACGAGAATGTCATCCAAAACAATCGTGGTCGCGGCTTTGACGGTCATCTGGAACGGGCCGCCAGCCTCCCCGGGAGATAGAAAAATACTCCAGCGGCCGTCATCATCCGCGGTCGCCGTTTTCGTTTCACCCCGGAAAGCGACGGACACCACTTCGTGCGGCGCGGCCATACCCCAAGCGTGAACTGGAAGCCCCCGTTGGATCACCATGTGATCGGCCAGCAGCGCGGGCAGAGTAACGTCCGCGCGGGAGCGCAGAGGAGCGAACATGATTGCAATCAGCACGCAGGAAACTTGCAACGAACGCCAGCGGAGAATGGTGCGGATCATATGTGCGATTTCCTTGAGTGGGAAGGATGCGTCATCGGAAATGAATGTTTATCGCGCCAGTTTGTCGTCGAAGAACTTTGCCATCAATTCGAGGGCCTCTTTGGTTTCCGGCAGCTGGAAGTGATACCAGAAGGCGTGGGGAAGCGCTTCGTAGACGACGAGTTGCGCATCGTCTCCCGCGCCCAGCAGCGCGCGATGAAAAATAGCGGTATCGCTCAGCAGGAGATCGCGCGTGCTGGTGACCAGCAAAGTCGGAGGCATCCCGTGCAGGTCAGCGAATAGCGGCGACAGCACAGGATCTTTTCGATCTGTCTTGCCTATATATTCGTCGTCCGGTAGATGACTCAGATCGACCGGCTGCATCTCGCCCGGTAAGCCGTTGAGCGTGAATAGTTGCCGCGAGTCTCCGGGACGGCTGAAGTCCGCAAGGCCTGAAAAAATTCCCAGCGCCCCCGGCAGCGGAAGTCCCAACTGTTTGAGACGCACCGTAACTTCGCCGGTCAGGATCGCTCCCGCCGATGTGCCGAAGACTCCAATCCTTTGCGGTCTGTAAGTTTTCAGCAGCTCCTTGTAGACCGCAACCACATCGTCAACTGCCGCGGGAAACGGGTTCTCAGGAGCCAATCGATAGTAGACCGACACAACTCTGATCTTCGCCAGGTTCGCGATGGGCACACCCTCGATTAGCGATCCCGAATCAGAATTAAATCCGCCGCCGTGAAGATTGATAAGCACTCGCGTGCGGTTTGCCTCGGGCATGGCAAGCGGCGTGATGATGTCGGTACGGACGCCGGCGGTGGTCGTCTCCTGCACGTTGACCGGATAGAACTTCCGTGCCTCGGCGGAATCCTGCGCCCGCCAGACGTCGGTGCGCTGGCGCCGCTCGGCCAGTGACTCAGGTCCGGGAATACTATGTGCCAGCGATGTCAGCCACTTCTGCGCTTCGGAGCTGACAGTCGTGGGCAGCGGCACCACGCGAGTGATGTGGGCAGTGCCGTCAGAATCGAACGTTGCGGAGTCTTGTTGTGGGGCGGACCTTGACTGAGCCAGCAATGCGGGAACGAGCGCAAATGTGGCGAAGAGAAAAAATAATCTGAGTTTCATCGCGGATATTTGTATCAGAGACGTCAGGACAGCGGAAGGTGTGCTGGAAGCTGCCTCTCCGAACGTCTTTCAGACGCAAGGAATCTGGTGTCGCCGGTGCGGTACGATTTACGATAGTGTGTACTTTCCGCGCTCGATTACCCGCTGCGCGATCTGTTGCCGCAGTTCGATGGTGTTGAAGGGCTCGTACTTCGCCAGGCGGCGTAAAATCGCAAGCTGCGTGCGCAGAGTGTCACCTTCGGCCACCGCGGCGATCACCTTCCGGGCGGCCGATTCCACTTTCTCGAAAGCCTGCGACAGATACACGCGGGTCATGGCAACCGGCAGCGTAGCCGTTGCCTCGCCCTTGGTTTCAACGATCTTCTGCGCGCGCAATACTGCCGACTCCATGGCGTATGCCTCAATCGTGATGTCGGCGATGGCGCCCATAATCTCCTGCTGATCCTGAATCGTCTGCATATATTTCTCTGTAGCCACGCCCGCCGCAAACAATCCCAGCTTTTTGGCCTGAGCCACGAGTTTGCGTTCGCCAGCGAGCGTACCGTCAAGTTCGTCCGAGGACGGACCCGACAACACATCCTCCATGAGTTTCTTGATCGCCGGTCTCAGTGGTAATTGCCCGCTCATCGCACGCTTCAGGAGAAAGCCGGTGATGATGAGCCGGTTGATTTCGTTCGTGCCCTCGAAGATTCGATTGATGCGGGCGTCGCGATATGCCCGCTCCGCCGGATACTCTTCGACAAACCCGTAGCCCGCGTGAACCTGGAGGGTTTCATCGACGACATAGTCGATCATCTCCGAGCCCCACACCTTAATGATCGAACACTCGACCGCGTACTCCTCAATCGCCTTCAGCGTCTGCCTGGCTGCATCGGGCGCCGATTTGTCGACCTCGCTCAGGGCTGCGTCCATCATGCCCACCGTTCGATAGACAAGCGATTCGCCGACATAGAGCAATGTAGCCATGTTGGCGATCTTCTCCCGTACCAGTCCGAAATCGGCGATGACTTTGCCGAAAGCCTTGCGTTGCTTGGCATATCCGATGGCGGTTTCAAGCGAGACCCGTCCTCCACCGACGCACATTGCGCCGAGCTTGAAGCGTCCAATATTCAGAATGTTGAAGGCAATGAGATGCCCTTTGCCGATTTCGCCGAGAAGATTCTCAACCGGCACTTTGCAGTCGTTCAAAATGACCGGGCAGGTTGATGACCCGCGAATGCCCATCTTGTGCTCTTCGCCGCCAATCGAGAAGCCGGGAAAAGTTTTTTCCACCAGGAATGCCGAAAACTTGTCACCATCGATCTTCGCAAATACGGTGAACAGATCGGCGAACCCGGCGTTCGTGATCCACATCTTTTCGCCGTTCAGAATGTAGTGTTTCCCGTCGGCGGGAAGTTGTGCGCGGGTTCGGCAATTCAATGCGTCCGAGCCTGAGGTTGATTCTGAAAGCGCATAGGCACCGACGATTTCCCCCGAGGCCAGCCGCGGGAGATATCTCTTTTTCTGTTCTTCCGTCCCGAAATATACCAGCGGCAGGGTTCCGATCCCCGTGTGCCCGCCCCAGGTCGTCGCAAAGCCTGCGTATTTGGCGATGTGGTCCGCGATGACCGCGGCCGTGACTTTGTCCATCTCCAGGCCTCCGTAGGCCTCGGGAATCTCCGTTGAACTCAGACCGAGATCACCCGCCTTCTTCAGCAGATCGCGCGTGATGGAGAAATCCTTGTGCTCCATCTTTTCGATGTTCGGTACAATCTCGTTGACGGCAAACTCTTCCGCTGTCTGCCCGATCAGCTGATGTTGCTCGGTGAAGTCTTCAGGAGTGAAAATTTCATCGGGCTGCCGCGTTTCCAGCAAAAAGCTCCCGCCGGAAATTCTGGACTTGGGAATTGCGCTGGTGGTCGCCATGTCTATCCTCGGTGAACGCAGTCGCGCCGGCCATTGACGCCCGCGAAACACTATCTGATTCTAATGCTCAAAGAAACGGAATGATAGGCCGGAAACTCCGGTGTTTGTGGGTGTTTCACACCGGAATCTTCGACGAAACTGCGAAGTGGAGCCCTGAAAATACCGGTGCCTTCCAGGATGTTTCTGAATAAATCGCCGACTCAATCCAACTGCTATTACGGCCCATTCATCTGTATTCTGCCGCCCAGGTTGATCGACATTGACCCCTGCCGGCATCTCTGCTGAAAAGCCAACCGTGCGTTGACTGCGTCGAGCTTGTCCCCGACTTGCCGCGCGAACTCGATCCGGACGTACTGGACGAATGCGAACTTGAACCGGATGCACCGGAACAGTCGTCTCTGCCATTTCCCATTCCTCCTCAATCCTGTTGCGCGCTGCGTAGGCCGCGCTGAGACTCCAATTTAGCGTCCCGCCAATCATTCCACAATTCCCGTGTACACACGCAGAGCAAAATAGCGAACACACATGCGGCGAAGACCATCAACGCCCTGAGCGCATAAATATAGATCAACAGTAAGCGCAAACATTCAAAGGACTGCTCACTTTCCATCACTGCCCTCTTCCTGCCGTCCT
>Ga0209006_10004162_pt1 | contig 13163 bp, 12 predicted proteins | sample JacPin_JW_Ref_O2_FD_188567 | JGI IMG/M metagenome (GOLD analysis project Ga0209006, IMG submission 188567) | Forest soil microbial communities from Algoma, Ontario, Canada - Jack Pine, Ontario site 1_JW_Ref_O2 (SPAdes) (version 2) | ecosystem: Environmental > Terrestrial > Soil > Boreal... | reverse complement strand
AGATTGCATGCCTGTGAAGGACCTCACTGTTAGCGGTTCCCTTAATCTCAAACCTGAAAGCAAGGAAGAGAGAGCTCCGGAGAATCCGCATCTTGAACCGCCGCAAAGGGTTGGCTTCGTCAGTCTCGGGTGCCCCAAAAACCTGGTGGATAGCGAGGTCATGATGGGCCTGCTGGCGCGGGCTGGCGCGGAACTCACTCGCCGCGCGGAAGACGCCGACGTAATCGTGGTGAATACCTGTTCGTTCATCGAAAGTGCGCAGCAGGAGTCGGTCAACACCATTCTCGAGATGGCCGCGCACAAAACCGGTGGCAGGGCGAAAAAGCTTATTGTAGCCGGATGCCTGGTCGAGCGATTCCGCGACCAGATCCGCCAGGACATTCCCGAAGTCGATGCAGTCGTAGGCACGGGCGAACTGGAAAAGATTCTCTCCGCAGCCGGTCTGGCCTCTCCGCCGGCGCCGAATCATTCTCCGTCTCCGTTCGTGGTTTTGCCTTCGCGGCCGGAAGGAGATGCGCGGGCCGCTCAGGGCCGCTTCTCACGTCAGTCGTGGGATGGTGCGATTGCCGACCTGCCGAACTATCTCTACGACGACGCCACGCCACGCATTCTGGCCACACCTCGGCACATGGCGTACATCAAGATTGCCGAGGGCTGCGACCATCCCTGCACGTTCTGCATCATCCCTCAATTGCGCGGTCAGTTTCGCTCGCGCCGCTTTGAATCCGTCATTGCCGAAGCCGAGCGCCTGGCGCAAACCGGCGTCCGCGAGATTACCCTGATTGGGCAGGACACCACCTGCTACGGCGAAGATTTCGGCCTGAAAGATGGCTTGGCTCTCCTGCTGGAAAAACTGGCGGCCATCCCCGATCTGCGCTGGGTTCGTTTTCTCTATGCGTATCCCAACAAAATCACCGGCAAGTTGCTGGAGACGATCGCCCAACACGAAAAAGTCTGTTCCTACATGGATGTGCCCCTGCAGCACGCCTCGGCAGCGGTGCTGAAGCGCATGAAGCGCGGTGGCGGAGCCGATGTCTTCCTTCGCTCGATCGCAAAAATGCGCCGCACCGTGCCCGACCTGACCCTGCGCACATCGTTCATCGTCGGCTTCCCGGGAGAGACCGAGAAGGAGTTCGAAGAGCTTTGCGACTTTGTGCGCGAGGCGCAGTTCGACTGGATGGGCGCGTTTGCCTACTCCGATCAGGAGGGTGCCGCAGCCTACGCCCTCGACAAGAAACTTTCTCCGCGCGAGATCGAGCGTCGTCGCAAGCATCTGATGGGAATCCAGCGTCAGATCAGCAAGAAAAAGAAGAAGGCGCTGGTGGGCCGCGAGTTCGACCTCTTGCTCGAAGGCGAATCCGAAGAAACGGAACTGCTGCTCGAAGGCCGCACTGCCATGCACGCTCCCGAGATCGACGGCAAAGTCTTTGTCAACGACTTCCCCGAGGAGATCGAGCCGCAGCCCGGCCAGTTCTATCGTTGCGAAATCACCGAAGCGCACGATTACGATCTGGTGGCAAAGATCGTATAGAAAGTCGAAAAAGAGCCTGATTTTTTCAATCTGAAATCTATTATCTGCCTGCTGCAGTCTGCTTTTACAATAAGAACATCCATGCCGCGAAAGCGCACCGTCAAACTCCGCTGTCCGATCTGCAAAAAGTCAGTCAAAAGCTCCGACCCGGACTTCCCTTTCTGCAGCGACCGCTGCCGTCTGATCGATCTGGGCAAGTGGGCCAGCGGGGCATATGTAATTTCGTCTCCGGTCACCGATGCCGAAGAAGCCATCAGAAATCGCAACCTGGAAGACGAAGAGGACGAATCGTGAAGACAGACAGTAGCGCCGGCACCCCTCTGGCTGTAGCCGGGGCGTCCCAGTCGGGCGCCCCGATCTGGGCAACGCTGATCGCGACTTTCTTCGGAATCGGCCGCCTGCATCCCGGTCCTGGCACCTGGGGGTCGGCTGCTACTGTGCTGCTCTGGGCCGCCCTCGCATACGAGTTACCACCCGCTCTCCGAACCCCGGTAGCCTGCGCCTTGGCGCTGCTGGTCACCCTCATCGGCATCCCCGCTGCAACCCGCGTAGCCAGGGCGTCAGCGAGCAAAGATCCGCAGTTCGTGGTCATCGACGAAGGCGCGGGACAACTGATCGCCCTAATCGCGGTCCCCCTCGCATGGAAAACTTTTCTCGCGGGTTTTATACTTTTCAGAGCGTTCGATATCATCAAGCCGCCTCCGGTGCGCCAACTGGAGAAACTTCCCGAGGGCACCGGAATCGTTCTCGATGATGTCGCGGCGGGAATTTTCGCTCTCGTTCTGATGCATCTTTTGCTGCGTTTTGGGCTACTAAGATAGTACTGACTTGCATCTGCCGGGCCAGCGAGAATAAGTTCGCGCTACACTGATATTCGGTATTCCTCATGGGATTCTCCAACCGCATCCTCGGTAAAAAGAACCTGAACGGCGGACCGCACATCGATACCGTTGCTCCCTCGCTGGCACTCGCTGGCGGCGAGCTTCGCATCACCGGTTCGGGGCTGCGACCGCAGGAACTCCAGCGGCCCAAAGTTAAATTCGGTGAGTTTGAAGGATCGATCATCGTCAGTTCCGAGGGATTCCTGGTCGCGCGCGTTCCCGAAGGCGCTACCTCCGGCCCGGTCGTGGTCGCAACCAATGGCCACGTCAGCAACTCTCATACCGTCAAAGTGGCGGTGCCCATCGCCGAAAATCTTCATCCCGTCACCAGCCCGGCGCTTGACTCCGAAGGCAACATCTACGCGACGTTTTCAGGTTCGCGCGGCCAGAAGGTTCCGGTCTCGATTTTCAAGATCGACACCGACTACACCATCAAGCCCTTCGTTTCCGAAATGATGAACGCCACCGCCATCGCCTTCGATCGCGAGGGACAAATGTATGTCTCGTCACGCTTCGACGGCGCCGTCTATCGCGTGGCTCCCAACGGAACCATGACCACCTACGCCGAGGGTATGGGTGTGGCGACAGGCATCGCCTTTGATCGCGAGCAGAGTCTCTACGTCGGGGACCGCAACGGCACCATCTTCAAGATTTCTCGCGACCAGCAGGTCTTTGTGTTTGCCACGCTGGAGGTCAGCGTTTCGGCTTATCACCTGGCATTCAGCCCGCAAGGCGACCTGTTCGTCACCGGACCCACTGATCGGGTCTACAAGATCGACCCCAACGGAACGGTGAGCACCTTCTATCGAGGCCTGGGACGCCCGCAGGGCTTAGCTTTCGATGTGAATGGCAATCTCTATGTCGGCGCTTCGCTCTCGGGCACACGCGGCATCGTGAAGATCGCTCCCGATGGTCTGGCTAATCTCGAGGTCGCCGGCCAGGGTCTGGTCGGGCTGGCGTTTGCCCCGGGACGCTCCGTCATCCTCGCCACCACCAGCACCATCCACCATCTTTCGTGGAACATCCAGGGCATGTCGCTACCGCCGGAATAATTCCGTCTTCCTTTTGTCGTTTCAATTTCGTTGTCATTCCGAGCAAAGTGAGGAACCCGCTTTTTGACTGCGGCGCCCCTCACTTTCCGTTTAAACTTCTACTACGTGAACGCCGAGATCATTGCGGTGGGTTCCGAGATGCTCACGCCCTACCGCATGGACACCAATTCGCTCTACCTCACCGAGCAGCTTAATCTGCTGGGCATCGATGTAATTTTCAAAAGCATCGTCGGAGATGATCAGCGGCGCATCGTCGGTGCCGCGGAGCATGCCCTGTTTCGCTCCGACATACTGATGTTCAGCGGCGGACTTGGTCCGACAGAAGATGATTTAACGCGCGAGGCCGTGGCCGAAGCCCTGGGCGTGAGCGTGCGGCGCGATCCCGAAATCCTGGCGCGCCTGGAGCAGCGCTTTGCCGAACGCGGCTGGAAGATGACATCGAACAATTCCAAGCAGGCCGACGTTCTTGATGGGGCAACTGTGCTTCCGAATCCCAATGGCACCGCGCCCGGCCAGTGGCTGAGCGGCCAGTTCGACGGGCGCGAACACATCATCGTGCTGCTGCCCGGGCCTCCCCACGAGCTGAAAGCCCTGTTCGAGAGCGAAGTCCGCGAGCGCTTGCGCGCCAAAGTTCCTCAGGCAGCGCTTGCCATCCGCACTCTGAAGATTGCCATGCTGGGCGAGTCGGCGGTTGATGCTCGCGTCGCGCCGATTTACAAGCGATACGCCGACGTCGAAACCACCATTCTGGCAGGCGCCGGAGAAATCGAGCTTCACTTCAAAACCCGGGCTGCGACGCTCGACCGAGCGCAACGCCGCGTGGATGAAGTTGCCGGCGTGGTGGAAGACGAACTCGACGACGCGGTCTACTCGCGCAACGGAGAATCGCTCGAGCAGATCGTCGGCTACTGGCTCCAGATGCGCAACTCCACGGTGGCGGTTGCGGAATCCTGCACGGGCGGTCTGCTGGCGGAACGCATTACGTCGGTCAGCGGAAGCTCGCGATATTTTCTCGGTGGTGCGGTTGTGTATTCAAACGCGTTGAAGACCGAACTCGCCGGCGTGCCCACCGAAATGATCGACCGCCACGGCGCCGTCAGCCGAGAAGTGGCCGCTGCCTTAGCGGAAGGCATTCGCTATCGCTGCGAATCGACGCTGGGCGCAGGCATCACGGGCGTGGCCGGTCCCAATGGCGGCACTGTGGAAAAGCCTGTGGGCATGGTGTTCCACGCAGTTGCCAGCGACCGCGGAACCGAAGTGATCCAGCGCAACTTCCCCGGCGACCGCAAACGCATCCGCCGCTTCGCGTCCACGATGGCGTTGGATATGTTGAGGAAGCAGCTGATGTGACAGAGCTTCTAGCTACTAGCTCGCAGGCACTAGCGAATCGCTGTCGATTTCGGCCTTGCTTTTGCTGTCCTGAATTTATTTGTTTGTGACTTCGGAATTCCGGTTTGAGAAGGTTCCAGTTAGGAGCTAGAAGCTGTCTTATGCGCCTCTTCATTGCTCTCGACATCGACGAAGCCGTCCGCGAACGCATTGCCCGATTCGTGGAAGGCGTGAGCGGCTTCGCGGCCGACGCTCGCTGGATGAGGCCGGAATCCCTGCATGTCACTCTGAAATTTATCGGCGAGCAACCAGAATCCGTGGTCGACCAGATCAAGCAGGGGTTGAGCAACGTGTCGGCGAGCACCGCAGAAATTCAGTTTCGCGGCTATGGTTTCTTTCCAACGGCAAGATCAGCGCGCGTCTTCTGGGTTGGCATCGAAGCGGGCCCGCAATTGGCAACTCTGGCGGCAGCCATTGATGACAAAACGGCGGCGCTTGGAATCCCCAAGGAAGATCGCGCTTTCAGTCCTCATTTGACGCTGGCGCGTGGCGCAGGCGGCTCGGGCTCTGCGCGACGGCACAACACTGACGGCCCCAATCGCGCCTTCCAGGGTCTGCAGGAGAAACTGAGCGTCCTACCCACGCCGGAGTTTGGTACCATGACGGCCCGCAAGTTCTTTTTGTACCAGAGCCAACTATCACCGAAAGGATCGAAGTACACAAAGCTGGCAGCTTTTGACTTAAAGTAGCGCCGGCGTCCCGAGGCCGGCTCTGTCCCGGCCCGAGCAGCGCTTCAGAAGTTGCAACTATGCCGAGACTCCTGCTCATCGCCGCGATCAGCTATCTGCTGGGCTCGATCCCCTTCGGCTATCTTCTGGTGCGCATCTTCCGCGGCGAAGACGTGCGCCGCATCGGCAGCGGCAACATCGGAGCCACCAACGTCTCGCGCAAGTCTCCCGCCCTGGGCGTCCTCACTCTCCTGTTGGACGCGCTAAAAGGATCGACCGCCGTGGCGATTGGGATCATCCTGAGCCCGACTCTTTTCGGCCGCGTCTCTGCTTCCCAAATTCCTTGGCGAACGATCCTGCCGCCCTCGTCACCAGACTTCGCCACCTGCGGAGCCCTGGCCGCGCTTTTCGCCGTAATAGGCCATATGTTTCCGCTCTGGCTCAACTTTCGCGGCGGCAAAGGAGTCGCCACCGGACTGGGCGCATTCGCCATGATCGCTCCTAAAGCGGTTCTGTTGGCGGCAGCAATATTTTTTATCCTCGTGGTTCTCTTCCGTTATATTTCGCTCGGATCCATCGCCGCGGTCGCGGCCTTTCCTCACCTCGCATTGCTTCTCCACGAATACGGCAACACTGCTCTGGCCCTGGCCTTCATGGCGATTGCATCCGTCCTCATCGTGGTGAAACATTATGCAAACATCCGTCGTCTGTTGGCGGGCACCGAACATCGATTCGGATCGAGGCACGCATGAGCGACATCGCCATCATCGGAGCGGGCGCGTGGGGAACGGGCATCGCCATCGTCCTCGGACGCAAGGGAACCCACAGCGTCCGCCTCTGGGCCCATGAGGCCGACGTTTGCGAATCGATCATGTCGAGGCGGATCAACGAGAAATTTCTTCCCGGCCGCCGCATTCCAGACTCGGTGACTGCCAGCACCGACCTTGCCGCCACTCTCGCGGGTGCACAGATCGTCGTCAGCGTAATGCCCTCGCAACACTGCCGTTCCCTGTTCGACCGTATGCGGCCGCTCATGCAACCGCGGACTTTGATCGTCAGCGCGACCAAAGGTCTGGAAGAAGGTTCTCTGCTGCGCATGACCGAGGTGATCGCCCACGTCCTGAAGCGTGATGACGCCCCTGCTCCCGCCATTGGAGCTCTCAGCGGTCCGTCCTTCGCCCAGGAAGTTGCTCGCGGCGACCCCACGGCGATCACCATCGCGTCCGAGGACGCCGCTCTGTTGAACACGGTGCAGAAGGAATTCAGCGATTCGAGTTTTCGCGTCTATACCAACAGCGATGTCACCGGCGTCGAGCTCGGGGGTGCACTGAAGAACATCGTCGCCATTGCCGCCGGAATCTGCGATGGTCTGGGCTTCGGTCACAACTCCGTCGCTGCTCTCATCACGCGCGGCTTGGCGGAGATGACCCGCCTCGTCGTGGCTTGCGGAGGCCGTGCCGAAACCATGGCGGGCCTGGCTGGTCTGGGTGATCTGGTGCTCACCTGCACTGGCGGATTGTCGAGAAATCGCAGCGTTGGCGTAGAACTCGGCCGTGGACAAAATCTCTCCGACATCATTGCCGGCATGCACGGCATGGTTGCCGAAGGAGTCTTCACCACGACCGCCGCCGTCGGGCTCGCCCATGCGCGCGGGGTGGAAATGCCCATCACCGAACAGATGCACGCTATCCTTCATCAGGGGAAATCTCCCCGCGAAGCCATCCAGGAACTGATGGCGCGCAGCGGCAAGAGCGAGACGAGCGCGGGTTCGTAAACAGATCAAGATCCTTTGGCGTCCTCGATTTGACTTTCCCTAACGCAATCGCAACGTACCAGACTGCCCCGAACGGTGTTACTCTTTACGCTCGCAAAACCGTTCCCTGGAGTCTTCCATGCGTCTAGGCAACTTTGCTGTCGCGATTACCCTTTTCTTGTTGCCTCTAACCAGCGCCCTCGGACAATCGAAAACCATAGCCGAGCGTCTGGGCTATCCTGCCGATTCAAAACTCCTCATCCTCCATGCCGACGATTTGGCGGTCGCGCATTCCGAAGATGCTGCCAGCTTCGACGCGCTCGACAAGAATGCCGTCACTTCTGCGAGCATCATGGTGCCCTGCCCGTGGTTGACCGAGGTGGCTGCCTACGCCAAAGCCCATCCTTACGCGGACCTGGGCCTGCACTTGACTCTCACCAGCGAGTGGAAAACCTACCGCTGGGGTCCGGTTGAATCAAAAGCCGCGGTCCCGAGCCTTCTCGATCCGGCCGGATATCTTTGGCCAGACACGCCACTGGCCGTGGGCGCCTTGAAAGCTGACCAAGCCGAGCGCGAGATTCGCGCACAGATCGAACGCGCCATGGCGATGGGAATTCGTCCCACCCACCTCGACAGCCACATGGGCGCGCTCTTCTCCCGTCCCGACCTCTTCGCCGTGTACGTCAAAGTCGCCCGCGAATACAAGTTGCCCTTCCTCGCGTTCATCGCTCCAGATACCCCAACCGCGCTCTCGTCAATTCTCTCCGACAAGGATGTCCTCCTGAATTCTGTACTGATCGCCGATCCTTCGGTCCATCCAGGTGATTGGAACAACTTCTACGCAAACGCGATCCGGAACCTGAAACCCGGCGTAACCGAAATCATCGTCCACCTCGGTTACGACGACGCGGAACTGCAAGCGGTCATGGTCGATCACCTCGACTACGGCGCGGCATGGCGCCAGCGCGACTACAACGTTGTAACCAGTCCAGAATTCAAGAAGCTTCTCCAGGACAACCGCGTCATCCTCATTCAATGGAGAGATCTGAAGAAACTCCTAAACTAGCCCAGTCGCCCGCAATAAGGAGCCACGACTGAGGTCCAAAGCCTGAGGTCTAAATCAAAAACCTTCGTTTTCCGGCAAACCCGCGCCCGACAGTGTTTTCTCGCGGTACTTTGGTAATGCCCGTCCCGCCCGCTTTTCGTCCTGCCGAGCTCATTCCCCGTTAGACTTTTAGGGAGACCTTTGAGAGCCGCCGTCACTTCGTCCCGGCGACTGCGATAAGTTAAGAGGAGAGACTTGTCCGACAGCGCTCCGAATCACGCACGCATACCGATTCTGTACGTAATCCTCGGTGTGCTTCTGGTCATCAGCATCATCCCGATGTATTTCTACTCGTCGCAAGTAGAAGCCATCAACCGGGACCGGCTGAAGACCAACGAGATGCTGTTGCAGAATACGATCACCCGCTCGCTGGCCGACGATCTTTCCGAGCACCAGCGCTCCCTGCACATGATGTTGGCCAACCTGTCGTCTGCCATTCAGGTGGCGAGCGGCGGTGACATTGGTGAAAACAACATTCGGGTTCCGGAGCTCAGGGCCCTGCTCGAAAACTTCGTTTCTTCCTCGGATGAAATCGCTTATGCGACTCTTCTGAACTCCGATGCCAAGGGCATTTCGGCGGGGCGCATCGCTCCCGACGCTTTTCTGAATCGCGAATTGGAGCGCGCCTTTGCCGCCGCGCGTGACGGGCGCGCCTATAACGGCCAGGCGCTCGTCGTCGGCGAAGGAAATTCCGCTCGCACCGTATTCCTGGTCAGCTATCCCGTCAACTATGGATCGCGTTTTCTGGGAACGATCGCCACCGTGGTTGACCTGCAGTTCCTCATCCGCCGCCTGCGCGAAGTCAGCGCCGGTGGCCTCACTCCTTATGTGATTGATTCTCAGGGTCGCCTGGTAGCGGCAGCTACCCCGGAGTTCGCCACCGGGCAGGACATGAAAAAACTGGACATCGTACGCAACTTCGTCGACAGCGGCAACAAGGCTCAGCTGGCGGAGACGCGCGAGTTCATCGTGAACAACGGCTCCGAGCATGTGGAAATGCTCGGCACCTACAGCCCCGTCATGACGCTGAACTGGGCCGTGGTCGTACAGAAGCCGCGTCGCGAGGCCTATCGCGGAGTCATTGAGATGCAGCGCACCGCCCGGCTCTTAGCCCTGCTTGCGGTGCTGTTGAGCATCGGTGTCAGCATCTTTGCCGCACGCCGCATTACCAGTCCTCTGAAGGTGCTCACCGAATCCAGCCGCGCCCTGGCGCGTGGAGATTTCTCTCAGCGAGTGAACTTGCTGAGCAGCACGGAAATTGGCGAACTCGCCCACACTTTTAACACTATGTCAGACGAACTCCAGCGTTACGTGGAAGACCTGAAGCGCGCCGCCGAAGAGAATAAAGAGCTGTTCATGGGCTCCATCCAGATGCTGGCCGGTGCGGTCGACGAAAAAGACCCGTACACGCGCGGCCACTCCGACCGCGTCACGCGCTATTCCCTGCTCATTGCGAAGGAAATGGACTTGCCCGCTCATTTCATGGAGACCTTGCGCATCTCTGCTCAGCTTCACGATGTGGGCAAGATCGGCATTGAAGATCACATCCTGAAGAAGCCCGGAGCACTGACGGAAGAAGAGTTCGAGGTCATGAAGACGCATACCACCAAGGGCGCCAACATTCTGCGTCCGGTCACGCAACTGGCCGACATGCTTCCCGGTATTGAGTTGCACCACGAGGCGCTCGACGGCCGCGGATATCCCTACGGGCTGCAGGGTGATCAGATTCCCCTGCTGGCGCGGGTCATTGCTGTGGCCGACACCTTCGATGCGCTTACGACCAATCGTCCTTACCAACAAGCTCACACGCCCGACCAGACATTGCAGATCATTAAGAACCTCGCCGGCAAGCGTCTCGATCCGCTGGCGGTACAGGCTTTGCTCGCGGTGCACGCTCGTGGCGAGATCAAGATTCAGCGCTTCACCATCAAGCGCCCGATCGCTCCACAACCGGCGGAGCCTACGGTCGCGATCGTCGCGACGGCGGCAACGTCGGTCACGCCGCCTCCGGCTGAAGTGGCGTCCCTCGAAAGAACTCGAGTTTAAAAGTTCGGATCTCAAGCCATGAGTAGATTCGGGCGGTTGAGCACTGGTTTGACCTCCACCGGCCTCACCCCGGATGGATCGATCCGCGGAAAGTTCCCCGCGAAACCCACTGAAGTCTGCTGATATACTCGCCCCGCTCCGATCCTTGGAAAGCGCGTTCTGACCGTGCGGGAGGTCGATCCCGTTCCCGTCCTTCCCCCAAAACTTTGATGCCCCGGTGGCGTCGAGGAGAGGTGAGGGTTGACAAACGCCTAACATCGATACCGTGGCTTCGGAAATAATGCGGAACTTATCGCGTGACACCGGCAGCGACTTTGAATTCCTTGCGCAGCGGTTCGAAGACATCAATTTGGATACGGGCTCGGGAAACGAACCGCAGAACCGGCTTATGACCATCCTGGATGCCAGTTCCGATGCCACCCACGGGGGCATCACACACTTCGTCAAAACCTTCAGCGGATGCCGAGGACCGGGGGGTTTCAGCAGGCGTTTCAGGACCCGCATCCATCCAGCCGGAATCAGGTTGGACATATCATGACGGCTGTCGACATGGGGACCGCCCCCATCAGACATTGCGTTGACGATGTCACCAAATTCTTCCGGGCATTGGACACTGTTCGCCTGAGTCCAGATCCAACCGTCACCCTGTCACGCCAAGCCTTGAATGGAATCCCAACCGGGACGGGGCGTGGGCAACAGCATGCAGGACCTCTACCTGAGCCTGTACGGATACGAACTCGGCAGATGTATTTCGCCAGGGCGATATGACCGCCCGCGATGCGGCCGCGCTGGGGATCAGGACTGACCTTGGCGCAGGCTTCTCAGACCAGATACAGCCGTCAGGCGACAGCGCGACGGCGTAGGTTTTGCTGGCATGCATTTGCGGGCTGAGCGGGCTCCGCGTTACAGCGCTGCCACTCGCCGCTGTACCAGCAAAAAGTAAAGAGCCACAAGAACCAGCAGGAGACCGTTTACGCCCAGCACCACCGGCGCCGTAAACATCGGAACCAGCCATCCCGACACCAGATTCCCCATCGGCATCCCGCCGCGGAACGCGCAGTTGTACACGCTCATCACCCGCCCGCGCATTTCGTTGGTGGTGATCAATTGCACCAGCGACGTCACCGTGGCGAACACCGCCATCATCGAAGCGCCCACTAGAACCAGCATGGCGTAACTTAGTGGCAACTTTTTCGAGACTGAGAATCCCGCAATCGCCAGGCCCAGGCATACCAACATCGTCAGCGCGAACCGTCCCTTATTCTTGATGTTGCCGATCCCCGCCACGGCCAGCGATCCGCAAATCGACCCCACTCCCATCAGGGAAAGCAGATTTCCATACGTCTCCGGTCCGCGGTGAAAAATGTCTTTGACGAACACCGGAATATAGGTCCGCATCGGCATGCTCAACGCCGTCATGCAAAACGCCAGAATCGTCAGTGCCTCCATCGAGCCCTGCTTGCGAACGAACTTGATGCCCTGTTTCAAGCTGCCGAAGATCGACTCGGTGGTTGTTGTCGGCAGATATTTCGCCGTGATCATTGAGAGCGAGACAATCGGCGCAAGAAATGAAACCGCATTCAACCCAAAGCACCATTTCTCGCCCAATTTGGCTAAAGCCTGTCCCGCCAGCGCCGGACCAATCGTTACCGCCATGTTGAACTGGATCGAGTTGAGCGCGATCGCATTCGGCATGTCCTCGCGATCGACCAGCGTCGGAATCAGCGCCTGGTACGCCGGCCCCCCAAACGCTTGTGCCAGGCCGGAAACAAACGACAGGCACAAAATGTGCCAGACCTGCACCCAGCCGGCGGCCACAAGCACGGTGAGCAGGCCGGCGCTGGCCATTTGCACATATTGCGATATCAGCAGGATCTTGCGCCGCTCAGCGCGGTCCGCCACGACACCCCCGATCAACGAGAAAAGGAAGATGGGAATACCGCCCAGAAACTGGTCCAGGGCCAGCAAAAAAGCCGAATGGCTCAGCCGGTAAATCAACCAGCCCTGGGCGACGATCTGCATCCAGGTGCCAATACTCGAGGTACAGGCCCCAAACCACATCAGACGAAAATCTCGATATTGAAATGCTTTGAAGACTCTGCGAAGCGTCGACGTTTGCATGTGCTCCGGGCGGCTCTGAGGTCCGACGTCTATCTTCGCACGAGCAAGCGTTCCTCGCTTTGTGGTTAAGTGCATCCCCTATTGGACGTGTGTTTCCGGCAGAGGTGATCGGCAGACTTTGGCCTGCGACGCCATGCCCGGCGATGTGCAAGACCCGGATCGATGAAAAAGGTACCGGAAAACGTTCCCCTCGCGTTGGGGGATTATTCCGACCGCAGCGCGACCATCGGATCGACACGGGCCGAGCGACGGGCGGGCAACCAGGAGGCGAGCCCGGCCACCCCCATCAGCAAAATGGCCACGATCGCGAAGCTCGCCACATCGAGGGTATGGATGCCGTGAGGGTATGGATACGGTACAGCGTACTTCGCATCAGGCGGCCCCACCCGAGACTCTAACCAGGTCGATGGCGACGCCGACCAGCGCCGGCTGGACTCCACCCAGCCGATCGACCCGCCCAGCAACGCGGACCGACCGATTGTGTCCGGATCCGGTTGCGATCGTCCGCCCGTGGACATCGTGCCGTTCGCATCGCATTATTCATTGTCATCGTCGTCATCGTCATCGTCATCCGTGTCGCTGGCGGCCTGTTCGTCCGTGGGCCAGTCTTCGAAGTA
>Ga0209006_10004161_pt1 | contig 13171 bp, 12 predicted proteins | sample JacPin_JW_Ref_O2_FD_188567 | JGI IMG/M metagenome (GOLD analysis project Ga0209006, IMG submission 188567) | Forest soil microbial communities from Algoma, Ontario, Canada - Jack Pine, Ontario site 1_JW_Ref_O2 (SPAdes) (version 2) | ecosystem: Environmental > Terrestrial > Soil > Boreal... | reverse complement strand
GGTGAGATCTGCATCGGCGGCCGCAGCATGCGCGGCGTGGCGCCCAATCGCCGCCCGGTCAACATGGTGTTCCAGCATCTGGCGCTGTTTCCGATGATGTCGGTCGGCGACAACGTCAGCTTTGGGCTGGCGCGGCGCGGCGTGGACAAGGCCGAGCGCGGGCGCCGCGCGGCCGCGATGCTCGAGCGCGTCGGCCTCGCCGGTGCGAGCCACAAGCGCGTGGACGAGCTGTCGGGCGGGCAGCGCCAGCGGGTCGCGATCGCACGCAGCCTGGTGCTCGAACCCACGCTGCTGCTGCTCGATGAGCCGCTCGGCGCGCTCGATCTGAAGCTGCGCGAACACATGAAGATCGAACTCAAGCAGCTGCAGGCGGCCTTCGGCACCACCTTCGTCTACATCACGCACGATCAGTCCGAGGCGCTAGTGCTGTCGGATCACGTGGCGGTGATGAACCACGGCCGCTTCGAACAGGTAGGCCCGCCGCAGCAGCTGTATTACGAGCCGGCCAGCGCGTTCGTCGCCGGCTTCGTCGGCGCCAATAATCGCATAGCCGGGCGCGCACTGGGGGTCGATCGGGAGCTGGTCGAGCTGCAGACACCGCAGGGCTGGACGATGCGCGCGCGGCGCAGCGGCGCGATTGCCGCCGGCGATGAGGTGGCGGCGTTCGTGCGCCCGGAGGCCGCCAGCCTGGAACTGGATGCCGAGCGGCTGCCGCAGCACATGGCGCGCTATGCCGGCGAAGTGCAGAGCCTGCTGTTCGACGGCGCCAATTCCGCGGCCCTGATCGTCGAGCGGCAGAGCCGTTTCGAATTGCGCGTGGCGTTGCCGCAGACCGGCCTGCTGGCGGATCTGAAGGCCGGCATGCCGGTATTCTTCGGCATCGACCCGCAGCGGGCGATCTGTTTTGCGGCGCCGGCCGGCGCTGCCAGCAGCCATGTCTGACAGCGGCGAGGCCGCACCGTGGCGGCGGCGCATGATGCTGGCGGTGCTGCTGACTCCGGCGCTGCTGTGGCTGTTCGCGCTGATCATCCTGCCGCACATCGAGCTTGCGCTGCTGTCGTTTCGCGAGCGCACCGCACCGCACACCTACGTTGCGAGCCTGATGCAGTATCGGACCTTCTTCACCGAGCCGTTGTACTGGCGGGTGTTCGTCCGCACCGCGATCATGTCGGCGCTCGCTACCGCGCTGACGTTGCTGGTGGCCTTTCCGGTCGCATGGATCATCGCCAAGGTCGCGCGCGGCCGTGCCAGCTCGCTGCTATTCGTCGTCTGCCTGATCCCGTTCTGGGTCAGCGAGACGGTGCGTGCGCTCGGCTGGCTGATCCTGTTGCGCGAATCGGGCGTGCTGCCTTCGCTGCTGGTGCGGCTCGGCATCACCGCGGTGCCGGTCGAGCTGCTCTACCACAACGCCACGATTCTGATCGGGCTGGTCTATACCTCGCTGTTGTTCATGGTGGTGCCGCTGGTGAGCAGCCTGGAGAGCCTGGACAATTCTCTGATCGAGGCCGCCTATAACCTCGGCGGCGGCGGCGCTTCGATCCTGCGGCGGATCGTGATCCCGCATGCGGCACCCGGCATCACCTCCGGCTGCATCGTCGTGTTCATGCTGACGCTGGGCAATTATCTGACCCCCAATCTGCTGGGCGGCAAGAACTCGCAGTGGTTCACCGAGCTGATCTATACGCAATTCATCGTGCGCTTCAACTGGGAGCAGGGCGCCGCGTTCGGCTTTCTATTGCTGGCACTGTCCACCGGCATGGTGGCCCTCGGCCTGCGCCTGTCCGGCCAGCGCTTCGTTGACGTGATGCGCCGCACATGATCTCCTCGCTGCCGCGCCCGGCCTGGCTGCGTGCCGCCACCGCGCTCTACGTCGGCGCGTTCCTGTTGTTCCTGTTCGTGCCGCTGGCAGTGATCGCGGTGTTCGCGTTCAACAATGCGCCCTATCCGGCACCTCCGTGGCATGGCTTCACGCTCGACTGGTTCCTCGGCAATCAGGCCGCCGGCAGGGTCGGCCTGTTCCGCGACACCGAGCTGCTCGGCAGCATCTGGACCAGTATCGTCGTGGCCAGCTGGGTGACCGCACTGTCGGTGCTGGTCGGGACCGCGAATGCCTTTCTGATGGAGCGTCACAGCTTTGCGGGCAAGCAACTGCTGTCGGTGCTGATGCTGGTACCGCTGGTGATCCCCGGCGTCATCCTCGGCATATCGATTCTTGCGCTGTGCAGCCGCCTGGCCGAGCTCGCCGACAGCCTGTTCGGGCTCGACCTGGATTTTCTGCGGCCCGGGCTGGTGCTGGTGGTGCTCGGTCAATTCTCGTTCGTCGCCACCATCGCCACGCTGATGGTGAGCGCGCGCCTGAAGCGCTTCGATCGCACGCTCGAGGAAGCCGCGCTCAATCTCGGCGCCTCGCACGCGGCCGTGCTGCGCACCATCACGTTCCCCTATCTGCGGCCGGCTCTGATCGGCACCGCCGCCATCTCGTTTCTGATGTCGTTCGAGAACTTCAACACCACGCTGATGCTGGTCGGAGCCGAGCCGCCGCTCACGGTGCTGATGTACGGGCGCATGCGTGAGGGCGCGAGCCCGGTGCTGAACGCCGTGAGCCTGTTTCTGATGCTGGCGTCGGCGCTGCTGGCGCTGAGCCTGATGCGCGGCGGGCGGCGGCCGGCGCGGGCGGCGAACGCGGCCGCTGAAGGCTAGGAACCTGTCAGGCCGTCTCGAGCTTGATGCCGGTCGCGCGCTCCTGGTCCTGCACCAGCCGGCGTGCCGACCAGAAGAAGTGAAATGTGGCCCAAAAGCCGGTCGGCGCCAGGCACAGCAGCGCCAGCCGCAGCGAGGCGGCGTTGGCAATGTGGCCGGGTGCGAACCAATCGCTCAGCAAACCCACGGCCTGCGGCGCGACCACCAGGTTGAACACGTTGGCGGCAAACAGCACCACGGCGCAGAACAGCGCACGCATGCGCGGCTCGGCCAGGTTGTTCAGCAGTCCGAAGCCAGGCCCTATATAAAAATAGATCGATGGAATGAACACCCAGAACAGCGCGGTTGCCAGGCTGAGCGAGTGCGTCCAGTAGATCACGATCGAGACGATGGTGGACGCGCCGATGACGCTACCGAGCAGCCAGACGATGCGCTTCGGGTTCGCCATCCAGGGTTGAGCCAGCAGCCACGCGGTCAGCAGCGAGGCGGCGATGCCGCCGTATAGGTGCATCGGCGCGGTGATCGCACCGGCCTGGCCGGCGCTGAGCGAGTAGGTGCGGATCAGGTAGGTCGGCGTCCACCACATCAGACCCCAGCCCCACAGTGCGGTGACCGACGTCGCCATCACCACGTGCACCGCCGAGCGCTGACTCCACAGGTATTGCATCGTGACCCAGAAGGACGGCGTGTCTGCCTTCAGCCTGTGATCGAGGCAGCCGCGCCGCGGCTCGCGCACGGTCGCAAACAACCAGATGCCGAACACCACGCCCGCGGCACCAAGCCACACGAACACCGTGCGCCAGCCGTGCAGATCGGCAACGCGGCCGGTAAAGTCAGCCGCTATCCACGAACCGATCGGCGCGCCCAGCGCGAAGATCGTCAGCGCCATCGGGCGGCGCGAGCAGGGGAAATAATCCGACAGGATCGAGTTCGCCGCGGGGGTACCGCCGGCCTCACCGACTCCGACCCCGAGCCGCGACAGCTGCAGTTGCCGGTAACTGGCCGCCAGGCCGGTGCAGATCGTCATCGCCGACCAGGCCAACACCGAGAAGGTCAGGACCAGGCGGCGGCTGACCCGATCCGTGAGCCACGACAGCGGAAAACCGAACACCACATAAAACAGCGCGAGCGAGGTGCCGGTCAGAAATGCAATCCCGGAATCCGTCAGGTGCAGTTCCAGCCGGATCGGCTCAAGCACAGTGGAGATCGCATAGCGATCCGCGATGCTGAGGGTATAGACGGTCACCATCATCACGAGCACGTACCAGCGCGTCATGAACGATGCCTGATTGGCCTCGAGCGAAACCGGCGGGACGGCCGCAGTGACTGAAATGTTGATCGCCCCCCATGGTTGAGCGCCCAATCCAGGCGGCCGGCGGCCACCCGGGAAGCTCTCCGACCATGGTACTGGTTTTGCGCCGGCCACGCAGGCCTGGCGCCGGAATGCCTTTGTTTGATGAGCCGTGGCCTTTTTCTGCATGCAGGTTGAGCGCTGCCGGCACGCGTTTGCGACTATGCTTCGCGTCCAACAGTCGGCGCTTGCAGCGCGAAGAGCGGCCCCCATGCGGCTGAAGGACATCAGGACATTTGTCGTCGGCAATCCGCCGCCGCATTTCGGCGGCCAATGGTTCGTGTTCGTCAAACTCACTACCGACGACAACGTATCGGGCATCGGCGAGTCCTATGGCGTGCCGTTCCATCCCGACCTCGTGGCGCGCATGCTGGAGGATGTGTTCGGCCGCTACCTTGAGGGCCAGGACCCGCATGACATCGAAGCACTGTGGCGGCGGGTGTATTCCAGCGGCTTCACCCAGCATCCGGATCTGAGCCTGATGGGCGTGCTCAGCGCGCTCGAGATGGCCTGTTGGGACATCGTCGGCAAGGCTGCGGGCCAGCCGGTGTATAAACTGCTCGGCGGCCAGGTGCACGAAAGGCTGCGCACCTACACCTACATTTACCCGCGTGCCGATCAGGGCAGTGAGATCTATCACGATGCGGCGCTGTCGGCCGAGCGTGCGCACGATTACCTGCGGCAGGGCTTTACCGCACTCAAATTCGATCCGGCCGGCCCGTACAGCGCCTTCGACGGGCGCCAGCTTTCGCTCGAGGCACTGGATCGCTGCGAGCAGTTCGTGCGGGCGCTGCGCGAGGCGGTCGGTTCCAGGGCCGATCTGCTGTTCGGCACCCACGGTCAGATGACCGCCGCCGGCGCCATTCGGTTGGCGCGGCGGCTCGAGCCCTACGATCCGCTGTGGTTCGAGGAGCCGGTGCCGCCCGACAGCCCGGAAGAGATGGCCAAGGTCGCGCGCGCAACCTCGATACCGATAGCGACCGGCGAGCGGCTCGCCACCAAGTATGACTTCGCCCGTCTGCTGCGGGCAGGCTCGGCGGCGATTTTTCAGATGAACCTGGGTCGGGTCGGCGGCCTGCTCGAGGCGAAGAAGATCGCCGGCATGGCCGAGACGCAGCACGTGCAGATCGCACCGCATCTGTACTGCGGCCCGGTCGTGGGCGCAGCCAATGTGCAGCTGGCCACCTGCAGTCCGAATTTCCTGATTCTGGAGAGTATCGAGCGCTGGCAGGGCTTTCACACCGACATCCTGAAGAAGCCGATCCGCTGGCAGGATGGCTACGTCATTCCGCCGGCCGAAGCCGGGCTCGGCGTGGAGTTGAACGAGGAGGTCGCACTGCGCAATCCGTACCGCGGCAACCAGCTGCAGCTGGAGATGCATGCAAAGCCGGTCGAGTGAGGGCGCGCCGCCAGGCGCGCAGAGGCCGCTGCGCGCACTGCTGCGCGAGGGCAGCTACTGGCAGATGATCTCAGGCGCCCGGCTCGCCGCGCCGTGCCAGTACTTCGTAGCCGCGCTCTTCAGGCTCCTGATCGGTAATCTGCGCCGGGAAGCCCTCGCCGAGCACCTTGACGTCGCACGCGTCCTCCAGGCGGCGGATGATGTTGGGGGAGAATTCGCGCGCACCGTAGCGCTGCTGGCCGTCCTTGAAAATGCGAAGCACCAGCGGCGACAGTTCGAGCGGCACCGCGTGCTCGTGCGCCAGCTGATCGAACAGGCCCATATCCTTAACCACCAGCTCCATCGTGAAATTGATGTCACGGCTGCCGTTCAGGATCACCTGCGATTCGGTTTCGTGTACGAAGGAATTGCCCGAGGAGATGCGGATCGCCTCGTAGGCCGTGTTCATGTCAAGGCCAGCCACCTTGCACACCGTGAGCGCCTCTGCCAGGGCCGCGAGGTGCAGCGTGCACAGATAATTGGTGACCACTTTCAGGCGCGAGGCGCTACCGAGTGGCCCGGTGTGCAGGATGCGCCGACCCATGGTCGTGAGCAGCGGCAGTACGCGCTCGAAGGTCGCACGCTCGCCGCCGGCAAAAATCGAAATGTTGCCGGTGGCAGCGCGATGACAGCCGCCCGAGACCGGGCAATCCATCACCAGGCCGCCGCGGGCGTCAATCAGCGCGCCGAGCCGCAGCACCTCGGCGTGATCCGTGGTGCTCATCTCGAGCCATATCTGTCCGGCTCGCCAGCACTGCAGAAAACCGTCGGCGCCTTCCACCACCGCGGCCGAGGCGGCCGGCGAGGGCAGACAGGTGATGATCAGATCGACCTGCTGCGCCATCTCGCGCGGCGAAGCGGCGGTGGCGGCACCGCGCTGCGCAAAGCTCTGCATCAGCGGCGCCTGCAGATCGCGCACCACGAGCGAGTGGCCGTTTCGAAGCAGCGTACCGGCGAGCTTGCCGCCCACGTTGCCAAGACCGATGAAACCGATGCGCATGATTGATCACTCCGGGGACTCTCTGGCGGCTGCGCCGGTGCGCTGCACTCGGCGCCGGGCGGCCATTATGTCAATGCTATTCTGTGCAGGCCGCCCTCTTATAATCAATGGCTTACGCGGAATAATTCAGGGATTTATAATGCAGTCGTGGCGCCGCACGCACGACCGTCGCGCCGTCGGCGGCGTGGCAGCTGCGGCGTGTCGCGCCAAGGCACGTAGCGGTCGTTATACCGGCGTTGCCGCGCATTGTGCGCCTGTACGATGTCAATGAGGGAGCGTGCGTGTCTTAGCCGGGAGAACGTCGATGGCCGATGGCCAGAACGAAGAGTTTGATCTCGACAGTCTGAACGATCAGGAGCTGACCGAACAGGTTCACGACGATCTTTACAACGGCCTCAAGCAGGAGGTCGAGCAGGCGACGCGGATTTTTCTGGGCCGCGGCTGGTCGCCCGAGAAGGTACTGAACGACGCGCTGGTCGAAGGCATGCGCATCGTCGGCATCGACTTCCGTGACGGCATCCTGTTCGTGCCCGAGGTGCTGCTGGCGGCCAACGCGATGAAGGGCGGCATGGAGATTCTGCGGCCGCTGCTCGCCGAGACCGGGGTCGAGCCGATCGGCAAGATCGTGATCGGCACCGTCAAGGGCGACATCCACGACATCGGCAAGAACCTGGTGTCGATGATGCTCGAGGGCGCCGGCTTCGAGGTGATCGATCTCGGCATCAACAATCCGGTCGAGAAATACCTGGCGGCGATCGAGCTGCATCAGCCCGACATTCTCGGTCTGTCGGCGCTGCTGACGACCACGATGCCGTACATGAAGGTGGTCATCGACACGCTCAAGGAGAAGGGCATTCGCGACAAGCTGATCGTGCTGGTCGGCGGCGCGCCGCTCAATGAGGAGTTTGGCAAGGCGATCGGCGCTGACGCCTATTGCCGCGACGCCGCGATCGCGGTGGAGACCGCCAAGTCGATGGTTGCCGCGCGCCGGGCGGCGCGCTAAAAAGGTCAGGACTGCAGCGTGCAGCCTTCAACCCGAGTACTGGTGATTGCCTGCGGCGCGCTGGCGCGCGAGATCACGGCACTGAAGCGCGCCAGCGGCTGGGCGGCGCTCGACGTCAGTTGCCTGCCGCCCGAGCTGCACAACCGTCCGGAGCGCATTCCCGCTGCCGTGCGCGCCGCGATCATCGAGGCACGCGCTCGCTACCAGCAGATCTTCGTCGCCTACGCCGATTGCGGTACCGGCGGCGCACTCGACCGGGTGCTGGCCGAGGAGGGCGTCGAGCGGCTGCCGGGCGCACACTGCTATGAGTTCTTCGCCACCTCGGGCGTGTTCGCCGCGTTGGCGGAGGCGGAGCCGGGCACGTTCTATCTCACCGATTTCCTGGTGCGGCATTTCCAGCGGCTGGTGCTCGTAGGTCTCGGGATTGAGCGGCATCCGCAGCTGGCGCACGAGTATTTCCGCAATTACCGGCGCGTGATCTACCTGGCGCAGACCGCCGATGCGCAGCTCGAGCGCGATGCGCGTGCCATCGCCGCCCGGCTTGGACTCTGCTACGAGCAGCGCGCCACCGGCTACGGCGATCTGGCCAGCAGCCTGACGCGGCTGGTGCGCCGTACCGGCATCGGCGTCGTAGTCGAGCAGTCGCCGGGCCGGCCTTAAGCCTTACGAGCAGCGCCGCGTGGCCCAGCTGATCATCATCTCGTGGCGCGACATTCCGGCCCAGGTCATCGTCAAGCGCGGGCGTGAAACCGCGAAGGTGCAGCTGTCGCAACGTTTTCAGGAGGCAGTGGACCGCGCCGCGATGCGCGCCGGCAAGGGCAGCTCCGATGCGTATCTGGCCGACTGGAAGCGCAGCGCAGCGCGCGCCTGCGGCGATGATCTGAAGGCCGAGGCCGACGCCGAAGCCGCGCTGCTCGAGGCGCGCTACAGCGACGACGACCTGGAACGGATGATCCGCGCCAAGGGCATCGATGCGCGCCTGGGCGGCGAGGGTGCGCCGGCCGATGCTTCCGGAACGCGTTGATGTACCGCGTCCGCCTGTGGTCGGTGCGTCATGCCTGGGGCCTGAACCGCTTCTACAGCGGTTTCGAGCGCGTGCTGGTGGGGCTCGCGCCGCTGTGGCGGGCGATCGGCTATCAGCGCCTGGAGCGCCCGTTCGTTGCGGTCGAGCGCGGCGTCAAGGGGCTGCTGTTCGACTGCAAGATGTGCGGTCAATGCGTGCTCAGTGCCACCGGCATGTCCTGTCCGATGAACTGTCCGAAGAATCTTCGCAACGGTCCGTGCGGCGGTGTGCGCGCGGACGGCCGCTGCGAGGTGCGCGCCGACATGCCTTGCGTCTGGGTGCTCGCATTCGCCGGGGCTGAGCGCATTGCAGGCGGCATCGACAAGATCGGCGTGATCCAGGCGCCGGTGGACCGGCGCCTCGAAGGGCACTCCTCCTGGCTGCGGGTGGCGCGCGAGGGCAGCGAGTCGCGCTCGCACGGGCAGGCGCCATGATGTTCGAGGACGAGCCGGTGCCCGGCTACCCGCTGCCGATTCTGCCAGGCCATGTCTCGCCCGGACGCTTCGAGCGCGTGCTGCGCGCCGGCGCGTTCGCCGTGACGACCGAGCTTGCGCCACCCGATTCCGCCGACCCGCAGGAGGTCTACCAGCGCGCGCGAGTACTCGATGGCTACGTCGACGCCATCAATGCCACCGACGGCTCCGGCGCCAACTGCCACATGTCGAGCCTTGCGGTGTGCGCGCTGCTGACACGCGTCGGCTATGCGCCGGTGATGCAGATCTCCTGCCGCGACCGCAATCGAATCGCAATCCAGGGGGATATCCTGGGCGGCGCGGCCATGGGTGTGTGCAACATGCTGTGCCTGACCGGCGACGGCGTGCAGGCCGGCGACCATCCGCAGGCCAAGCCGGTATTCGACCTGGATGCGGTGTCGCTGCTGCAGATCGGCCGCATGCTGCGCGATGAGCATCATTTTCAGAGCGGCCGCAAGCTCAGCTTCTCGCCGCGCGTGCTGTTCGGCGCCGGCGAGAACCCGATGGTGCCGCCGCTCGAATTCCGTGCGCTGCGGCTGGCAAAGAAGGTCGCTGCCGGCGCGCAGTTCATCCAGACGCAGTACGTCTACGACCTGCCGCGGCTGCGCACGTTCATGCGCAGCGTCGAGGACCTGGGGCTGATCGATCAGGTGTTCCTGCTGATCGGCGTGGGTCCCATCAGGAGCGCCAGGGCCGCCGAGTGGATGCGCAATCACGTGCCCGGCGTGCACATCCCCGATGCGATCATCGAACGTCTCGCTGGCGCGCAGGACCAGGCGCGTGAAGGACGCAATATCTGCGTCGAACTGATCCAGGAAATCCGCACCATCCGCGGGGTACACGGCGTGCACGTGATGGCGTACCGCCAGGAAGAGGCGGTGGCCGAGATCATTACCCGCTCCGGCGTGCTCGAAGGGCGTGCGCCCTGGAATCCGCGCCGCGATCAGAATTCTGCCGACAGGAAAGCATCATGACCGACACCGTGCTCAGTTCCGCGACCCGCGAGGTCGTAATCGGATTCAACCGCCCGTTCGTCATCATCGGCGAGCGCATCAATCCGACCGGGCGCAAGATCCTCGCGGCCGAGATGTCGGCCGGCGACTTCAGGCGCGTCGAAGCCGACGCGCGCGCGCAGGTGGAAGCCGGCGCCCACATGCTCGATGTCAACGCCGGCATCCCGCTGGCGGATGAGCCGGCGATCCTGGCCAAGGCGATTCAGCTGGTGCAGTCGATCACCGATGTGCCGCTGTCGATCGACTCCTCGATCGTGGCGGCACTGGAGGCGGGACTGGCGGTGTACAAGGGCAAGGCACTGGTGAATTCGGTGACCGGCGAGGAAGAGCGGCTCGAGAGCGTGCTGCCGCTCATCAAGAAGTACGGCGCGGCGGTGGTCGCGATCTCGAACGATGAGACCGGCATCTCCGAGGATCCGGACGTGCGCTTCGGAGTGGCCCAGCGCATCGTGCATCGCGCGCTCGATCATGGCATTCCCGTGTGCGACATCGTGGTCGATCCGCTGGTGATGCCGATTGGCGCCATCAATCGTGCCGCGGTGCAGGTCATGCGGCTGGTGCACCGGCTGAAGACCGAGCTCAAGGTCAACACCACCTGCGGAGCTTCCAACATCAGTTTCGGGCTGCCGCGCCGAAACGGCATCAACGCCGCATTTCTGACCATGGCGATCGGATCGGGGATGACTTCTGCGATCACCAACCCGCTGCATCCGGAAGTGGTGGAGGCGGTGCTCGGCGCCGACGTGATGATGGGCCACGACCCGGACTGCGCGCGCTGGATCAAGAAATTCCGCGAGCCGCCGCCGGCCGGTGCCGACGGCGAGGCCGGCCGCGGCCGGCGCGAGGGCGGTCACCGACGCCGTCCATCGCCCGCGGCATAGAGTTCAAGCCATGGCCGCAGCCGATGCCCTGGTGGTATTCACGCCGTCCGGTAAACGCGGACGCTTCGAACTTGGTACTTCGCTGCTGGCGGCGGCGCGTACGCTCGGCGTGGACATCGACTCGGTGTGCGGTGGCCGTGCGCTGTGCACACGCTGCCAGGTGCTGATCGCGGAGGGCGAGTTCGCCAAGCACAACGTGCGCTCTTCGGCGCAGCACCTGTCGCCCATGTCGGCCCCCGAACAGCGTCTCGCCGACCGCAAACTGATTGCCTCCGGACGCAGGCTGTCCTGTCAGGCGCGCGTGCAGGGCGACGTAGTGGTGGATGTGCCGGCCAGCAGCCAGGTGCATCGGCAGGTGATCCGCAAGGCCGCCGAGGCGCGCGACATCGAGCTTTATCCGGTCATCACGCTGCACTACGTCGAGGTGAGCGAGCCGGACATGCACGATCCGAGCGGCGACCTGAAGCGGCTCGCCGATGCGCTCGAGCGCGAATGGCAGCTGACGGCGCTGGCATGCGATCTCAGGGTGCTGCAGGGCCTGCAGGCGGCGCTGCGGGCCGGCAAATGGCGCGTCACGGTGGCGATCCACGACCGTTCGCGCATCGTGTCGGTGTGGCCGGGTCTGCACGAGAAAGTCTATGGACTGGCGGTTGACGTCGGCTCGACCACCATTGCGGCTCATCTGTGCGATCTGACGACCGGCGACATTGTCGCCGCAGCGGGTCTGATGAACCCGCAGATTCGTTTCGGCGAGGATCTGATGAGCCGCGTGTCATACGCAATGATGAACCCGGGCGGGGCGGCGCAGATGACCGCCGCCGTCAGGGGCGCGCTCAGCGAACTGGCGGCCGAGGTGGCTCGCGCGGCCGGCATCGAGCGTGATGCGATCCTGGAGATGACGCTGGTCGGCAACCCGATCATGCACCACCTGGTGCTCGGGCTGGACCCGGTGGAACTCGGTGGCGCGCCGTTTGCACTCGCGGTCGACAGCTCGGTCACGGTCAGTGCGGCCGAGCTTGGGATCGATCTGAATCCGAACGCACGCATCTATGTACTGCCGTGCATCGCCGGCCATGTCGGCGCTGACACCGCCGGCGTGATACTGGCGGAGCGGCCGGATCTGCTCGAAGCGCTGACGCTGCTGGTGGACGTCGGTACCAATGCGGAGATCGTGCTCGGTAACCGCGAGCGGCTGGTCGCCTGCTCCAGTCCGACCGGGCCGGCGTTCGAAGGCGCGCAGATCAGCTGCGGACAGCGCGCAGCGCCGGGTGCGATCGAGCGCGTGCGCATCGATCGTGTGACGCTCGAGCCGCGCTACCGCGTGATCGGCTGCGAGTTGTGGTCGGACGATGCAGGATTCGCCGAGGCGGTCGGCAACGGCGGTGTCACCGGCGTGTGCGGCTCGGGGATCATCGAGCTGGTCGCCGAATTGTATCTGGCCGGTGTGATCAACCAGGACGGCGTCATCGATGGTTCGCTGGCGGCGAAGACGCCGCGCGTCTTTGCCAGCGGTCGTACCTTCTCCTACCTGCTGACCGAGGGCGAGCCCCGGCTTTCGATCACGCAGAACGATGTGCGCGCGATCCAGCTGGCGAAGGCCGCGCTATACGCCGGTATACGGCTGTTGATGGAGCGCCTTGGGGTGGCGGGTGTGGACCGCATCCGCCTGGCCGGGGCGTTCGGCAGTCATATCGACGTCAAGTACGCGATGGTGCTGGGCATGATCCCCGACTGCGAGCTGTCGCAGGTTGCCTCCGCGGGCAATGCCGCAGGCACCGGCGCCCGCATCGCGCTGCTGGACTCGCGTTCCCGCGCCACCATCGAGGCCATCGTGCGGAAGGTTGAGAAAATAGAGACCGCGCTCGAACCGCGCTTCCAGACCCATTTCGTCGAGGCGATGGCGATCCCGCACAAGACCGCGCAATACATCCACCTGCGCGCCGCTGTGGAACTGCCGCCGCCGAAGGCGGTGGTGCAGAGCGACGGGCGCGAGCGGCGTAACCGTCGCGCCCAGCATCCGGGCTGACGCCGCCGGCCGTGCTCCGGCGCGGCGTCAGACGTTCGAGTCGGGGAACGAGGCCTTGCGGCGTGCGATGTAGTCGAGCAGCGCCTCGTCGATCGCGGGATCCATCGGCGGCTCCGCATACTCGGCCAGCATCTTTTTCCACAGCGCGTTGGCGCGCTTCGACATGTTGGTCGCTCCCTCGGCCTCCCATTGCTCGTAGCTGTTGTTGTCCGCCAGCGGGGAG
>Ga0209006_10004160_pt1 | contig 13172 bp, 11 predicted proteins | sample JacPin_JW_Ref_O2_FD_188567 | JGI IMG/M metagenome (GOLD analysis project Ga0209006, IMG submission 188567) | Forest soil microbial communities from Algoma, Ontario, Canada - Jack Pine, Ontario site 1_JW_Ref_O2 (SPAdes) (version 2) | ecosystem: Environmental > Terrestrial > Soil > Boreal... | reverse complement strand
CGACGACGGCAAATCGATGGCGTGCAGCGGCCAGCTTCTCCTCGAACGTGCCTTCCCCAAGGGCGGCCAAGGCGCGGAGAACAATGCCAAGATGCGCTTCGTCTTGAAGAACGCGGATGCCAAGCCGCTGATCTATTCCGGGACGTTCGGCCGCGGCCTGTTCCAGACGCTCTACCAGCCGCCGGCCAGCATTTTCCAATATCTGCCGCTGACGTTCGAGTGGACCGCGCTGTCGCTGGCGCTGTCGCTCGCCGGGTTGGTCGGTGAAGTCGCCCGTGGCGGCTGGTGGTGGCTGCTGATCCTGCCGCTGGTATTGACCTGGGCGATGTGCCTCAAGGGCGGCCTCAGCGCAAAGATCGCGCCGCGCTTCGAGGGCGTCAAGGCGCGCGCCCTGATCGCATTGCTGATCTATCTCGGGCCGCTGCTGCGCGGCTGGACGCGCCTCAAATGGCGGCTCAAGGCAATGCCGGCGGTGATCCCCGCCGCAGCGGAGCCGGTCGAGCAGCGCGGGCGTTGGGCGTGGCGCGCCCGTGGCTTCGTGCTGTCCTACTGGAGCGAGACCGGCACCGAGAAGGAGGCGATCCTCGGCGCGCTGATGCGGGCTTGCGACGACGAGCATTACGCGGTCGCGATGGATGCCGGCTGGGAGGATTGGGACATCGAGATTGCCGGCGGCCCGGCTTGCGGCGCGCGCATCGTGGTCGCCGGCGAGAACCATGGCGCCGACAAGCGGCTGCTGCGGGTGCGCGCCGGGTTACGCCTGTCGGGCCTTGCCCGTTCCATCGTCGGGGGGCTGGGCGCGCTGACGCTGGCGAGCCTCGTTTTCGGCTGGACGATGGCCGCGACGATCTTCGCGGTGCTGACCGTCGCTTGTTGCGGCGGCGCCCTCTGGCAGCTTGCGCTGTTCGCACGCCGGTTGCATCGGAGCATCGAAGCGGCGGCAGCGGAGACGGGGCTGAGCCCGGTCGAACCGCTTGCCCGGCCGCTGCCGGTCGGCTCGCCGCGCACCGCCTGACGCGAGCGGGGTCGACGGCGTCATGCTCCGCAAAATCCTGCCCTATCTGCGCGCCTACCGTTGGCAGGTAGTCTGGGCGCTGGCCCAGGTGTTTTTGATGGCCGGCTTCGAGCTGTTGAAGCCGTGGCCGCTGCAGGTCGTCATCGACTATGTGCTCGGCGGCAAGGCGCCGCCCGCGGACGGGCTGCTGGGCGGCCTGTTGTCGCTGCCGCGGGGCGAATTGCTGCTTTTCGCCTGCTTCGGCATGGTGCTGGTCAATATCGGCAGCGGCGGGCTGACCCAGCTCCATTATTACACGACGATCCGCGTCGGCCAGAACATGGTCAACGATCTGCGCGGCGCGCTCTACGCGCATTTGCAGCGCCAGTCGCTCGCCTATCACGGAAGGCAGCGGGTCGGCGATCTGATGTACCGCATCACCGCCGACAGCTTCGCGGTGCAGACCATGATCATGAACGGGATCCTGCCGATCCTCTCGGCGGTGATCCTGCTCGTCGGAATGCTCTTTGTACTGCTGCCGCTCGACCCGCTGCTGACGCTACTGGCACTGACCGTGGTGCCGATCCTCTTCGTGCTGATCGCGAGCTTCAATAAGAAGATCGTCAGCATGTCGACGGAAGCGCGCGAGCGCGAAAGCCGGGTCTATTCGCTTGTCCAGTGGACAATGAGCGCGATCAAGATCGTCCAGGCCTTCACCAAGGAGGAGGAGGAACATCGCCGCTTCATGGGCGCCAGCCGCGAAAGCCTGCGCGCTTCGTTGCGGCTTTATAGCTGGCAAACGCTTTATTCGGGCGCTGTCAATGTGACGATAGCCGCGGGCACTGCGCTCGTCATCTACGCTGGGGCGCGGGCGGTGATGACCGGCACGCTCACCTTGGGCCAGCTTCTGGTCTTCATCTCCTACCTCGCGCAGCTCTATACGCCGATCAACCAGATCACCCAGAGCTGGGGCATGATCGCTGGCGCCCGGGTCGGCGCGCGCCGGGTTTTCGAGGTGCTCGACACCGAGCCCGACCTACCGAGCGGCACGCGACAATTCCCGGCCGAGGGCGCGCGCGGCGCGATCGCCTGGCGCGGCGTGAGTTTTCGCTATTTGCCGGGGACGCCGGTGCTCGACGATATCGACCTCGCCGTCGCGCCGGGTATGAAGATCGCGATCGTCGGTCCGACCGGTGCCGGCAAATCCACCCTGCTCGGGCTGGTACCGCGTTTTTTCGATCCCTCCACCGGCACGATCGAGATCGACGGCGTCGATGCGCGCGACTATCAGCTGAAATCGCTGCGCAGCCAGATCGGCATGGTGCTGCAGCCGCCGCTGATCTTCCCGCTGTCGGTACGCGACAACATTGCCTACGGAAGGCCCGGCGCCGACGACGCGGCGATCGAGGATGCCGCGCGCCGCGCCTATATCCATGGCCGTATCGGTGAATTGCCCGACGGTTACGAGACGCTTGTCGGCGAGTCCGGCGTCGCGCTGTCGGAAGGCGAGAAACAGCGCATCACAATCGCCCGGGCGCTGTTGCGCGACGCGCCGATCCTGATCCTCGACGAGCCGACCTCGGCGCTCGACGTCGAGACCGAGGCGCTGGTCATGGCGGCGATCGAGACGCTGATGCAGGGGCGTACGACCTTCATCATTGCGCATCGCCTGTCGACGATTCGCACCTGCGACCGGATCCTTGTGCTGCGCGACGGTGGCATTGCCGAGCAGGGCACGCTTCCCGAGCTGCTGCGCCGCAACGGCGTCTTTGCCAGCTATTACCGCACGCAATTTCTCACCGAGCCCGGAACATCCCCGGTGGTCCCGCTGTCGGCTTAAAAAAGAACGATCGTTGCATTTTTGCAACGTACTGTTGCCGTGATGTCGCTGTTTTTGCAGAAATCGGTGGATAAAATTCGGTATTGACCGGCTTGCTGCCTCATTCCACCAATACTGACTTTTGCCTTTTTCCTGATCTTGATGTCACCAACAAAAGCGGGCGACTACGGTCGATTTTTTGCCGTCTCGGAAACTTCTGAATGATTGCCAAGAAATACCCCGTTTGCGTTTCTTTGAAAGATATAGTGGCTATGCTTGTCGCCAGAAGGTGGATTTGCTGTTGCAATACCTGATTCGGTTGGCTAGGCTTCAACAAGAGGGGGCGCTGACCGGCGAGCGATAGTCGGTTGCGGCCAAAGACAGCTTGTCAAAGAGGCCCGTCCGGGCCGCAGGGACTCGGGGGAGAATGACCAGCAACTCGATGAACAAGGGAGCCTTGCGGCTCCCCGACCTTCGTTTCATTGCGCGGCCGATCGCCACCGCGCTGGTCCTGGTCCGCCTTCGGCGCAACCACGCGCTGCTCGCATCGGCCGCGGGCATTGTAATCGTCGCGGGTGCTTTTACCGCAATCGGTTACGTGCGCCACGCGCATGGCGTTTCCGAGGCGCAGATCGCGGCGAGCCGCGTCGAAACCGCCAACATCGATTTGCAGGACGAGCTGGCCCGGCTGCGCGACGCGGTTGCTGCCTCGAACCGCGATCTCTCCGCGGCGCAGAGCCGAGTCGTGGCCTTGACCGAGGAGATGCACGCGCACGCCCAGGCGCAACAGCCCGCTCCGGCAGCGGAGCCGACGACCGCGCCGGCAAAGGGCGACAAGGCTACGCAGCTCTCGCAGGCGCTGCACGTTGCCGAGGCGCAGCGCGCGACCCTGGCGGCGCGGCTCAGCAAGGCCGAGGCCGATCTTGCCGAGCAGCAGGCCAAGCAGGCCGAGCTCTTGGGCCAGATTGACCAATGGCAGAAGAAGCTCGAGCAGCTTTCCTCCGATCGCGACCGACTGAAGGCGCGCGTCGGGGAGCTCGAAAAGCAGTCGGCCCTGCGCCATGCCCAGCAACAGGTCGCCGCGGCGCGGCCGGCGCCAGCGGCAGTTGCGACAACCGCCATGGCGGTTCCGACGCCGCAACCGGAGGCGGCGGCCCCGGAACGCGTCGCCGGCGTCCTCAACTCGGCTCAGCCTGCCGCCGTGGCCGCTCCGGCGCCGACACCCGCCTCGGCGCCTCAGCCTGCCCCAGCGCCTCAGCCCGCCGCGACCGGTGTTCTCGCTGCGGCGGCCCAGCCTGTGGTCGCGGTCGGACACACCGCGGTCGACCAGTTCGCGCGGGTGCTGGCCTCGGCCGGCGTCGATGTCCGGCACCTGTTCTCCGAGTTCGGCGTCAACACCGCCCAAGGCGGTCCGGTCGTGCCGCTGGCCCGCGGCCAGGTCATCGCGGATACGGCGCTGACCCCGGAGAAGCTCGCGGCGCTGCGCGCAATGGTCAAAACCCTACCGGTCAGCGCGCCGCTCGACAGCTATGAAATCAGCAGCCCGTTCGGTCCGCGCGGCGATCCTGAGGATGGCCGGGGCGAGTTCCATACGGGTGTGGATTTGCGGGCGCCTTACGATTCGCCGGTTTACGCGACCGCGCCGGGTGTCGTGACCTACGCCGGATACCGTGACGATTATGGCAAGATCGTCGAGATCGATCACGGCAATGGCATCGCCACGCGCTATGCGCATCTCCACGCGTTTACCGTGTCCGTCGGGCAGCGTGTCGGCACGCATCAACAGATCGGCTATCTCGGCTCGACCGGCCGCGCCACTGGTCCGCACACCCATTACGAGGTCGTCGTCAACGGCGAGCCACAGGACCCGCAGAAATTCTTCGGGCTCGCCCGCTACGTGCAACCGATGACGGTGCCGGTTTCGGCGCGGAATTAGCGCGCGAGGTCGGCGGCGAGCGAGAAGGCAGCCGTGTTGCCGGTATTCTGCCCGCGATAGATTTGCACGCTCTCGAGGACGCGCTGAACGTAGAGCCTAGTCTCGGTGAATGGGATAGCCTCGATCCAGTCGACCATGTTGATCTGCTTGCCGCGCGGGTCGCCATAATCGTGCAGCCACTGGCGGATCCGTCCCGGCCCGGCATTGTAGGCCGCGATGGCAAGCGGATAGGAGCCGCCGAAATCCTCGAGCAGCTTGTCGATATAGGCGCGGCCGAGGGTGAGGTTGTAGACGCCGTCGCTGGTCAGCCGATCGACCGAATACGGCAGTTGCAGTTGGCGTGAGATCAGCGCCGCGGTCCCCGGCATCAGCTGCATCAGCCCGCGTGCGCCGACGCCGCTCATCGCCTCTTGGTCGAAGGCGCTTTCGGTGCGCACGATCGCGAGCAACAGGGCGTGCTCGACGCTGCCGCCCGTCGGCAACGAGATCAAGGGATAGCCGTGGATCATCAACGGCATCCCGGCATCGATCGAGCGCTTCGCGACGGTTATCGCGACATCGATCCGACCAAGCCGCTCGGCGTAGGAAGCGACCAGCGCAAAATCGATCGGCTGCTTCGCCAGATCGGCTTCCTGCAGCAGGAAAAACTTGAGGTGGTCGCGGTCGCCGGCGGTGGCGAAAAGGCTGGCGGCCTGAGTCAACGGGCGTGCGTAGAACTCGGCGAACTCCGCGGCGCTCGGATGCGGCTCGGGCAGCGGGTGGGGCGGTGCGTCGTTGCCGAGCTGGTGCGCCGCGAGCTGGCCATAGAACGTCGCCATATTCTCCGCGCCGGCGGCGTACCATTTGGCGGCGAGCTGCGGTTTGTCCTCCGCCTCGGCGGCGCGGCCGCTCCAATAGGCGGCGCGCGACTTGCCCCACGGCGTCGTCGAGCGCGCCAGCACCCGCGCGAAGTGGTCGAAGGCGAGCGTCGGGTTTTTAAGGAACCTCAGCGCAATGTAGCCGGACAGGAACTCGGCGTCGGAATAGGCGGCGCTGTCGCTCAAGGTGTTCTGCTGGGTTACCTTGTAAGCTAGGTCGGCATTGCCGATGGCGAGCAGACGGCGTGCAACGATCTCGCGCTCGCCGGCCCAGTTCGCCGGCCGCACCGGATTGTCGGGATGCGCGAGCAGAAGCTGCGCCGCGGCGTCATACTGGTCATTGTGCCGCTCCCAATGGACGACGGCGAAGACGAGCCCGGGATCGGTGCGCAGCGACAACGGCACCTGGGCGAGCAGCGCCTCGGCATTTGCCGCGTGGTCGGAGAGCGCGAGCCGCGCGACAGCTACGGCATGATAATCCGCCGGCACCATCGGCAGCATGGCCCGCGCCGCATCCCCCTGCCGATCCCAGAGCAGCCGGTCGAGCCGCTTGCTGTTGTCCTCGGAGCGAATGTTCGCGCCATAGCGCGTCAGGAAATCGTGCTGGTCGACGGCGTTGAAATCCCCGTTGACCCAGACGTCGCGCAGCGCGGCGAGCCCGCTGGCGGCATCGCCCCGGGTCATCTGGAGCGCTGCCGCGCGCGCCTTGCCGATCGCGCTCGCCGGCGGGAAGCGCTTCAGCCACGCCGCGGCGACTTCGTCGCTTTCGGTACCGAGCGCCTCTTCGGCATGCCGGCGCAAGATTTTCTGGCTCGGCCAATCGGGGTTCTGCTCGATGAACGCGGCGATGTCGGAAAACCGGCCGGCGACGTTGGAGCGGGTGTAGTCGAGCCAGCGCACGATCTTCATCGGCAGCGGGTTGGCGCTGCGCCCAGCCGCGGCGTAGGCCTGCGGCCAGTCGCCGGTGCGCGAAGCGGCGATCGCCGCGATCGCGGCGGCGCGATCCGCGTCCGACAAATCCTCCGCATAGGCCGGCCGCAACACGGCAGCCACGGCAACGGCGATCAACAAAAGACGAAATACCGGTGCCAATGCCGGCCGCTCCTGTCTTACGGAGGGAGAGGCAGACACTGTTTACGGATTTTTGTCGCGGCCGCAAGCCGCGCAGGGATTTCTCGCCGTTCGCACGGTGTTGTTGATGCGTGGCTTGACGAGGACTATCGTCAGCCGCGATTCGCCGCTGCCGGACCGGGAGGACGCCATGTTCAAGGGATCATTGGTCGCGCTCATTACCCCGTTCCACGACGGCAAGGTCGACGAGACGGCGTTTCAGGAGCACGTCGCTTGGCAGCTCGGTCAGGGGACACACGGTCTCGTTCCAATCGGCACGACGGGTGAGTGCCCGGCGCTCGAAGAAGACGAGCAGGAACGCTTGATCGCGCTTTGCGTCGAGGTTGCCAAGGGCCGGGCGCCGGTCATCCCCGGTACCGGGTTCAACTCCACCAGCCATACAATCGCCGCCACGCGGGCGGCCAAGGAAGCCGGAGCGGATGCCGCGCTGGTCGTCTGTCCCTATTACAACAAGCCGACCCAGGAAGGGCTCTACCAGCACTTCAAGGCGGTGCACGACGCGGTCGACCTGCCGATCGTGATCTACAACATCCCCGGCCGCTCCGCGGTCGACATGTCCAACGCGACGATGGCGCGGCTCGCCAAGCTGCCGAACATCGTCGGCGTCAAGGATGCGACCAACGATCTGGCGCGGCCGCTGAAAATGCGGGTCGAGATCGATGGCGAGTTTTCGCTGCTGTCGGGCGAGGACGCGACCGCGGTCGCCTATCTCGCGCAGGGCGGCGACGGCTGCATATCGGTCACCGCCAATGTGGCGCCGCGCTTGTGCTCGGAGATGCACCAGGCGTGGCAGAAGGGCGACGTCGCGACGGTGCGCAAGATCAACGAGCGGCTGATCCCGCTGCATGACGCGCTCTTTGCCGAAACCAGCCCGGCGCCGGTCAAGTATGCCGCCTCGCTGCTCGGTCGCTGCCGGCCCGAGGTGCGGCTGCCGCTGTGGGAAACCACCCCGGCCACCCAGGAGAAGGTGCGCGGCGCGATGCGGGGCGCCGGCCTGATCAATTAGCAATGCGCGCCGGGGACCGCTACGCCGCGCAAAACCGGCGCGCCCGCTACGACTACCTGATCGAGGACACGCTCGAAGCTGGCCTGGTGCTGCAAGGCAGCGAGGTCAAGGTGCTGCGCACGGGACAGGCCAGCATCGCGGAAGCCTATGCCAATGAGAGCGGCGGCGAGCTGTTTCTCGTCAACGCCAACATCCCGGAGTACAAATCCTCCAATCATTTCAATCATCAGCCGCGCCGCCCGCGCAAGCTTCTGCTGCATCGCAAGGAGATGAACAAGCTCCTCGGCGCGATAAAGCGCGAGGGCGTGACAATCGTGCCGCTGTCGATCTATTTCAACGAGCGCGGCCGCGCCAAGGTCGAACTCGGCCTCGCGCACGGCAAGAAGAAGGCCGACAAGCGCCAAGCCGAGAAGGACCGTGACTGGCAGCGCGACAAGGCCCGCATCATGCGGGCGCGGGAGTGAGCCGCTCTGTTATCGCCGCGAACACCGCCTCGAACATTTCCGTGGTCAGCGTGCCGGTATTGGTGTTGAGCCGCGAGCAGTGATAGCTGTCGGCGAGCAGCATCCGGTCCGGCAATTCGTGGAGCGCGCCGTGCGCGAAGGGATAGGCAACGCGCCGCAGCCCGCGCGAAGCCAGTACCGCATGGTGCGCGATAGCGCCCAGCGCGAGAATCGCACGCAGCCGCGGCAACGAGTTGAACTCCGCTGCCAGGAACGGTCGACATGCGGCGATCTCGCTCGTCTCCGGCTTGTTCTGCGGTGGCACGCAGCGCACCGCGTTGGTGATCCGCGCGCCGTTGAGTGTTAGGCCGTCGTCGCGATGCGCTGCGTAACCGTCGCTCGCCAGACCAAATTTGCTCAGCGTCGCGTAAAGGAGATCGCCGGCGTAATCGCCGGTGAACGGACGTCCGGTGCGGTTCGCGCCACGCAGGCCCGGGGCGAGCCCGACGATCAGCAACTCGGCCGTCGCCGCGCCGAATGGCGGCACAGGTGCGTTGAACCAGTCGGGATGCGCGTCGCGCTGCGTCGTGCGAAAGCCGGCAAGCCGGGGACAGAGCGGGCAATCGCGCGAGGGCGGCGCAAATTCCGGCGCAGCGCTCACTCGCTCTCGACCGGCTCGACCCGCGGGCGCGCCATTTCGTCGCGCGGGGCGTGGGCGCGCGCGACGCTCGACGCCAGCTCCTGCAACTCGACAAAGCTGTCCGCCTGGCGGCGCAGATCGTCGGAAGCCATCGGCGGCGACGAGCGAATCGTCGATACGACCGACACGCGCACCCCGCGCCGCTGCACCGCCTCGACCAGGCGGCGGAAATCGCCGTCGCCGGAAAACAGGATGGCGTGGTCGATGTGCTGGGCCATTTCGAGCATGTCGATCGCCAGCTCGATATCCATGTTGCCCTTAATTCGCCGCCGCCCCATCGCGTCGGTGAATTCCTTGGTCGGCTTCGTGACCATTGTGTAGCCGTTGTAGTCGAGCCAGTCGACGAGCGGCCGGATCGGCGAATACTCCTGGTCTTCCATCAGCGCCGTATAATAAAACGCGCGGATCAGCCGTCCTTTTGACCGGAACAGATCGAGAAGTCTCTTGTAGTCGATGTCGAAGCCGAGACCTCGTGCAGCAGAATAAAGATTGGCGCCGTCAATAAATATGGCGATGCGCTCTTGTGGATAGAAAATCATCGGGTACTCCAGAAAATTTGATAAAGTCACGGAAGTGTCATCCGCCGCCGTAACCACGTCAAGGCGACAATGTGACAAGCGAGCGCAAGTGATCCTGATCGGTATCGGCAGCAATCTCGCGGCGCCGCCGGCAAAGACTCCGCTGGAGACTGCACAGGCGGCCCTGCCGGCGCTTGCCGCGCCGCATCTCCTGCCATTCGCGTGTTCGTCCTGGTACGAGTCGGCGCCGGTGCCCGTCTCGGATCAACCGTGGTTCGTCAACGCGGTCACTGTGATAGCGACGGAGCTGGAGCCGGCGGCCCTGCTCGGTCGGATGCTCGGCGTAGAGTACCGGTTCGGCCGCGTCCGCGGCGAGCGCAATGCAGCCCGCACGCTCGACCTGGACCTGCTCGACTATGACGGGCTGATCGTCGACACGCCAAGCCTGACCTTGCCGCATCCGCGCCTGCACCAGCGCCGGTTCGTGCTCGAACCGCTCTGCGAGATCGCGCCCGGCTGGCATCACCCGCTCATTGGGCTGACCGCGGCTGAGCTGCTGGAGCGCCTGCCGCCAGGCCAGCCGGTTCGCCGTCTCGATGGCTGAAGCCGGTGTTGCAGCCGCCGCCCAACTCCAGGTGCAGCACGCCATGCGCCGCGGGCGATTGTGATTGACCGGCGAGGCCGATATAACCGGCCTGCGCCGGCCCGTTCCGGTTGCCGCCCCGTCTCTGTCCGCGGTGATGCGATGTCAGGCTATGACGCAGCCCGCGTCAACATGATCGAGCGCCAGCTCCAGCCCAACAAGGTCACCGACGAACAGGTGATCAATGCGTTCGCCAGCATCCGCCGCGAGCTGTTCGTGCCCGACCGGCTGCGGGCGATCGCCTATTCCGATACCGATCTGCCACTCGGCAACGGCCGTTATCTGATGGCGCCGATGGTCGCGGCCCGGCTGCTGCAGGCCGTGGAGGCCAAGCGCACCGACAACGTGCTCGTGGTCGGTGCGGGGGTCGGCTACGAGGCGGCGCTGATCGCGCTTCTCGGCCGCAGCGTTGTCGCGCTCGAACAGGATGCCGAGCTTGCCAGGCAGGGCAGGGCGGCTCTCGTCGAGCATCGCATCGCCACGGTCAATTTCGTCGAGGATCCGCAGGCGCGCAGCCGCATGCGTGCCGCTTACGACGTGATCCTGTTTGGCGGCGCCGTCGCCGAGATTCCCCCTGAAATCCCCGCCCAACTTGCCGAGGGCGGCCGACTGGCGGCGGTGGTCAAGCCCGATAGCGGCCCCGGCCGGGCGATGCTGACAACGCGCACTGGCGGAGTCCTTGCTGCGCGCGTTATGTTCGATGCGGCGACACCACTTCTACCGGGCTATGCGCGCACGCCGGCTTTCGTGTTTTGAGGATTTGATGTCTGAGCCGACTCCGCAGGTGATACCTAAGTCGACCGCGTTGGTTCATCCGCTTGTGAGGCGCCTATCGGCGGTCGCGACCGGAGCGGCGCTGACGATCGCTGTCGGGGCGGCGCCATCTTCGGCGCAAACGCTGACTGAGGCGCTGTCCTACACCTACAACACGAACCCCCAGCTACTTGGCCAGCGCGCATTGCTGCGTCAGACCGACGAGAATGTGCCTCAGGCGCTCTCCAACTGGCGTCCGACAGTCACCTTTACCGGTGAGGCGGGGATCAATCGGGGCTCCCTCAACGAGGGCACGGGCGATCAATTCTCCACCTTCCAGACGAAGGAACTCGACATTCGTCTCACGCAACCGGTCTATCGGGGCGGTCGCACCGAGGCGCAGACGCGGCAGGCGATCAACCTCGTCCAGTCCGCCCGCGCTCAGACCCTCGCGGTTGAGACCACCGTCTTCCAGGCGGTGGCGCAGGCCTTTTTCGACACGTTTCGCGACCAGGCCCTGGTCGAAGTCAACCGCAACAACGAGGCGGTGCTCAAGAAACAGCTCGACGCGACGCGCGACCGGTTCCGCGTCGGCGAGGTCACGCGCACTGACGTGGCGCAAGCGGAATCCTCGCTGGCGCAGGCCACCGCCAACCGGATCGCTTCGGAGGGACAACTCGAAGTCAGCCGCGCCGAATACACACGTGCGGTCGGGCATCCGCCGGGCCGGCTTATCCTGACGAATGAGCGGCCAATCCTGCCCGCCAACCGCGACGAGGTGCTGGCGCTTGCCGCTACCAACAACCTCAACGTCATTTCGGCGAATTTTACCGAGGCGGCGGCGCGGGACAACGTCGATCTGGTGCGCGGCCAGCTCTTGCCGCAAATCTCGATCGTCGGCGATCTGAACCGCAGCTTCTCGCCTTCCATCACGCTTAAGAGCGCACGAGAGGATACTGGATCGGTCGTCGCGCAGATGACGATGCCGCTCTATGAAGGCGGCGCGATCTATTCGCAGACCCGGCAGGCCGAACAGGCCGTCGGCCAGCGCCGCAGCCAGGTCGACGACGCCCGCCGCGCCGCGGTCCAGACGGCGACGCAAGGGTGGGAAACGCTGATATCGGCCCGCGCCGCGGTCGCCTCGTTCGGCGCGGCGGTCAAGGCGGCGCAGATCGCGCTCGAAGGCACCCAGCAGGAGGCGCTGGTCGGCTCGCGTACGGTGCTCGATGTGTTGATTTCCGAGCAGCAGCTTTTCACCACCCAGTCGCAACTCGTCAGCGCCCAGCATGACGCGGCGCTCGCAGAGTTCAACGTCGCCGCGGCGATCGGCCGGCTGATCGCGCCCGAGCTCAAGCTGCCGGTCCAGCTTTACGACATGGACAAGCACTACAAGCAAGTGAAGGACAAGCTGTACGGCTTTGGCGGCGGCCTGAAAGAATAGGCGCTGTTGCGCCGGCCTGCCTGATTCCACATCTTAAGCTCGATTCGCCGCTGCGGTGGGCTCAGGTGATGTCGATGTCGGACAATAAATCCCCGTCGGAACCGTCGATGGACGAGATTCTGGCCTCGATCCGGCGCATCCTCGCCGAGGATGAGCACGTCGTGACGCGGGCGCCGCCCCGGGTTCGCGCGAACAGCGATGTTCTGGACCTGACCGAGGCGCTCAACGATGACGGCACGGTGCGGCATATCGCGCCAATCGCGCTGGTGACACCGGAGGCGCCGCCGCAGGTCCGGCCCGATGGCCGGATCGAGCCCGTCGCACCGCGCCCCGAGGGCGTGGGAGCCGAGCCGAGGCTGGTGTCGGACGCCGCCTCGGAGGCGGTGGCCGCCTCGTTCGCCCGGCTCGACGGCATGCCGCGCCACAACGGACCCGATCACCCGCTCGACGACATTGTGCGCGAGACGCTGCGGCCGCTGCTGCAGGCCTGGCTCGACGAGCACCTGCCCGAACTGGTCGAACGGCTGGTGCGGGCGGAGATCGCCCGGGTGGTCGGCGCGAGGCCACTGGCGCCGTGACGCTCGACAAGACCTACCGGCCCGACGAGGTCGAGCCGCGGCAGTACGCGGCATGGGAGCGCTCGGGCGGATTTGCCGCGCAGCCCGATAGTGCCAAGCGGCCCTACACGATCATGATGCCGCCGCCGAATGTCACCGGCAGCTTGCACATGGGGCACGCGCTGACCTTCACCCTGCAGGACATCCTGATCCGCTTCGAGCGGATGCGCGGACGCGACGCGCTATGGCAGCCAGGCACCGACCATGCCGGCATCGCCACCGAGATCGTCGTTACCAACCAGCTCGCCGAGCGGCAGATCGACAAGCACGACCTCGGCCGCGAGAAATTCGTCGAACGCGTCTGGGAGTGGAAG
>Ga0209006_10004158_pt1 | contig 13175 bp, 10 predicted proteins | sample JacPin_JW_Ref_O2_FD_188567 | JGI IMG/M metagenome (GOLD analysis project Ga0209006, IMG submission 188567) | Forest soil microbial communities from Algoma, Ontario, Canada - Jack Pine, Ontario site 1_JW_Ref_O2 (SPAdes) (version 2) | ecosystem: Environmental > Terrestrial > Soil > Boreal... | reverse complement strand
CCGCCTTCGGCGTTGCGGCGGTGGCGGCGCGGCTGATGGGCCTCGACGAGACGCAGGCCGCGCATGCGCTGTCGCTCGCGCTGACGCTGGCGGCGCCCGGCGTCGGCCACCACAATGCGCCGACCACCACGCGCTGGCTCGCGGTCGGGCTCGCGGCGCGCAACGGCCTGATGGCGGCGCGCGCCGCACGCGCGGGGTTCACCAGCGATCTCAACCTGCTTGATGGCAACTACTTGCCGAGCATCTACGACATAAAACCGGTTCTCGGCGAGCTCACGGGCGGGCTCGATCAGCACCTGCTCATGCTCGACGTGTCATGCAAGCCATGGTGCGCGGCGCGCCAGACGTTTGCCGCGACGCAGGCGCTCAAGGACATCGTCGCGCGCGGCGTTCCACCGGACAAAATCGTCGAGATCGAGGCGGGCGTGCTGCCCCCGCATCACGCCATGATCGACCACGGCGTCAAAGCGGGCGACCGCGCCTCGCACCTCACCAGCCTGCCGTACCAGATGGCGCTCGCGGTGCTCGACCCGGACGCGAGCTACGACGTGCGGCAATCGCCGGCCGCGGTCGCGGAACCGGTCGCCGAACTGATGCGCAAGATCACGGTGACGCAGAACGAGCGGCTGCTCGCGCGCTATCCAAAGGTGTGGCCCGCCCACGTGCGGGTCGCGATGGCCTCGGGCGCCGTGCACGAGCGCGAGGTCGAATACGTGCCGGGCGATCTGCGGATGCCGTTCGACGACGCGCAGGTGAAGGAGAAATTCCGCCGCTTCGTCGCGCCGGTGCTGGGCGAGGAGGTGGCGGAGGAGATGCTAGGGCTGGCGACGGCTGCGCTGGCGGATGAGCGCGGGCCGCGCGAGCTGTTGGCTGCGATCGAGCGGGTTTGCTCGTCGTAGCCCGGATGAAGGCGCGCAGCGCCGAAATCCGGGAACGGTGTCCCCGCATTCCGCGGAGTTCACCCTTGGGCTTGCCGAAGGCAAGACCCGACGGCTCCATGCGGGCCACCCCCCCGCACCTGCGGCATGTCGATGAACCGCCGCTAGGCCGCGGAGGGTAGGCTCCGCGCCTCGGCGTGATTAATCCGGCCGCCCGCCGCGAACTCGGGCGCGATCGCGCGCAGCCGTCGCTCGATCCAAGTCCACAGGCCGCGCACCTCCTCGGCCGAACGACCGACGGGCGCATATTCCGTCACCCCAAGCCCCTTGCCGAGTGCATCCTGGTGGTCGTTGCGCATCGTGATGTGAGGGTGCGCCACCAGGCCTGAGAGATCGAGCGCCGTCGCGGCGCCGCCGAGCGAGGTCGCCGCCTCGTCGATGCGCTGGCTGCGGCTCGGTGTCTGGTTGAGCACGAAGGCGAACGGCCGGTCGAAGGCGCGGATCATGCTGAGCGTCGGCGCCGTGGCCTCGATGTCGAGCGGGCTCGGCCGGGCCGGAATCAGGCACATGTCGGCGCATCGAATGGCGGCCGTCGTCAGCGGGTTCGATCCGCCCGCGGTGTCGATGATCGTGACCGCGACGCCGCTGCGGTCGAAGATCTGCAAGCGCCGCTCGATTTCCCCGGCCCCGGCGACGGACTCGACGACCAGCTCGGCATTGACGCGGCGCCGCCGCCAGTTTGCGACGGTGCGTTGCCGATCGGCATCGATCAGGCGGACCGCGTGGCCGGCCTGCATCGCCGCAACAGCAAGTCCGATGGCCAGCGTGCTCTTGCCGGCGCCGCCCTTTTGCGTGGCCAAGACGATCGTCTGCATGTGCCCCTCGTTGTCGAACCGCATCGCCGTTGCGAACGGCGCGTCCATGGCCGTGCCGGGAGACGTGCGGCCTCGACCATCGCGCTACGCACCGCATGTCCGAATCAGCAATGTCGAATCATGGCCGGACATGGGGCGTGAAGGCCATCAGGATGAATATTTATCGGTTGCCGACGACTCCGGGTTACCACCGCGACCGACGCGGCGAGGGTGCGGCGCGATGCGCGCACGTCATCGGGCTACCCGCCTCTGACCTTGGGCATGTCGATGAACCGCCACGGGTCGGGCAGCGCGCCGCATTGCACCTCGATCAGCGCCGGCTCGTCCTGCGCCAGCGCGCGCTCGAGCGCGAGGCGCAGGCCGGGTGGATCGCTCGCCCGATAGCCGCCGATGCCGAAGCTCGCGGCAAGCCGCATGAAATCCGGGTTGGCGAGGTCGGTCGCGATCACCCGGTTGCCGTGATCGTGCCGCTGCATGTTGCGCACGTTGCCGTAGGCGCCGTCGTTGAACAGGACGACGACGAGCGGGATGCGGTGGCGCACGGCGGTGGAGAGCTCCTGCACGTTGAACATGAAGCCGCCGTCGCCGCAGATCGAGACGACCGGCGTTTTGCCGAGCGCATGCTTGGCGCCGAGCGCGGTCGCGAGGCCCCAGCCGAGCGTGCCCTGGTAGCCGGACGAGATGTAGGTGCGCGGCCCGCGCGCTTCGTAGGCTACGCGCGCCGCGTAGCCGACCTGGGTCAGCTCGTCGACCAGCACGCCGTCGTCGGGCAGCACGTCGCGGATGGCCTGCAGATAGTCGCGCATCACGCCGAGCGCCGCGAAATCCGCGGCGACACGTTCCTTAAGGGCGCGGCTGGCGGCGACGCGCGCTGCGTCCATCGGGGCGCGGTGGGCGAGATGTGTTTCGAGGCGGCGCAGAATGGCAGCGGCATCGCCCGTGAGCGACGTGACCGGCACCGGCCAGCGATCGTGCTCGGCCGCATCGATGTCGATCTTGATGATCTTGAGCTTGTCGTCGGTACCCCAGGCCGTGAACGGGATGAAGATGCGGGTGCCGACGGCGAGCACCACGTCGGCCTTGGCCCACAGCGCATGCCCGCCGGGCAGCGCGTGGCTCAGCACATGGCGATTGTCGAGCACGCCCTTGCCGCGGCGATAGCCGACGACCGGGGCAGTGAGCCGCTCGGCGAGCGCGTGCACCTCGGCCGCGGCATCGAGCGCGCCGCCGCCGACGAAGATCAGCGGGCATGCGGCGGCATCGAGCATCGCGGCGGCCTGCGCGATCGCGTCCTCATCGAGCGCCGCGCCCGGGGCGGGCGGCAGCGGCGAGGAGAGCTCGACCTCCTCGCGCGCGGCCAGCATGTCGGGCGGCAGCTCGAGCCCGACCGGCCGCGCGCGGCCGCTTGCCAGTTCGAGGAACGCCTGCGCGACGAGGCCGGGCGCGTCGGCCGGGCGCTCGACCCGCTCGGCCCATTTGGTCAGCGTGCGCAAAATGCCGAGCTGGTCGGGGATTTCGTGCAGATAGCCGCGCCCCTTGCCGATGCCGCGGCTCGGGATCTGCCCGATCAGCGCCAGTACTTTCGCGCCGGTCGATTGCGCAGTCGCGAGCGCGGCGGTCGAATTGAGGAAGCCGGGGCCGGGCACCACCGAATAGGCGGCCGGCTTACCGGTAGCGAGCGCGGCGCCGAGCGCCATGTAGGCGGCGCCCTGCTCGTGGCGCGTATGCACCGCTTTGATCGCGTCGCCGGCGTCGAACAGGGCGTTGAACAGATGATCGCTCTGCACGCCGGGCAGGCAGTAGATCGAGGCGATGCCGTGCGCGATCAGGGACCGCACGACCGCATCGCCTCCGCTCATCAGCGGCATGTTTTCCTCAATTCTATTGTTCGTCATGCCCGGGCTTGTCCCGGGCATCCACGTCTTGACGGCGTTGCGACAAGAAAGACGTGGATGGCCGGGACAGGCCCGGCCACGACGAATATGTCAATCGGATTGTATGCGAAACGGCCGCCGCAGCGGCGCGAACCAGCGATCGAAGATGCGCGCAGCGGCGCCCGAGGCTTCGAGGCCGATCAGCGTGCGGTCGACGGCGTCCTTGAAGCGCGGCTCGTTGCGGCGCAGGCCGAAGCCGGCCGTGCGCGGCAGCGTGTAGTTCTCGATCAGGGAAAAATCGTTCGGCGATCCGCCGCGCTGCGCGAAGCGCAGCAGCAGAAGCTCGTCGGCGAGGAAGCCGTCGACCCGCTTTTCCTCAAGCGCCGTGAAGGCCGCCTGATAGTCGTCGAAGAGCACGATTTTGAGCGTCGGCACGGCCGCCTTGAGGTCCTGGTCGACGCTTGCCGAGCGCACCAGCGCGAGCGTGCGGCCGGCGAGCTGGGCAATCTTCGCGAGGCCACTTTCGCGCCGCACCAGGATTTTGTGCGGCGAGACGAAATAGGCGACGCTGAAGTCGATGTCGCGCGCGCGGCCGGCCGAGCGGGTCATGCCGGAGGCGACGAGGTCGACCTTGCGGTCGCGCAGCGCCGGGATGCGCTCGGCGTTGATGATGGGTGTCATTTGCAGGCCCGCGCCGAGCGCTTTGGCGACCTCGGCGGCGAGATCGACGTCATAGCCGACGATGGCGCTGCCGTCGCGAAAGCTGAACGGCGGCGAGGCCTCGGCGACGCCGGCGATCAAGGTGCCGCGGGCATTGATGTCGTCGAGCTCATCGGCACGGGCAGGGAGCGATAGGAGATGAAGTGCAACCACACTCGCGGTCATTGCCCGCGCAAACGGGCCATCCAGTAGCCATCGCGCATCGTTGCAGGCGCGGCGCATCCAACGCTGGCCCGGGGTTACTGGATTGTCCGCTTGCGCAGACGACGACGAGAAGCGATTCGGCATCTCACCACCGCAAATTCTGCCTCGCGTGATATTAGATCGCTTCCAGGCGAGGTGGATACGGGTTGAGGAGAGCAGCTTTGGCCAACAGAATCGCGCTGGTGACCGGTGCGTCGTACGGGGTCGGCGCCGCGACCGCGCTCGCGCTGGCACGCGCCGGCTGCGATGTCGCGATCACGGCGACGCACACCGACAACTTGCGCAACACGCTCGCAAGTCTTGCCGACGTCGGCGTGCGGGTCGTGCCGCTCGTGCTCGATCTGCGCGCGCAGGACAGCATCGTGCGCGCGTTTGGCGCGGCGATCGCCGCGCTCGAAAAGCTCGACGTGCTCGTCAACAATGCGGCCGTCAACCTGCGCAGGCCCGCCGTTGATGTAACCCCCGACGAATGGGACGCGGTGATCGACACGAACACGCGGGGGACGTTCTTCCTGTCCCAGCAGGCCGCTCGCCATTGGATCGCGCGCCAGCAGCCGGGCTGCGTCGTCAACATCGCGTCGGCGCACGGACTCGTCGGTGCGCCTGAGCGCTCGACTTACGGAATCTCCAAGGCCGCGATCATTCACATGACGAAAATGCTGGCGATCGAATGGGCACCGCACGGCATCCGCGTCAATGCGGTCGCGCCCGGACGCATGCAAACCGCCTCGCCCTCGCGCGCCGAGAAGGGCGCCGATCCGGCCTATATGGCCGCGGTGCTGGCACGCATCCCGCTGCACCGGCTGGCGACCGCGGAGGAGGTGGCAGCGGCGGTGTGCTACCTGGCGAGGCCGGAGGCGGGCGCGATCACGGGGCAGACCATCGTGCTCGACGGCGGACTGACGGCGGCGTGACGGTCTCTTGTTGCCGGACGGGCGCGTCGATACGCTGATCCGTGCCGGCAACGACCGGCGGTCGGTTGGGGAGGACACCATGAAAAGGCTCGTCGGCGTTGCGCTGCTTGTGTTGCTGCCGTCGCTCGCGATCGCGGCCGAAGGGCTCGACTGGGCCTATCCGGTCACGCCGAAGCCGGAGCCGCTCGACAGCGTCACCCTCAAGCAGATGCCGGGCAGCGAGAAGCGGTATACCCAGGCGCAGATCGATGACGGATTCAATCCGCCGGACTGGTATCCGGGCGATCATCCGGCGATGCCGCCGATCGTCGCCAACGGCGCAAAGCCGGCGGTGCGCGCCTGTGCGCTGTGTCATCTCCCGACCGGCGCCGGGCATCCGGAATCGTCCGGTCTCGCCGGCCTGCCGATGAATTACATCATTCGGCAGATGGCGGAGTTCAAGAACGGTCACCGCAAGGGTGTGCGCACCGGCGTCATGGTCGCCTTCGCCAACGCGATCGGCGATGCCGACGCGCGGGCGGCGGCTGAGTATTTCGCGTCGCTCGAGCGGCACCCTTGGACCAAGGTGGTCGAGACCGACACGGTGCCCCAGACCCATATCGGCCCGGGAGCCATGCGCTTCGTGAATCCGGGCGGCGGCACCGAGCCGATCGGCAACCGCATCATCGTGGTGCCGCAGGACGCGGCGCGCGCGTCGAGCCGCGATGCCCGATCGGGCTTCATCGACTACGTCCCGACCGGCAGCATCAAGCGCGGCGAGGCACTCGTCACGACCGGCGGCGACGGCAAGACCGTGCCATGCGGGATCTGCCACGGCCCGACCTACAAGGGTCTGGCGGAAATCCCGGCGCTGGCAGGCAGCACCGCCATCTATCTGGTGCGCCAGCTCAACGACATGCAGACCGGCGCCCGAACCGGCGTCGGAGTCGAGCTGATGAAGCAGGTGGTCGCGAAGCTGAGCGCGGAGGACATGGTGGCGATCGCGGCCTATCTGGCGTCGCGCGATCCGTAGATGGATCCGGTCGCCCGCCATCACGACGTCGCCTGATCCGTAAAATCGCCACAAAAAGCGACGACAAGCCCGCGCGCACCGACGGAACGGCGCGCGTTTTGCGTCTCATTTTTGCGTCTCATGGAGACAGACATGCGGTTCGAGAACCTATCAGGCTCTTCGATCCGCCCGGCAGGGCGGGAACGCCTCTGCGTGTCTGGAGCAATCCATGGGAAAAAGGATTCGTTTGCGCGAAGCGCGCCGGCGCGAAGCCGAGCTGCGGGTCAGCGCGGTTCTGGAAGCAAATTCGCGATCTGACGCGCGCTCGCGCGCGCCGCTGCGCTTCATCGACTTCAAGCCCGAATACCGCGAGAAGGTCGAGACGCTGCGCAGCCATGCGCTGCGCGTGCCCGAGGATTGGCGCTGCCGGATCAAGAGCCGGATCGAAGGGCGCCGATTCATCGATCTCCTGCGGTTCACATTCGCGCGCTTCCGCGTCGCGCCGCACCTCGAACGGATTTGGCTCGACGAGATCGAGGACGACTTCCGCGATCGCATCGTTCTGCCCAATCGGCAGGCGATGCGCCGTGCCGGCGCGCCCGACCTTCGCCGCTGGTATCTGGTCGCGGCGCAAGGCGGCTCGCTCTACCGGCAGGAGGCGCGAGCCTACCTGTCGAAGCAGGAGACCCATCATTTCCTGACCGCGCCCGCCGAGATCACGTCGACGAAACACGCGTTCTGGTACGCGGTCGCGCGTGCGCAGGCCGACAATATCGCCGTCGCCCGCAAGGTCGCGCGCTGCAAGGTCGTCAACTACTCCATTGCATCCGCGTACTGGAAGGAGGTTGCACGTTTCTTCGCGCGCAATCCGCTTTCGATCGATGAGATGAACGATCTGGTCGATTTCCTTTTCGTCGAGAAGCAGCGGGACGACGCCTTCACGCTCAAGGGCCGGACGCCCGAGGCGCTCAAGTGGAAAATGGAGGACTGGCACCACGCGTTGCGCCGCAGTCAGGCGATCGGCGGCGGCGCCTGGGCGGGCAGCCCGCTTCCCGACATCGATTACCAGGTCGGCAAGGACGCCAAGCGCGCAATCTGGCGCGTTCGACAGATCAAGACCGGCAACGAGCTCTTCCGCGAAGGCGAGCGCATGCACCATTGTGTCGTGACCTACAAGTCGGCCTGCATGCGCGGAGACGTCTCGATCTGGTCGGTGACATGCGAATTCCCGATCGGCCGCATGAACCGCGGCGTCACCATGGAGGTCACCAGGGACGGCCGCATCGTGCAGTGCCGCGGGTTCGCCAATCGCCCGCCTCACGGCAATGAGGCGATGACGGCCAAACGCTGGGCGCGTGAGCACGCACTGACTTGGATGTTGCCAGGATGACGAGGCGCCTCACCAACCGCGCGGCTCGGCAGCGAGTGCCGGCGTGGCGCGCAGCGTGCCGGACAATGCATGCAGACCCCCTCGCCGTCGTGCGCCGAGAAGGGCGGCGATCCGGCCTACATGGCGGCGGTGCCGGCGCGCATTCCGCTGCGCCGGCTCGCGACCGCTGACGAGGTGGCGGCGGCAGAATGCTGGCTCGCGGGCCCATAGGCGGGCTCGGTGACCGGACTTACGCTGGTGATGGACGGCGGGCTGACGGCGGCGTAATCATGGAACGCTCGTGGCGCGAGGGTTCGCGAAAGGTGATCCGATGGTTCGGGTGGGGTGGTGCAACGATCGTGGCGAGGTCGATCGCCTTGCGGAGTTCTTTGCGCGCAACGTGACGCAGTCCTACATCTCGCATTCCGAGCTGCAATTCGGCCGGGCGGTCGCGCCGGACAAGTGGATCGCCGAGCTCGTTGCGAAATTCAAGGCCGAGATTGCCGAGCGGGTGCCGTGCACTCCCGGCGCCGCGCTGCGGGTGGCGAGCGCTTACGATGGCGGCGAGCTGATCGGCATGGCCTATGTGACGTTCAATGCGACGGTTCCGATCCCGTTCGTCATCCTGGAGGACATCGTCGTCGACCAGCGCCGGCGCAGCAGCGGAATCGGGCAAGGAATTCTCGATTGGATTTTTGCCGAGGCGAGGCGAGAAGGGATCAAGCGGGCCTTTCTGGAAAGCGGCAAGGACAATCACGATGCCCATCACTTCTTCGAGCGAAACGGCTTCCATCAGGTGTCGATCGTCATGATGGCCGATCTGGCCTAAAGCGCGGCCACGTCGTCGCCGCAACGAGACCGGGCAGCGCATGCCGGCCGCCTTTGCCGTGGAGCCGATCACCACGCGCGAAATGCTCGCGCGCGTCTACGCTTTCGACGAGCATTCCTACGAGACCGCCGCCGGCCGTGCGGGCGCGAACATTCCGTTCGCGCTGTTTACCGAATGGTGGCGCGCGTACCCAACCGGATTCCTGTGCGCATTCCGCGGCGCCGAGCCGCTGGCCGTGATCGGGCTTTTTCCGGTATCCGAGGCCTGGGCGAGGGGATTTCTGCAATACGCGACGAGCGAGCGGGAGCTGCGCGCCGGCGACATCGCGGCGTCCAACCGCCGGACCTGGTACTTCGCGGGCCTCTCGGCGAATGGGCGGCCGGGACGACTCGGAACGCAACTTCCATGTGTCCTCGGGCACGCGCTGTTGCGATGGTCGCAGATCAATGTGCGGACAATAGGCGGCGATGCGGTCACCATCGTGGTGGAGGGCACGACGCCGATCGGCGAAAAGCTCCTGCGGGGCGTCTTCGCGCTCGATGGCCCGCCGGACTCGCTTGGCGGCGCGCAAAGGCCGCGGTTCAAGGCGACGTTCGATATGGCGGCGATCCGGCGCCGTCTGATCGAGAGCCCCTTTTTCGCGCGCTGTCGCGATCTGCGCCACCAGGCGGCCGGCGCCCGCGAAGCGTCATAAAAGTCATTCGTGGCGCAGCTCTTCCTTGCGCTCCTCGATGCAGGTCAGGAATTTTTCCCGATCCTGCAGCCACCAGTCGCCGAGCCCTTCGCACAGCCGCGATGCGTCGGCGACCAGGCGGGCGGTGTTCTCGTCGCGCAGCTTGGCGTTGTCGCGCAGTGCCAGCGTGTGGAAATAGCGGTGGACGTGCTCGAGCACCCAACAATCCTCGTCCTTGAGCCAGAAGCGCATCTCGTTGGTGAACTCGGCCTCGATGTCCAACCGGCGCCTGCTGTTCGCGTTGAGCATGACGGAAACGAGGTTCTCGGCGCACAGCCCGCGCAACTTGCTGTTCGGATCATTGTAGAACTTGCGAACGCCGGCGGCGAAAGTCTTCATCTTCGGATTTTCATCGAGCCTTATCTGATAGGCGGCCTCCACGGCGCCGAATCGCACGCGCCAGGGCAGGCGCGGATCGAGCAATTCGGCGATCGCCGCATGATAGTCGTCGGCGGCCCTGCGGTCCTTGGCTTCGGTGGCGCCGGCATACAGATCCGCGATGACGCTGGCGGCCGCCTCCGCGACCGACCACAACGGATGTCCGAACAAGAGGCGGAGCACGAGGACCAACCGGCGATCGGTCGGGGCCAGCGCGCGATCGGCGAGGCGCAGCGCCGCAAATGCGTCCCCCTGGTCGATGCGCTTCACATCGATCCCGATGGGGAAATAGTCGTTCACGATCCGGCGGATTTCCGGCGCGTCCGAAAGCTTATCCAGCAACGCGTCGCGCTGAGCCTCGAGATCCCTGCGATACGCGAACTCTTGGTGCACCTGGCTGCCATGCTCGCCGGAGGGCTTCTCGCCGCGATTGGCGCACTCGCCGGCGACGATGGCGTTGACGTCGTAGGCGATGAAGTCCCACGCCGGCTTCCAGAAGCGATGGTTTGTCGATTCCGCGGGCGGCAACAACGCGCTCGGCATCTTTGCCTGATAGACGAGATTGAGCATGAGGTCGCCCAGGATGGAGCGACCCGGGTAGCAGGGGTGCGCGGCGAGGCGACGCAGCAGACTCGGATCGGGCTCTTCTTTGACGCGGTTCGAATAGTAGCTCTTCAGCGTATAGCCGCCCAATTCGAAGTGATTGAGCGTTTTCGGGTTTTCGACGAGCGCGGCGACCTCCTCGATCGAATAGCGCAGCTCCGCCTTCTCGATTGCTTTTGCCAATGCGGTCGAAAGCGCGAACCGAAGGACGTAGTTGCCTTCGTCGAGACAAGCATCGCGGAACGCCTCCCAGGCCTTCGGCTGCCCCGCCATCCGCGCCAGCAGGAAGTCGAGCGGCTCCGCCAGCGGATCGATCTCGTAAAAGCACCCGAGCAGGCGCGGCAGGTGCTCCGGAATCGGCGCGTCGTCGCCGGCCGCGACCGCCTGCTCCTCGAGACTGAGGACGACGAGCTTCGCCACCTGGTCGAGCAGGTCGCCCGCCTCGCTTCCCCTGAAGTCCGGCGCGTCGAGATGCGGCAAGACCTGAAATAGATGCGGCAGGTATTTCTGGAGCCGCACGGCATTGTCCGGCGGCGCGCCGTCCTCGGGTGCGCCCACGAGCTGCTTGCACAGGAAAGGCATCAGGAGCGAGATGACCGCGTTGCTCCGGCCCGCTGCATCGGTTTCGGCGCGAATGATCCTTTGCACCAGGCGGTGGACGCTGACCGCAGCCTCGTCGACGTATGCCTCGACCGCGTTCAGCAAGCCGACGTCGCGCAGCGCGCCGATCGCCTCGTCGGCGAGGAACGCATCGTCATCAAGCGCGCGGAGGCACAAGGCGCGTGGAATCCGATCGGCGGAGCAATAGGACAGAAAATCGGCGAGCTTGGTGACCGCATTCGCCTCGGGGCAAATCTTTCGCGCGTATTCCAGGCTCGTCGTCGTGGTGGCAAACACGGCGGTGTCGTACTCAACGCCCGGCGGAGCCCGCTTGATGAGTTGGGTCAGGTCCTTGAGGTACTCGTCGAAGGAACGCCCCGACCGGGCGCAATAGGCGCCGGCGTGATCGAGCGCGAGCGGCAAGCCGCCGAGACCCGCGGCGAGCCGCAGCGATCCGTCCTTGTCGGTCGGCCGGCTCGCCCGTTTCCGCAGAAATTCGCCGGCCGATTCCCGGCTCAGCCCCTTGATCTCGATCAGCTCGGCTCCGGCGTCCCAGCCGGGGCGGCGCGACGTCATCAGCACGCGGACGTTTGTTCCGAGGGACGCGGCCAGCTGAACGACGAGTCTTTCCGTGCCGGCCTGCGGCGCTCCCGCGCCGATCGCCCCGTCGGTCCGACCTGCGTCCTCAGACGGCGCGCCGACGTTGTCGAACACGAGCAGGTACGGCGCCGTGGTGTCGTCGAAATAATTCGACAGCACACGACGTCCCAGTTCGGGCGTCGGAGATCCGGCCTTCTTCGGCGGGTTGATCGCCACGACCGCGGCCAGCAGCGTTGCGGGGTCCTGCGAGGGAAGCCACCACACGCCGGCAAAATAGTCCTGGCGCATGCGGGCAAAGGATGCGGCGAGCGTGGTTTTGCCGAAGCCGGGGCCGGCCTGGATCAAGACCCGGCGGTTGTCGGGCGGCGGCGTGGCCTGTGCGGCGCTCACGTCGGCGACGTCGTCAGGAAAGAAATAGCGCTCGATGCTTGCGATCTCCTGGTCCCGACCGAAGCAATTGGGCGGGTCGGGCACGTTCACGAATGGCTCGTTCAGCCGCCCGCGATCCTTGGCGGCGCCGTGCTTTAGCGCCCGGATGATCTCTGCCGTGCGGTCTGCATCGTTCGCCTTGCCGTACAGCGCTCCACGATAATGGTTCTTGAAGATCTTCGCGTCCGACCGCATGGGCTCGCGGTCGAGGAACGGCTGCATGGGTTCGCAGTCGAGCATGACGAGGTCCGGCTGGTCCGCGCCCCGATTGCTTCGGTTGTCATCGAACCAACGGATTTCCTTCATCGCCCATCGGCTGTTGATGTAGTGCGACGACAGCAATCCGATGAAGTGGCGCGACTTCAGAAGGGCCTCCGAGATGTTTTTTTCGATATCCTCGCTCATGCGCGAATCGTAGACCTGCACCCACACCCGCAGTTTCCGACCGCGCAAGACGCGCTCGACGAATTCGGCGTCGGCGAGGTTCGGACTGCTGTAGCTGATGAAATAGTCGTACGCGTAGCGCCGAGGCCGCGGTGTCGGCTTGGACGACGCGCCTTTGCGGGGGCTTGGTCGCTTGGTCACCGCGCTCTCCGGCGGAACGTCAGAGCTCTCGATCGGCCCCGCGCCGCGATTGGACGGCTGGCGTCCGCGGCAGCACGCCCGCCACCGCGCTCGATGTGCAATCAAGCATCGCACCCTGCGGACCGCCCGGCGCGGGCTCTCCAGGCCAGCGTCAACTCTTACCAATGGATGCCATACCGCAAAAGGGGGCGGTTCGTCATGACCAGCCGCGCGGCTCGTTCGCCATGAATTGCATGCGATCGAGCGCGTCGGCCAGGATCTTCGCGGCCGCCGCATCGAGCGGCAGCAGCGGAGGCCTCGGATCGCCGCAGTCGCGGCCGAAATGGCGCAATGCAGCCTTGAGCGCCGGCGCACCGCCAGGCTTGGTCGCCTGGCGCAAGGCCGCAACGTCCTCCTGCGCGGCGCGCGCTTCGACCAGATTTCCGGCGCGGCAGCCATCGAAAAGCTTGGCCATCAGGGTCGGCGCGATGCCGGCGAGGGGCGCCAGCAGGCCGCTCGCGCCGATCGCGGCGGCGGAGACGAAGAGCTCGTTGCCGGCGATGAGCTGGAAATCCGGCCGCGCTTTTCGCGCGAGCGTCATCAGCTCGATCATA
>Ga0209006_10004157_pt1 | contig 13178 bp, 9 predicted proteins | sample JacPin_JW_Ref_O2_FD_188567 | JGI IMG/M metagenome (GOLD analysis project Ga0209006, IMG submission 188567) | Forest soil microbial communities from Algoma, Ontario, Canada - Jack Pine, Ontario site 1_JW_Ref_O2 (SPAdes) (version 2) | ecosystem: Environmental > Terrestrial > Soil > Boreal... | reverse complement strand
CGTCCCGACCCTCGGCGTTCTACTGGTGCGCGACGAGGCTCGCCTGGTGGCGACCTTGAGAAACGCTGATTCCGGAGTGGTCGTCCTTCGGCGCTTCTGCGACTGGATCGCCCGGCGCATGATTAGCCGTCCGACCCTTTTTACCCTTCTGGACCTCGTGGTCGTCGTGGGCCTCGCCATCTTCTATTCCGGCCTCAAGCCAAGCTATCGCCTCGCCGACCAGGTTCCTGACCGGGAGCAGGCGGTGGCGGCAAGCGGCCGCCTCGACGCGGAAATCAGCGGTTCGAACCCGATCCAAGTGATGATCACTTTTCCCCCGGGGTTGGGCCTCTATGCGCCGCAGACGCTCGCGACGATCGCGGATGTCCAAAGCGTCTTGGAGAGCCAGCCCGGGGTAGGCAACGTGTGGTCGCTCGAAACGTTACGGCGCTGGCTGTCTAAGCAGATGGGGTTGACGGGAACCGACGCGCTTCGCCAATACGTCGACGATCTCCCACTGTTTCTCGTGCGTCGCTTCGTCGCGAAGGACGAACTCTCGGCCGTCGTCTTCGGCCTCGTGCCTGACAAGAGCCTAACGCAGCTCGTGCCGATCGTCGACCAAGTCGAGCGGCGACTCAACGCGGTCCGCAAGGCCGATCCAGGCTACGGGATCGCGGTGACCGGACTTTCCGTAATCGCCGCGCGCAACAGCGCCGACATGATAGAGAAACTGAACCGGGCGCTGACGATAGAATTCGCCTTCATTGCCGCCTTCATTGGCTTTGCGTTCCGATCGGCCCGCATCGGCCTCGCGTGTCTGCCGTCTGGAATCTTCCCCGTCGTCGCCGGGGGCTCGCTGTTGAGGCTCTTCGGCTACGGTCTGCAATTCTCCGGGGTGGTGGCGCTTTTCGTCTCGTTCGGCTTGGGTTTAAGCGCGACCATTCATTTCCTAAACCGGATGACGGAGGAGAGACGAGCCGGGGAGGACCCGGCGATCGCCGTCGAGCGTGCTACAGTGCTCATGGGGCCGGCTCTTATACTGACGGCCCTCGTGCTGGCCTGCGGGCTCGTGGCGCTCGTATTCTCCAACCTGCCGCCGCTTCGCCTGTTCGGCTGGCTGGGGGCGCTGGCGATGCTCGCGGCGGTCGTCGCTGATCTCCTGATCCTGCGGCCGGTCGTGACCTTCCTTCTGCGGCTCGGCCAGCGTAAGGATCAACAGAAGAGAGCGCCAGTCTGACTCGCAAACACCCGTGGGGAGAGCGCATGCCTACGATCACGTCCTTCCTTTCCGCACCCCGCCTCACGGCATTGTCGGCATTGGCCCTGGCGGTCACCCTCGTCGCTGCAGAGTCCGCGGCTGCCACATCCAGTCCATTTCGGAACTTCATCGGTGAATGGAGCGGCAGAGGGCAGCTCGTCGGGTCGGACGGCCATCGGGAATCGATGCGCTGCCGGGCGGAAGACTCCGAGGTCAACGGCGGCGCGGCGGTCAATCAGGCGATCGTGTGCGCCAGCGAAAGCTTCAAGTTCGACATCAGGAGCCACGTCGAAGCCTCCGGCGAGTCGGCCAAGGGATATTGGAGCGAAGTCTCTCGAAACGTCTCCGGAAGTCTCACAGGGCGAATCGCGGAGAACCAATTCGAAGGCCAGATCAGCTCTCTGACTTTCAGCGCCGCGATATCGCTGACATCGAATGGCCGAACGCAGACAGTCAGCATCCGGCCCAGCGGCGGCGACGTCGCCGACGTGCGCATCGAACTTAGGCGGAGGTGATGAGCGACAGGCTGTCAAGGCTCTGGGCAGCGCTGCGGCCAGCAGCGGAAGATCTTACTGCGTCAGCTCAAACCGGGCGGTGATGGTCACGGTCAGCTTATCCTCGCCCGCCTCAATCGGCGTCGAGGCGGCTGTGCCAGCAGTGTACGCGCGCGAAAAGGCGACGGGCGGCTGGCGCCCAGGCTCTTCGGTCAGCACCATGAGCCGACCGATTCTGGCGCCCCCGGCGCTGGCGTAGATCTCAGCCTTACGCCTGGCGTCGGCGACCGCGAGCGGGCGCGCCTTGTCAAGCAGCGCGCCCGCATTGTTGTGCCCAAAGCCGATGCCGTAAATCGAGTTGGCGCCGGCCGTCACGGCCTTGTCGAGCAGCGCGCCAAGGCGCGGAATGTCGCGAACCATCACTGTTACGTTGTCGCTCACGCTGTAGCCAGTAATCGTCGGAGCGCTCGCTTGGCCGGGTGCGGCTTCCGAGAACATTGGCGAAATCGAAAGGTCAGACGTCTGGATATCGGCGGGAGCGACGCCCTCCGACTTGATGAGCGAAACGAGCGCGTTGGCCGCTTTGGCGTTGGTCGCCATCGCTTCCCCTGCGTTTTTTCCTGTGCTGGTCACGCCGAGCGTCACCCGGGCAAAGTCGGGGGCGGCGTTCACGCTGCCTTCGCCGCTGACTTCGACCCAGCGATCGTTGCTGATGTCGGTCAGGCGCTCGAGCGCCGGCGCTGGCGAAGCGCCGGCAAGCGTTGGCAGCAACGCGATCAAAGCCAATCCTAACCGCATGGCTTCCTCCCGGCCTTCGCCATCTATCGCGGATCAGCGCGGCCCTGCGGTTACGTCCGCGCTTTTGGGCTCGAGCGATAGCGGAAGTCGCAATGGCTCGCGCCGCTCATAATCGTCTGGGTCCGGGTCAAGTTGATGCGTGGGTCGTAGCCCTCGCAGAACGCGCCGTCGCGGTTGCAGGACAGAATGTCGCCGATGTCGCCAAGCCCCATGTCGCGATAGGTCTCTGCGTAGCGGCAACGCTTGACGTTGAAGTCGAGCACGCCGGGCTTATCGTCAAGGACCTCGATCGTCAGCGCGTCATCCCTCGTCCACAGCGGCAGGATCGCCTTGAAGCTTTCGAGATCCGCTCCGCCCTGCGCGCGCGAGGCCATTTCGGCCCCGGCGTCGATCGCCGCGCGGCGAATGGCGCGGCGCAGGATGTCGCGCGCCTTATCTTCGCCGATCGCCTGGCGCATCTCTCGGTAGATCGGCGCGATGATCGCCGCCTCAATTCTGCGGCGCGCGAGAATGCCGAGCTCGCCGTCGGCGCCCTTATTCGTGCGATCATTCATAGGCCGAAGCCTGCCCCCGGCGCGCGGCGGATGTCAAATTCCGAACCTTTTTTCGCTACCGGCTTGACACGCGTTGGGTGAGGCGACGAGTCTGCCTTCACCCGCCGGCTGCAGACGGCGTTCCCGCAATTGCGCCAAGGTAGGAGAGGCCCATGCCGATCGCTCGGATGGATCATTTCACCATCCTCACGACGAACGCCGAAAAGACGGTCGCCTTCTATAACGACATTCTAGGCTTCACGTCCGGGCCGCGCCCGGCGTTCTCGTTCCCCGGCGCCTGGCTCTACAATGACGGCAAGGCCGTGCTGCATGTCGTGGAAAGGTCCTCCATTCCGGAAGGCGGCGGCGTGCTCGATCATATCGCCTTTTTCGGAACCGACCCGTCGGCCTATGTGGCCAAGCTCAAGGCGCGCGGAATCAAGTACGACTTGAGGCGGTTGCCACAGCCCGGCCATGCGGGCGGGCTCTGGCAATTGTTCTTTTTCGATCCCAGCGGCGCCCGGGTCGAGATCGATTTTGCGGCGAGCGAGACCGTGGAAGGGCAGGGCTGAGTGCGGCGCGTTCGCGCGGAATCGTCGTTGCGAGGAGAGAAGCGACGAAGCAATCCAGGAATCGTCGGCAGCCCTGCGTTTCCTGGATCGCGTCGCTCCGCTCGCGATGACGGGAGGGCCAGCGTCCTCTCTCCGGCTTGCCATCGAGCTAGACCTGCCGGTAAGAGCGCATCCTAAAGCGGGATAAAACCCGCGTTTAGGATATATCTTTGCGCAACAACGCCATTGTTCAAGTCGGCCAGGGGCCGCTTGCGGCCCGATTCGGCCCGGCGCTGCCGTTGGCGCTGATCGCCGGGCCGTGCCAGATCGAAAGCCGCAACCATGCGCTCGAGATGGCTGCGGCGCTCAAGGAGATTGCCGCGCGGCGCGCCATCGGCCTTGTCTTCAAGTCGTCCTTCGACAAGGCCAATCGGACCTCGGGTTCCACCGCGCGCGGGCTAGGCCTCAAGGCTGCGTTGCCGATCTTCGCCGAAATCCGCGAGACGCTTGGCCTTCCGGTCATCACCGACGTGCATGAGACCAGCCAATGCGGTCCGGTCGCGCAAGGGGTCGACGCGTTGCAGATCCCAGCTTTCCTGTGCCGCCAGACCGATCTTTTGGTCGCGGCAGCTGAGACCGGACGACCGGTCAACGTCAAGAAGGGGCAGTTTCTCGCGCCCTGGGACATGAAGAACGTGGTCGCCAAACTCGACGCCGCCGGCTTGGCCGACATCTTGGTGACCGAGAGGGGCGCAAGTTTCGGTTACAATACGCTTGTCTCCGACATGCGCGCGCTGCCGATCCTGGCGCGCGAGACTGGCGCGCCGGTGGTTTTCGACGCGACCCATTCGGTGCAGCAGCCGGGTGGGCAGGGGACGTCCTCCGGCGGGGAGCGCGCGTTCGTCAAGGTGCTGGCCCGCGCGGCCGTGGCGGTTGGCGTCGCCGGCGTCTTCATCGAGACCCATCAGGACCCCGATCACGCGCCATCGGATGGCTCCAACATGGTGCCATTGAAGGATTTCGAGGCGCTGGTCGCCGAGTTGCAGGATTTCGACCGTCTCGCCAAGCGCACAGCCGACGGCGCTTGACGAGAGCTTGTCACATGACGGTCGCGTGATCGATATAGTTAGGCCGGCTGGCCCGTGAAGACGAGTCAAATGGACAAGTATCTCTTCAGCTACGCGACCGCGAGCGATCCGCCGATCAAGCGGGGGCTGATACGTTTGGTTGAAAAAGCGACCGGCCAGCCGAAGCTCAAGCGCATGTATGTGCATAACCAGCGCTTTCCGCGCTTGGGCGAGACGTTCTGGCAGGCCGCGGTGCGCTCGCTCGAGCTCGATGTCCGATACGACGCCCATGCGCTCGCTGCCGTGCCAAAGACCGGCCCGGTCGTCTTCGTCGCAAATCATCCTTATGGCGTGCTCGACGGCATCGTGATGGCTTGGCTGGTGAACAAGGTCAGGAGCGACTTCGTTGTGCTGACCCACATCGTGCTCACGCGCGCGCCTGAAGCGGCACCCTTCATTCTGCCGGTCGATTTCTCAGGCGCCAAGGAAGCCGAGCAGACCAACCTCGCCTCGCGCGCGGCGGCGCGCGCCCAGCTAGCACGAGGCGGCGCCGTGGTGGTGTTTCCGGCCGGCGCGATTTCGACCACGCCCGACAAGTTCGGCCTGAAGCCCGCGGTCGACGGGCGCTGGCAGCCATTCGTGTCGCAGCTCGTCCAACGCTCGAGGGCGACGGTCGTGCCGATCTGGTTCGGCGGCCAGAACAGCCGCCTCTTCCAGATCGCGAGCCATGTGAGTCAGACGCTGAGGCTTTCGCTCATCTTCCATGAGGTCAAGGCTCGCATCGGCGCAACTCTGCCGGTCGGGATCGGTACGCCGATCCCATTCGCCTCAATCGCCGCGATCCGAGACCGGCAGACGCTCGCTGATGAGTTGCGCGCGCGGGTCTACGCATTGCAGAGGCTCGCTCCCGTTGTCGGCAAGCCGCGCCGCGCGGTCGGCAAGCTTCTGCGGCCGAAGCTGCCGATGTCGCGAACGGACCGGGCCGCTTAACGCGCAACGGACTGTCGCGGGGCCGTCAGCCGCGGCCGCGATAGGGCGCGACGCCTTGATCCGGAAGCCACACCCCTTTCGGCAGCTTGCCGCTCTGCCAGAACACGTCAATCGGCATACCGCCGCGCGGGAACCAGTAGCCGCCGATTCTGAACCAGAGCGGCTTGAGCAAGCCGACCAGATCCTTGCCTATGCGCACGGTGCAATCCTCATGAAACGCGCCGTGATTGCGGAAGCTCATGAGGTAAAGCTTCAGTGATTTCGATTCGATGATCCACTTATCCGGCGCATAGTCTATGACCAGATGGGCAAAATCGGGCTGCCCGGTCACCGGGCAGATCGAGGTGAACTCCGGCGCGGTAAAACGGGCGATATAATCCGTATCGGCCTGCGGATTGGGGGCTCGGTCAAGCGTCTTGGCGTCGGGCGCGACCGGAATGCGCGATGGCTGCCCCAGATGGGCGAAAGTGGGCTGCGGTTTTTTCATGCCCCCGTTTAGTCCTAAGCCGCTTTCACGGGCAAGGCCGGGGCGATGTCGCTACTTCAGCTGCCCGCCGCCGAACTTGGACGAAACATAGCCACTGAACCTCACACAGACGCCATCAGCCGCCTGGACGCCGGGAGAGCCGGCGACATTGCATGGTGTGACGTATTCGGTCTTCTTTGACTTGTCGGTTTGCCCACGCTGAGAAGGCAGTTCCGCCGCCTGGCCAGTGGTTGCTGAGACGACAGCACCCACAAGCACCATTGTGACCCATCGTCGAATGATCATGAAGCTTCCCACCGGCGGTGCGAGCGGCACTGTGGCCGAATTGTAACCTTGCCGGAGCGCATAGACGCCATATTGGGCCGCTATGGGGCGGCCGGCAAGCGGGGTGGGTGAGCTTGCGACTCATTCAGCAATCCGCGAGGAAGCTGCGGGGCGGTCAGGGGAACGCGAAAGCATGGAGATGACGGCTCCTTACGCACGCCCTTTTGTGCGGCAGCCCGCCATAACGGCGTGGCTCGGCGGCTTAGCGCTGCTCGCGCTCGCCTTCTATGTCGCCACCATGCTGCTCCAACCGATCCTCGCCGCGGTCGCCGGCGCCGGGGGGCTGGCGCTTTTGCGCTGGGCGCGCGCCGAGCGCCCATATTCTTCGGCGCTGATCGCCATCGACGCCGCGGCGTTCGCGATCCTCGCCTTTGATCGCAATGATTCGCTTGGATTCTGGCAATTGCCCGGACCGTGGGCGGATGTATTTCGCTTCGATCCGCCTGGCGCGGCGATCGCGCTGGTCATCTACGCCGGCGGCTCGATCCTGGCGCTGATCGGCGGCTTTCGCGGCCTTCGGCTGATCGAAGCGCTGAGCCTGATCGCGGTCCCTTTCCTATTCAACCTGATGCTCGCAATTGGCGCCGACTGGCACATGGCCGAGCTTGGCGGCACCGCCACTGCGCACGTCAGCCTGCCATTTCCGGCGCAAGTCGCGATCGGACGCGCGTTGACCTTATGGTTCGTCGGCGAGGCGATCCTGACTCTGATCAATCTGATCAGCGTCAACCGACTGCCGCGATCGGCGCGCACGCATGCCCTGTTTGCGGTGAGCGGCGCGGTCGCAGCCGCTACGCCTCTGTTCGCCAACGCCGCACAATGGGTCGTTCAGCCGGTTCTGGCGATCATCTTCTCAAGCGCATGCGCGGCGCTCGCCCAGGCCGGCTTGTGGGCGATCGTCTATCTCCTGACCGGCATTGCTCTCGATGGACTCGCCGGCCGTCCGCCCCGCTTCGAGACGGCCTTGGAGCATTGGCGGGCCGGTCTTGTCAAAGGCGCGATCTACGGCGCGCTGTTCATGGGCCTCATTCTTATTGCCGCTCTTATCCTGCGCGCGCCCGGCGCGGGCTCGATTCTCGACAGCGCCGCGCTGCTTGTTGGCGCGGTTGGTGGCGCGCTGATCTTTCCACTCGGACAAACAATCGTCGGCAGCGCCGACGGGACGCCGCCTTTCTTCGGCCGACTTAAGCGCGCCTACCGTGATCCGCGCGGCCCCGCGCGCGGGGCCGTCGTCGGGCTTGGCCTCGCGCTCGCCTACCGCGCCAATCTGGCGGCTTACGACGGGGGCGCACGCTTTCTCGCGATGGCTGCGATCGGCGCACTGTGCTACGGCGGCGTCGACCTTTTCTTCGACGCGTGGAGCGTCATCAGCGGCGAGCGACGAAAGCTGCAAAGCTGGCGCCTTTATGCGCTGGGCGTTCTGCTCGGCGGCTTGGTCGCCGGGGCGCTCGGCTGGTATTTCGACACGCCTCAGCTGCATGTCGTGATCGACAAGTTTTGGGCCTATGCCGACGTCAACTACCGGGTCGACGGCCGCAAGCTTGGCGACTTCACCACCTATCCGATCTTTAACAAGTATGGGCAGATCAATCTCGGCGAGGTGGCAGGCGGCGTCCGGCTATTCTGGACCGAGTCGGTGGCGGGCGTCATCAACTGGTCGCTCGCCGCGCCGCTGTTCTCGATCAACTACGTTCTGCTCGACGCCGCGTTGCGAAGGAGCTTGCGCCCGATCAAGACGCTCCTGAGCCCGGCTGGCGTCGAAGGCCTGGTGGAGCAGGGGGTGCGCGTGTTGCGGTGGGGCTTGTGGATGGCGCCGGTCATCAACTCGTTCCTACGTCAGTCGCCGGATCCGACCTGGTACAATCAGGACGGGGCGATCCGTACGGGCGTCGCCATTGGCGCGAACGCGACACAGAGCCCTGCCGACTTTCGCCAGTTCAGCCTGGCGATGTTCACCGGTCTGCTCGCCTATGACTGGCTCAGAATCCTCATCTGGTTCGACCATATGGGCCTCAGGGTCGCGACCCTGGTCAATCTGTCGTTTCTCGGCGGCGACCGCGCCGACGAGGCGGCGGCGCGATTCGTCGGCCACCATGGCCGCACGCGCGCCATTCCGGATGGCATCCGACGCTTCGGCACCTGGGCGCCGCTGCTCATTCCGTTTTACATCCCTCGCGGCGCAGAGTGGGACAAGGCCTGGACAGGGGCGGAGACGCTGGCGCGGGGCGGGGGGGCCCCCATGCCTGATGCGGTGAGGACACTGGCCTTCGCCTATGCCGCTTCAGGGGCAGCGATCGCCGCGGCGTCCGTTGCGGCATTTCTCAAAGAGCGCGCCAAGGTTGGCCCTCCCGGGCCGTGGCTCGACGGCGCGCCCTTTGAGCTCGCGCGACGACCGGACCGCTATATCTTCAATAACGGCGCTGTCGGCCTCGAAATTCAGCGCGATGGCCGGGGCGCAGCTTTCGTTATGGGCGCCGAACGTGGCGGCTTCGCAATCGACCTGTTTCGCCGGCCGCTCGATCCCTTACAGGCGCGCGGCCATTTCTTTTATGTGAGCGAGGAGGATGAGGCGTCCTGGTCGATCGGCTTTGAACCAGCTCGGCGCGCAGGCGACTATCGCATCGAGGAGACGGGCTTCAACCGTCTCGCGATTGTCAACGCGCTGAACGGAATCGAAGCGCGCATGGAGATCGCGCCCGATCCCGAGGGCGCGATCTTAAGCTGGCGCATTCGGTTGGAAAACAAATCAAGCCGGTCGCGGCGGCTGCGCCTCACGAGTTTCTGCGAAATCGCCGGCAATGAGACCGGCGCTTACGCGAAAGATCTCGATTTCGCGGGTATGCACGTCGAGACTGTGTTCGTACGTCCCCTGAACGCCATCCTTGCGCGAAATCGTCTCTTGCGTTCGGCGCGGGCCGATCGCGGCGAAACATCGTTCTTCGCCGTTAAGCCCGGTTCGGGAGCGGAACTCGTTGGCTACGAAGATTCGCGCATACGTTTCATCGGCGAGGGCTCACTCACGAAGCCAACCGGTTGCGAGCGCTGGCGATGGCGCAAGCTCGATGACGAAGGCAAAGTCTGGCCCTTCGATCCGGCGGCGAGTTTCACGATTGAGGCGACGCTCGCTCCCAGCGAGACGACGGAGTCCGAGTTTATCGTCGGCCGCTCCGACAACGCCGTTTGGGCTGGCGAATTGATCGCAAGGCGCCTCGGCCTCGCGCCACTGCCCGAGCCAGAGCTGCAGCGGCGCCTTTACGAAACGCGCGCGGTCGAGCCCTCCCACGCCCTGCATTCGCGCTGGCCGTTTGCCTTCTCAGCGGACGGAAAGGCGCTGAGCCTTACCCATCGGACGCCCCGACCGTGGGCTCATGTGATGGCGAACGAACTCGGCATGGCGACGATGGTCTCCAACGACGGCGAGATTTTCTCCGCCTTTGGCAACGCCCGGCAAAACGGACTATCCGCGTTTCGCTTTGACAGCGTGACGACTGTGCAGCCGGGGCAGATCATCTATCTGCGCGACCTCAAAAGCGGCCAAACTGACGCGCCGGGCTTCGCGCCCTTTCAGCGCGAGGACGCGACTTACGACGCCGTCTATGAACCTGGCGCCGCGACATTCACAACGACGCGCGGCGATCTCGAGATCGAATATGTCGTGTTCGTGCCGCCGAACTATCCCGGCGACATGCGTCTTTTGACCCTTCGTAATCGCGGGGTGAGTCCAAAGCGCCTGCGTGTCGCGCCATTCTTCGATCTTGCGCTCGAAGACAGCCCCAACGCGAGTATTGACAAGATTCTCGACGAGACGGCTGGCTCGACTCTTCTCTTCAGTAATCCTCACAACGATTTTGTGCGCGGGTTTGCTTTCGCCGCGACGAGCCTCGAGGGGCCGACGACCGAGACCATCCGCGCGCGATTCTTCGGCGGACCGGGACGAAACATCCTCACCCCCGCGATGGTCGAGACTGGCGCCAGCGACGGCGCCAGTCGCGACGACGGACGGCGCGTCGCCGCCTTTTGCAGCGAGATCGTATTGCCGCCCAGCGGCGAAACAAAGATCGCCATCGCCTTCGGCCAGGCGCCGAGCCGGCCGGAAGCGCTCGCGGCCGCTGCGCGCGTCGGCGTCGGAACCGCCGAAGATGAGCTTGCGGCGACGCGCGCTTCGTGGGCCAAGCGGCTGGGCAAGGTCGAAGTCCGCACAAATCGGCCCGACTTCGATCGCTTGGTCAACACCTGGCTGCCCTACCAGCTTTACGCGTCGCGGCTGTTCGGCCGCGTGGGTCCGAACCAACTCGGCGGCGCCACCGGTTATCGCGACCAGTTGCAGGACGTTCTGCCCCTCACGCTTCTCGAACCGCGCCTCACCCGGGCGCAGATCGTGTTGCACGCGACTCAGCAGTTCCGCGAAGGCGACGTGCTCAAGTGGTGGCATCGCGCGCCGGGCGGCGGCACCGGTCTCGGCCAGCGGACCAAGGCGAGCGACCCGCACCTCTGGCTGCCCTATGTGCTCTCTCGCTACGTGCGCGAAAGCGGCGATCGAACGGTGCTCGATGAGGTGACGCCTTTCCTCGAGGGCGACGCCGTGCCGGCGCACGAGGACACCTGGATTGTGATCCCGCGCGTCTCGGGCGAAAGCGCGACCGTGTACGAGCATGCGCGCCTGGCGATCACTTATACCCTAGAGCATCTCGGGGCGAACGGCCTGCCGCTGCTGCGCGCCGGCGACTGGAACGACGGCATCGACGCGCTGGGCCGGCGCGAAATTGGAACCAGCGTCTGGATGGGTTTCTTCCTCGCCAACGTGCTTTCAGGCTTCGTTGATCTGGCGCGGATCAAAGACGATGAAGCTTTCGCCGCCCGGTGCGAGCAGGAATTCGCCGCCCAGCAGAAAGCGTTGGAGGCTGGCTGGATGGGCGACCATTATGCGCTCGACTTCGCCGACGACGGGCAAGAGGTTGGCGCGTGCAACGCCATGGCCACAGGCTGGGCCGCCTATTCCGGCGCCTGCGACGATGCGCGCGCTTTTGCCGCGGTCGAGGGCGGCCTGAAGGGGATTGAGCGCACGAACCGGGTGCTGCTGCTCGAGACCCCATTCTACGAACATTCCCAACCCTACCCGGGCCGCATCGCCGATTACCCGCCCGGCGTTCGTGAGAACGGCGGCCAGTACAGCCATGGCGCGACCTGGATTGTCGACGGCCTCGTGCGGCTCGCCGCCTCGGCCCGCGCCAGTGGCGACAGGGAACTGGCCGCTCATCTCGGTCGGCGCGCTTTCGAGATTTACGAAAAAATCTCGCCGCTGAAGAAGACCGACGCCGAAAGCCTCGCCGTTTATGGCCTCATTCCCACTCAGCAGCCGGCTGACATCTACGACGGTTGGGGCCACGGCGGACGAGGGGGCTGGTCCTGGTACACCGGCTCGGCCGCCCGCATGCTGTCGGCGGCCTACGCTCTGCTGGGAGTCGGGCAGCGGGACGGTCGAATCGCCCTGTGCGATGACCTGTTCGAACCGAAGGGCGAACTCAAGGTCCAGTCGCTGCGCATTGGGGAATCGACCTGGACGGGGGATGGAAAGCGCTAAGCGCTTTCGAGGCGGGAGGTTGCCGCCGGTCCGGTCGCAGAGGTCCGTCACCGCCCGATTTGGTGTCAAACTGATCGGAATCTCCGGCGCCGCGTTGCAGCGCGCCGCGGTTTCTGGCAAGAGGCGCCCACAAACGAACCGCGGGAGAGCGCCCGCGGCCGTCAAATGGGGCTTTCGCGCATGCTTTTGGGCTTGATTATCGTCTGTGGACTGCTTTCCATCGTCTACGGCGTCTACACGATCAATAGCCTGATGTCCGCCGACGCCGGCTCGCCGCGCATGCAGGAGATTTCCGGCGCGGTGCGGGAGGGGGCGCAAGCCTATCTGCGGCGCCAATACACCACGATCGCCGGCGTCGGCGTCGTCGTGTTCATTGCGCTGGGGCTTCTGCTCTCATGGACGGTGGCGATTGGGTTCGCGATCGGCGCGATCCTGTCCGGCGCCGCCGGTTTCATCGGCATGAACGTCTCGGTGCGCGCCAATGTGCGAACCGCGCAGGCGGCGACGAAATCCCTCGCCGGCGGTCTTGACATCGCCTTCCGCTCGGGCGCGGTGACCGGCCTGCTTGTCGCCGGCCTCGCGCTTCTCGGCGTGGCCGGCTACTTTGGCATCCTGACCGGCCCTCTCGGTTATAGCGTCTCGGACCGCACGACGATTGACGCGCTGGTCGCGCTCGGCTTCGGCGCCTCCCTGATCTCGATCTTCGCGCGGCTCGGCGGCGGCATCTTCACCAAGGGCGCGGATGTCGGCGCCGATCTTGTCGGCAAGGTCGAGGCTGGCATTCCGGAGGACGACCCCCGCAATCCGGCCACCATCGCCGACAACGTCGGCGACAATGTTGGCGATTGCGCTGGCATGGCCGCCGACCTGTTCGAGACTTACGCAGTGACGGTCGTGGCGACGATGGTGCTCGCCTCGATCTTCTTCGAGAACACGCCCGCGCTCATTCCCACGATGATGTATCCGCTCGCGATCTGCGGCGCATGCATCGTGACCTCGATCATCGGCACGTTCTTCGTCAAGCTCGGCGCCAACAATTCCATCATGGGCGCGCTCTATAAAGGCCTCATCGTAACCGGCGTTCTGTCAATTCTCGGGCTCGCCCTCGCGACGAGC